>Ga0208371_1000024_pt1 | contig 158041 bp, 117 predicted proteins | sample SubbioCR12Aug_1A_FD_184827 | JGI IMG/M metagenome (GOLD analysis project Ga0208371, IMG submission 184827) | Serpentinite rock and fluid subsurface biosphere microbial communities from McLaughlin Reserve, California, USA - CR12Aug_1A (SPAdes) | ecosystem: Environmental > Terrestrial > Deep... | reverse complement strand
TGCCACAAACATCACACTGCGTTTCAGTTGTCCGTTGTATTGTGCAAGCGAAGCAGCCAGTTCCATCAAACCTGCTGTTCCCGATCCGTTGTCATCGGCTCCATGGTGCACGGCAAGCGTGTCGGGTGTGCGCGATCCTGAACCCAGACCACCGAAGCCAAGGTGGTCGTAATGGGCGCCAATCACAACGAATTCCGATTTCAATACCGGATCACATCCCGGAATCATGGCCATGATGTTGCGGGTAGTCACTTCGTTGCGTACGAGTTCGGCATGTGCCGATACCATGGGCAACACGGCATAACCAACCGGATTTTCGCCTTTCATCATCAGTGATTCCAGGCTGTCGATGCTAATGCCCTGCTGAAACAGCAATGGTGCTGCCCAGCTTCGTTTCAGGTCAATCACCGGCAATCCGGCGCTGATGACCGAGCGTTCGAAAAGCAGGGGGACGAGCTCGTCTTTCGGGTCGTTTTGTTTCCCGCCGATCACAAGCAATCCTTTTGCACCCCTGTCTTTGGCAAACAGTGCCTTGCTGCGTGCATCGGCATAAGGGATGAATTTGCTGTCGTTGTTTGCTGGCTCGGGATCGCCCCTGAGCACCAACACCCATTTGTTTTTTACATCGATCTGGCTGTAGTCATTCCACTTCAGCTCATCTGTTTGCACGGCAATACCGAAACCGGCAAATACCACTTCGCCACTCAGGCCGGCATTGCTGCTGAAGGCATAGAGGCTGAAATCTTTGCCATATGTACCTTCGACGCCGGCTATCGATAAGCTGTTATTTGGTGAAGCTTCCACAGAAGTTACCACACTGAAATCCTGAAACCCGCCATCACCGGCCAGTTTCAATCCCTTCTCACGGAAAAAATCACGGATATAATTTCCGGCAACGGCATCTTCGGCTGTTCCGGGAAACCTTCCTTTCAGTGAGTCTGATGCCAGAAACGAGAGGTGTTTTTGCAGGTCCTGTGTGTCAATGGTTGTTTGCTGTCCCTGTGAGCTGAGGGTAAGCAGCAAGAACAGTAAGCTGATCAATATTCTGAAGCGCATAATGTCAATTTTCTGCAAAAATAACCAAATCTGCAAACCTGAGCGCCCTTCATTTACGAAGAGTCAGTGCCGTGTGTTGCAGCCTTGGAATTTCTTATCGTCAAGCATGGATGAAAACAGGGCCTGTCGGGCACGCATTATGTACGAAGCCAAAAACAAGCCTTGAGTTGAATGGTTAATCCAACTGGCATTTCCTGTTTTGGGATTTGGAATTTGCCGCTTGGAAAAGGTCTTCTGTGTTGATGGATGGGGGGTGTAATCGGTTAAACCGATTGAAACACAATACAATAATATAATTAAGGCAATGATTGCCCGGGCATGATTCCATCTAGGATTCTAATTATGAGAAAAAATGTCCTGAAATGGGAAATCGTGGGGATGAGTGAATTTTCTAAAATATTGATAGTTAAATAACTAAAAATTTGGCACAACAATTGATCCACCATTGATGTAAAAATACTTGTTTTGTTTGTTTTTCATAATTGGGCCGCCTTCCCGGGCGGCTTTTTTTATGCCTGAGGTAAATTAGCCTCATCCGTTGAAAGAATGGATAAAAAAAAAGACTGCCGGTGATGGCAGCCTTTTTCGATGCATAATGCAAAAAAAGTTTATTTGATAATGATTTTTGCGGTGTTGGTGTTTGAACCTGATTTAACGCTTATGAAATAAACGCCTGATTCAACCTGACTAACATCCATTTTCACCTGGTGTGTTCCGGCATAACCCAACATACGTTGGTTGTGCATTACTGTCTGACCAAGCATATTTACAAGGCTGATGTCGACAAGGGAAGCGCTGTTGGTGTTGACCAAAATGCTGGCTTCAGCTGTGGCAGGATTTGGGAATACCTGTTCAATTGCCAGGGTCTGTGCAGGTTGCTCATTAATGCCAACAACTGTTGCAACTGGCAGGTATACCATGCTGTTGTCAACAACCCCATGGCCAGTGAACCGCTGGTTGATTCCAGGGCTATTGTCGCTCTGATAAATCAGATGCAATTTATCGGTAACGTTTGAGGCTACTGAGGCAAATACGCATTCGCTGAAGATATGGAAAATGTCGCCGGTAAGGTCAACCTGATCACTCCAGGTCTGACCATAATCTTCTGAGAAACGCATCCATACGTGACGGAAGTTAAACTCGGTATTGTCGAAACCAAGGGTCAGGTTCGAATAGAATGCATAGAGGATATTTGTATTGTAATCGAAAGCCAGCTGAGGCATTGAAGACAATGAAGCCTGATATGTGGCAACACCAACAATGGTGTCAACGCCATTGTCGTACAATTCAGCGAGGAGGTATCCGGGAGCAACAACACTTGGGTCAAGGATATCGAATCCGACTTTGGTGCTGTCCATAGGTTCCATGGTTTCGTTCCAATACAACAAACCATTGGTATAAGGATAGAAATTGGTCGGGCCACCAGTGCCATCAGCAGCATGTTCCATGCGGCCAGCTGCGACATGAACCATGCCATTGTTGTCGATAACCGAAGCCTGGAATGAATCGATTCCTCCGTGTTGAGGGAGAACGAATTCGTTGTTAAACCTTGGTGCAGGAGCCTGATAATACAGAAATTTCTCCCACGAATCGCCGCCATCGGTAGATTTCATCACAATACCATCTGTCAGAAATCCGCCAAATGTAAAGGCAATGGTTTCGCCTTGAGGTGCAGCCCAGGCATATTCATCGCCACCTACACCATAAATATCGAGTGAGCTGATGCCGTCGAGAATAACATTCTCTGGGTTCCAGGTTAATCCGCCATCAAAAGAGCGGCTATAAAGCAATGACCCATCGAGTCCTTCATAGGCAGTGCCACCATTGGCAACACTGGGGGTAACGGCAATAACGTGGATAACATCATGAAATTCACCTGTGGTGATAATTCTTGGCCACAACAAATCTTCATGACCAACAGGTCCTACCAGGTAAAAATTATTCCAGGTGCCGGTACCTTTGGTTTCGCGGTAGCTGAAGATCAAGCCGGTTGTTCCACCTGTATGGGCGCATACGATTTCTCCGTTTTCGCCATAGGGCTGGTAGTTTGGCCAACCTGTTCTGACGGGCTCAATACGTGCACTTGGGTCTGGTCCCCAGGCAGCACCATCGAAATAATTATAGCCGGTTCCTCTTTCAGGAAAGTTAGGATCAGCTGTGCCCCTTGTCCAGGTAGCGCCGATGGTCCCATCTTCGAAAACATGGATGCGTTTCATCATGGTCGAATTCGACTGAAGGTCATAACGGGTTCCGCCAACAACAATATCCGGAGCTTTATCGGTTGAAACAAATGGATTGTTTTCACCGGCAAATGCTTTGTACTCAGTTTGAGCTGGGGCTTTCTTCATGCTGATTTTGCTCAGCCGGTCAGCCTGGTGTTGCAGAGGAGTCTGGGCCATTAATCCTATGCTAAAGATTGTAGCCAGAGTGCTTAGGTAAAGTTTTCTCATCGTGTTTGAGGTTTAATGAATAGAATATTTATTCAAATAATTTGAATTTAATCTCATGGCAAAGATAACAAAAAGTGTTCAATGTAAATGTGATTTTTTTTTTTGAGGCCAACAAACCACTTCTATAATTTAATCAAATCCGATATTTTGATTTACAAAAGGTTTACACATAACTTGAATTTGATTTTTGGTAATTTTTGAATTATTCAGTATTGTTTTAGGATTGTTATTCAGCTAAAGATGATAAATGAAAAAAAAGTTTTAAAATCGATGTGCGTTTTTGATATTTTCTGTTACTAATGTATAGAAGTGAATACAACCTAATGTTTCGCCAATTGTTTAATGATTAGGGTTGATAGTAACTTTAAGTTTGCCTTGAGGTGATAATGTTTTACAAATGAAGATTTGAGATTATTGTGATGAAAAAGGATCAAGAGAAAAATTTGGACGCTGAGATGGTTGTTATAATAATTCCTAATAATTAGTCCCATTCATTCCATCATTGGAAATTAGGCTCATTCCTAGTGGTTGAACTGGATATTTTAGATTCTGGTATTTTTTGAGCCATTATTTATTACTAATTTAATATTAATCATTATGAAAATTAACAAATTGTTTTTGATCACAATCATTCCGTTATTACTTGTTGGACTGACCATTTTTGGTCGAATTGAAAATGAGATTCAATTGACACCATGTGCATCCTATGGTACTATTCAACAGAATTTTAACGGAAACAAGGGTTGCCCATACGCTTTTAACTTTAATTCTTTAATATCAACTAATTGTACATTAACTGACATTGATCTTGACAGAAATACAAATGGTATTCAACATAGTAAGGAAATGACTTCCTGCTCAGTTTGGACAAATGGTTATGATGGCATAATTCATATGCTTCCAAAGCCGGGATATGGTGGTCAGGGATTCACTGTATCAAACGATGTGTACGTGTTTTTTAGCAATAACACCTATGAAGCGCCTACTTGGACAATGTTTGTTAATTATTATCCTGGCCCATATCCAGCTGGATGTAATTAATTCAGGAATAAATGATGTTTAGCGAATAATATTGTCCGTTTTTTGAATTATTATCAAACAACCGAAAGAGGTCTAGGGTTTCTTCCAGACCTCTTTTTTCTTTATTGCCTATTCAATTTATTTATATAATGGATATGCAGTTGAATAAAAAAACCACCCTGAAAATGAGGGTGGTTTTTTTTGCTGTTGCTTAGGCAATCAAGTTAATTGACCAGCATTTTACGGGTAATTTTTTCACCACCGGCACTTACAGTATAGAAATAAATTCCGGAGGTAAGGCCTTCAGCATTCATTTTCAGGGTGACTGTTCCGGCAGGATGGTATCCGGTGCTGGTTTCGAACACCTTCTGTCCGGTCATATTGAACACTTCGAGGCCAATGTTGCCGCCCTTTACGAGGTTCACATTGATGTTTGTTTCGCTGCTGAACGGGTTCGGGTAGTTCTGGCTCACACTGGCAATGGTATTCCGTTTGTCGCCGATCCCACTGATGGTATAGGTTTGTTTGAAATCAGGGATATAGTAGAATTGGGTAGGCAGTGATGGATCATAATTGTCCATTTTCTGATACACAAACGGTATGGTGCATTCGATGGTGTTTTCGCCCAGGTCTTTCGAAAATACGTAGCAAGGCATTGTCCCCCAGTTGGCTGTCCACATGGCTGCTGAGAACAGGGTTACATTAACCACTTCGGCTCCATGGGTTCCGCCTTCGCCTTCGTAAGGGATAAAATCGCGGAAGTAGATATTGGGCCGCGAATTATCGGTGGCTTCCTCAATGTCGGAATCGAGCCACGAAAAGAATACGATGGAGCCATCAGTAGTGGTTGCCACCTGGGGCCTGTTGTATTGCGAAACCGTTGATCCGCCTCCGGTAAACTCAGCGCCGAACTGTAACGGATCGCCCAGTTTAAACGCGTTCCAGGTGGTTCCCCCATCGGGCGACCAGATGTGGAACATGCCAAAAAATCCAGCGCCGGTAGCTATGGTTCCGGCTTCGAGGTCGGCAATCATCACATCGCCCGAAATATGCGGGTTGCCCCAGGCATCGACCGACAAATCGTGATGGTAACCAATGTAATAGGCGATTTCATCCCTTGGTGGAACCGGGTTAGGATCAAAATAGGCGGCAAGGTACTCATCGGTAATGAAGTTTTTCACGGCTTCGAGTCCGTCAACGCCACCAAGTTGCACTTCTATGGGATCAGACCAGGTTTCGCCACCATCGGTGGTTTTCAAAAATACCGGGTGATAGGAAGTAAAGGGCAGTGTTTCGACCAGGTTGGTGAGCACACAGATGTATCCGGTTTGTCCGTCGGGAGCAAAGGCAATTTCGATGTCGTTGATGCCATCGGCAGCATTTACATCGAGCGGATATTTGAAATACTCATAATCGAAATCTTCAGTGGCTTCATTAAAGGTGCCTTTCCCTATGTTCAGGTTGCCCAGGTAGGTAGAGGCAGCACCATCCCATGAAACCTCTTCGTCAATAAACCAGGCAGTGCCCGGTTGTGTGATGGTGAAGGCGTCGGGCAAGAGCCAGCGGTACTCATCTGTTGTAGCCAGGATGTTCTGGGCAGCAGTGGCGCCCGGAGCAAAGGCCTTGGCTCCCCATACGATGCCACCCCATGAGCCTGCAGTGCCCTGGCTGCCATCGAGTGCAGGGGCAAGGTAGGTGTGGTAAGCGTTGTCGGGATTGGTATTGCCAGCAGGATTGTAAATACCTCCCTGCGGGTAGCGGGCATTGCTGAACCCGGCAACAGTGGGATCATAATTGATGTTGTTGAGTTCCCAGGTGGTTCCGCCGTCTTTCGAAATGTCGTAACCTACATAACTTGAACTTGGGGTAGCAAGCCTGTGTGTGAAGGCGACCGTATTCATGCTGTTGTCGACCCAAACGCTGGCGGTGCGGCTGTCGACAAAAAAGCCAAAGGCATTGCCGGATTGGCCAATCGGAATCTGGGTTACCACATTGGTGTTCATGGGGGACTGAGCCGGACTTGTAACAGCCACTGACGAAGGTGGCATCACACGCTTTTCTGCGGCCGGTTCCTGGGCATACTTATTTGCTTTGGCAGGCATCATCTTTAGGTCGGCTTTTGGGTTTTGGGCAAAAGCAACCAAACCAATGCCTAATGCAAACAGGAGCAGTAAACTTTTTTTCATGGTTTGTAATGGATTTAGTTTATAATAATGGTTATCACATAATTTTGGTACAAATATATACAAATACTAAAAGAATAAGAAGCGTTTAACTTTTTTTTTGAATCGTTACTTTACACTCACTGGCCAATCAGGCACAGTCAGTGAGCTGCAGCCCTGAGGCTGATAACAGGTGGGATCAGGCCTTTGGCAAATAAAATAAGCCAGCGGCTCAGTATGGTTTCAACGCCATGAGGCTGCAAAACAGTTTGTTGTCTTTGAAAATATTAGTAGCTGATTTTTCGGTGCCGCTGTTGTACCTGTTGATCAGCAGCAAAAAGCTTGCGGTAGGTCAGGTGCCTTTTGGCAAAGGAAGCGCCCACTGCTTCGTGCAGGGCCTGCATACGCGCGTTGAAATCGCCCACCCACGAAAGTTCCAGCTCGCGGTAATGTTTAAACCGGGCTTTGTTCATCACCTGCTGCATATGCCAGAAAATGCCCGATTCGAGTCCGTGACGCTGGTAATTGGGCTTAACCCCCATGATGGTGATGCGTGCCCTGTTGATTTTCCGGGTTTTCACCGCATAGTAAAACCGCAGCTTATTGAGCCAGTTCAGTTTTCCCATGAAGGGTTTAAGCACCTGGTTCACATCGGGCAACATAACAAGGAAGGCAACAGGATCATTTTCGTGATACACAAACCAGATGAACTCCTCTTCGAGAAAAGGCCTTGCGCTGTCGAGTTCACTTTTAATGGTAGCCAGGTCGAGGGGGGTGAAGTTTTCGTGCAAATGCCAGGCAGTGTCGTAAATATCTTTCAGGTCATGGGCAAAGCGGTCAGTTTCATCGAGCTTGAAATGCCGCCATTCATAACCCGGCTTCTGCCTGATCCAGTCGGCAATTTTCCAGAACCTTTCAGGAAATGGCTTGGTCAGGTCGAGGTGTTTGGTCACCTGCTCGAAATAATTCGTAAAGCCATAATCCTCAAAAAAGCGTTTATAATAGGGGTGGTTGTAAGGCATGCCGAAACTCGGGTGCATGAATCCTTCAACAAGCAGTCCCCAGAAATTGTCGTTTTCGCCAAAGTTAATTGGTCCATCCATGGCCTGCATGCCTTTTAATTTGAGCCAGTCATGGCAGGCATCGAACAGCATAAAGGCCGCAACCTGGTCATCGATGCACTCAAAAAAGCCCATGCCGCCGGTAGGCTGATCATAACCATAAGCCTTGCGGGTGTTGATGAAAGCGGCAACACGGCCAATGGGCTGTGCGTGCTCATCGACCAAAATCCATCGGTTGGCTTCGCCATGGGTGTAAAAGCTGTTTATTTCAGGGTCGAAAACCCCGCTGACAATGCTGTCGAGCGGACAAACCCAATACGGATCCCCTTTATATATCATCCTGGCAACATCCAGAAATTGCCTGCGTGTTTTGGTATTATTGACTTCGATAAGCTTCACTGTGCGATCTGTTTTTGTTCAGCAACAGCAAAGGTAATGGAAAAGGTCGAGACGCAAGTTTCAAAAACGTAGTGCAATGGAACATGCCACTCGGACCATCCCGCCCCCAAGGCGAAAGGCCTGGCCTGTGATGTTGAGCCTCAGGTTTCAAAAATGCGGGGCATTGAAACCCGCGTGATGCATTTTCAATGGATATCCAACAAATCGATTGTCATTCAGTCCGCGAGGCCGGATTTCAATTAAACGCCAGGTTGGGATTACTCCCTGCCAAATCAGTCAGTCCGGCTGGTTAGCTTCCTGCTGATCACCCTGGGTGTAGCTTGCTTGTGGAACAAGCGGGCGGGGCGATCGCGTAACCGATGGGAATAATTGCTGCATGGACAGACCACACAACATAGGGGCAGTTTTAACGTTTGGCATAAGCATCAGCAAAACTGTTTATCTTTGCTGCACGATCATCAAACCAGGGAAATACCGGTGAAAAAAATCTATGTATTTGTCATCAAGTCGTATGCAGGGCCCTTTGTGCTCACCTTTTTCATTGCCCTGTTTATCCTCCTGATGCAATTTTTGTGGAAGTATATCGACGACCTTGTCGGCAAGGGGCTCGAATGGCCCGTTGTGCTGAGGCTCTTGTTTTATGCAAGTGCCACCTTTGTGCCCATGGCCTTGCCACTGGCAATCCTGCTCTCGTCGCTGATGACCTTTGGTAACCTTGGCGAGCATTATGAACTTGTAGCCATGAAAGCAGCGGGAATTTCGGTATGGAAAATCATGCGGCCGCTGATCGTTTTATCGGTGATGATCAGCATGCTGGCATTCCTGTTCTCGAACAATATTCTGCCTGTTGCCAACCTCAAATTTCAGGCCCTGCTCTACGATGTCAGACAGCAAAAACTGGCCTTTAACATCAACGAAGGAATTTTCTACAATGGCATCGAAAACTATGTGATCAGGGTAGGAGAGAAAGGCAAAGACGGGCGTACCATTTTTGACGTAAGGATTTACGATCACACCGACCGTCAGGGTAACATTAAGGTGACCACAGCCAAATCGGGGTATATGGAACTAAGTGTGGATCAGCAAAGCATCATTTTTACCCTGTTCGACGGCTATTCGTTCACCGATGTCATTTCGACACGCAATTACCGCGATGACAGGCCATTCGAGCGCACTGCCTTTAAGGAGCAACGGATCAGGTTCGACCTGTCGGACTTTGACCTTACACGCACCAAGGAAGACCTGTTCAAGAGCCATTATACGATGCTCAACATTCAGCAACTCAATGTGTTTATCGATTCGTTGAACCTAAAACTTGCCGAGCGGAAACAGCGCTATGATTTGACCTTTTTCAGGAGGTTTAACCACCTGGCCAGCCTCGATACCAGCCTTAGTCCGCAGAAAAGCATGGTGGAACCGGCTGAGCGCCGCAGGAGGGCTATTGCAGACACCGCCAAAAACGACACAATACAAAAGGCAGTGGTGTTGCCGGTGCTGGCGAATTTCGATCACCTTGAACAGGTGGGCATCACTGACCTGGCCATCAATGCAGCCACTACTGCCCGCGACAATGTGGTTTTCAACAAAAATGATTTTGAGACCCAACTCGAAAATATCCGCAAGCACGAATGGGTGTGGCACAAGAAATTCACGCTGTCGTTTGCCTGTATGATCCTGTTTTTCATTGGTGCACCCATGGGAGCCATCATCAGGAAAGGCGGATTGGGTCTGCCTGTGGTCATCTCAGTGCTGTTTTTTGTGGCCTACCACATCACCAGCATCACCGGCGAAAAGGCCGCCAAAGTAGGCGACCTGAGCATGTTTACAGGGATGTGGCTGTCGTCGATGGTATTGCTGCCTGTGGGACTATTCCTTGCATTCAAGGCTACTTCTGATGCGCCCCTGCTCGATGCCGAAAGTTGGCGTAAATTCTTTCAGCGCCTCTTCAGAACAGCCCAAATGAAACCGAAAGCCTGATGAAGATTCTTTTTCTCTGCAACAAATCGCCCTGGCCGGCACGTGAAGGTGGGCCCATAGCCATGAACAGCCTGATTGAAGGACTGATCGAAGCCGGACACCAGGTGAAGGTGCTTGCGGTGAATTCGGACAAATACAAGGTTGATGCGCAGGATATCCCTGAGGATTACCGCAGCAAGACAGCCATTGAGCTTGAGTATATCGATTTGAACATCAAACCGTTTGATGCTTTTATTAACCTGTTTACACGGAAATCATACCATGTGAAAAGGTTTATTTCACCGGCTTTCAGGACAAGGCTGATCAGCATCTTAAGCGAACAGCACTTTGATGTGGTTCAGCTGGAAACGGTTTTTATGGCTCCCTATGTGCCCGACATCAGGAAATACAGCAAGGCCGTCGTGGTGCTCAGGGCCCACAATGTGGAGCACCTGATCTGGAAGCGGCTTTCGGTTAAGACACGCAATCCGCTCAAACGCTTCTACCTGCGCCACCTTTCGCGCACCCTCGAGCAGTATGAGATTTCGGTTCTTGATCAGTTCGATGGCATTGCTGCCATTACGCGCAAGGACGCTTCCTTTTTCAGGGGCCTGTGCACGACGCCTGTCATCGACATTCCTTTTGGACTCAAGCCGGCGGCTTTTGATTCTGGCAAGGACCAACCCGACTGGCCGGGCCTGTTTCACATCGGTTCGATGAACTGGATGCCCAATGAAGAAGGCATCCGCTGGTTTCTCGAAAAGGTGTGGCCGCTTGTGCAGCAAGCACATCCGGGACTCGGGGTTCACCTTGCAGGCAGGTATATGCCCTCATGGCTTGTGAGCGGTTACAGGCCCAATGTGCATGTTGTTGGCGAAGTGGAAAGTGCACGCGCCTTTATCCTGTCGAAATCAGTTGCGGTGGTTCCACTGCTTTCGGGCAGCGGCATCAGAATCAAAATCATTGAGGCCATGGCACTCGGACGGACGGTGATTACCACTTCGATTGGCGCCGAAGGAATCAACTATACCGATGGTAAAAACATCCTCATTGCCGATAGTCCGGGCAACTTTGCCCGTGCCATCAGCAAATGCGTCGACAACAAGGCATTCAGCCTGTCGGTGGGTGCGTCAGCAAGGCTGCTCATCGAGGAATCCTACGACATCCGCAAAATCACCGGACGGCTCGCAGCCTTTTATCAGGCAGTGGTTCCCGGTGTGAAGGACGAAAAACCCCATAAAGTTTCGAAAGACCTATGAGAATATTGGTGTTGTTGTCGCGCATACCCTGGCCGCTCGAAAAGGGCGATAAACTCAGGGCTTACAACCAGGTGAAAACCCTGGCGCAAAACAACGAAATCATCCTGATTGCCCTGAATACCGACCGGAAAGCCGACAAGCAGAAAGCCTTCAAGGCCCTGCAGCCTTACTGCCGCTCGGTGAATTTTATCGACCTGTCGTTTGCAGGGCAGCTGATGAATATCATGGCCTCATGGATCAAAGGACTGCCCTTGCAGACAGGTTATTTTTACAACCGGAAAGCCGCCCGGAAAATCAGGCAGCTGATCGGGGAATACAAACCCGACTTGCTCTATGGCCAGCTCATCAGGGTGGCTGAATACATCCGGCATGAGCCCTTGCCCAAGGCGCTCGACTACCAGGATGTGTTTTCTATGGGAGTTAAGCGGCGCCTTCATGTGTCGGCCTGGCTGATGCGGCCCTTCCTGATGATGGAATACAAACGGCTGAAGCTATACGAAGCGGCTGTTTTCAGCGATTTTCAGCTGAAGACAATCATATCGAAACCCGACCGCGACCTGATTCCGCATCCCGACAGGAAGCACATCCTGGTGGTGCCCAATGGTGTCGACCATGATTTTTTCAGGCCAATGGCAGGTCCGAAGACCGTCGATCTGGTATTTACCGGAAATATGGCTTATCCGCCAAACGTCAACGCGGCCGAATTCCTTGTACGCGACATCATGCCACTGGTATGGCAACAGCGTCCTGCCACCACGGTGATGCTTGCCGGTGCCACACCCGATCCGCATGTCAGGGCGCTGGCTTCTGAACGGGTAAAGGTGAGTGGCTGGCTCGACGACATCAGGCTGGCCTATGCCGGAGCACGCGTATTCATCGCGCCTATGCGCATCGGAACCGGGTTGCAAAACAAGCTGCTCGAAGCCATGTCGATGCGATTGCCCAGCATCACCACGCCGCTGGCCAACAATGCCCTGGAGGGCCACGACGGCCTGAACCTGTTGCTGGGCGATGATGCAGCCTCACTTGCCGCATGCATACTGCGCCTGCTCAGCGACGAAGGCTTTGCCGAGACCCTGGCAGGTAATGGCTATGAGTTTGTACACCAACACTATAACTGGGCCCAGGCCAGCGCCAGGCTCGAACAACATTTTGCAGAAATAACCTGATCAATTGTAAATCCAATTTTGCTATGGCCGACGATAAAAAAATTATTTTCTCAATGGTGGGTGTCAGTAAGGTCATCCCACCCTCACGGCAAATCCTGAAAGACATCTACCTGTCGTTTTATTATGGTGCCAAAATCGGCATCATCGGTTTAAACGGCTCAGGTAAATCGACCCTGTTGCGCATCATCGCCGGGAAGGAAAAATCATATAACGGCGAGGTGGTCTTTTCGCCGGGTTACCGGGTAGGCATGCTCGACCAGGAACCATCGCTCGACCCCGACAAAACTTCGAAACAGATTGTTGAAGAGGGCGTTCAGGATGTCGTCGACCTGCTCAAGGCCTACGAGGAAGTAAACAACAGGTTCAGCGAACCCATGTCGGACGGGGAAATGGATAAGCTCATCGCTGAACAGGGCAGGCTCACCGACCTGATCGAGCAAAAGGACGCCTGGGAACTCGACAGCAAGCTCGAACGCGCCATGGATGCCTTGCGCTGCCCTGATGGCGACACGCCGGTTAAATTTCTTTCGGGTGGTGAACGGCGCCGGATTGCCTTGTGCCGACTGCTGCTGAGCGAACCGGATATCCTGCTCCTCGATGAACCAACCAACCACCTCGATGCCGAATCGGTTGAATGGCTCGAGAAACACCTGCAGCAATACAAGGGAACGGTGATTGCCGTGACACACGACCGCTATTTCCTCGACCATGCTGCCGGCTGGATACTTGAACTCGACCGGGGCGAAGGTATTCCCTGGAAAGGAAATTATACTTCCTGGCTCGAGCAGAAAACGAAGCGCCTCGAAATGGAAGAAAAAACCGAAAGCAAACGGCGCAAGACCTTAGAACGCGAGCTTGAATGGGTGCGCATGGCGCCAAAAGCACGGCATGCCAAATCCAAAGCAAGGCTGCAGTCGTACGAAAAAATGCTCGTTGAAGACAGTAAACAAAAAGAGGATAAACTGGAATTGTTTATTCCTAATGGGCCCCGGCTTGGCAACAAGGTAATCGAGTTTAAAAATGTGTCGAAGGCCTATGGTGATAAACTGCTCTTCGATGACCTCAACTTCAGCCTCCCACCGGCAGGCATCGTTGGGGTGATCGGTCCGAACGGAGCCGGCAAAACAACACTTTTCAGGCTGATCATGGGGATTGAAAAAACAGATACCGGAAGCTTCGAATTAGGCGACACGGTAAAAATCGGGTATATTGACCAGTCGCATGAAGAAATTGACCCTGAGAAAACCGTTTTTGAAATCATTTCAGGCGGTCATGACGACATTAAGCTGGGCAGCCGCACAATGAATGCCAGGGCTTATGTGTCGCGTTTTAATTTCAGTGGAAACGATCAGGGAAAGAAGGCAGCGGTGCTGTCGGGTGGCGAGCGTAACCGGATGCACCTGGCACTGACACTGAAACAGGAAGCCAATGTACTGCTCCTCGATGAGCCTACCAACGACATCGATGTGAACACGCTTAGGGCACTCGAAGAAGGTATCGAGAATTTTGCCGGCTGCGCCGTGGTGATTTCGCACGACCGCTGGTTCCTCGACCGTGTAGCGACCCACATCCTTGCTTTTGAAGGCAATTCGCAGGTGTATTTTTTCGAAGGAAGCTATTCCGAGTACGAGGAGAACAAGCACAAACGCCTGGGCGATGCCGGCCCTTCACGCATAAGGTATAAAAAGCTGAAGGCATAATCTGTTAATTCAAGGATCCAATCCCGTCTCGTCTAAGGCCGAGACGGGGCACAGCATCACAGCATCACAGCATCACAGCAGCACAGTAGCACAGCAGCACAGTAGCACAGCAACACAAAAAATAGAGACCGCCTCAGTAAGACAGTCTCTGAATAATGAACAACCTGCCCGATCAGATGAACAAGACTTGTGTCAGTATATACACGGGCAACAGAATGATCAGGGAAAACTTAAAGATATAGCCAAAAAAGCTGGGCATCGGAATCTTGTTTTCTTCAGCAATGGCTTTAACCATGAAGTTGGGGCCGTTACCAATATAGGTCATGGCTCCAAAAAATACAGCGCCCAACGAAATGGCCGACAGAAACTCAGGTGGAATGCTGGCAACCAGTCCGATTGCAGCCGGATCGGTCATGCCTAGCGCCAGTTTATGGAAAGCCAGGGCAGTGGGTGCATTGTCGAGGAAGGAGCTCAAGCCGCCAGTGGCGTAATAGAACATTCTGGCCGAGTCGATGCCCAGGGTGTGTGCATTCTCCTGCAGCCACAACAAGGCAGGCACCATGGTTACAAAAATGCCAAGGAAAAGGAAGGCGACTTCGATGATGGGAGTCCAGGTGAATTTGTTATCCGAGCGGAGTAATTTTGGCGTGAAATAAAGTGAAAGTGCTGCAAAGAACAACATTGAAGCTTCACGAATAAATGCCAGATAATGGTTTTCGTGGATGGCGTGAATATAATGCTCATTTAGGAAAGCCACCGACAACACCACACCCACAAGGAAAATGAAGTTATACAGACCCGAAACACTTAGTGGAACGATCTGGCTCTTGTCGCGGGCAATATTGGCGGCAGGTTCTTTTTTGTGATAATAGGTATCAAAAACAAAATAAATCAGCAGCAGGATTCCGTTCACCACAGCCCATTCTTTTGTCAGGCTGAAAAACCATTCAAATGGCGCCCCCCTGAGGTAGAGCAGGAACAATGGCGGATCGCCAAGGGGAGTGAGCATCCCGCCGGCATTGGCCACAATGGCGATAAAGAACAGTATGGTGTGTACCTTGAATTTACGCTCAGAATTGGTTTTAATCACAGGCCTGATCAATAACATGGCGGCACCGGTGGTTCCCATAAAGGATGCAAGCACGGCCCCAATTCCCAAAAATACTGTGTTGATGATTGGCTTTGCTTCGATGTCACCTTTCAGTTGAATACCACCGGTGATCACAAACAATGAACCCAGCAGGATGATGAAAGGAATGTAGTCGAAAAACATCTGGTGCGAAAGTTCAGTAGACATGCCATTGGAAATGAGGTAAATGGCTGTTGGTAAACCAAGGACCAACGAAACAATCAGTTTGTTCCGGTTGTTTTCCCACCAATGGTGAAAAAACAATGGCCCGATTGCAATAAAGAGCAGGATAACCAGAAACGGGATTGATGCCCATAACGGAATGCTCTGAAGGGAAGGGTGTTCCATATGTTTTTGGTGTTTAATGAAGGCGCTAAATTACGTTCTTTCAAATTAGCCACCAGATGAGCTTCTTTTTAATTCAACAATTTAGAATTTTTTTAAATAGGTTTACCGGCCACAGGCCGTGTTATGGCTCAATTTCCGGGTATTTCGCTAATGTAAGGACCGCTTACACATTTCCTGTGCCTCATTCGGGATAAAGCTACAGGCATCGCTATACTTCCGAAGGCTGTGTTTCGTTGGGATTGTGTAATTTTGTGCAAACCCCAGCATAGCTTAACCTTCATCACCACACATATGGCCCTTATTGACCTGATCAAAGCCAACCGGTCATACCGGAAATTCAAAGCCACTGAGCCCATCAGCCCCGAACAGCTGAAGGCATTCGTCGGGCTGACCCGTTTCACTCCCTCATCGAAAAACCGCCAGCCCCTGAAGTATATCCTTGTGAGTGGAAAGGAAGATGCGGATTTTGTGTTTAGCCACCTGAAATGGGCCTGGTATCTGCGCGATTGGGAAGGCCCAACGGAGCGTGAACGTCCGCCGGCCTACCTGATCATGCTGCTCGATAAACAACTGAACGACAAGGCCGATTTCGATGCCGGGATTGCAGCCCAGACCATTTTACTCGCAGCGGCAGAACAAGGCTTAGGTGGCTGCATCATCCGTACGGTAAACCGTTACGAGCTGGCGCGCTATTTCAACCTCAGCGATCAGTACGAAATCGTACTGGTGATTGCGCTGGGAGTACCCGACCAGGAAGTGATCATCGAAGCGATGGATACTGAGGGCCATGTGGAATACTGGCAGGACGATCAGGGCAGGCACCATGTTCCCAAACGCAGCGCGGATGCGTTGATTTACCTTGTTAAACCTTAAGCCATTCGCCATGATTAAGATCAACGACAACTTCATCAGCCTCACCTCTGACAAGGCCAAAGCCTCAGCCCGCAGACGGATGAACTACAATTTTCATCCCAGGGCCGAAGACACCTTGCAGCGCATGCTCAACGCTATGGAGCCCGGCACATACATACAACCGCATAAGCACGAAAGCCCCGACAAGACAGAAGCCTTTTTCTGCCTGCGCGGGCGGCTGCTGGTTGTTGAGTACAACGCTGAAGGTGCGATCATCGACCACATCGTCCTCGATCACGATAAGGGCGACTATGGATGCGAAATACCGGCCCGCACCTGGCACAGCATCATCAGCCTGAAGCCGGGATCGGTAGCCTATGAAGTCAAAGATGGCCCCTATGTCCCGATCAACGACAAGGATTTCGCCTCCTGGGCGCCAGCCGAAGGTGATCCGGATTGCCCGGATTTCATCGGTAAGGTGCTGGCACAGTTACAGCTTGCTGTCGAACAGGCCTAAGCCTGCCTGTGGCTGACAGTTTTACACTGTGCACGGTGTATGCCGGTTTTTTTTACCTTTGTGCCTTAAATTGCAGCGAGCATAATGGCCCAAAAACCCTCAATACCAAAAGGAACACGTGACTTCGGTCCACTGGAGACAGCGCGTCGGAATTATATCTTCGATACGATCAGGACGGTATTCCACCGCTATGGATACCAGCCGATTGAAACCCCAGCCATGGAAAACCTCACGACCCTGCTCGGGAAATACGGTGAAGAGGGCGACAAGCTGCTTTTCCGCATTGTCAACTCAGGCGATTTCATGGCCGGGTACCAGGCTGAGGATGGCTTAGCTTCTTCGGCTCAGCTGATCCAACACATCAGCGAAAAAGGCTTGCGCTACGACCTTACAGTGCCCTTTGCCCGTTTTGTGGTGCAAAACCGCAACGACATTAATTTTCCTTTTAAACGCTATCAGATTCAGCCTGTGTGGCGCGCCGACAGACCCCAGAAGGGCCGTTACCGCGAGTTCACCCAGTGCGACGCCGATGTGATCGGCAGCGATTCGCTGCTGAACGAAGCCGAACTGGTGCAGCTTGTCGACGATATTTTTGCACTGCTCGGAGTGGCAGTGGTGGTGAAAATCAACAACCGCAAAATCCTTGCCGGCATTGCTGAATATATCGGGAACCCCGATTGCCTCACCGACATCACCGTTGCCATCGACAAGCTCGATAAAATCGGCATCGAAGCGGTAAACCAGGAACTTGCATCAAAAGGCATCAGCAGTGGGTCGATCAGCCTGCTGCAACCCGTTTTGGAAATGGAAGGAAGTTCGGCCGAAAAGCTTACCCGGCTGGGCAGCCTCATTGGCGGTTCAGAAACAGGCCGTAAGGGGCTGGAAGAGGTTTCACAGTTGTTCGGCTATCTGGAGCAGATCAAACCCGGACTTACCTATGAGCTTGACCTGACGCTGGCCCGCGGACTCAACTACTATACAGGGGCCATATTCGAGGTGAAGGCACTTCATGCCCAAATGGGCAGCATCTGTGGAGGCGGACGCTACGACGACCTCACCGGCATCTTTGGTATGCCGGGCGTTTCCGGGGTGGGCATCAGCTTCGGTGCCGACCGCATCTACGACGTGATGCGCGATCAGCAGCTGTTCCCTTTGGCCACCGCGGCCAACACAGCCGTGCTGTTTGTACATTTCGGGGAAGCCGAGATGCTGTATTGCCTGCCACTGCTGTCTGCGATCAGAAAAGCCGGATTTAACGCCGAACTGTATCCCGATGCCGACAAGATGAAAAAACAGCTGAAATATGCTGATCAGAAAAAAATTCCGCTGGTGATGCTTGCCGGCGAAACCGAAATGGCCAACGCATCGGTGACTATAAAAGATATGGTGGCCGGATCACAGGAAACAATACCCGTCAGCGGTGTACTGGCATACCTCGCACATTGGCAAAACAATCAGCGCTAATGGACTGGATTCTGGGTTTCATCATCAAGGTTAACCGCAGCTCGCTCTGCCGTTGAAGCTGCTGGCCGCTCGCCTGAGCGTCTGCCCTGTATGCCCGTTAATCTATTGTTTATTTCATAAAACCGATTTCCATGACTAAAATTCATTATATCAGTTCGGCTAAACTGACGTTTAAACGCATTTTCGACATTCTGCGCGAAGACTACCAACTGGCCCTTGATGCAGACGCTGTGCAGCGCATCGAAAAATGCAGAAATTACCTCGATGCCAAGATGGCCACACAGAAGGAGCCCATCTATGGCATCACAACAGGTTTTGGTTCGCTATGCGACACGGTGATCTCGGCCGATCAGCTGGGCACGCTGCAACGCAACCTGGTGATGTCGCATGCCTGCGGCACTGGTGAAAGGGTGCCCGACGAGATCGTAAAACTGATGCTGCTGCTGAAGATCCAAAGCCTTTCGTACGGTCATTCGGGCGTGCAACTGGCCACCGTGAACCGCCTGATCGACTTTTTTAACCACGGTGTGCTGCCAGTCATTTACCAGATGGGTTCGCTGGGCGCTTCGGGCGACCTGGCGCCGCTGGCACATATGTCGCTGCCCTTGCTTGGTCTGGGCGAAGTGGTTTATCAGGGCAAGGTGTACCATATGGAACAGCTGCAACCAAAGCTCGGATGGGAACCCATCGATCTGAAATCGAAGGAAGGTCTGGCCTTGCTCAACGGCACCCAGTTCATGAGCGCTTATGGCGTTTTCAGCCTCCTGAAGGTATTCAGGCTTTCGATGCTGGCCGATATTATCGGGACCATTTCGCTGGAAGCCTTCGATGGGCGGATAGAACCATTCTTCGATCAGGTGCACCAGATCAGGCACCACAAAGGACAAATTGCTACCGCAGAGCGCATACGCAAGCTGCTCGAAGGAAGTGAAATCATTGCACAGGCCAAAAAACATGTGCAGGATCCGTATTCTTTCCGCTGCATTCCACAGGTGCATGGCGCATCAAAGGACTCGGTGAATTATGTGGCCTATGTGTTCAGCAACGAAATCAATGCAGTAACCGATAATCCGACCATCTTTCCCGATGAGGACCTGATTATTTCGGCAGGCAACTTCCATGGTCAGCCGTTGGCCCTGGCCCTCGACAACCTGTCGATTGCAGCTGCGGAGTGGGGGAGCATCTCCGAACGCCGGACTTACCAGTTGCTTCACGGCAAGCGGGGGCTTCCGCCTTTTCTTGTCGCCGAACCCGGCCTCAACTCAGGTTTTATGATTCCCCAATACACCTCAGCCAGTCTGGTAAGCCAGAATAAACAGCTGTGCAGCCCGGCTTCTGTCGATACCATCGAATCGTCGCAGGGACAGGAAGACCATGTTAGCATGGGGGCCAATGCCGCCACCAAGGCCCTGCGCGTGGTGTATAACCTCGAACGGATACTGGCCATCGAACTCTATAATGCCGCTCAGGCGCTTGAGTTCAGGAAGCCGCTGAAATCGTCGCCATTCATTGAAGAATTTGTGGCTGCTTACAGACAAAAGGTTGCGTTTGTAAAAGAAGACGTGGTGATGTATCCCGAAATAGCAAAATCAGTGGCCTTTCTGCAATCGGTGCCGCTCCATATTCCGGACGCGCTCATCGAAGGGATCTGATGAATTCCGGGGTTTCTTTCGGATTAAGTTTTACTGATTAGTTATCGAAAAGCAGGCTGTAAGGCCTTTCGACTGCTGTTTCAAGCTGAGGGATGGAAACATACTTGCTCAGCCTGTAATGTTCATGACCCTCGAAATAAACGAGCAGCGTTGGATTGGCAAACACCTGGAAATGTGCAGTGACCTCGGGGTGTTTTTCCGAATCGATGAGCATCAGCTTCATTTGTGGAAATTCCTCTTTCAGTAAGGCGTCAACTTTCGGGCGCAGGCTTTGGCAGGGTGCACAGTGGTCGCTGAAAAAATAAACCAGTATGGCTTTGCTAGAAGCTGTTGCGTCGAGTGTTAGCTGAAGCATTTCGGTGGTCATGGCAGGTACGGTTTTGTTTGGCAAAAGTAAGCCTATTTGAGGGCCCGGACCGGAAAATTTAGCAAACATTTCGTTTTTTTTAGCAGCGGCACCATGGCTGTTTACTGGTCAAAATGCCTAATTTAGCCGATCGATAAACTTCTTCAAACCCATTAAAACAAATATCTATGAGTCTGATTATTACCGGAAGTAACCTCACCATCCACGATGTGATGGCGGTTGCCCGCAATGGAAAAAAAGTTGCCTTACATCCTGATGCTGTAAAAAGGATAAACCTATGCCGTGCGATGCTCGAGAAAAAAATTGTCGCCGGTGAAATCATGTATGGTGTCAACACCGGCATCGGTGAGTTTTCAGAAGTCGTGCTCAACGATGACCAGGTGAAGGATTTTCAGAAATACCTGATTTACAACCACGCAGCAGGCATTGGTGATGCCATGCCTCTCGAACATGTAAGGGGCGCCATGCTGGGACGCATCAATGTGCACGCCCACGGTAACTCAGGCTGCCGCATTGAAATCACGCAGACACTGGTCGAGATGCTGAATAAATCCGTTACACCCTTTGTGTGTGTCAAAGGCAGCGTGGGAGCATCGGGCGACCTGGCTCCCATGTCGCAGATTGCATTGCTGATGATGGGCGAAGGCAAGGCCTTTTACCAGGGCGAACTGCTACCGGGCAAAGAAGCACTTGAACGCGCCGGCATTCCTGTTCCCGGACTACAGGCCCGCGATGGCCTGGCCACCATCAACGGATCGAACGTGCTCACTGCCATGAGTGCCCTGTTCCTGGTCGATGCCAACAACCTGATGAAACAGGCTGAGATTGCAGCAGCCATGTCGCTTGAGGCACTGAAAGCCAATATGAAACCATATGCGCCAAAGATTCACGAAGTACGTGGATTCAAAGGTGCCATCAGGAGTGCAGCAGCCATCAATAAAATCGTTAGGGGCGGTGACCTGGCCGAAAACAGGGTGAAATGCAAGGTACAGGACGCCTACAGCATGCGGTCGAGTCCGCAGGTGATCGGCGCTGCTCACGATGCCTTGGCCTGGGCCAGGTCACAGGTCGAAATCGAGCTGAATGGTGTTGGCGACAACCCGATCTTCTTCCCCGAAGAAAACCTCCAGCTTTCGGGTGCAAATTTCCAGGGAACGCCGGTATCGCTGCCCATGGATATGGCCGGTATCGCCGTGACTATGGTGTGTGTGTTGTCGGAACGCCGAATGAACCGCCTCAACAACCCGGCCCTGAGTGTAGGCTTGCCTGCTTTCCTGACCAAAGGAGCGGGAATGTTTTCGGGATTGATGCTTTCGCAATATACGGCTGATATGCAGATTGTTGAACAGCGTATTTTGTCTGCTCCGGCAAGCATTCAGTCGATACCGGCTGCGGCTGACCAGGAAGATTTTGTGTCGATGGGCATGAACACTGCACTCAAAAACAACCAGATTCTCGACAACGCCTATGGCATTCTCGGCATCGAACTTTTTGCCGCAGCACAGGCCCTCGACTTCAGGGAATATGCCTTTGGAGCCGGCACGACAAAAGCCCACGAGGTGATCCGCAGGCATGTCGACTTTCTTGAAATCGACCGGCCATTGTACGACGACCATAATAAGATGAAAGCCCTCGTAAAAAGTTGTGAAATATTGCATGCTGTTGAAACGCTTGTGGGGTCGCTCGAATAAGTCATAAAAGCAATGTCAGGATAATCCGGCATGTGCCGGTTTGTCCTGACATTTGTTAACACGAAAAAGCATTTATCAATAAAAACAAATTGAATGTTTGATCAACAACCAGTACCGGTAAATCAACGGCCCCGCTCGCTCAGTTTTCTATGCATCCTCAGTTTCATTGGCAGCGGAATGGGCGCTGTGAGCAACCTGTTTGTGTACCTTTTTCACCAAGTGTTTGTGGAAACACTTTCCGACGAGGTATACAAAAAGATGGGACTTGACCTGGAATTTTTTGCCCAGATCAAAAAGGAGTTTTTCCTCATTGTGGCATTGCTCCAGGTTGTGTCATTCACGGGCGTGCTGCATATGTGGCAAATGAGGCGTTCCGGTTTTCACCTCTATGCTATTTCACAGCTCATGGTGTTGATTGTTTCCTCGGTGTATATCTACAACCCGCTGCACACCTTTCCCATGGTTGATCTTTTATTTGCAGCGATCTTCATCCTTGCGTATCTTCGTTACCGCAACCTGATGGAATAGACCATGGAAGACGAAAGCATTGAAAAGCAGAAACTGAGCGCGGCCGAAGCCAGAAACACCCTGATGCTGAGGCTAGTGTGTTATTTTGGTATGAGTTACTACACCATTATTGTTTTAACCCTTGTTATCGCCCTGATTTACAGCGACTTCATTACCATGTTGGGCATGCAGTACGTGCCTGAGATGGCATTGAACAGATCAGATGTGGTAATCTATCTGATTGCCGGCTTAATCCTGAACGGGGGAGCGGCGGCCGGACTGTTTATGATCCTGCGGAAGATGCATTTCGGCTTACCCTTATTCATCCTTTCGGCCCTGCTTGTTATCGGGTTCCAGTTTCTGCCAAGCGGCATGGGAGGCTGGCAGAAGTACGCCATCGAAATTCTGATCATTTTCATCATTGTCGGTTTTCACAGCCATGGATTCAGGCGTTGGCCTGCTGAAATGCCGAATTTGAGTGGTAAGACAGAAAGAATCTGAAATTTTTTCACAGTTATTATTTGCTACAATTGCTTGATTTTTAGGTAGGCTTGTTGTAAATTTGATGAAGTAAAAAAAAAAATTACATTATTCAATTGTAATTTGTTTGGATGTTTTTAACTTGCACCATTAAATGCAAACGATTTCGAGAAAATTTAATGCATAACCAAACACAAGTTTTATCAATTCACTAACCAAAATTCATCATTATGAGAAAAATTACGATTATGTTAGTGTTCTTGCTGATTGCAGGTGTGAATTTCGCATTTGCCCAGTCGAGAACCGTAACTGGTAAAGTTACCAGCTCTCAGGATGGGATGGGGATACCAGGGGTTACAGTGCAAATAAAAGGCACGACCATTGGGACCATTACCGACATTGAAGGAAACTACTCAATCAATGTGATGCCGGATCACCGGACCCTGATTTTTTCCTATGTTTCAATGAAAACACTGGAAGTAGCGATTGGTACGCAGAAAACGATCAACATTGTTATGGAGCCAGGTGTGTTCCAGATCGATGAAGTCGTAGTCACTGCGCTTGGTATCTCCCGCGAGAAAAAATCTCTGGGTTACGCAACCCAGGAAGTCGGCGGTGAAGAATTGAGCACAGTAAAGCGTGACAACTTTATCAACTCACTCTCAGGCCGTGCTGCCGGGGTGCAGGTTCGCTCAAGCAACAATATGGGTGGTTCGAGCAATGTGGTCATCAGGGGTAATGCTTCTTTGACACAGAACAACCAGGCGTTATTTGTTGTTGATGGTGTTCCGATCAGCAACGACAATACCAACAATCAGGGCCAGCTGTCAGGTCGTAACGGTTATGACTACGGTAACGCATCTGCCGATATCAATCCGAACGACATCGAATCAATGAACATCCTTAAGGGCGCTGCTGCAACTGCATTGTATGGTGCACGCGCTGCCAACGGTGTGATCATCATCACCACCAAAAAGGGTAAGAAAATGATGGGTGGAAAGAAAATTTATGGCGTTAACGTAAGTTCAAACATTACCACAGGTTTCATCGACAAGAGCACCTTCCCTAAATATCAGATGGAATATGGTGCCGGTTACGGTAACTGGGCCGGGTTCTACAGTGATACTACCTTAGGCAACGGTGAAAACTATCCTGGTTTCGAATACGTTTGGGATGTTGATGGTGATGGAACCCTCGACTGGACCGTTCCAACATACGAAGACGCTTCAATGGGACAGAAATTTGACCCGAACATTTCGTTATACCAGTGGGATTCGTATGATCCGGCTTCACCTAATTATATGAAGAAGACCCCTTGGAAAGCTGCTTCAAACGGACCAGAAACTTTCTTCGAAACTCCGATTGCCCTCACCAACAGTGTCGACATCACCGGTGGCGCCGAAAACGGAACCTTCCGCCTGTCATACAGCAACCTCGACCAGAAAGACATCATGCCAAACAGTTCATTGAAGAGGAACAACTTTCTTTTCAGTGGCACTTATGACATTGTGAAAGACCTCACTGTATCAGCTTCAGCAAATTATATTAACACCATGGGCAAAGGCCGTAACTCAACCGGTTACAGTGACAACATCCTGTCTTCCTTCCGCCAATGGATGCAGACCAATGTTGACTATAAAATGCAGAAAGACCTCTATGACAAAACCGAACGCAACATCACCTGGAACCCTAACTCTCCATTTGATTTGGCTCCGGCATATTGGGACAACCCATATTGGGTAAGGTATCAGAATTACGAAACTGACAAGAGGGACCGTATTATTGGCTACGTCCAGGCAGACTGGAAAATCACCAGCCACCTGAGCCTTATGGGCCGCGCTGCTGTTGATACCTATTCAGAACTCCAGGAAGAACGCAAAGCCATCGGATCAGGTTCAGGCGAATTCGGCGTTGGCCGTCCTGAAGCTACCTCAGGCTATTCGAGGTTTACAAGGTCATTTATGGAATCGAACCTTGACCTTATGCTGCGTTACTACCGCGAGTTGAACGAAGACTTCAACCTCAACGCACTCGTTGGAACAAACATCCGCCGTACTAAAATTGACCAGGTGTTTGCATCAACCGATGGTGGTTTGATCGTTCCCGGCCTCTATTCACTTTCGAACAGCGTAAACCCAATGCGTAACCCTGAAGAAAGACTGTCAGAAGTAGCCGTAAATGGCGTGTTTGCCAGTGCATCACTCGGCTATCAGAACTACCTCTTCCTTGATGCTACTGTCCGCAGGGATCAGTCATCAACCCTTCCTGAAGAAAACAATGCCTATTTCTATCCATCAGTTTCAGCAAGCTGGCTGTTCTCGAACAACCTCGACATGAGCTGGTTGCAGTTAGGTAAATTCAGGGTTGGATATGCAATGGTTGGTAATGATGCTCCATGGGGAAGTATCAAAGACACCTATGCACAGAACACAACTTTTGGCGGAACCGCTTTGTTCTCACTGCCTCTGACCAAGAACAATAAAGACCTGAAACCTGAAAATACAACCAGTATTGAAGCCGGTATCGAATTGATCACCATGCAGAAAAGATTGGGACTCGACCTGTCATTCTACAAAAACAACACCATTAACCAGATCATGCCGGTAGCCGTTTCTAACGCCACAGGTTATGCTTCGAAATTCGTTAACGCCGGTGAAGTTCAGAATATGGGTGTTGAAGTCATGGTATTCGGAACTCCTGTAATGCAGAAAGATTTCCGTTGGGACGTAACCCTGAACTGGGCTAAGAACAACAACAAGGTTGTTTCATTGGCCGAAGGAATCGAAAACCTTCAGATCGCTTCCCTCCAGGGTGGTGTAACCATCAACGCCCGCAAAGGCGAACCTTACGGAACTATCCAGGGAACAGATTATATCTATACAAATGGTCAGAAGACCGTTGGTGCCAATGGATATTACCTGAAAACCGGAACTTCAGATAAAGTTTTAGGCAACATTAACCCTGATTGGAATGCTGGTTTAAGCAACCGCTTCACCTACAAGAACTGGTCGGGTAGCTTCCTCATCGACTGGCAACAGGGTGGTAGCGTATTCTCGCTCGACTTATGGTATGGTATGGGTACTGGTTTGTACGAAGAAACCGTATTCACCAACGACCTGGGCAATCCGGTACGTGACGACAGAGCCGATGGTGGTGGATTGATTCTCGATGGTGTTTATGAAGATGGTACTGTAAATACAACCCGCGTTCAAGGTGGTGACTACCGTGTATTCGGATGGTCAAGGAACCCAAACAAGGCTTTCGTTTATGATGCTTCTTATGTAAAACTCCGCGAAGTAGTTGTTTCCTATACCCTTCCTTCGAACCTGATGGCAAAAGCCAACTGGATTCAGAGTGTAACCTTCAGCCTTGTTGGTTCAAACCTTTGGATCATCCACAAGAACCTCCCACACGCAGATCCGGAAGCCAGCCAAAGCTCGGGTAACATTCAGGGATGGCAGAGTGGTGTGATGCCGACAACCCGCAACTTAGGTTTCAGCGTTAATTTAAAATTCTAAATCTGAAGAACAATGAAAAAAATACACATCATATTATTATTTTTGATCGGGATGTCGATAACCATATCCTGTACAAAAAACTTTGACGATTTCAACACGGACAAGAAGAGAGCCGTTGAGGTCCCGGGGCAGTTCCTTTTTGCGAACGCTCAGAAAGCCCTCGCTGATCAATACTCGAATACCAATGTGAACAGGAATAACTGGAAACTTTTCGCACAGTATTGGACAGAAACCACCTATACCGACGAAGCGAACTACGACGTTGTTAACCGTAACATCGGAAATACGCTGTATCGTTATTATTATCGTGACATTCTGCTCGACCTCAAAGAAGCCCGCAGACTGGTTAACCTCGAAGTTACTGAAGGTGATGCAGCTGCTGCCACAAAGCAGAACAAACTGTATCTGATCGACCTGGTTGAAGTATATGCTTACAACCAAATGGTTGACATCTTTGGTGATATTCCTTACACCGAAGCACTCGATATCGAGAATATTTCACCCGTTTATGATGATGCATTTGCAATCTATCAGGACCTTCTTGCAAGGGCTAAAGCTGCTGCTGACGGACTCGATGCCAACAACGAAAGTTTTGGTGGCGATGACCTGATGATGGGCGGCGATGTAGCCATGTGGAAAAAGTTTGCCAATACCCTCATTGTAAAAATGGGAATCACCTTGTCGACCGTTGACGCTGCGATGGCTAAATCCTATGTTGAAGGTGCTTATGCAAACGCATTCGGACCTGGCGAAAGGTGCGAATTTGCCTACCCAGGTGCTGCCAACTCGAACCCATTGTTTCAGGACCTCATTCAGAGCGGTCGTCACGACTTTGTTCCGGCCAACACCATTGTTGACCTGATGAACGGCCTCACTGACCCAAGGTTGCCTAAATATTTTGAAATTAACGGCGATACCTACCGTGGTGGTGTGTATGGCGAAAGCAGTGCTTTCTCACAGTACTCTCATGTTTGCGACAGGGTACAGGCTGAGAACTATGCCGCTGTTATGTTAGACTATACCGACCTGGCTTTCTACCTGGCTGAAGCTGCCGAAAGAGGCTTCAGTGTTGGTGGATCAGCTGCAACATGGTACGAAAACGGTGTTAACTCATCAATGGAATATTGGGAAGTTGACGCTGCTGACGCTGCTGCTTATCTTGCCCAGGCAAATGTTGCTTATGCCACCGCTCCCGGCGACTGGAAACAGAAGATCGGAACACAAGCATGGTTGGCATTTTATGTAAGGGGACTCGAAGGATGGACCTCCTACAGAAGGTTGGGATATCCTGTGATGAATATTCCTCCAAGCCCGGCTGAATCAGCAAATGGTGCTGTTCCAAGGAGGCATACTTACGCCATCAACGAACAGACTTTGAATAAAGAAAACTTCACCGCAGCCGCTGCAAAAATTGGTGGCGATGAATTGTCTACTAATTTGTTCTGGGATAAATAAATCCTGGTTACAGTATAGCCCTTTCGGGTTTCAAAAACGGTTCCGGTCATTGCCGGAACCGTTTTTTTTCGCTTGACTGCAGGCTGAATGCGGGTTTGAATATGCGTAAACGAGCTGTGTCAATGAAATGCGTACAATATGTTATAACCGTCCCTGATAAGTGCCATGCATAACAAAGTATGCTATGGCTTTTCTTATGTCAGGGATATTGCTTAGCCCGCTTTTGCTGATCAACGAAAGTCAGGAGGGGGTTTGAGAAGATGCACCTGAATCACAGGTTACCGGAAACATAGCTGCTGATGTGCTGTTCACAGGATAAAGTGATGGCAGTAAAAAGCCTGCAAATGCAAGAGCGATTGCAGCAGAAAGCGATAAACTAGAGGAATATTGCAGGAAAGCAGACCTGATGTGATGGTCGACACCAAAACAACAACACCCCGCAGGCAAACCTGCAGGGTGTTGTTTTCAACATCAAATAATCACTGTCTTATTGCGGTATAACGTAAATATTTCCCTGGTTTCTGTATCCTGCCCGGCTCATATACCAGTCAGGATAATCAGCTCCGGAGGATTGTGCCCAGGCGGCAAACTTCAGGTGTGTCATCAGGATATCCACTTTCTCAACCGGATAGTCGAAGTTAAGCGGTGTTTCTACTGCCCAGGGCAAACCTGTCGATGAGCGGTAATACAATCCTGCATCAGGGTTTGAGGCATCGCTCTGGGTGCCAAAAAAGGCCGGATCAGCAAATTCGGTATGGGGTTGGTCCTTCAGGTGAACTTCATGGCCCCTTTCCTGATCAACAAAGATAAACGGATTGTAAGGTGGCATGCCAATATTGGCCTGTGGTGTCTCGAAATTCACCGTAACGGTATTCACTGAGGTTTGAATATACTTGCCATTGGGGATGGTGTTGGCCATGCCACCATCCATGATTGGGTTGATGGCGTCGAACGGAATGATGACCGTTGAATTGGTATGGCCTGCTTCAAACCCCTTTGGATCATAAATAACCGCATTGCCCAGTTTGATGCATCCGGTGACGCTGGCAACAGTGGATGATGGCGCGTTGAGTACGATGCCGAATCCGTTGTCGAGTGAAGCACCATCGGCCATAATCTGATATTTGGCAATGATATCAACTACCTGGTTTTGGGCATTGGTCACGGTTTTGTAGTTAATGTTCACCACAAAATCGTTGAAGTCGTAGTCGCCATAAGCCGGCCAGAGGTCTTCAAATGCAAGGCTGCCATAATCGGCTTCGTTTGGATAGTAGGAGTTGAATGCCCTTGTTGGGTCATTGGGATACTGGTCGAGGTTATCGGGTATACCATCACCATCAGTATCTGTTCCAGTGCCTGCAGCGACAGTTAAAACAAGGGTTTTAATATCGGTGCCTGCGCTGTTGTTTGCAGTTAGGGTAATATTGTAGGTACCTGCCACTGTTGGGATGCCACTGATGATGTTTCCGTTGAAGCTCAAGCCTGCAGGCAAGCCCGTTGCATTGAATGTCATTGGTTGCGAACCGCTGGCAGTGATGCTGTAGCTAAACGGATTGTCCTTCACAGCGCTTGCAGTGAGTGTGCTTGTGATGACCGGGGGCTGAGCACCTTCGTTGATGGTGATCACGAGGGTTTGAATGTCGGTTCCATGGCCATTGGTTGCGGTCAGGGTAACATTGGTCACACCGGCAAAAGTGGGTGTTCCGTTAATGGCATGATCCTGTGCATTGTAGCTTAAGCCTTGCGGCAGGTTTGAGGCAGTATACGTTATTGTTGGTGTGCCGGTTGCCAGGATGGTATAGGTCGTGAATTGGGTATTGGCAGTACCGCTGGCGGTGAGGGCACTTGTGATAGTTGGCGGTGTGCCGACAGTGAGCACAAGGACCTGTGTGGTTGTGCCGCCTTCATTGGTGGCAGAAAGTGTAATATTGTATGTGCCAGCTGCAGATGGACTTCCGGTGATTTGTTGTGTCGACGGATTAAAGCTCAGCCCGGAAGGGAGGTTGGTTGCGGCATAGGTAATCGGGCCGGTACCGCTGGCTGTCATTAAATAAGTGAGCGATTGATTGACTGTGCCTGTGGCAGTCAACGCGCTGGTGATCACGGGTGGAGCTGCAGGCTGAGTGACTTCAATTGTCAGTGTTTGATTGTCTGATCCCATGAAATTGGTGGCTGTCAGTGGCACCTGAAAACTTCCTGCTGATGTCGGGGTTCCACTGATGGTGTGTGTGGTTGCGTTGTAAACAAGGCCGGCCGGCAGGTTAGTTGCATTGAAGCTTATGGGTTCAGTTCCCGTTGCTGTAATTACATAAGGAGTCATCGGCTGATTGACAATGCCGCCAATATTCAGTGAGCTGGTGATGGTGGGAGCGACATTTGCGCTGCATTGAGGTGTTGTTTGGGTGTAAGCACAGAAAGTGACATCTGGCCCGTAGTTGCCGTTGTTAGGATTAAATGTTTCGGACACACACAAGTCAACAAAACCGGTAACATTCGATCCTGCCGATGTTTGGCCGTCTTCGGTGGCACGGATTTGTCCGCCCTGTGAATTTGGTCCGGCGACATTGCCCTGGATTTTAAAATTCTTGGTTCGCATCAGGCTACCCAGCCCAAGGGTGGTGAGCTTTGGTCCTGAACCACTGAGTATGGCTGTTCCGCTTACATCGACATAACCATTATTGGTGAAGTCGCTGTTTTGTTGAAAGGCATTGTTCGATTCGTCGGTGACATAAAACTGACAATTGTTCACCACGGTGCCATCTGGATTATTGACGAAATCCTTTGAGACGGTAAAAGTGCCATCGTTAATAAATGAGCCCTGGTTTACCACTTTAATGCTCGAGCTGATGGCTCCCCAGTTGTGGGTGCTGCCATTCCACTGCACCGTTCCATTTCCAGTGTAATTCAGGCTGCCATAAACCTCAATGGTGAATTCATTGTTATATTTGGGCAGGTTCACGGTTCCTGAAGGTGAAACGATAAGGGTGCCTTCTCCACCTCCGTTAGCATAGCTGTTCACGGTAGCATTTCCGCAAACACGCAGGATGCCGCCACTGTTGATTTTGAGCGAGTTGAAAATGGCTGTTGTGCCTTCGTCAACACAAATCATGGTGCCTGAGTTGATTGTAAGGTTATTGTTAACACCCTGCACTGCTTGTGTACATCCCGGATCGCAGGATGGAACAGTTTCGCTTGATTTCACACCTGAGAACTGGAATTGGATTTTATTGCCTGTGACGGGCACGGCAACAAACTCATGTTGCCCGGAAGAGGAGAGTTTTCCCACATACACTTCGGTGAGCCTGTTTGGAATCCTGATGGGCATACTGAATTCCCCGTTCTGGTCAAGGGCTCCTGTGAGGATGACCTTTCCGCCCGATTCAGGTTTGCCATCATAAATCTGAATGATGTCAACGCCCGTTGACCTGGTTGCCGGAACCTTGATGGATGTTTCAAAATTCGAGAAGTTATCAAACGTAAACGACTGATCTATTTTAAGGTCGAGAAAATTTGTTGGTTCATTTTGTTTGTGGTTGTCCTTGTTGCAGGAAACCAGCAATAGCCCTGATACAAAAATCATCAGTAGCATTCCAGAGGTAAATCTTTTCATGACAGTATATGTTTAGTGTGTGATCATATTAATTACAAAAATTAAACCAAAGTTCGTAAATAACAGAATATCATAATTATACAAAAAACCCGGATTTTTTCAAATTCCTAATCAAAGATAATTTTCCAAAAATAGAACAATTTCCAAATAGAACAATGATGTATCAATAATGAGTTCACTAATCGGAATTCAAAACATGCTGACCAAAGATAAATAAAGTGGGTTGCAAGCGCAAGGGCAACAGTTACAGTTACCGGCTATGGACGCGGCTTTGCTGCCGCAAACCGATTTTGGAGCTGCCCTTAGTTTAATTAAACCAGGGTTAAGTCCGCTAAGGTGAAAGGGGATATGTCGTGTTGATGGCAGCCATAAATTGCTTTCCATCAGTTCAATATTCACCCGTGACAAAATGTCCCACTAATTTGTATAGTCATCAGCAGTGCTGTCCGCTTTAAGGCTGGTTGCCGCCTGGATATTTCCACCTGCAATCGCCTTCAGTTTTGCCATCTCCTGTGTAGCAACAAGTTTGAATCGCTCCAGGTTTTTTGCCTCAACCGGCTTTGCCGGAGGGGATTCGACAGTGAGTGGATTAACCGGTTGACCGTTTTTGAAAAACCTGAAATCGAGGTGAGGGCCGGTTGAAAGGCCTGTACTGCCCACGTATCCGATGAGCTGACCCTGGGTAACCCTGCTACCTTCGCCTATTCCTTTGGCGAATCCCTTCAGGTGCATATAGGCTGTTGTGTAAACGCCATTGTGTTTGATGTACAAATAGTTGCCGCCACCGGCAGCCTGATAGCCCTTTCGGGTTACAACGCCTTGTCCGATGGCAAAAACAGGTGTTCCTGAGGGCGCGGCGTAATCGACACCATGATGCGGGCGGCTGATCTTGAGCACCGGATGATATCGTTTGTTTGTGAAATGAGAGCTGATTCGGCTGAATTTCAGGGGGGCTTTCAAAAATGCACGCATCAGGCTTTGTCCTGTTTCATCAAAGTAATCGCCTATGCTGTCCTGCTCAAAATAAAATGCATACAGGTCCTTGCCATAGTAATTAAACCGGGCTGAGGTAATGCGACCAATTCCAACAGCTTTATTTTCAACATAAAGTCGTTCGTAAATGAACTCAAAATTATCGCCTTTCTGTATGCCAAAAAAGTCGACAGTCCAGGCATAAATCTCTGATAGCCTGATGGCAAGATTGGCATCGTAGCCCTTGTCGGTCATAGCGTTCCAAAGCGATGAGGTGATGGTTCCACTGGCTACTTCCATGCGCTTTTCAACTTCCTTGTGTCCGCGACGTGCGTAGATGGAGTCGCGTAAACTGAAAATCACATAGTCAGTATAATCAATTTCATAGATAAAATACCTTGCCGTTTGCACAGAATCCTTGTCGCATAACAGTGTGTAAGTATTTCCCGCCTTAATCCTTCGAACATCAAACACATAGCGGAAATTTCTGGCGAGTTGATCAATCACCTGATAGTCGACATTGTAACCCAATAAGAGGTCGGCCAGAAACTGATTGCTTCTCACCTGACCTTCAATCACATCAAAGGAATCGACGACCATATCGTACATGATGGTGGGTTCGATTACAACAGGCACAGTATCTTCGGCTTTTTTTTGTGAATTGCGCTCACAGGACACGCTAACGAACATAAAAAGGGCACAAACACAAACAAGACAATACTTCATGACAGCAATATTGGTAAATAACATCTGTTGAAGCAACCGCTGCTTCAAACCATATACGTGTAGCTTTACAGGGATTCCTTTACAGGCAAAAATAGCAGAAAAATCCAACATACCGGCCACTAAATCGCGGCTTGCCGCAGCGAACTGGTTGGGGCATCTTTCATGCGCTGATCAACAGGAGGTCTGCTGCCTACAATTGTTTAAGCGCCAAATCGCGCCCTGCGTGCATGGCTTTCAGGTTCATGTTCACCACATCTTCTCCTTTTGAACCGAAGATCATGCCGATGGCTTTGGTGATACTTTCGGGTTTAAGTCCCAGAAAAGGCGCAGCAGCACCAAGGATAACCATATTGGCGGCTTTAACCGACCCACATTCTTTGGCCATTTGGTCGGCATCGAGGGTGATGTATTTTGGCTGGCTCCAGATTTCCTTCAGCAACACCTCAATGTCGGGATAGGAAGGAATATTAATATAGGGGTTGATGCTGGTGATGATGTAGCCATTGTGTTTTAGCATCGAAAGATACCTGAGCGATTCCATGGGTTCGACAGAAATGACCAGGTCGGCATGTCCTTCGGGAATCAGGTCCGATGCGATTTCGGAAGATGAGAGCCGCAAATGCGACTGAACGGCACCGCCACGCTGGCTCATGCCATGAACTTCTGCCTGTTTGAGAAACAACTGCTCTTCGAGCGCAGCCATACCAATGCATGCAGCAATACTCAGGATACCCTGACCGCCAACACCAGCTAAAATAATATCTTTTGTCATGTTATTATGCTTACGTATAATAGTTAAATATCCATTGATTTCACCTTGGCTTTCTGCCGCATTCTCCGGTTCAGCGTTTGAATGCATTCGCGACGCGGAATGATGACGGAAACACCGGGGTACTCAAGTTCTTCCTTGATGGCCTGCACATTTTCGTCATGGAACTTATGCAGGGGTTTGAGGACCTTAATATGGGCCTCGTCGACTCCAAGGCCTTTGCAGATATCCTCAACCTTGCCATAGGCAGATGACGCCTGGCCTCCGGTCATTCCGGTGGTTGCATTGTCGAGAATAAGCACCGTAATGGGCGACTGATTGTTCACCGCGTCGAGCAGGCCGGTGATGCCGGAGTGTGTAAAGGTGCTGTCGCCGATGGCGGCAACTGCCGGAACAAGACCAGCGTCAGCAGCACCGATAGCCATGGTGATTGATGCGCCCATGTCAACACAGCTGTTGATTGATTCAAGCGGTTCGAGCGCGCTGAGGGTGTAACATCCGATGTCAGAAAATACCCTTCCGCGGCTATATGTTGCAAGTGCCTCATTGAGTGCAAGAAATGCGTCATTATGTGAGCAGCCGTCACACAGTTTTGGTGGCCTGTTTTTTACCAGCTCAGGTATAGCAGCGCCTTTTTCAAAGGTTCTGCCGAGGGCTGATCCAACGATGTTGGGGGTTAATTCACCGTCGCGGGGCAAGCTGCCATCGAGTCTGCCGCGGATGGTTTTTCCTTTATCGAGCATGCCTTTGAGCAATTCTTCAATAATCGGATAACCATCTTCGAGTACCAGTATTTTGTCGCAGCTTTCATAAAGCTGGTTAACCATTTTCACCGGTATCGGGTACTGACCGATCCGTAGTACGGGGAATGGAACCTTGTGATCAGCAAAGTTTTCAATGAGGTAGTTGTAGGCCAGTCCGCAGGCAATAATCCCTGTTGATTTGTCAGCGCCATCAATGTAATTATTGTAACCAGAAACCAGGCTTTCCTCTTCCAGCAACGGCTGTTTGTTGAGGAGTTCGCGGTATTGTTTGCGTGCTATTGAGGGTAGAAGCACAAACTGGCGTAGGTTTTCCGGTAGGTGGATATCGTTTTGTTGTTTGGTCTCAAGGCATTCAATTCCGGTGCGCGAGTGCGCAAGCCTGGTGGTGATGCGTACCATCACCGGAATGCGCATTTTCTCTGACAGGTCAAATGCGTATCGGACCATGTTGTAGGCTTCCTGCTGGTTGGCCGGCTCGAGGATAGGTATAAAAGAAAAACGGCCATAGAAACGTGAATCCTGCTCGTTTTGCGAAGAGTGCATCGATGGGTCGTCAGCTGCAACAACAACCAAACCCCCATTGGCACCCGTAATCGCTGAATTCACAAAGGCGTCAGCAGCCACGTTCAGGCCAACATGTTTCATGCAAACCATGGCCCGTTTTCCGGCGTACGACATCCCAAGGGCCGACTCCATGGCGGTTTTTTCATTGGCCGACCAGAGTGCCCTGATATTTTTTGCTTTGGCCTCCTTTGAAGCCTGAACATATTCCATGATTTCTGTTGATGGCGTGCCGGGATAGGCATATATGCCTGATAAACCGGCGTCTATTGCGCCCTGGGCGATCGCCTCATCACCTAAAAGTAGTAGTCTTTGCATGATATTGTATAGCTAAGTAATGTTGAATCTGCTCTTTAACTTTATGTTACAAAAATAACAAAATACCTGATTTTGACAGTGCATCGAGACAAAACATATTGATTCTAAATAATTGATCAGGAGCAATTTTGCACTACTATTCCTGATCATTTTCATTGTACAGGAAAACTAATCTGAAGTTGAATTGTTTAGGTAAGCGAGTACTTACATCTGCTGATGTGACCAGACCTGGCATGCTGGGAACAATCAGTTTAGGTGCAATTGACCGTTGAAAAGATATTTGACTAAGTTCGCAGCCTGATTAGCAACCCATGAATTTCCTTGCACACGCCTTGCTTTCCGGAACTGACCCTGATATTTTGTTTGGTAACTTTGTTGCCGACAGCATCAAAGGAAAGAAAATTGAAGCCTACCCTGACAAGGTCCGCTTGGGGGTTGACCTGCACCGGGCCATCGATTCTTACACCGACACGCACCCGGTTGTGGTAGAAAGTGTGGCTCGTCTCAGGCCTGAATTCCGGTTATTTTCCGCGGTGATTGCTGATATTTATTTTGACCATTTCCTTGCACGAAACTGGACTGCCTACAGCCAGGCTGACCTGCATGTTTTTGCTGCCGGAGTATACCGGATTTTATTGAAACGCTATGCCATTCTTCCTCCGCGCTCAAGACGCATTTTGCCCTGGATGATGGCCCAGAACTGGTTGGTTGGTTATGCTAACCTGCGCGACCTACAGCGGGTTTTCAATGGCATGTCGCGAAGGTCTGCCTTTGATTCCGGTATGGAAAAAGCAGTTGATTTTCTGAAGCTTAATTATGCTGAATTTGAACAGGATTTCGCCAGGTTTTTTCCTGATATGATGCTGTTTGCCACTGACAAATTGAATGAACTAAACTTACCAGATGCCTTGGTTGGCGAGACAATGGTTGTTGTAAAACACCCTGTTCAGGGTTAATATTTCATAAAAAGCGGCGTTTAACCTGACATTGCGCTGATTTTTTATAGTTTTACACCTCATTCTCAACCAGCATGACCATGATGGATTCAGATATCCCAATTGAGAAACGTTTACAGATTCTAGCCAAAATAGCTGTTTTCAGCACGCTGAAGCCATCGGCACTGGCTGAGCTTGCAGGGCTTTTGGCTGAAAAGAAAACCCGTTCACAGGAAGCCGTTTTTCGCAAAGGCGATGAAGGCCATGAGTTGTTTATCCTCGTCGAAGGGGAGGTGCGTGTGCATGATGGCAACCATGTGATCGCCCGCCTGCACGAAGGTGATGTTTTCGGAGAATATGCGCTCATCGATATGGAGAAAAGGTCGGCTTCGGTGACCACCGAAAAACCCTGCCTTTTTCTGGTCCTCAGCCGCGAAAAGCTGATTCCGTTTATGTCGGGTAATCCCGAGCTCCTCGTCGGATTGCTTCACACACAGGTTAAACGCATGCGCGACATGAACGAATTGGAAGATAAACTTTCGAAGAGTTACCTGAAAATAAGCAAGCAGAAACAGGAAATTGAAGCGCAGAATGAAGCCATCAAAGCGCAGAAAAACCAGCTCGAACAACAGAATGCCAGCCTTGTTGAAATGAACGAATACAAACGTCAGCTGATGAGTGTGTTGATCCATGGACTAAAAAACCCACTGACCAGTGCCATGATGATGACGGATTTGCTTGCCCAGCCAAAACTCAATCAGGCCGATCAGGCTGAATATGTGGCTGTTCTGAAACAGTCGCTCAAAAGAATGGATGAAGTGTTTAACAGCATCATTGCAGGCAACCAGAAGGAAGCCATGGAATAACGTAAGCACGTATTCATTGTGCTGATATCAATAACTTTCTGCTCGCGAAAGCAAAGTCCGTTCCAATTAACAAATATTCCTTGCGCGAAAAATGTGACAGCGAAAGGGCTTAATAGGTTTTGGTCATGCTTGTTGGAATCGAAACAATAAAATCAGCAAGTCCTTTGCTGTCATCCGGAAGCTTGCCCATGGTATCTGCTTCAATGCAGGAAATAGTGAGCACCTTGACTGTTGGATTGAGCCGTTTCAAATACCAGATGATGCCTTCGAAGCGGTCAGAATGATAGGATCCGTTAAAGTGGATGAAGGTTTGACCAGCTTGCATATGCTGATGAATGAACCAGGCCATGGTTGCATCTTTAATGGCCTGTGCCTTCGGTAATTTATCCGTAACATGCTCCGACATGCCTCCCATCATTTCGAGCATGCCTTTGTAGCCCGGGAGTTCCGGATCGTAGGCAATCGGGAGCGGTGCAATGAATGCTTTCACCTCATTGCTCAGCGTATCAAGTGCTTCGAAACCAAATTTATACACCATGGAAGCGTATTTGCGGGGGATATTCGTGGCCACAAAAGGCAGATTATTTGTTTTGGCAAAATCGACCAAAGGTGCATAATCGGTTGAAAAATTGGGCCACAAACGCGCCTGTGCTTTCAAGGCTTCTTTGTCAAGGGTATCGATCAGGTATAGGTTTAAGGCTTCCTGGTTATCGGCTTCAAACATTTCTGCGCCGAGGCTAATCTTGCCCTGCTTTTTAATAAACAAGTCGTTGGTGAGCTCGTACTGCAGCCAGTGACTGATGGGGTTATTGTGTAATTCACCGAAGAAGACAATATCAGCTTTTTGGGCTGCTTCAGTCAGTTTTTTGTATTTGACCAGTTTGCCTTGCTGATTATACAAGAGGTAAGCGGGCTTGTCGGTTTTAAAGGCAAAAAAGCCAAACACCAACAGCATGATCATCGGCAGTTTCTTCATCTTTCGTAGTTATTTTGGAAGGTATTCATCAATAAAAGACAGGGGGAGCAAAGATTTCATATTGTCGCAAATCATAACAGGACCTTGCTGACCACGCATTATGACGCGCATATCTTTATGAAACCTGTTTTCGGTGTCGGACATCACCTGCCTGCAAGCGCCACAGGGTGGAATGGGGCGGGTAACAGGTGAAATGCTGCTTGTGGCTGTGATTGCAATTGCGCTGACGGCGACACCAGGATATTGCGAAGATGCATAAAACAAGGCGACGCGCTCAGCGCACAATCCTGAAGGGTATGCAGGGTTTTCCTGGTTATTGCCCGTCACTATGATTCCGTTTTCCAACCTTACAGCAGCGCCAACCCTGAACTTCGAATAGGGTGCCCAGGCGTTTTTTGCTGCTTCAGCAGCCTGGTTAAGCAGCGACTGGTCATCGGCTTCAAGCTCGCCTATGGTTTCTGCAATAGCACATTCGAATCGGATAATTTCTTTCTTCATAATTTGGTATTACGATGGCACTAAAGTAACAATTTTTAAGCAATCAGGCTTCAACTTCTGTGCTTTCAGATTCCTGGTGTTTGTTCATTACAGCAAACAGGAAAAATGCATTGAAAAAAGCAAATAGCGTCACCCCATCCTGCGATTCAATGGTGTCCTCGGTAAGCATCGAGAGCAGAATCAGTGCAATGAAGATGGTATAATGATAGCCACGGTGTTTTTTTGAGCTGATAAAAGGATAAAAAACCGTAAATAAAAACCAGCTGAATCCAAAGATGCCGAAGGCAATAAAGATAGAAAGGTACTGGTTGTGCGAACGCCAACGCCACTGCATTTTCAAGGGCGACTGCATCTTTTCATAGGTGTCTTTGAAAATCCCGGGAAGGTCACCGGTGCCAACACCCATCCAGAAGTTATCGCGCAGGATGATGTACGATGCTTTCAGGTATTCAACACGTTGCATGACTGAACTGCCATTGGGGTCGTTTACATCGGCATATAACCGGTAGCCCAGCAGTATCTTCGACATGCGGGTTTTGATGCTGGGTTCAGTCACATAATGCACATTGGCAATGCCCTTCTCAACCATTCTTACCTCTTTTTCGCTCAGCATGCCCAGTCCTTCGGCATCTTTGCGCAGATCTTTTGATGTCAGAAACCTGATCAGTGTGTATTTAATTTCCTGGTTGGCTTCATCACGGCCATAGAAATCGATACCTGAGCGCTTATTCCATGCTTCAGCGAGCTCTGCTTCAGCTAAATAGAGTCCGACATATTTGCCTTCTTCAAGGCCGAAATGAATGGTGTCGTGCAAATAGGCATTACCAAGCCGGGTGTGTGTTTCAAGCGTCAACGGATCAATATGCGGTGCAGTCGTCAGTTCCTTCACCATATGGCTCAGATACAAATATCCCGATAGGGGCAAACCAATCAGCAGGAGCGCAATGCCAAATCTCAGCACCTTGTTTTTGATCATAAACACCTTCACAAACAACAGACCGATGAAGATCACAAAGAGGCTGATGAGTCCGATCGCAGACTCAATCAATACCAGGAAAGTGACAAACCAAACGATGAGCAGTGCGAAGAGCAGTGCCAGCCATTTGTTGGTTTTTGGCGGGAAAATTACCTGACCAAATAGAATAAATATGGCAAAAACAATGTTAAGCCCGAAACGTATGGGATTGATAAACAGAGAAATCTGTCTGATGTCGGTAAATTCCTGCTTCAGGTATTCATGCAGACCGAACAAGGTGCCAATAAACACCGATCCCACATAGAACAGCAATAAAATCCTGACTTTTTCCCAGCTTATCTTTTCCATTGTGCTGAATACCACCGGAAGCAGCAGCAGTGGGAGCTTTGTGCGCAGGTCTTTCAGGGCATAAGAAAAATCGGAGGTGTGGATGAGCCCAACCATATGCAGCAGGAATAGCGACGCAACTATGACGGCCAGCCTGTTTTTGAAGAACAGGCTGAACTTCCCGATGAAATTTGTCCGTGTTAGCTGAAGCATATAGGCCAGAAAATAATATAGGCCATTAAAAAAACCTTGTTTACGAAAAAAGCGAAAACTGATTTCAAAGGAGAAGTCGGACCAGATCCAGAGCCCAAGCAGGGTAAACTGAAAAACACTCATGGTGAACCGCGATAGTGGTATGCTCATGACAAGCATGACCAGGGTAACCAAATATGCCCATGAATGAAATTGTCTGGTATAGAGAAACATGGATCGGGGTGTTCTGTTGATTATCTGCCTTGCTTATGGAGTCAGTAACTTTTTATAGACTGGCTGGTCATTCAGCACCCCGATGGCTTTTTTGAGTTCGGGATCATTTTTGAGCGAGGCCACAATTTTGCCTGTCTGATAGTAATACCTGGAAACGATTTCAATCTTCAGCATTTCTTCAATTTCCGACCTGTGCTTGTATATGTCTTGTTTTTTGTATTCAATCAGCCCTTTTTCAAGCTCTGCGATCTTAGGTTCGACGGCATCGAGGTATTTTTCATTTTCTGCAATTTCCCTAAGGGCCTGAATAATTTCTTCACTTTCGGTCTGATAGGAAAAGTTGTTGCTTTCGGCAAAGTTCACAAAGGCCTGATAGGTTGAATCACTGATGCTGAATACATCGGCAGGGGCAATGCTTTTGTGCATGGCGGCATAATTGTTGGCAAACCTGAAAATGAGGTTGCTTGTGTACAGGTTGCTGCTGACAGCACTGTATTGATAAGGCTCCAGGATCACATCGGGGGTGATGCCGCCGCCATCATAAACAATACGGCCATGCCTTGTTTTGAACGACGAAATGAGGGAGTCGGCAATGCGCGAGCCATTGACATTGTCTTTATTATCAGAATAATCGATGGCCTGGATGCAGCGTCCGCTGGGAATATAGTACTTTGCCACCGTGATCTTCAGCTGGGTATTATACACCAATGGAACCACGTTTTGCACCAGTCCTTTGCCATAAGTGCGTTGCCCCACAATAACTGCCCGGTCAAAATCCTGCAAGGCTCCGGCCAGGATTTCGCTGGCCGATGCACTGTTTTCGTTGACAAGCACAACGAGTGGAATATCCGTATCAACGGGCAACATCCTGGTACGGTGCACCGTGGTGCGATCAGCCGATTTTCCGCGGGTAGTCACAACCAATTCGCCTTTGTTAACCACCAGGTTTGTAATGTCGACCGCCTCGTTGAGTAAGCCTCCACCATTGCCGCGCAAATCGATGATGAGTCCTGTGAGGGTGTATTTCGACTTCATGTCAAGAAACACATTCTTCATTTCCGAGGCAGCTTTCTGGGTGAAGCCCGATAGCCTGATATAACCTATCTTATTGTCGAAAACGGTTTGATATGGGATGTTGTCAATTTTAATTTTTTCGCGCGTCAGGGTCATCTTCACCGGGGCAGCGGCGCCTTCCCGGCCATAAGTGATGTCGATAGGTGTGCCAGGCTGTCCTTTCAGCAGATCGCTCACTTCCTGCGAATTCTTGCCTTTCATGCTTATCCCATTGATTTCCATGAGCTGGTCGCCTGCGATAAGGCCGGATTTTTGCGCCGGATACCCTTCATAGGGTTCTGTGATCACCACATAATCGCCAATCTGTTGAATGAGCGAACCGATGCCGCCGTATTCGCCGGTTGTCATCAGCTGAAAATCTTCAACCTGCGATTCGGGAATGAAGACAGTGTAGGGATCGAGCCCGTTGAGCATGGTTTCGATGGCTGTTTTGTTCAGGCTTGATGGGTCAATTTCGTCTACATAATTGAGGTTAAGCTCACGTAACAGGCTGGCGTATATATCGAGGTTCTTCGAAATTTCAAAATTATTTTGGGTTTGCGCAGTCACGCAAAATGCCACGGAAACAGTGAACAGGAATGTCAGAAATGGTTTTTTCATTATATGATTATCAGCTAAAAAGTTAAGGAACCGGATCGTAACCACTGCCTCCCCAGGGATTGCAGGAAGCGATACGTTTTATGGCCAGCAAGCCACCCTTAAAAGGGCCGTGCTTTCGGATGGCTTCGATGCTGTAAACCGAACATGTAGGCGCATAGCGGCACGAACGTCCTATGAAAGGGGAGAGGGTGTACTGGTAAACCCTAATCAACAGGATCAGTACCTGGGCTGTTATGGATGACAGTATGCGCATTCAGGCTTGTTAAACGCTGTAAAATTAGCATTATTTTAGTTTCGACTTCGGCGTAGGCAGGAATAGTTTTGGCCGTGAAGATCAGGGCTACATCACAGCTGCGTCCTGACTCTGTCAGCTGCTGGCTAAAGGTATATTTGTGCTTTCTCCAGCATTCCCTTACCAGCCGCTTAATGCGGTTGCGGTCGACAGCCCGCTTGTAATTCCTGCGTGAAATACTCACCAGCAAGCGCAGGGGAACAACTGAGTGTTGAGACTGATTAAGTACCACTACCTTGAACGGATAAATAAAAAATGATTCCCCTTCAACAAACAAGCTGTTGATGTTCTTTTTGCCATGCAGCCGTTCTTGCTTTGTCAGTTTCAGGTTCATCCTGCCGGTTTATTCAACGGTTAATCAGGCAAATATAGGATAAATGCAGGGATAAGCGATAAGCCGTCACTTATCAAATCAATTCGCCTTATTTCTTCTTGGCCTTTTTGTTTTCATTTTCAATGAATTCCTCAATGGCCATGGTCATGGATGGTGAGGTTTTTGTTGGCGCATTGATGTGAAGCTTAAATCCTTCTTCGAGGATGGCCGTTGCAGTGGACTCACCAAAGGCGCCAAAAATGGTTTCGCCTTGTTTGTAGTGAGGGAAATTTTTGGTTAACGACTTGATTCCGGCAGGGCTGAAGAATACAAGCATATCATATGACTCAATTTTCAGACCCGACAAATTGCTCGCAATCGTGTTGTAAAGGATTGCTTTTGAATAATTGATGCTGGCTTCATCAAGCATGGTGGTCATGCTGGTTTTATGTATATCGGAACAGGGCAGCAGGAACTTTTCTTCCTTGTGTTTTTTAATGATATCCATCAGTTCAGCAAAGCTCTGTTTGCCATAGAATATTTTGCGTTTCCTGTACTGCACATATTTTTGCAGGTAAAAGGCGGTTGATTCGGAAATGCAAAAATATTTCAAGGTTTCAGGAACTTCGAAGCGCATGTCTTTGGCAATCCTAAAGTAATGGTCAACAGAATTCCTGCTGGTCAGGATGATGGCAGTATGTTCGGCGAGCGAAATCCGGTCTTTGCGAAAGTCTTTGGCAGGAACGCCTTCAATCTTTATAAATTTATGAAAATCGATGTTGATGTTGAACTTCTTGGCAAGATCAGCATAGGGTGATTTTTCGAAGTCGGCAGGTTTTGGCTGAGAAACTAAAATATTCTTGATTTTCATTCCAATTGGTTTTTTCTGTCGGCAATCCTAATTCTAAAAAATAAGCTTACTTATTGACAATCACATGATGGCGTCAGCATCCTTTTCTTCAACAAACATGCAGTAATCAATCAGCATCTTTAAGCTGGCGCAATCGTTTTCTGTTAACCCACAGCCTGACCTGAACTTATCAGGTAAATGATTTTCACAAAAAGTAAAAGGGGCGCCAATTCAAGGGTGCAAAGATATAAAAATAAAAGCAAAACGGAATACCTGCGCTCAAGCATTCCCACTGAAAATGATCTCAAGTACCTGAATAAGAGCAGTAAAATAATGATGTATAAAATAATTTGGCGCAGGTTTTCGCCAGGAAAAAATGCGAGCAAAACGGCCAATGGAATCAAAACCAGACTTGAAGTCAGGAATTGCGAAAGTATATTTGTCAGCACAAACAGGGTTGCTTCTCCGGTTTTAAATAAAAACCCAAGAAACTTGATCACGATGATTTTGAAGAGAATTACAGCTGCAAGGATGATGGCAGCCTTGGGAAACAGCAGAAAAGAATTGAATTCATTTGCGGAACTGCTTAATAACATGGGCATTAGCTCAATAGTTAGTAAACTGGCCGATGCCACATAGGTTAAGGTGAAAATGCCAAAAAGGATGTTGCGCGTGGGATTCCATTCACGAAGCAGCTGAAAAAGCTGGGTGTTTCCAAAAGCAGCTGAAATCAGCAATTTGAAGCGGCGCGCGTTGAGTTGCTTCGAAAGCACCACCAGTCCAGCCATAATCACAAAGCCAAGGATGATCCAGTCGGTCGACTGATCGTTGGCGTTGCGCAAGGCGGGCGCAATGGTTTGCGTTGGTTTGTTAAGCACGAACCTTCCCTTATACTCCCAACGCTGTAGTGAATCGAATGCCGGAACAAAGCCCACAGTCTCGGTTTGTGGTGGATTATAAGCCACAGTTTGCATTGGCAGAAGCTGAGGCTCAAGGTACCAGAAACCGGCTGGATTGAGTGGCTGAAGGGTGTCGGTAAACATGAATTGCTCCATTTGCCGGCAAAAGTAGTAATTTATATTGATTATAAAGAGGAAGTGATTCTTATTGTGTTAAAAATTAGGAAGTTATCTAGATGGCTCACTGTTAAAGGATTAACAGAAAATCGGGTAGGATAAAGAAAAATGAGGTAATTTTGCGCAAAATTATTGCCCCCCGGCAAATTATCAGAAAACCCAATGGAATTAATTGAAAAAATCAGGCAAAAAGCAATGGGAAAAGGCGCAAGGATTGTGTTGCCTGAAGGTACGGAAGAACGTACGCTGCGTGCTGCAGATGAGGTCATTGCCCTCAATCTGGCACATATTCTACTTATTGGAAACAAGGAAATCATTGGCAAACAGGCTCAGTTATTAGGCCTGAAGCATATCGCAAAAGCAGAAATCATTGATCCCATTGAGAATCCACTGAAAATGCAACTCGCGGTGGAACTGGTTGAGTTGCGCAAGAGCAAGGGACTTCAGCTAAACGAAGCCTTGCGGCTTTTGGAAGACCCCCTTTACCTGGGCGTGATGCTGATCAAGGCGGGAATTGCTGATGGTGAGGTGGCAGGAGCTAATAATGCGACAGGCGATGTGCTCAGGCCTGCCTTCCAGATCGTAAAAACGCAGCCGGGATTCAGTGCTGTTTCTGGTGCGTTCATTATGGTGATGAAGGACAAACAATATGGCGACAACGGAGTCATGATTTTTGCCGATTGCGCCGTTAATCCTGATCCGACTGTGCAGGAGCTGGCCGAAATTGCCGTTGCATCTGCTCAAACAGCCAAAGCTATTGCTGGCATAGAGCCGCGTGTAGCCATGCTCAGCTTTTCGACAAAAGGAAGCGCCCGGCACGCCAAAGCCGACAAGGTGATTGAAGCTACCCGGATGGCCCTACAGATGAGTCCAGATTTGCTCATCGATGGCGAACTACAGGCCGACGCTGCCATTGTTGCCATGGTTGGACAGAAAAAGGCACCGGGATCACCCATTGCCGGTAAGGCAAATGTGCTCGTGTTCCCTTCGCTCGAAACAGGCAATATCGCCTACAAACTCGTACAACGCCTGGCAGGGGCCGAAGCAATCGGTCCAGTGCTGCAAGGCATGGCTGCTCCCATCAACGACCTTTCGAGGGGCTGTTCGGTGGATGATATCGTAAACCTGGTGGCCATCACTGCCAACCAGGCCAACGCCTTAAAAATGAATTCAATAACCAATGAAAAAGTAATAATATGAGTGAAAGCTTATCCGATTTCAGCCTGGGTAAACGCATTCAGCCCAAAGGAATGATCCAGAAAGTGGGTATCGTGGGCTGTGGTGCAGTAGGGCAGGAAATTACCCGCACCATCAGTGAGTATGGCATCGACGTTGTGTTTCTTGATGTCGACGAAAACCGTGTTGCTGAGGTTTACAAACAATTAAACGAACAACTCGACGAAGTGATTAACCATTGGGGACTGACCCAGGGCGAAAAACGGGCAATACTGAGCCGCATCAAAGGCACAACCGATTATGCCGATTTTGCTGATTGCGACATCGTTATCGAATCCATCAGTTCGCGCAGGCGTGGAACCAGCATCGAGATCAGGAAGGACATCTTTAAGAAAATTGAAGCTGTCGTAAGCCGCGATGCCATCATTTCATCAAATATTGCCACCCTGATGATCAGCGACCTCGGTTCGGTATTAAAATTTCCCGATCGGGCCATCGGCATCCACTTCATTTTGCCGATCTATAAAACCCACGTTGTTGAGGTTGTTCGTGGCATAAATTCCTCTGACGATGCTTACCAGCAAGTGGTCAAGTTTGCCGGCATGATCAACAAAAAGATCATCTCGCTGAACGAATCACCGGGAAACATCAGCACCAGGATGATGGTGACCACCATTAACGAAGCCTGTGAAATCCTCATGGAAGGCGTGGCTTCGGTGAAAGATATCGACACTGCTGTGAAAGAATCCACAGGTCACCTGGCTGGTCCTTTTGAAATGGCCGACCGCATTGGTCTCGATAAGGTGTTAAAATATATGGAGAACCTGTACCAGGAATTCGGCGACAAAAAATACATGCCTTCACCCATCATCAAACGCCTTGTCAGGGCCGGTTACTTTGGAAAGCATGTAAACCGTGGTTTTTACAATTATCATGGTGGAAAACCCCAGGACCAGACCGTTAGTTGTGCGGTTATTAAGTAATTTATCGAAATAAGGAAGGCTAATCATATGAAAATCATTGTATTGAACTGTGGAAGTTCATCCATAAAATACCAATTGTTCGAAATGCCCGCAAAGCAGGTTTTGGCCAAAGGGCTTGTCGATAAGATCAGTCTGAAAGGAGCCTCGATCAAGCATAAGCGCGCTGATGGCACCGAGGTGAAACTTGAGGGTGAAATTCTTGATCACCAGGCCGGAATTGAATATTTGCTCGGCCTGCTCATCAGCGAAAAATATGGCTGTATCAAGGACCTTGACGAAATTGACGCTGTGGGCCACCGTGTTGTACATGCCGGTGAGAAATTCAGTGGCAGCGTCTACATCTCCGATGAAGTGATTAATGCCCTTGAAGATTGCGTTGAGCTTGCTCCTTTGCATAATCCGCCCAACCTGAAGGGGATCTATGCCATGAAAGAGCTGCTGCCCGATGTTCCTCAGATCGGTGTCTTTGATACCGCTTTCCATCAGACGATGCCTCCAAAAGCCTATTTGTACGGCATACCCTATTCCTTGTATGAAAAGTACCGCATCAGGCGTTACGGCTTTCATGGTACCAGCCACAAATATGTGTCGCAACGTGCCTGCGACATTTTAGGCCTCGATATTAAGTCTCAGAAAATCATCACCTGCCACCTTGGAAATGGCGCCAGCATGGCAGCCATCAAAGAAGGCAAGTCGATTGATACCACCATGGGGATGACTCCGATTGAAGGTCTGATCATGGGTACACGCTGTGGCGACCTCGATGTGGGTGCCTTGTTGTTTATGGCCGATAAAGAAGAAACAAGCATTCAGTACACAAGTACACTGGTCAATAAATTTTCAGGCATGCTTGGCGTGTCGGGCGTTTCGTCCGATATGCGCGACATCGAAGAAGCGGCTGCCAATGGCAACGAAAGGGCTAAGACCGCCATGCTGATGTACCAGTACAAGGTGCGCAAATACATTGGAGCCTTTGCCGCTGCGATGGGTGGGGTTGATGTGATTGTGTTCACCGGTGGCATTGGCGAAAACGACACCATCACCCGCACAAAATCGCTCGAAGGATTTGAGTTCATTGGTTTGGATCTTGATGTTGAAAAATCGGTGAAATCGCGTGGAAAGGAAGAACTGATCAGCAAAGCCGGTTCAAAGGTTAAGGTAATCGTTGTTCCGACTGACGAAGAATTGATGATTGCTTCAGACACCTTCGAGATTGTTCAGGAACTGATTGAACAGTCGGATATGTAAGCCGGTTATTGTCATCCGGAAGCAATAAAAAATCCTGCGCATCAGCCGATGCGCAGGATTTTTTGTTTTTGGTAAGCTTCATCTCACCATCCCGACAAACATATGCCAAGGGCAAAGGGATACAACTCTGGTCCTTTGTCTTTCATGAACATGCTGGACAGCGAATAATTTGCGTACAGATTGATGATTCCCCAGCCTGCCCTGACACTTGCGTCGAGCTTGAACGGCCTTTGGTGGAATCCGGCAAAATCCTTGGTGATGTTGCGGTTAGTGCTTCCGGGCGATTTGTAGGTGTATGGGAGCAATTGATTGGTTTCGGTGTCCCTCAGCCTGAAGTCCTTGTTTGGTTCGTTAAAATACAGCTTGGAATGTGAGCTCACGCGCCAGCCTCCGACAACTCCAGCAGCCAAATGCCATTTTTCCCTTGTTTTGGTGCTTTTCGACTGCAGTTCAAAATACACGGGCAAGGTTATATACATATTGACAAGCTTGCTCTTTTTGGTCGAGACGCCTTCGATCAGGTAGCCCTTGAAGGAGGATGAATCGGAGGTCACAAAGGTGCTGTTGTTGAACCTGTAGTTGTTCCACGATAAGCCAAGTCCGCTTACGATGCCAAAGGAGCCCGACTTGTTCAGGGCGATATTCTGTTCGTAGAAGTTCAGGTTTACGTTGACACTTTTCTCCATGCGCAGGTCGAGATATGACTGTGATGACGGGAAACTCATGTTGAAATCCGGGGTTAAAAAGCCGTTCAATCCCAATTCAATACCTGCCCAGTGGCCATTGAATTTGTGCTGTTTTTTGCGGTTAACATTTACATTGCCTTTTTCATCAACCTCGATTTGCAAGCCGCCAATATTTACCCGGGTGGTATCACCTTCAATGACCTGAACCTTCAGGTTGCCGACAGAAACGTTTACGGAATCACCATTGTGGTATTCCTTGCTAATGTCGGTTGACCGGGTCATATAAGTCTGATCGTTGATGGTGTAGTTTAAGGGCTGCTGATCGAAACTTACGGACGATGCGCCTGAAGATTTCACATCAAGGTTGTTGGCAGCAAGCACTTTCGCGTTGCTGGCACCACTTGTGTTCAGGGTGGTGTTTTCTGTTTCGAGCTCCGGTGCCACAAGTTTTGATGCACCGCTGAGTTTTGCCGAATGTTCATTGGCATTGCCTTCGAGGGTGAGCTTGCTGGCTCCCGACAAGGTAGTGCTGATGTTATCATACTTAACAGCCAACTGCACCTTGCCTGCTCCGCTTACTTCAATAAACAGGTCTTTCCCTTCGAAAAGGTTGGTTCCGGTAAAGCTGCCGGCTCCCGACACCTGGAGGCCTTTCAATGCCGGCAAACTGATGATAGCTTTCAGTGAACTCGGATTCTTAATGTTTCGTGCACTGATTTCAAGCACCCTGTTTTTAACATCGACCTGTATGTTTTCGAACAGGTTGTCATCTGTTTCGATAACCACAGAAATTTTGTCACTTTGGCTTACAGTAGCTTTCATTGCACCACCAATGATGATATGATCGAATTCAGGTACCGTAAAGGTTTGTCCGGTAATTTTTCCGCTCCCTGTTTTTTGTGCCGTTGCACTGAATGTGGTTACACTGACCAGTATGATCATTGTAAACATAAATTTAAAGATGGATTTCATGGTTTTTGATATTTGAATTTGTGGGTATGACGGCAAGCCCGAAGAAAATGTTACAGCCAGGAAAATAAAGTCGTTGATTTTTTCAGGAATTTCTTCGCATACACCCACTACAGGGATGCTCAGGGCATGTTTCTGATGTTGCGGTTCATCACGATCTTGTCGGAACTGAAGCGAAAACTGGTCATATTTCCAAGGTTGTCATGCGCTTTGGTGAGCTCAACATCCTTGTCGGTGAGCTTATTGTAGGTATTTACGCCTGCTGAGGCGATGTTCCAGAGTGAAAAGCCCTTGGTTTTGTCAGTTGATTGTGCGAGCTGATCATCCGACTTGCCGGGAAACAGGCCATCCATAATTTTATTGGCCGCATTGGTAAGCACAAGCCCGATCACAGACCTTTTTTGGGACATCACTGACAGGTTTTCAGAAAACGCAAGTATCTCATTGCTACTCGGGTACGATTCACCCCGATAGAGGTAAATGGGTTGTTTTGCCATTACGTGTTCAAATCCATTGGCAACGATTGATGTCATGGATGGTATTGGTTCTGTCCTGTCAGATGATTTCTGTAAGGCCTCAGAAACCTCCCGCCTGAGCGCTGTCTGTGCTGGCTGGGTTTCTATTGGTTTTTGAACAGGTGGAACGATAACTTCTTTTTCAATGGGTGCAGCGAATTCTTCAACTGCTTTTTGTTCGGAAATCACTACGGGTATCTGGTCGGGCTTTCCGGGAAGAAACCACAGGGAAATGCTGATCAACAGGACCAGGCTGGCGGCAATGGTGATTATGCGATAATACAAAGGACTTAAACCAAGCGTATGCTGTTTTAACGCGCTTGCATCGGGAAACACGATGGTTGGGTCAGGCTTCAGGTAAACATGCCCGAAAGCTGCAAGCTCATCGGCCAGAAATGGATTGCGTTGGACAAATTGATCCAATTCGGATAGCATTGTTTCAGGCAGCAGTCCTTCATGTTTCGAAATAAAGTAGAAGCGGTAGTTTCCTTCATTGATCTCGCCAAATGACTCAATAACAGCTTGTTTAAGCGCGTCTTTTCCACTGAATTCCTGCTTTTCTGCCAGCAGGGTGGGGAGCGCCCCGCTTAGCTCATCCCAGCTCCCGAGTTCCGGGTGCTGATTAATGAATGCCATCAGCAGCTGCGTTTGTGAATGGCCGAGCTGTCCCTCGATATAATCGAGCAGCAACACTTCGTAATTTGTAAGATCGACCTTCATCTAACTTTCCTCCAGAACTTTGTCCAAACAACTGATGTATTGCTTCAGTGCCATCCTCGCCCTGAAAATATACACCTTCACCTGTGCTTCACTCAGCTGGGTGATGTCACCAATTTCCTGATAGGAATATCCTTCATAATCACGCAGCAACACCACCGTTCGCTGTATTTCAGGCAACTGCAACAATGCTTCATCAATTACCTCCTTCAGGTCCGAATAGCTGTTGTAGGCAGCACCCTGCAGTTGGTGATGGTTTTCCATACGCATCATCTTCTCGTCTTTCCGCAACATATCTATCATGGTGTTGTAGGCTGTTGTGAACAGGTAAGACTTACTTTTCTCCACATTGATTTCATCCACCTTCACCCACACTTTTGCAAAGGCCTCTTGCACAATGTCACGCGCTTTCTCTTTATCCCTGATATTTTTCAGGATAAAGCGGTAAAGTCCGTCCGCATGCGCATCCACACAATGATTGTAATCGTTCCGCGTCATAGGATTTATTCGTCCGACATGCTGCTGTGACGCAGCGAGGGCCGATAAAGTTACAACAAAGCGTAAAAAAAATCCAAAATATGCTTAATCCAGCTTCAACACAGCGAGGAATGCTGATTGTGGCACTTCCACATTGCCAACCTGACGCATGCGTTTTTTGCCTTTCTTCTGCTTTTCGAGCAGTTTGCGTTTACGGCTGATGTCGCCACCATAACATTTTGCGGTAACGTCTTTCCTTAGTGCCTTGACTGTTTCGCGGGCAATAATCTTGGCTCCAATGGCGGCCTGTATGGCAATGTCGAACTGTTGCCGTGGAATCAGTTCACTCAGTTTTTCGCAGATTTTACGTCCGAAAACATAGGCGTTGTCGCGGTGTATCAAGGTAGAAAGGGCATCAACAGATTCGCCGTTCAGGAGGATATCGAGCTTTACCAGGTTGGCCTGCCTGAATCCAATGATGTGGTAATCGAAGGATGCATAACCACGTGAAATGGATTTGAGTTTGTCGTAAAAATCAAATACAATCTCACTCAATGGCATCTCAAAGGTCACTTCGACGCGGTCGGAGGTCAGGTACACCTGGTTTTTCATGGTGCCTCTTTTCTCGATACACAATGTCATGATGTTACCCAGGTATTCTGATTTGGAAATGATCTGAGCAACGATATAAGGTTCCTCAATGAAATCAAGGTGATTTGGGTCGGGCAGTCCACTGGGATTATGCACCTCCAGCATGTCGCCGGCAGTGGTGTATGCCTTAAACTTTACGTTTGGAACAGTGGTGATCACGTCCATATCGAACTCGCGGTCGAGGCGCTCCTGGATAATTTCCATATGGAGCAGACCAAGGAATCCACAGCGGAATCCAAAACCCAGGGCAGCCGATGATTCGGGTTCAAAAACCAATGATGCATCATTGAGCTGCAATTTTTCGATTGATGCCCGCAACTCTTCATAGTCATCGGCGTCAACGGGATAAATGCCCGCAAATACCATTGGCTTAACGAGCTCAAAGCCTTCAATGGCTTTGGGAGCCGGCCTGCTTACATGGGTGATGGTGTCGCCTACCTTTACTTCACTGGAGGTCTTCACACCTGAAATGATATAGCCTACATCGCCGGCCGACATCTGCTGTTTCGGAAACTGCTTCAGTTTCAGCACGCCGATGTCGTCAGCATGGTACTCTTTTCCGGTTGCCATGAACTTCACATGATCACCTTTTTGCATGGTGCCGTTGAGGATTCTGAAATAGGCAATGATGCCCCTGAAGGAATTAAACACAGAGTCGAAGATCAAGGCTTCGAGTGGTGCCTGAGGATCGCCTTTGGGACAAGGAATGCGGTGGATGATGGCTTCCAAAATGGCATCAATGCCAAAGCCTGTTTTTGCACTGGCCCTGATGACAGCTTCCCGTTCGCATCCGATGAGGTCAATAATCTGGTCTTCAACTTCATCAGGCATGGCATTGTCCATGTCGATCTTGTTCAGTACCGGTATGATTTCCAGGTCATGGCCAAGGGCCAGATAGAGGTTCGAAATGGTTTGTGCCTGGATGCCCTGGGTAGCGTCGACAACGAGTAAGGCACCTTCGCAGGCAGCAATGCTCCGCGATACTTCGTATGAAAAGTCGACATGGCCGGGAGTGTCGATCAGATTCAGGACATAATGTGTGCCTTCGTGCATGTATTCCATCTGAATCGCATGGCTCTTAATGGTGATGCCTCTTTCACGCTCAAGGTCCATGCTGTCGAGTACCTGTTCTTTCTGGTCACGCACCGAAATTGTATCAGTAAATTGCAACAGCCTGTCGGCCAAAGTGCTCTTGCCGTGATCGATATGGGCAATGATACAGAAGTTTCTGGTGTTTTTCATAGGGCGCAAAAGTACAAAATATTATTCAATGCTCAGCAGACATTATGCTACCGCAAACAACGCTTAATGAGATTGGTGCTGGTGCTGAAACCAGGGATGTAAGACTGTTGGGGAATTTGTTCAGAAAACAAGGGATAAACAATATGCACAGCTTGAGCAGGCAGAATGAATTATTCCGGGCTTAAAGGCAAAATGCCTAATTTTGCGGCTTCAATTGCCATTAATTCAATCAACCGTGACAGGGAAAACCGACATCAGGGATTATTACAACGCGTTTTCGAAAAGCCAGGGTGAAACAGGTGTTAACCTGCGACATTATTACCTCATTGATCAGTTGCGCAAAGCCGGGCTTAAGAAAAACCACCATGTACTTGAAGTTGGTTGTGGCATCGGGACGCTGACAGGGCTTCTAGCATCGGTGCTTAAGCAGGGAAAACTAGTGGCCGCCGATATCAGTGATGTTTCGGTTGACATGGCCCGGAAAAGGCTGGGCCACCACAAGCAGCTGTCGTTTGTGGTTACCGATATGAGTGATGTTGACTTCGGTTGCAGCTTTGATTTTGTTGTCTTACCCGATGTCATGGAACACATCCCGGTTGAACAGCACAGGCAGTTATTTGCTGTGATTGCAAAGCACCTCAACGATGATGGCACAGTGTTTATCCATATTCCACATCCGCTGGCGATAGATTATTACAGACAACACAAACCCGAAGTGTTGCAGATTGTTGACCAGGCGCTGGGTGCCGACCGGCTGATTGCTGATGCTTATGCCAATGGATTGATGCTGCAGACTTACCGGGCATATTCCTTGTTCCACGACAAAAACGACTATGTGCTGATAACCCTCAAAAAGGGCCAGCCGGTCATGCTCAAAGCGCTTCCAAAACTGACCGTCATCTGGCGTAAACTAAACGCACGGGTTGCTTTTCTGTTTTCCTGACCAGTATAACAAAATGGCTGGCATATTGGTGTTCGGAATTGCCAATGTGCTGCGTTCAGTGCAATCATTAATACCTGTAATCGGAATCATTCACCACTGTTTGCTCGATGGGGTAGTGGCCACTGTATATGTTGCCCAGTTTTCCATCGATGGCGATAATATCTCCCGTGTGGAAGGTTTTGCCTTCGAGCAGGCAACTGTGGTTGTTTTCGTCGACGACAAGGCTGCTGCAGTTGACCACACATGTTTTGCCCAGCCTCACTGCCGTTACTGCTGCGTGTGAGGTTGCTCCGCCGCGGGCAGTTAGCAGGCCATCGCAGGCAAACACCATGCCGATGTCGTCGGGCACAGTGTCGGGCCTGATGAGCACCACTGGCGATGCAGGATTTGCTCTCCGAAGTGCTTCCATGTCTTCCTCGTCAAAAGCGACAAGTCCGTTCATGGCACCTCCACCAATACCAATGCCCCGACCCACCAGTTCCATCTCCTCGGGCGATGTTGTAAACATGGCTGCGTGCTGATCCACCCGAAGGTCCTGGTCGCGTGTCTGCAGGATGAACAAATCGTTCGGGTTGTCCGATTCAAAGGTAAATTCAATCTCCTGCGGGCTATAACCATGATTTTCGGTCAGTTCCGAGGCGAGGTCAAACAGCCTTTTGTAAATTGCCGGATAAATGGTTTGCATGGAAGGCGCTTCGATACTCGACTGCCTGCGCTGTGTTTCGCTCACAGGAAGCGGTTTCACAAGTCCGGCCACGATGTCTTCGCCCTGGCTGCGCATGGTGAAATCGCCATACAGGTGTACGCCGGGTCGCTCGCGTTGAGGGTTTTGGGTAAACACGACACCGGTTCCCGAATTGTTGTTCAGGTTGCCAAAGATCATTTGCTGCACAATCACAGCTGTTCCCCAGTTATCGGATATCTGCAGGTGACGGCGGTATACAAACGCCCTTTCCGACGACCATGATTCAAATACCATATTTACAGTCTGTATCAGCTGTTCGAACAGATTCTGTTCAAAAACAACATTAAAATCGGCAAGCACCTGCTTGTAAGCCATTGCGATGCGCTTCATATCGACCGGCTCAAAGTCGAGTTTTTTGGTGACCTGGAGTTGTTGCTTGAAGTTCAGCATCACCTGGTCGAAGGTGTCGCGCTCGATGCCATGGGCCATGCCCCAGCTTTGCAACAACCTTCGGTAAGAGTCCCAGATCGACCAGCGGTATTTTTCCTGCTGGCTGATTTGTTCCACAAGCGCGTCATTGAGACCAACATTAAGGATGGTATCCATGGCTCCCGGCATCGAAATCGCTGTGCCCGAACGCACCGAAAGCAACAAGGGGTTCTCGGCCTGACCAAAGCCACGTCCGCTGGCTTTCTCCAGATGCTCGAGGTGCTTGTGTATCAGGTCATCCATTTCTTTGCGCAGTTCCTTCAGTCCCATGATGGCATTGCGCCGGCGAAATACTTCCGAAGTGATCACAAATCCCGGTGGAATGGGGAAACCACTCAATCGCATATTTTTCAGGTGATACGCCTTGCTGCCAAGGAAAACCTGGTTATCTACCTTGGGTGTGCGTTCATCAAGCGGACTGATAACAAGGTCGGAGTTATACGACATGATATCGCTGATCAGGCTGCTGTGCAGGCTGTCCGACATATTGCGGAGCGACTGCAAGATCCGGGTTACGAAGTTGTCGAGGGGCTGCACCAGAAAGGCCTCTGCAATCACATCACGGTGAAACTCTTCCGATTTCCGGCTGAGTAGCTTCTGTGCTTCTTTTTCAGGAAGCTTGCCATCGGCATCAAAAAGCTGTGGAACAATGATTTTAAGCGGGTATTCGTATGACTTTAAGAAGTACTTGATGATGATGCGCTTCACATCTTCGGCCAGGAACTGAAAAATGTTGATGTACTGATCGAAGGAGAAACTGCGCGAAGTAAGGCTATAGCGCAGCATCTGGAGGTTTGAGTTGAAGCTTTGATTAGTGATGCCGTCCAGTTCAAGGCCCTCGCGGAAATATTCGAGGATGACATTGATCTCGCCAAGGGTTTTTGCAGAGATATAATCAAGGTTGATGGTGTCGACAACCTTTTCCATGAGCCGTGTTGCCACTTTTTCGAGGCGAAAGGTAAGGCCCAACGCCTCAAATTTGTTTTCACGGTAAACGCCGTACATGGAGGGAATACCAATGGCGATATGCCGTTTGTGATAAATGTTCTCCCAGCTTTCGCTCTCTTCCGGATTGAAGATGATTTTTTTCAGCTTGTCCATGAAGGCATAAATGAGCTTGAGCGATTGTTCAAAGTCTTTGCGCCTGAGGGCTTTCTCGAGTTTATCAATGTCTTTCGGCTGAATAAAGGGAAAACGCTTAAGCAGCTGAATGATGTTGACGGTTTCGAAGGAGTATTTCTCTTTTAGGTAGGCATACAGATCGCGGATATCGCGCAGGCGCTCAATATCGCGCTGATTGGTTGTGTTGAGTTGCAGTATGAGTTCATCGAATTCCTCATGTGAGAGTTCGAGCAAGCCATCAGAATCTTTGTGCGACAAGTCCGCCATTTCGACAACAAGGGCATGCACGGGAGCAAACCACTCACTGTTCAGATCGATGCTTTCGTACACATTGTGAGGCAACAGGCTGCTCAGCGCCTCGAGCTGGCCATCATACCAGAACCTGAAAATACGTCGGGTGAGGCCTATTAAGGTGTTGTTGCTTTCGGTGTGCACCTGTTTACGCAGAAAATGCACCAGCTTGTCCTGCCTTCCCGAAATTTCATCCATTGTTGTTGTTACCTTGCGGATTTCGCCTTCCGCGCCAATTTCGTTGAAATAAACCGGGAATATGCGTGTAAGCTGTTTAACTTTCTTGTAGTAAGGCGAGATGTGTGAGTTGAGGATTTTGGTGATTTCGCGCTGAAACAAGTCTGTGTCACTGATAAAAATTCCCCCAAGGCGCAGGTTAACGATCAGTGCCGAAAGCAGTTTTTCCATCACCGATTGGGAATATTCGATCAGTACCAGCCAAACACGGATGTTTTTGATGTGATTTTCGTTTACACTCAATTGCCAGTCTTCGTCAACGAAGACCATTCCTGGCGAAACAAAACCAAAAGCAATCAGCTTTTTCTCGAAATGGTTGATGAATTCCTTGTGCTCTGTCTTGTCAATATCGATGACCTTCATGCCGAGTGTCTGGATAAAGTCGAGCACGGCCGACATATGGCTTTTCCGGAGCTCTTCGGCCAGTTCAAAAATGGTGTCAATGAAGCCGATCACGGCATCCGGTTCCAGCTCCTCAACGGCCTGTCGGATCATTTTGTCGAGGTTCCAGATCAGTCTTTCCCTCACGATCAGCATGCCTGGAAGGTGGAGCAGGTAGAAGACAAAATGGAACCTGGTGATAAACAAATCGAACAATTCGGTAGCCGAGGCAAAGCGTTCGGCGATATCGTCATACACAGGAAGTTGCTCTGTAAGTTCCTGCCATTGCTGCGTTGCCGAAACATCACTGATAAGGGCGTCAAACCAGGGCTTGCCCAAGTGTTCATGCAGTATGCTGTCATATTTTGAGAACACAGCTGGTTCATTTACAGCAAGTTGTTCTACCGAAGACGTTTGTTGCCAATAAGTGTAGCAGCTTTTCAGCACATCACGCGTAAGCCTGAGTGTTGTGCTGGCCAGATCCGGATCAGCAGCGGATTCCTTCAGGTATTTGATAAAAAATTTGCTCGACTGAATGTAGCTTTCAGGCCTTTTTGCGAAACCATCGGCCAGCACCTGAAGGCTTATTGAGGCAACCACCTTATGCGCAGGGCTCTTCGTGAAAACCAGGTGATTGAATTCGAGTAAGGTCTGTATGATCAGGCGCCTGAGGTCCATGGGCAATTCCGACATCAGCAAATCGTTCAGCATCAGCAAGGGAATACTGAGGGTATCCACGGACATTCCGGCCCTGGTGTAAAACCAAAAATCGGTGATCAGGATTTCCCGAAGTTCTTCGATAACGAATTTTCTGTTCGAAAGGGGATGGTGATATTCTGTGATGCAATCGTTTGCGCGTTTATTGATGCCAAAATATCCTTCGGATAAACGGATGAATGCCATATGGTCATCGGGGATGTAAATATCTCTGTATCTGGTTTCTGCCAGATTAGCTTCGAGTGCTTTTGAGACAAATTCTTCATTCATAGGGCTGAATATTTGATTCGAAAATACGCACAATTTTGACTATCTTTGTTACAAACATTTTAGAAATAGGCTGTTTAACACCGGTTGTCCGACAGGAAGCCGGAAGTTCTTACTACGAAAAGACATCCATTAATAGATAAAAGTATGACAAAGATTAAAATTGGTATTAACGGTTTTGGCCGCATCGGCCGCAATGTGTTTAAGATTGCCCTTGAACGCGACAATATGGAAGTTGTCGGCATCAACGACCTGACCAGTACAAAGGTATTGGCTCATTTGCTGAAATATGATTCCACACAGGGAAAATTTAACGGAACCATCAGCTATGATGAAAACAACATCATTGCCAACGGAAAGAAAATTCCTGTATCGGCCGAACGTGCACCCATCAACATTCCGTGGGCGGTAACTCCTGATGTGATTGTCGAAGCCACCGGTGTTTTCCGTTCAAAGGAAAGCAGCAAAGGCGGGTATGGCGATCACCTGAAAAATGGCGCAAGAAAAGTAATTCTCTGCGTTCCTTCGAAGGACCAGATTGATGCTACCATCGTATTGGGCGTGAATGACAGCGACCTGAAAGACAACCACCAGTGTGTGTCAAACGCATCGTGCACCACCAACTGTCTGGCTCCTGTGGCCAAGGTGCTCAACGATCGCTTTGGTATCGAAAGCGGTATGATGACAACCATCCACTCCTACACCAACGACCAGATCATTCTCGACGCTCCGCACAGTGACCTGCGTCGTGCCCGTTCTGCTGCCATGTCGCAGATTCCTACGACCACTGGCGCTGCCAAGGCTATCGGACTGGTTATTCCTGAACTTGCCGGTAAGCTTGATGGACTTGCTGTTCGCGTTCCCACACCTACCGGATCGCTCGTCGACCTGGTTGTGACACTGAAAACACCAGCTACCAAACAGCAGATTAATGAAGCCATTAAGGAAGCGGCTGAAGGACCAATGAAAGGAATCCTCGAATATACTGAAGATGAGATTGTTTCAATCGATGTTGTACACAATTCGCACTCTTCCATCTTTGACGCATCAAGCACCATGGTGTTAGGTAAAACAGCCAAGATCCTGGCGTGGTACGACAATGAATGGGGCTACTCATCAAGGGTTGTCGACCTGATTGCCAGGTTTAACCTGTAGCAGTTAAAAACCATTATGCAAAACCGGCAGCTGATTTGTTTCAACTGCCGGTTTTTTTTGCGAACAACAGTGGAGATAGGCTTTCAGAAAATGCAGTGCAACGGGGAATTAACACCTTTTAAAGCATGTGATTCATAACAGGCTACACGCTTATCACCGAATGATGGTGATGGATCCCTGAAGCTGCTGCTCAACAAGTCCATCAAAGCCCATGAAATAGACTGTGCACACGTAAAAATACACTCCATCGGTACAGTCTTTGCCGTTTCGCTGGCTCTTGCCGTCCCAGTTGATCATCGGATCGCTTGTTTCAAACAGTTTATTTCCCCATCGATTGAAAATGGTCATTTCAACTCGTGACACGTTCGCCTTTGGGTTGCTCGAAGGGTAATTCAGCGGAATGAAAACATCATTGATCTGGTCACCATTTGGCGTAAAGAAATTTGGCAGCTCATACACCGGACAGGCTACATAATCAACGCAGGCAATGTTTGAAGATGCCGAAATGTTGCTGTGTGCGTCAATTGCCTTGATGTAATAGCATCCAGTGATGTGTTCCATGGCCAGGTGCTGATAAGTCAGGTTATCTTTTCCGATGACAGAGTCAATCAGGGTAAATTCCTGATTTGCTGAGGGTGTGTAATAGATGAGGTACCGGCTGATGTCGTAGCTGCAACTGTCGAATGGATTGGTCCAGCTAAGCGTGTTGACAACCGTTTCACAGTCTGTGCTTACCGATAGTTCCGGAGCGCATGGAGGCACATTGTCACGCGGGCTGCCACAAGCCAGTTGTGAATAATTCACGATTGGTTTGATGATTCCGGGTACGGAATAAGCGCCAAAAGAGCGAATATAATAGCAATATTGCTGTTCGTTTTCCAGCCCGCTGTCGTCATAGCTGTTTGTTGCTGACGATCCGATCAGGCTGAAAGCTGTTTCTCCCGGATTCTGCCTGAATACCTCCACGCTGTCGTTGATCCATGGAACCTGAGGTGCCCAGTTCAGCCTGATTTTCTGATCTGTTTCGGTGAGGCTGATGTAGAGCGACGAAGCTGATTTGCCTGAGCCAATGGCACCAACAGTTTCACTCTCGAGTGAAACCTGATAAACATAAGGACCTGCACTGGTATTGAGGTTAACTCCGTTGTCAGTGAAAAGGGTGTCGTTCAGTCCGATTCCGGTGAATACCATTGTGGCCGGATTCCCGTCTGATGACCGTGTGAGCTTGTACCTGTACGGTCCGGGATATTGAATGGTATCGAGTTCGGTTGGTTTCGACCAGGCCGTCAGTGCCCTTCCAGCTTCCAGATCAAGGCTGTCATTGCTCACGTGAGTCATGACGGGCAAGTCGCGTTTCAGGCTGGCACAGGCTTCATTGCTGGCCTGACTTTCTGCGCCATCCTGAAAATAGGCTGTGATCAGGTAACAGTAGGAAATTCCAGGAGTGAGTCCAAGGCCATTGTCATCATCGCGGTAGCTTGTGGTCTGGTTGTTTGCAATTTCGCGAATCATTTGGTAGCCTGTCCATGGAGGAACGCCTGTCTCACAATAGGAAGGCTGATATCCGGAGGAGCCGCTTCTACGGTAAATCCGGTATCCAAGGCTGTTTTGACAAACGCTGACGTTCCAACTCAGGTCAATGCCATTTCCAAGGGCTACAGTGGCAAGGTTTTCCACTGCCGGGGCGATGACATTGATCGTGACTGTTTTCAAGGTAGTAAGGCTAACGATTGGATTCTGGTCGCGCGCCTTGAACAACACATTGTATGGACTTTTCCTGACATGGTTGCAGGTGGTGTTCCAGAAAAATGTGGTTGTCACTGTGTCGTTTCCTTCGGCAGGATCAGGCACAATTGCCGCCGGGCTGTCACTCACCTCAAAGGGTCCGCCATTGGCGGTTAATACAACATTGTTCCGGTCAGGATCTATGGCTGTTACATCAAACAACAGGGTGTTTCCGGCAAGTACACAGGTGTCGTTAATGGATACGATTTCAGGCGGATTGTTGTCGCAGGCACCAATCAGGATTTGCATATCGCGCGTGACAGAACCTACCTTGATGCCGTTGCGCCATTCCTCGACCACAAAGGCAACGTTGTATTCGCCTTGCAGCATGGGTGAATCCCAGCTCATATCTCCCGTAACGGCATCAATGCTGAAAGCAGATGACGCCAGGGGAAAACTATAACCTGGAATGTCGTAACCTCCTGCCCCCTTGCATTTTACGAGCCTGTAGCTGAGGCTGTCGCCATCCGGGTCATAGGCCGAAGGGTTGTGCATAAACAACTTGCCAACACAGCCCTGGTCAACGGGTGGATTAAGCAACTGAACGGAATTGTTGTTTCCCAGAAATGGGTTTATGATGAGCTCGCTTTCAACGAACATGGGCACATTCACAGAATTGGGAATATTGACCACGCCAAAATTCCGGTTAGGGTCTTCAACAGCCATGATGTATGCGCCCGGTGCAGGAAAGGTGTGATTTTGCCGGTACACATTCAGTGTGTAATTGTCAGGAAGGTCCTCAAAAACAATGCGGGGGATTTCCTCTCCGCTGTTGTCGCCCCAGAAAATGGGAAGCGAAGTCCTCACATCATCCGCAAGGCTGGGCGTGTAGGTATACATGGTGATTGTAACCTCATAGGTAAGCCCGTTGATCCAGCGGTAAGTGATTTCCGCAGCCCGCTGATGGGTTGCAAAGGCAGGCAACATCAGCGAAAGCAAGCATAACAACAAAAAGAATCTCCTGGGCATACGAATTTATGGGTACGTGTCAAAAGTACAAAAAAAGCAAAGTGTATTTTTTTTGAACGATTAAAAAACATTGGTAAGTGTTGGTGTTACTGAAGTTCAGAAACGCTAACTTTGCAAGTCATTGCACACAGCCAGGCCAAGCTTAAATTTATGCTCGAGACGTATAGCCCATCCGAACGATTGGAGATTCTCCGACGGTACAGAAACCTGATCGAGGTGTGGCATACGCGTAAAACCACCACTGACCGGTGGATGGTGCGTAAAGCTTTCAGGCTGGCAGCCGAAGCGCACAAGGACATGCGTCGCCGTTCGGGCGAACCCTATATTTACCATCCCCTCGAAGTGGCAACCATTGCCGCCGGAGAAATCGGACTGGGCCGTACATCCATCATTTGTGCCTTGCTGCACGATGTGGTTGAAGACACCGAATACAAGATATCTGATATTCAGGCCATGTTCGACGAGCAAATCGCGCGCATCATTGATGGACTTACGAAACTCGATGTGTTGGTCGAAGGTTCAGCCGATTCCAGCCTGCAGGCAGAAAATTTCCGTAAGGTGCTGCTCACCTTATCCTATGATGTACGTGTCATTCTGATCAAGCTGGCCGACAGGCTGCACAATATGCGTACCCTCGATTCGATGCCACGCGAAAAGCAGTTGAAAATTTCGTCGGAGACCTCTTTTCTGTATGCGCCACTTGCTTACCGGCTGGGCATCTACGCCATAAAAAGTGAACTCGAAGACCTTTCGCTGAAATTTACTGAACCCGAGATTTATGCGACTATCCAAAAACAGCTTGATGACTCCCGGGCAGAAAAAATTATGGCTATTGAAGACTTTCTCCTGCCCGTTGGCGAAGCACTGAAACGGGTGAACCTGAAATTCAGGGCTGTGATCAGCGAAAAGTCGATCTCATCCATCAGGGAAAGGATTAAGAAAAAGGAAATTCCTTTCGAAGATGTGCATGACACCCATGTGGTACGCATCATTGTTGACTGCCCCGGCCCGATGGAGAAAATCGAATGCTGGCAGGTGTATGCGGTGCTGACCAGCGTTTACCGGCCAAACAACGAGCGCTTGCGCGACTGGATTTCGCTGCCAAAAGCCAATGGATACGAATCATTGCATGCAACTGTCATGAGCAGCAAAGGCAAATGGGTTGAGGTACAAATCAGGTCGGAACGCATGGATGAAATTGCCGAAAAAGGCTATGCAGCCTACTGGAAATACAAGGATTCACCAAGCAGCGAGAGCGGGCTTGATGAATGGCTTGGCAAGGTGCGCGAACTCATCCTTACGGATGACAATACAGCACTCGAATTCATCAGCAATTTCAAGCTGAACCTGTTTTCTGACGAAATATTCATCTTCACCCCTAAGGGAAAAATGATCTCCCTCCCCAAAGGGGCCACAGCGCTCGATTTTGCGTACAACATTCACTCTGATCTTGGAAACCAGTGCATTGGAGCCAAGGTGAACCAGAAGCTCGTGCAGCTTAACCATCCGCTGAAATCAGGCGATCAGGTCGAAATCATTACATCAAAGGTGCAAAGCCCGAAAGAAGAATGGTTTGGATTTTTGGTCACCGCCAGGGCCAAGTCACGATTAAAAGAAGCCATCCGCGACTTTCGGAAATCGCACAAGGAAAAGGGCCGCGAAAAACTTGAATCTCTTTTCAGTGAACTGAATATTGAAAGCAGCAAGAAGAATTACAGCCAGCTGATGGAAGCTGAGCAGATCAGCGGGTTGGTTGATTTGTATTACTATGCTGCCATTGATAAGATTACGCTGAACAAGGTAAAAAACGCCTTCAGGGAAGATCGCTCAGGAAAATTTTTACGCTATTTCCCTAATCCTTTCGGCAGACCAAAACAGCTTAAAACCGAGCAGGAACAAGTGGTGGAAGAAAAACAAACCGCTAAACCGTCCTTGTTAAATGCGAACGTAAGCGACCTGAACTACACCGTGGCCAATTGCTGCAATCCCTTGCCCGGGGATGATGTTGTGGCAATGGTCTTCCCCGACGAACCCATGCACATTCACCGGGTAAGCTGCCCTGTGGCGGTGAAGCTGATGTCGCAATATGGCAACAATATTGTGAAAGCCAAATGGCGACAAACTGAAAATGTATCTTTTTTGGCCGGCCTCAAAATCACCGGCATCGATGCTATCGGTTTCGTTAATAAATTCACCGACATTATTTCGAACCAGCTGGGATTGAACATTCGCACCCTACAACTCGAAAGCAGTAACGGACTTGTTGAAGCGGTTGTTACTGTGTATGTGCATAGTGTACAAAATCTCAACGATTTGATTACCAAGCTTAAGGAAGTCAAGGAAATCAGAAAAGTCAGCCGTCTCGATCGCGTTACTGACACAAGCCAATAAATCCAGGCGGTAATTTTCGTACTTTGGTGAGTCAAAATAATTTTTATTCATTCTAATTAAGCAAAATAATTTTGCATACCTTTACACACCAAATTGTATGTGCTTTTGTGGTCAATTAGAACGAGATGAAAAAAGATACTTACGAAACTGTCAAAAAGATTTTCACGGATTATCTGGAACAACGCGGTCACCGGAAAACCCCGGAACGCTATACAATTCTGAAGGAAATTTATGCCACAGAAGGTCATTTCGATATAGAGACCTTGTATATCAGGATGAAGAACAACAAGTACCGGGTGAGCAGGGCTACCTTGTACAACACCATCGAACTGCTGCTCGACTGCAACCTGGTAACCAAGCACCAATTTGGCAACAACTGTGCACAATTTGAGCGCAGCTTCAAGTTCAAACAGCACGATCATTTTGTGAACCTGATCGACGGAAAAGTGCTTGAGTTCTGCGATCCACGCCTGCAGGAAATCCAGAAATCGGTGGAGGAATTACTTGGAGTCGAGGTTACACATCATTCACTTACCTTTTTCGGCCGGATTAAAGAAGAGTCAGAAAACTCAGCCACATCACAGCCCGGCTGATCAACACAATATTTTCCTGAAAATTCCGGGTGCCAATTGTTGGCAATAAATGCGTATGCCTGGTGGTTTGCCTTGTTTGTTTGTTAACTTTGCGTATTGTAAAAATAGGTTAAACACACGGACAAACACCGCCCTGATTCCGGTTCATCCTTATACTAACAGGCTCACCGCGCGGGTGTTGTGTGTTCGGATTTAAAAATTAGACGCATGAAAGTTGATGTGCTTCTTGGTTTGCAATGGGGTGACGAAGGCAAGGGTAAAATCGTTGATGTGCTTGCCCCTCAGTATGATGTTGTAGCAAGGTTTCAGGGAGGGCCAAACGCAGGCCATACCATCGAATTCGAAGGGAAGAAGTTTGTGTTGCATACCATTCCCTCCGGCATTTTTAACCTTGAAACACGCAACTTGATCGGGAATGGTGTCATTATCGATCCGTTTATACTGCGCAAAGAAATTGAAAAGCTCAACACAGCTGATATTCCCGTTTATCCGAACCTGTTTGTTTCGAAGAAAGCACACCTTATTCTGCCATCGCACCGGCTCATTGACGCGGCATCAGAAGCCTCAAAAGGAAGCCAGAAAATTGGATCAACACTTAAGGGCATCGGTCCGACCTATACTGATAAAATGAGCAGGTGTGGATTGCGTGTAGGCGACCTTGAACTTGCCGATTTTGAATCACGCTACACAGCGCTCAAAGAGAAACACCTGAAACAGGTTGCTCAGTTTGGCTTCGATTACACAGCCCACCTGATCGACGGACACCTGTTTAGCGATTATGAATCACGCTGGCTTGAATCGGTTGAAGTGCTCAGGCGGCTCCATAAGGTTGACAGTGAATATTTTATCAATGAGGAGCTTAAGCTGGGAAAACGTGTGCTGGCAGAAGGCGCTCAGGGAACACTGCTCGACATCGATTTTGGCAGCTATCCGTTTGTGACCTCATCAAATACCACCATTGCGGGTGTTTGTTCCGGACTTGGGATTGCCCCTTCGAAGATTGGACGGGTTATCGGCATTTTTAAAGCCTATTGCACAAGGGTGGGAAGCGGACCGTTTCCTACTGAGCTGTTTGATGAAACAGGGGAGAAGCTGCGCCGTAACGGAAACGAGTTTGGCTCAACTACCGGACGTCCGCGCCGCTGCGGATGGCTCGATCTTCCTGCATTAAACTATGCCGTGATGCTTAACGGAGTTACCGAACTGGTGATGATGAAAGCCGATGTGCTTGATGATTTTGAACAGCTGAAAATTGCAGTCGCTTATCAGGGTGCCGATGGTCAACTCACGCAGAAACTTCCATACGAAGCCTGTACACAAGACCTGGTGCCAGCATATAAAATCATGGAGGGTTGGAACCAATCGATCCGGCAAATACCTGCAAATGAGACACTCCCTGAGAGTTTCAATGCGTATATAACATTTGTTGAACAAAATGCAGGTGTGCCTGTGACAATGATATCAACAGGACCTGACCGTAACCAGATTCTTTACAGGTAAAACTCCCTGCCAGCTTTTCAGACAGGGAAGCGAAGGATTACAGTTTTCTTGAAACTTCGCGCTCGGTATAGCCCTCAACAATATCGCCAACCTTAATGTCGTTGAAACCATCGATGTTCAATCCGCATTCGTATCCGGCAGACACCTCTTTCACGTCGTCCTTGAAACGTTTCAGCGATCCCAGGCTGCCAGAGTAAATCACAATGCCATCGCGGATCAACCTGATTTTCACATTGCGGTTAACCTTTCCGTCAAGCACCATACAGCCGGCAATGGTACCCACCTTCGAAATTTTGAATATTTCCCTGACTTCCACATTGCAGGTAATCACCTCTTCTATTTCAGGCGACAGCATACCTTCGATGGCAGCCTTGATTTCTTCGATGGCCTGATAAATGATGGAGTAGAGCCTGATGTCGATTTCTTCCTGTTCGGCCAGCTTGCGTGCGCTGAGGCTTGGTCGCACCTGGAATCCGATCACAATGGCATTTGAGGCTGAGGCCAGCAGGATATCCGATTCGGTGATGGCACCCACTGATTTGTGGATCACATTCACCTGAACCTCTTTCGTGGTCAGCTTGAGCAGTGAGTCAGACAGTGCTTCAACAGAACCATCAACGTCGGCTTTCACAATCAGGTTAAGCTCCTTGAAGTCGCCGATGGCAATACGGCGGCCAATTTCGTCGAGGGTAATGTGTTTCTGTGTGCGTAAACCCTGTTCGCGCTGCAGTTGCTGACGTTTGAACGCAATGTTTTTGGCTTCTTTTTCATCTAACATCACATTGAAACTGTCGCCAGCCTGAGGCGCTCCGTTGAGACCAAGCAACAACAATGGCGTTGCTGGTCCAGCTTCCTTGATGAGTTTATTGCGCTCGTTAAACATGGCTTTCACCTTACCAAATGTTGCTCCGGCAAGGACAATGTCGCCAATGCGCATCGTGCCATCCTGCACAAGGATTTTGGCCACATAGCCACGACCTTTGTCGAGCGAGGATTCGATCACGGTACCTTTGGCAGGTTTTACAGCATTGCCTTTCAGTTCCAGAATTTCGGCCTCAAGCAATACTTTTTCGAGTAGTTGGTCAACGCCTAGGCCTGATTTGGCCGATACTTCCTGGCATTGATATTTTCCACCCCAATCTTCAACAAGGATATTCATATTGGCAAGCTGCTCCCTGATGCGTTCGGCATTGGCTGAAGGCTTGTCAATTTTATTGAACGCAAACACAATCGGTACACCGGCAGCCTGGGCATGGTTGATGGCTTCAACAGTCTGAGGCATCACACTGTCGTCAGCAGCAATCACGATAATGGCTACGTCAGTAATTTTCGCTCCCCTGGCACGCATGGCAGTAAACGCTTCGTGGCCCGGAGTGTCGAGGAATGTGATTTTCCGGCCATTTTCGTTAAACACTTCGTAAGCGCCAATATGCTGGGTAATCCCCCCGGCTTCGCCCGCTACCACATTCGATTTGCGGATGTAGTCGAGCAGCAGGGTCTTGCCATGGTCAACGTGTCCCATAACCGTAACGATGGGAGCCCTTTCTTCGAGGTCTTCAATATTGTCTTCTTCTTCCGATTCATTGATGGCTTCCTGCAACTCAGCGCTGACAAATTCAACCTGGAAGCCAAATTCTTCGGCAACAAGGGTAAGGGTTTCTGCGTCGAGTCGCTGGTTGATTGAAACAAACAGTCCGAGGCTCATACATGTTGCAATGACCTTATTAACCGGAACGTTCATCATGGTTGCCAGCTCATTTGCAGTCACAAACTCGGTGACCTTGAGCTTGGTGCTATCCTGTTCGCGGCGGGCCATTTCTTCCTGCATTGAGTGCGACACACTTTCGCGTTTCTGCCTGCGGTGTTTCGATGTCTTTGATTTGCCCAGTGGGGATAAGCGGGCAAGTGTTTCTTTGATCTGACGCTGGATATCTTCCTCGGTCAGTTCAGGTTTATCTTCTTTGCGCACAGCAGGTATATGGAGCTTGCCTTTACGTGCCGGCTGATCTTTTTCAGCGGGTTTGGGCTTGTTATCTGCTTCCTGAACCTTGTTGTTGCGGATACGTTTGCGTTTTTTCTTCTTTGCAGCACCAAGCTTGTCCTCGGTGGACGAAGCAACGGGCTTGGCTTTTCCTTTGCGTTCAACAGGCAGTTCAATCTTGTCGAGGATTTTTGGTCCTTCAAGTTTTCTGACCTCAGTGGGCATAAAGTTGATGGCACGCTCTGTATTCCTGATATCCTGCACTGGCTCGGCTGCAACTTCAGCAGCTGCCGGTTTAACCACTTCTTCAGTCGTAACGGCTTCAGGAGCAGCTACAGGTTCTTGTTTCCTTACGGTTTTCTGGTCTTTTTGTGCCTGGCGTTTATCTTCGGCCTCTTTTAATTTCTGTGCTTTTGATTTGCGATCGGGCTTGGTCCGTTGGTTCAGGCTGTCGAGGTCAATCCTACCGACGATTTTTAATTCCCCATCTGCTTTCCCGGCTTCCTGAGCAGGTTCAGTTTCCACCGTATCTATTGGTGCTGATTCGGCTACGACTGGCTTTTCAACGATCGTTGTCTTGGGCTGAGGTTCGGCTTCTTTAGGCTGAACAACTGCTTTGGGTTGTTCTTCGACGGCCTTTGGTGCTGCCGCTGGTTTTTCTGCCACCGGATCAACCGATTTTGGCTCAGCCACAGGTAGTTTAACGGCTTCAACCTTGGGTTCAACCGGTTTTACAACAGCTGGTGCCGGTGCTGCTTCAGGTTTTGGAGCAGGTTTTTCAGGTTCAGCTTTTTCGGCTTTTTGGTGCTTAATGTCCACATAGTTGCTCGTGACATTTTTGATGATGAGTTCATCGGTGTCGACATCTTCATCTTCGTCGGCATCAGTACGGTTAACCACATGTTCGGCAGTAATGGTTTTACGGCCTGAATGGTCAATACCAATCTTTTGCGCTTCTTCTTTCACCTGCTTTTCAGCCTGAAACTCCTTCAAAAGCAGAGCATACATCTCAGGAGTGATTCGGGTGTTCGGGTTTGAGTCAACCTGAAACCCCTTTTTTAACAGGAACTCTACGATGGTAGACGTGCCGATGTTAAATTCCCGGGCTGCTTTACTTAGGCGGGTTGATGTTACAGAGCCTTCGGACATATTCAAAATTATCAGATTAAAAATAATTGTGTAAAATTAGCAATTTTATTCGAACTCGGCCTTCAGAATGCGAACGACCTCCTGTATGGTTTCCAGTTCAAGGTCAGTACGTGATTCGAGTTCCTCTACGCTCAGCTCCAACACGCTTTTGGCGGTGTCGCAGCCAATGTTCCTGAGCTGATCGATGATCCACTGATCGATTTCATCGTTAAATTCCATCAAATCAACATCTTCTGAATCGGAGTCGGTATCGCGGTAAACGTCAATCTCATAGCCGGTAAGTTTTCCGGCGAGCTTGATGTTGAAACCGCCTTTTCCGATGGCCAGACTCACCTGGTCGGGTTTCATATACACTTCGGCGCGTTTGTTTTCGTCATCGAGGTGAATTGAGCTTATCTTAGCCGGACTGAGGGCACGGGTAATGAACAGGCTGGGGTTGTTGGTGAAATTAATCACATCGATATTTTCATTTTTCAACTCCCTTACGATGCCATGGATACGCGATCCTTTCATCCCAACGCAAGCACCAACCGGGTCGATGCGGTCGTCGTAGGATTCAACGGCAATCTTGGCCCGTTGGCCAGGTTCACGCACGATGCGGCGAATGGTGATCAGGCCGTCGTATACTTCGGGAACTTCGGATTCGAACAGGCGTTGAAGGAAAATCTCAGACGTGCGCGACAGGATAATGTGCGGGGTGTTGTTCTGCATCTCAACCTTCAGGACGACGGCACGGATGGTATCGCCTTTGCGGTAAAAATCGGTCGGAATCTGTTCCGATTTGGGCAACATCAGTTCGATGCCTTCATCATCAAGCACAAGAATCTCGCGACGCCAAACCTGGTAAACCTCACCGGTGATGATTTCGCCAACTTTCTCTTTGTATTTCTGATACACGCTGTCTTTTTCATATTCCAGAATCTTTGAAACAAGGTTCTGGCGGATGGTAAGAATCTCGCGGCGACCAAAATCTTTAATCTTGATGGCTTCAGAAACTTCCTCACCCACTTCAAAATCGGGTTCAATTTTAATGGCTTCAGAGAGGGCGATCTGTGTTGTGGCATCTTCAACTTCATCATCTTCAACAATCTGACGGTTGTGCCATATTTCAAGGTCACCTTTGTCGATGTTTACGATAATGTCAAAATTGTTGTCGGAGCCGTATTTTTTGATCAGCATAGCCCTGAAAACATCTTCGAGGATGCGCATCATCATCTCCCTGTCGATGTTCTTAAATTCTTTAAACTCTGAAAAGCTTTCTACTAAATTGATGTTGTCCATTGTTGAATGAAAACTAAGTGATTATAAAACGTACTTTAATGAAAACTGATGATTACTTTTGATTCTTTGATGTCGGAAAGCGCCAGAGAGAGCTTATCGCCGGCTTCTTCTTTCTTCATCTTATGTTGTTTTTTCTGCACAAACGATTCGATGGTGATGGATTGCTCATCCACCTCAAGCAATTTACCGGTGACGACGCTTTCGTCATTACGGGTAATTTCCAATGAACGGCCAATGTTTTTTCTGTATTGACGCAACATGTTAAAGGGTTGATCGGCACCTGCTGATGAAACCCTTAATTCGAAATCCTGTTCGTCCCGATCGAGTTTTCCTTCAATGGCGCGGCTTACCAACACACAATCATCAATGTTGACTGAAGTATCAGCGTCGAGAAATACTAGTATGGTATCCCTGTTTTTTATCAGGATATCCACAACGAACCTGTCGGTGCCCTCAAGCGCCTCGTTGGCCCAGCTGATGATCTGATCTCGGTTTATCATATTTTTTTAATAAAAGAGGGGACTTTTGTCCCCTCACCATTTCTTGTTCATTGATCCGAAAAGCTGCTGCAAAAGTACAATATTTTGGTTAATTCCAAGCATTTGGAAAAAAATATTCTTCTTTCAGCCACTTAAAAATCCACTGTTTACGTTTCCGGCAAGCGGTGGATTTTTTAAAAATGTGTGAACAAAAAAACCTGTTACGCCGTGTAACAGGTTTCCCCATTGTTGTCCAACCAGGATTCGAACCTAGACAGGCAGAACCAAAATCTGCAGTGCTACCATTACACCATTGGACAGCGTAAATCGCTAAAAGCGGTTGCAAAAATAGTAATATTTTTTACATTCAAATAGTCAGTGAAATGAAAATTTTAACCCGCTAGGTGCCTTCATGCCGCAAAATGCACTGCCTGACAGTATTAATCGAGCCTTTTTTTGTGCTTAAGACAAAGGATGCTACCCGAAACAGAGGGCGAATTTGTTGAATTTTCAGGCACATTTGCGTTTTTCGATTATGGCCTTTAGTACTGTAAGGGTGAACAGGTATACAATTTGATTGCTTAAAACTGCGCTTCCGATACTGCTGTTTCGACAGAAGGCTGCACTTCCTGCTGCTCTGGCCTGCCTTTGCTTATCCTGATAACGAGGCAGAACGTCATGGGCTTCAGGCTAAAATATATCTGCGGTTAAAAAATGTTAATCATATAGGAATATTCGCCGTAATTTTGCCTTATATGTTTACTTTCGCCAAAGAATCATATTTTCATAAAACCCTCATAAACAATGATGTTTAAAAAATTAAACAACCTGGTAGGATGGGCAGTATTTCTGATTGCCACCATCGTTTACCTGATGACGCTAGAACCGACAGCCAGCTGGTGGGATTGCGGAGAGTACATTTCGACAGCCTATAAGCTACAGGTCGGCCACCCACCGGGAGCCCCGCTGTTTCAGATGTTGGGCCGTTTTTTTAGCCTGTTTGCCATGGGCGACCTCAGCAAGGTTGCGCTGATGATCAACGTGATGTCGGCACTTTCGAGCAGCTTCACCATCCTGTTTTTATTCTGGACCATCACCCTGCTTTCGCGGAAATTCGTAAAGGTTGGCGATGATGAAGGGTTGACCGGTAACGTTGTAGCGGTTCTGGGTGCCGGAGCCGTTGGCGCTTTGGCTTATACCTTCAGCGATTCATTCTGGTTCTCAGCCGTGGAAGGCGAAGTGTATGCCATGTCCTCTTTCTTTACAGCAGTTACCTTTTGGGCAATTTTGAAATGGGAACGTGTTGCCGATGAGCCCCACAATTTCCGATGGTTATTGTTTATTGCCTACCTGATTGGCCTTTCAATCGGAGTGCATATGTTGAATCTGCTTGCTATCCCTGCCATAGTGTATGTGTATTACTTTAAAAAGTACAAACCTGAACCAAAAGGATTTATTCTTGCTGGTGTGGTTTCGCTCATGATTTTGGGATTTGTAATGAGCCTGATCATCCCGATGATTGTCAAACTGGCTGGTTTATTCGAACTGTTCTTTGTTAATACCCTTGGTTTGCCGTTCAATACAGGAACGGTCATTTATTTTGGCCTGTTGATAGGTTTAATTGTTTACGGTTTGAAATACACCCACCAACGTGCAAAGGTTGTCCTCAACACCGCCATCCTCGCCTTTACCTTCATTCTTATAGGCTATTCGTCTTTCTTTTTGCTCATCATCAGGGCCAACGCCAACACCCCGATCAATGAAAACGACCCCAAGGATGCCATTTCAATGCTTTCGTACCTGAACAGGGAACAATACGGCGACTGGCCTTTGCTTTACGGACAGTATTACACAGCTCAGATTGAGTCATATGAAGATGGCAGCCCGGTGTATGTGCGTGATGACAAAAAGGGCAAGTACGTTATTACCGATAACCGCAATGGAACAAAGGCTGTTTACGACAGCCGGTTTTCAACCATTTTTCCGCGCATGTACAGCAACCAGAAACCGAGTCACATCAGGATTTATAAACAGTATGGTGGCGATCAGGGCATACCCATCAGAACAACAAAGCCCGATGGGACTTCTGAAGTAATTTACCGCCCCACTTTTGGCGAAAACCTGAAGTTCTTCTTTTCTTACCAGGTATCGCATATGTATATGCGGTATTTCATGTGGAACTTTGTGGGCCGTCAGAATGACATTGAAAGTCAGGGAGAAATAGAAAACGGAAACTGGATCAGTGGCATCAATGCCATCGACTCCATACGCCTCGGCGATCAGTCCAATCTGCCTGAAAGCATGAAAAACCCTGCACGTGCAACCTTCTTTTTCCTGCCATTGTTGCTGGGTATTTTTGGCCTTGTGTTTCATTTTATGCGCGATCCGAAAGACACCTGGGTGGTTTTTCTGATGTTTATACTCACAGGCCTTGCCATTGTTGTGTACCTGAACCAGACGCCGTACCAGCCCCGTGAAAGGGATTATGCCTATGCAGGATCATTTTATGCCTTTGCTATCTGGATTGGGATGGGTGTGTTGTTTTTGTACGACCTGCTCGGAAATAAAATGGGCAAATCAGCAGTGACTGCCCTGGCAGTAAGCCTTGTGACGCTGGTGCTTGTGCCCGGCGTGATGGCAGTTCAGGGATGGGAAGGCCATGACCGTTCAGGAAAGTACGCCGCATCCGATTTCGCGAAAAGCTACCTCGCTCAGTGCGCACCTGAGGGAATTGTATTTACGAATGGTGATAATGACACATTCCCTCTTTGGTATGTGCAGGAAGTTGAAAATTTCCGCACCGACCTTCGGGTGGTAAACTATATGTTGGCCTCAGGCGACTGGTACGTGCATCAGGTAGGTAAGAAAGTATACGATTCTGAAAGACTTCCGCTTACACTGAAACCAGAGCAATATAACAAGGGAATCAATGAATACATTCCAGTACTTGAAAGGGTGCAGGGACCTGTTGAACTCAAAGAACTGATCAACTTTGTGGCAAGCGACAGTGATCAGACCAAGGTGCCTTTGCAATCCGGTGAGCGCATTAATTATTTTCCAACCACCAAAGTTAAACTGACAATTGACAAGGATGCCGTGATCCGCAGCGGAACAGTGCCCGAAAGCATGCGTGACCTGATCGTGAGTGAAATTACCTGGGAGATCAAGCAGAACGGTCTGTTTAAAAACGACCTGATGTTGCTCGACCTGATTGCATCAAACAATTGGCAAAGACCCATTTACTTCACTAACCCCAACAGTGTGAGCAAAGTGCTCAATGTGGACAAATATTGTCATATGGAGGGTATGGTGTATCGGTTTATTCCTGTGCTTGCTACTGACTATGTACAAAACCTTGGAGGTGTTTATACTGATGGATCATGGGAACTGCTGATGAATAAGGCTAAATGGGGTAATCTCGAACACCCTGACGTAACGATAGACCGTGAGAGTTATCGCAACAGCAGCATGGCTAAACAAAGCTATGTGCGACTGGCACAAGCCCTAGTGAATGAAGGCAAGCCTGATTCAGCTACCCAGGTACTCGATAAAGGCATTGCTTTTTTTCCGAACAGCAAGGTTACGTATGATTATTATATGCTTCCCTGGATAGAGATCTACTTTAAGGCCAACAAAAACGAAAAGGGAGCTGAGATGTCGCGGCAACTCATGAACCGCTATCTTGACGATCTGCGTTATTACAATAGTGTTGGTCAATCATATTCAACTTATTACGAGCATAATATTCAGGAAGCCATGGCCGTATTGCAGCGTCTTGCACAAATGGCTGACGAATACAAGCAAACAGACCTTGCCAAAGAGCTTCAGGATGCCTTCTCAGCTCAGGTAAGTCTGATGGGTTATTAGGCGCAGACGCCTGCAACTGTTACATTGGCAATGCCATAGCGATGAGGCTGTACTTAATTTAAAAGACAGCCTCATTGTTTTAATCTTTCAGTGACGTTTTTTATGCCGAATGTGAAACAGTGGCTGGTAGGTTCATACTAAAGCCTGAATGTAATCAGACTCATCGCTGTTACTCCGGGAAAAAGAGCCAAGCCTGTTGTATTGGCAAAAGCATATGAACTGTTGCGCACCATAATTGGCCTTAGCGCGTATTAGGAAAGTTTTTTGCAGAAACACAAAATAGCTGCAATTGGGAATGATTACGAAGACAACAATTACAGCTTCAATGTCCTTTTTTTCCAACCAGTGTACATTATTACAACACCGGCGAGTACAAACGGGATGCTCAGCCATTGGCCCATATTGAGTGCCATCGTTGATTCAAACCCAACCTGTGGCTCTTTTAAAAACTCAACAAAAAACCGGGAGCCGAAAATACTCATCAGAAAAACGGAAAATATATAGCCTGGTTGTTTTTCGCCCATGCCGTTTTTAAAATAAGCCCGGTGCAGAAAAAAGAAAGTGAGCAGATACCAAAGCGCTTCATAGATCTGTGTGGGATGACGTGGGTCGGCTCCCAATGATGCATCGCTATATCGTACAAAGCGAAATCCCCAGGGTAAGCTGGTAATATGACCAAAGATTTCGGAGTTCATGAGGTTTCCCATGCGGATGAAAAAGCCGGCGAGTGCAACAACGATTACCACGCGGTCAAGCGTCCAGATGATGGTTTTGTGATGCTTGCGCGAAAAGAAATACAAGGCTGCAATAATTCCGATGGCAGCTCCATGGCTTGCCAGTCCCCCTTCCCACACCTTCAGTATTTCGATGGGATGGCTAAGATAATAGGCCGGTTCGTAAAACAGGCAGTGCCCGAGTCGCGCGCCAACAACGGTAGCAATAATCATATAGGTTGAAAGCTGATCGAGCATGCTTTCGCTGAGCTTTTCGCGGGCAAACACTTTCTGCATGATGACATAACCTACTATGAACGAGGCAGCAAACAGCAAACCATACCACCTTACGCCATTGCCGCCTATTAGTGGAAGCCAGTCAGGAAAAAAGAATATTTCGGGCCTTACATCCCAAACGACCGATAGTAATGTCATGAGAAGCTTTTTTGCAAATGTAATGATTTCAGTTATTAGCAATTCCTTTCAATGGCAATTATCGCATCGTTTCTTCAGGTTTCAGGAAAGCTGCAGAATGACCAACTGCTTGCACTTTCAAAGGGTGCTACAGACGCTGGAACTCGAAAGTCGGGTACCCCTTTTCGCCCTTCGAATCGCCTTCGGTGCTGTAGAAATTGACAAAACGCAACTTGAAATACATGTCCTCATGGTTTCTGATGATGTAGCCATAGGATGGTTTAACTTCGTAAAAAACATTGCCCGTTTCCACATCGCCAATCACATCTTTCCAATTGTACCCGATGGCATCGAGCTGATTTGAAAACGCCATCTCGCTGGCCATATCAAGGGTGATGCTGTCGAATGGCGTAATTGAATCAAGTGCAACCATGGTGTTGAAACGGTTGAGTAAAACACCGGTAACCAGATAAGGATAAGGAATGCCCTCATTTGTAAACAACAAGGTGGTATATTGTGAAAACAGCAGGTCATAGGATGTTTTTGAAGGTTCCGGAAACACCTGCAAGCCTTCGTTATTGAAGGAATAATAGGCAAAATTACTTTCGGGTGTTTTAGCGATCATCCCGCTAGTCAGGTCGCTGCCATTCAGGTTGGCGAAGGTAAAGTAAAGCCGGTTTGCGACAAGGCTGTCAAAGGTTATTTTCTTTTTTCCCAGCAGGTTGCCTAATTCATCATACCCGCGATCGATCACAAAAACTTCGTGGGAGTAGGTGGTGTCGGTGCCATTGATGCTGATCCAGTTTGCAATCGCCAGCGAGTCGAGGTTGCCTGATGATGGATCGAATTGATGTGTCAAGCCGGCATCAGACGTAACTTCATCAAGCGAAAATTTGCCCGTTGCGGAGGCCGTCATGAAATTGGCCGAATTGAGCAGGATGTAATGACTGGCGGGAGATGTTTCGAACAACAGGTCCATATCGCGTTTCAGGTTTGTCGAAACCACCTGATTCTGATCGAGGTTGCAATAAATCTGATACTTGTAATTCTGCGTCATTTCAATGACCATGGTCAGTTTATCACCACGATCGTATGGAGGAATGCGTTCATCTTCCTTGAAGCAGGCTGTAAGCAGCACGGTACTGAGCAAACAAAATATAAACACGCTTCTGTATATCATTGGATCAGAATTTCTTGAAAGAAAACATCAATTTTACGAAATAGGTGCGTCCCCACCCAACAGGAGATGCACCCCCCGAGCCGCCGGAGTGGATGCCTCCACCACTGGTGTCACCTTTGATATCGATATTGGTATTGTTGAACATATTCTTGGCGCCAATCTGTGCATTGATGCGTCTGTGCCAAAACCATTTCGATACAGAGAAGTCCATGGTGTGATAGCCACTCATGATGGTTCGCAACACTTCGTCGTTCGCCCCCAGAAAGACTTCGGGATAGGCGCCGTTATACTTGTAGTACACACTAAAGTTCAGGTCTGTTTTGCGCCAGAGATAGGAGAGGTTTGACATCACATCAGTGCTGTAAACAAAGGAATTATTCTGGTCGTGGCTGAGGCCTTGCCTACGCCCAGTTTCTCCGACTCCCAGCTTGATTTCAAGCCAGGGATAAACCCTGTTGTTGAAATTCAGCTGAAATCCCTGGGTCACCATATTGTCCACATTCACATAGGTGTATAAGGCCTTGTCGAGGTCGACAACCGCCAGACTGATGCTGTTGCTGATGTTGTTGTAAAAAACATTCAGTTCAGCGCCATAATCGTAGGTAGGCTTTTCGTGGTGGTAGCGCAGGGCAAGGTTCAGGTTATGAGAGTTTTCGGCTTTCAGGTTCTCGTTTCCCCTGATGTTGTGGTTCACGTCAACGAACTCAAGGTAGAGCTCTTTGATCGAAGGCGCCCTGAATCCTTTGGCATAAGAAAAGCGCATGCTGAGTTCCTGGGCCATATCCCATTTCAGGTTGAGTGAATAAACCAAAGGTGCATGATACTTGGTGTTGTAACTGTAGCGCAGACCGGGCTGCAACAGCAACCTGAGTGATGGTTGAATTTTCATGCTCAGGAATGCCGCGTAATCGCCAATGGCCTGTGTGTGATCAAGCACCCTTTTGCCTGCTCCGTGCTCGTAATTCAGGTCGATGCCTAATTGGTAATTAAACGGACTGTTGTCTTCACTTTTGCTGAATTCGGCCCTTAAAAGGTACTGATCAAAATTGGAGGTATCGTGGTCCGACGGGTTTTTTGTGAGGCTTTTCTCGAGCTTTGTCAGGTCGTTGAAATAGGTGTTTTTGATGCGGTCATAATAGGAATAGGAACCAAGAATGCTCAGGTTTCTTTTCCCGAAGAGCCTTGTATTGATGTTAAGTTTTGTCGTCAGGCGGTTGGTGTAGTAATAGCTGTCGAAGGCGGTTTCATAATAAGGGAATCTCAGGTTTCCCTTATCCAGCAATAATTCGTTAAAGTAGGAAACTGATGCCCTGGCTTTCAAATCCTTATATGAATACTGCAGGCTGGCATCAGCATTGTACTGTCGTTTTGGTTTCCAACGTTTTGCACGTGAGGAATCGACCACGCTGTATCCCTGAAAAAAATTCCGGGCGCCAGCCACAGACCCACTCCACCGGTTTTTCTTCAGGGCAGCATCAGCGCTGAAGTTGTACATACCGACTGACTCAACATAGGAATTAACAGTGGTTGAATAAGCAGTGTATTTGTTGTCTTTGGTAATGATGTTTATTACGCCGGCAAGGGCGTTGCTGCCATAAATGACCGACATTGGTCCCTCGATCACCTCGATGTGCTCAACATTGTAGAGGTTGAGCTGTCCGAGGTCGATATTTCCGTTTAAGCGCCCAATTACGGGAACGCCATCAATGAGAAATTTAATGTGTTCACCACCCAGTCCCTGAAGGGTTATTTTCGAGCCCAGAGCGCCATCGTTCGAGCTGCGGATATTGAGTTCGCCGGCCATCAGGTCGCCCAGGTTGGTGGATGCTTTCTGTTCAATTTGTTTGGCACCGATGACCTTTACCCGGTAGATGGATTTATCCACTGCCTGGGGTTTGTATTGGCCTGTAATGACCACTTCATCAATGTTGTAGACTGTGGGTTCGAGCAAAATTGTTTTGCTTTGGCCCGGAGAGATTGTGTCAGTGTAAACCCTGTAACCTACAAAAGTTACGGAAATCAGGCTCCTTTCTTTTACCGGATTGGTTGCCACACCATCGATGGCTGTTGTTAAGGTTTGCCGGGTATGGCTTACCAGATTTTCTAGCTGGATGTGGGCAAAAGGTACGCCCTCGCTGCTTCTGGCATCTTTTACACTGATGATGGCTTCCTGGCCATGCCCTGTTAGGGCATAGCCAAGAAATACCATCAGAAAGATTAATCTCCTTGGTTTACTCATGCAATAGCTTAGTTTTGAACAACAAGTTTGTGTTGTGCTACATTGCCTTCGGCCTCAACACGAATGATATACAAGCCGTTGGTTAATTTGTCCAATGGAAGCAAAAATGCATTGTTTCCGGCTCCGACCTGATACTGACATACCAAGCGGCCGGACTGATCATACACCTTAAGCTGGGCATTGGCAGTAAAAGCCTTGTCGAAATGGATGCTGGCCTGGTTGCTTGCGGGGTTTGGAAATGCCGTAATTGAAACAGCGTCAGCTTGTTCGTTTACCGAAACCATGGAAACCAGTTTTTTTACAAAGCCGATTTTTCCTGATCCCGATCCGCTGAAGTAATCAAACACCAGTTTGTACACATTGCCTTCCTGTGTTTGAACAAAATAGGCCAGGTTTTCTTCGATCAGCCATGAAAAGGTGTTCATGTCGAACGTTTTCCAATTATGTCCAATGGGTGTTTTTGTCGATTCCATAGGGGCGGCATACCAATCTTCATAGTCTGGCCCAACGGGTGAAAAACGGTTGGCTCCGCTGGTAGGGTTTAATAAGGCACCAACAACCGGGTAGTAGGAAGGATTGCCTTCGCCATCAAAAACAATTGCCATATACTTGCTAAACAAAATGTCCCAGCTTGTAAGCGCGGGTTCACGGTCGGCAACAGCAGCAATGGTGAGCGAATAGTAAACAAAAAGCTTGCTTTCGTAAGGGCTCACATCAAGCACCTCGCTTACTTCGTTGCTGCCGTCAATGTTGGCATACTTAAAGTAATAGGTGTTTGCGGTAGAGTTCTTACGCTGTATCCAGAGTTTTTTGTAAGAAGCGTCAGCCATCTGAACAATATACAGGGAGTCACCGATAACATCGTGGTTGATGGTGTTGTAAACGCCCCAACCGTAATCGGGATGACCAAGCGCATTGCGGTTGAAAGCGCCATCCTCCCATATGGTGTCAGAATTTGACATGCTTGGCCAGGAATCGATGCCTGAAATGTCAACAGTGTTCCATCCTGAGGTGTCGGCCAAGGGGTAAGTGAAAACCCGCATTCCCATGCCTTCGTTGATCATGACGCCAGCGCTCCAGCGATTGGTGTAAAAGGCAATGTCCCAGTTGACGCGAGGCTCTGTTTTAACCACACCATTTTCCATGCTGTAGTAGACATCGTTTGCATAACCACTTCCCATGACTGCAGTGTCGTTGATCGCCTGCGACCTGATGGGTGAATTCAGCAGCATTGCTCCGATAAACAATGCCAACATTGGTAGTAATGATTTTTTCATAAAATATAAAATGTGTTAAGTGATGAAATTAATTCTGATAAATCAGACTTGCCAGAAGGCAGGTATGCCATACTAAATGATCAGTATTCACCGGATTAGCCTTGTTTGAGTCAATCAGGATAACACCTGAATGTCAACAACATACAATTTGCTTGTACATAAAATCAGCGGTAAAATACGAAATCAGGAAAGGATCGAAGTGGGTGGGCCACGAAGGAGCCTTCGTGTGTAAAGGAGCTTTTCGGGGGGATTGATTTGCAACAGACGGAACACGAAACTTCGTGAACCAATGTGTGAATTACGCTCTGAAGAATCTATGGAAGCAAGAAAACAGTTACTATCAGCATGGTTGTTTTTGTCAATGGCCTTGCCAAAGCTGTAGAAAGTCGCTTTACCGTCATCTTTCGTTTTTGGCTTCGAAAACGGGCTGTGGTTATCGAAGAAATGAACGCCGAAAATTTTAGCCTGGTGATAGGTAATCAGGTCACCGATAACCATCCAGAAAATGGCGAATGCCATAATCAGTTTGATCATTTTTGATGCCGGTGATTGCTTTTTCATATTATTAATTCAGGGCAAAAATAACGTATTTCACCAAACACAAAAAAAGCCAGCCCCAGGTCCGGCTCTTTTTTTGTGAAAAAAAGTTAAATCTTAATTGATTCAGCTCAATAAGTTATATGAATTCCTTTTTCAGTTGGCTTATCCAGCGGCTGATCCGCTCAGCCGATGATGCTGCCTGGCTGTGCTCGTCGAGCACCAAACCAACAAACTTGCCATCTTTGTCGGCAAGTGAAAAATAATATGAATAGCCCTCAGTTGGCCAGCTTCCAACAACCACTGATTTATCGGGCAACCTGCAATAAAGTGTTCCGAGGCCGTCGACAAAACTCTCCGGATATTCATCCTGATCACCAAGGCCGAACAAGGCCAGTTTTTTTCCACTAAAATCGATGCCTGACAGGTTGTCGATAAAATCTTCCCAGTCGTCCTGCATATCACCAATACCCCAGGCTGATGTGCCAAAAATAAGGTTGGTGTATCGTGCAATCATGTCGATGTTAATATCTTTAATATCGTGAATATCTGCATTTTTACCAAATGCTTTTTGAATTTCAATGGCGGCTGACTTTGTTGTCCCTGAGGTCGATCCGTAAAATATGCCAATGGTCTCCATATAGTGATTTGTTATTTAGATTGATTTTAAATGCGACTGCAAAATTACTGTTATTCAAAACAAAAAACAAGGTAAAAGGTTTATCTATCCAGAACATTAAGGCTGGTTGTTTGTGTAAGAGTGGTTACTAATCAGCAAAATAAGCGGAGCCGTTTCATGCGTAATACGGCCAGGCTTGCCTCACTGCATGAGGAGTGCATTCTTCAGGCTGTTGCACCATGCTTCGATGCGTACAGCAGTTTGCGAAACCTCATTGTCTTCGTCAAGCCCTAGGCCAACAAGTTTTCCATTGACTAAGGCTTTTGAGTTGCGGAAAGCATATTCATCGGCCGGCCACTGCCCGATGATGGTGGTTTTGTCGTGAATGCGCCCGTATAATAAACCCAGGCCATCAAGAAAGCTCTCGGGGTAATTTGCCTGATCGCCAAGACCAAAAAGTGCGACCACTTTTAAACGCAGCATACCCAGGTCGAAATGTGTAAGAAATTTTTCCCAATCGTATTGCAGATCACCCAATCCCCAGGTTGGCGTGCCGAAAATAAGAAAATCATACCTTTCAAGGTCGCTTGCTTTGGCAAATTCGATGTCGAAAACTGGGGTGTCCACACCGAAAGCAGCAGCTATCTGCGACGCGACCTTTTTTGTGTTGCCGCTCGAAGTGCCATAAAAGACAGCGGTTTTATAATTGCGCTTCATGACGGTCACTCACTTGAAGTTCTTCAACCTTGATCAGCTTGTTCAGGATGGCATACACCGTGAGCCCCGAAACAGTCTTTATACCAAGCTTTCGGGTGATGTTTTTTCGGTGGGTCATAACGGTGTGCGGACTGATAAACAATTGTTCACCAATATCACTGTTTGTCAGGCCGAGGGCAATGTGTTTCAGTATGCTTAGTTCGCGCTCACTCAGCGTGCCAGTTTCACTATCAGCTGTCTTGCCGAAAATAGCGGTCAGGATTTCTTCGAGCCTACGGCTAAGGCTCAGCTTGTCAGCATGAACCGGCAATAGAAAATCGAATCGGGCTTTTGCCTTGTCTGCAGTTTGCTCATTGACAAGCCCGGTATAAAAAATGCGGTGATCACATTCAGGCATTTCTCTCGGAAAAGCTCCAATGGCAGTCAGCATATCAGGATTTGCAATGACAAGCTGCGGTTTTGCTTTCCGCAGCACCTTTACAAGGTCATCAACAGCCACATCACATTCTTCCATGCTGAAGGGTTTTCCCATCTGTCCAAGCAGGGTTTTCAGGCCCTCACGCAACAGAAATGAAGATTCAATGCATAAAATGTTCAAACGTGCCATGCCTTATTGGTTGCTTTTAGCCTTGATCAGTTCTTTTTCCATTTTTTCAACCATGGGCACCAGGATGAGGTCCTCGATGTGTGCATGGTTGTTCAGGTCCTTTTCAAGCTCGAATAGTTCGTGCAGGATGATATTGAATAACCTGCTCTCAACCGGCGATGGCAGGTATTTGATAATGATGTTTTTGAGATCAAAAAGTTTCGATTCCACATCATCATGCTCCTCTTCATAGTGATGAATTGTGTAGGCTTCGCTGGCTGGGTAATCTGTCATGACTGCACCGGTTTGCAACGCCTTTTCAAGCGTCCTGATGTATGGGTAAACCCGCTGTTCCTCGCGGTTGATGTGCGCGGATAACTCACTTTCATAGCTTGTAAAAAAGTCCTGAAGCAGTTGCACATGATTGGGATCCATGTCGGTGTTGGTGGTCAGTTGCCTGATGTATTGTGCAATTTCAGGCAGCTTGATTTTCAGGTAATACAAATGGGTTTTCTGCAGGTAATCGATGAGCATACCGGGTGCGAAACTGCGCAGGTGCCTTAGTGGAAAATAGGACGGGTCGTGAAACGTATTGACGATTTCAAGAAAAAAATCGAGGTTCACAGCATAGTCTTTACACACTTCCTGCACCGTTCGCTCGCCGAAACCAAGCTGTATGCCAAAGCGGTTGATGATAGGGAGCAAATGGTGATTCAGATGAATCACATCCGCCATTTTCATCTCTTTATTGATGAGCATAACAATTATATTTTACTCTTAGTTTAGAACGATTCTAAATGGCAAAAGTATACAACAATCAGCCAGCTTGCATCCAAAGTCCCAACCTTTTTTGCAACAGCACTCCGTTTTCGAGCAGGGGAGGGGAGAACCGTTCAGGTGATGACACCACGGTTTCGAGCGAGAATTGCTCCTGTGAGCAGAAGTCGAACCACCCCCTGGCTTTCATTCTCAGTGCAAGAAACTCCTGTTCCGATTGCCCGGGTGTAGGCACGAAAAATGCTTTTTTGCCCAAACTTATCAGGTCCATGATGGTCGAATACCCGGATCTGCTGACAATGAGGCCGGCTGCCCGGATCAAGTAATGGATATGGTCAGATGAAGCATGGTTCAGAAAAGTAAGATTCCCTGCCTCAGGCAGGGTGGTTTTTGCGGAAGGAAGTCCGCGAAGCACAACAATCTTTCCCGCGAAAACATGTGCCTGAGCAATGATGATATCTTCGAGCATGCTACGTTGCGGCTCCGGCCCAGATAACATTACCAAAAGATCAATTTTGTCCTGCGGATTTCCTGTGGACGTATCCATTGCTGCCGAAAACCGGCTTAAGGGACCTATATAGTGTGTGGGAATGCGCAGGTTTGCCGGGTGCGACAAAGGGCCTGACAGGTTATCCTCAGAAGGAAAATCGGGCACCCAGCATTCATCAAATTTGTTGATGAAGCTTTTGTTCAGCAGGTTAATAACCTTTTGGAATGCCGACAGACCTTCGGGCAGGAGGATGTTGATCTGGTGCGTGATGAACACTGATGGCAGCAGCTTGCTGCAAGCACCATAACGGTTGTCGGAGATAATGCCATCAAGCCTGAGCTTTGCCTGGTTTTTTTCGATGAAATCAGACTCTTGTTGAATACTTTTTAAGAGCTGAGGTATCTGTAGTCCGAGCTTCAGTCCCTGTGACCGGCTTTTGCTGTATGTGGGACTATATCCTTTAAAGACCACATAATCAAGATGGGGATACATACCAGTGAGCAGATCCAGGGGTGCTTCATCAGCAGCAATGACTGGCTGGTGCCCCAGGGCTGAAAGGCAGCTGATGACAGGGGCGCAGCGGGTGGCATGGCCAATGCCCCAGTTTAACGGACAAATGAGGATGCGTTTTCCTTGTGCCAATTTTTGTGGTTTACAACAAATGTAGCACAAAATTCGCTTATATTTGAACTTCCATGTCTGAACAACTCCCATATCATATCGCCTTGACACTTCTGTCCGGAGTTGGAGATGTAGTGGGCAAGAAACTCGTGGCCTATTGCGGCGGGGCAGAAGCAGTGTTTAAAGAGAAACGCGGCATACTTGAAAAAGTTCCGGGCATTGGCCCTTTGACTGCAAAACAAATTCACAACCAGGAAGTATTTGATCGCGTGGAGCAGGAGATGTCATTCCTTCAGAAACATGACATTACTGCCTTGTTCTACCTTGACAAGCGATATCCCAAAAGGCTGCAGCATTGTGCCGACAGCCCGATGATGCTCTATTACAAAGGAAACGCAGACCTGAATATGCAGCGCATCGTGGGTGTCGTCGGCACACGGAATGCAAGCGAATATGGCAGGCAAATGTGCGAGCAAGTGGTCGAAGGGTTAATTGAAAGCCATGTGATGATTGTAAGCGGACTGGCTTATGGCATCGACAGCTACGCCCATCGTGCAGCACTAAGGTCAGGATTACCCACCCTTGGTGTGTTGGCCCATGGACTTGACAGGATTTATCCATACACCAACAAAGGACTGTCGGAGCGTATGTTGAGTCAGGGCGGGCTGATTACCGAGTTTATGAGTGGAACAAAACCCGACAGGGAGAACTTTCCAAGAAGAAACCGCATCGTTGCCGGAATGTGTGATGCCATTGTGGTGGTTGAATCAGCAAAAAAAGGTGGCGCCCTGATAACCGCTGATATCGCAAATTCTTATAACAGGGATGTGTTTGCCATTCCGGGCAGAATTGGCGATATGTACAGCGAAGGCTGCAATTATTTTATCCGCACCAACAGGGCTGCATTGCTCGAGAGTGCCGAAAATATCCGCTACATCATGGGATGGGATGACCCTAAGCCAGCAGCAAACACACAGACGCGCCTTTTCAGGGAATTTAATCCGGATGAAGAGAAAATCATGCAGTTACTCAGAGGCGCTGAGGCTTGTGGCATCGATGAACTAATGCTGAAAAGTGAACTTCAGGCATCAAAAGTCGCTGCCATATTGTTGAATTTCGAATTTGAAGGACTCGTAACTGCCCTGCCCGGAAAGCGATTCAGGCTTTGCTAACTCACCCACTGTAGTCTGAAGACTTTATTATTGCTGGTTTAATGACTTTACTTCGTCACTGTCTTTCACATTTATGGCTTTAACTGCCAGTAAGGCAGCAATGAAAAACACACCTATGCCATAAAACAACAGGATTGTTTTATCTGATGAGAGAAAAGTAAAATAATAGAATGCATGGAAAAAAGTTGCTGAACCCAGTCCGGTTGCTGAATCAATCAACCTGTTCTTTCTCAGCTTACCCATACCAACAAAGAACCCAACAATGATCGAGAAAATAATATTGGCAAACGGGAAAGTATAAAGAAACAGCGGATCAACGCCATGCGAAAAGACGCCATTGGCGTACAACGGCAAGGCAATGGTAGAAAATCCCATTGAAATCAACACAGAATAGATGACACTTTCAAACGGACTCCTGAACGATTTCAATGGCAAAAACACATACCTTAAGAAAATGAATTTGCCTAACTCGGAGCCAAAGCCGACCACGACAACCGAATAAAACGCACTGCGTTTAAGGTTTTTAAGCTGATCGTAACCAAAATATGCTGCAATTTGATCGAGAATCACGATCACCAGCACAGAAACCATCCCAAACAGAAATGCCTGATAAAGGTATTTTGATGTTGCGAGGTTGAATTTGAATTTGATATACAGGAAAAACACCAATGCGAGTAAGGGTGCTAGTAGCAATGCAATAATGGCTTGTGTATTCATGAAAATCGGGTTGGTTTTGTCATTTCGAAGTTCAAATATACCACTATCTTTGTAAAATTCTTGGGTAAGTGCCTAAAATTGAACTAATTTTTATGAACAAATTAACAATAGAGCGAATTTCGCCTGCGCAGTTCGCCCAAATGGGCATCCGGAAATGGCCCGTTTGGGAAAAAGAAATTGCCGATTTTCCGTGGCATTATGATGAAACGGAATCATGCTATATCATTGAAGGAGAAGTTGATATCGTTACTTCGGAGGGAACCTTTAGTTTTGGACCCGACGTTTTTGTGACTTTTCATAAAGGACTCGATTGCAGGTGGATTATTCGCAAGGCAGTAAAAAAACATTATAAATTCTTTTAGTTTGTCATTGGAAGGAATCGTTATTCGCTCAACAGGAAGTTGGTATATCGTCCGGACGGAAGATGGAACCACTGTTGACTGTCGTTTGCGCGGTCAATACCGGATTAAGGGTATCCGCAACACAAACCCGGTTGCTGTTGGCGACAGGGTTACCATTGCTTTGCAAAAGGATGAACCTACTGCTGTCATCGAAGAGATTCATGAAAGGCACAATCACATTATCCGCAAAGCAACCAATCTTTCGAAAGCCTCTCACATCATTGCGGCAAACATCGATCAGGCCGTACTCGTAGTGACCATAAACCATCCCCGAACTGCAGCCGGATTTATCGACCGTTTTTTGGTCACAGCCGAAGCCTACCATATTCCGGCAGCGCTTGTGTTTAATAAGATTGATTTGTATAATGAACCTGAAAAGGAACGCCTGTACCACTTCATGGATGTATACTCCGGCATTGGATATCCATGCATCGAAGTTTCAGCAAAGGAAGGCATTAATATCCATCGTTTTATTGCATTGATGCAGGACAAAGTAAGCCTGCTGACCGGTCATTCCGGCGTTGGAAAGTCAGCCTTGCTCAACGCTTCTGACCCGCTGCTAAATCTGAAAACAGGCATTATTTCTGAATTCAGCAACAAAGGAAAGCATACAACAACCTTTGCCGAAATGCTTGAACTAAGTTTTGGTGGCTGGATTGTGGATACACCCGGAATCAAGGAATTTGGCTTGTATGATTTTGAGAAGGATACGCTTGCGCAACGGTTTCCCGAAATGCGCGCACTGATGTCTGATTGCCGGTTTACCAACTGCACCCACATTCACGAACCCGGCTGTGCGGTGAAAGTGGCCATCGAAAAAGGAGCCATCGCTACCTCCCGCTACAAGAGCTATCTAAACATGACCTTTCAGGACTTTACACCAGAAAACGAATAAGCGATGATTGCAAAACATATGATCACCGATGGGATACTGCCACTGAAAACCAGTGATACGGGACGAATGGCATTAAGCTGGATGGAAGACTTCAGGGTGATGCATATGCCCATCGTCAATAACGAAGGGTTTCTGGGCCTGATTGCCGAAATCGACATATACAATTTCAACAATTTTGATGAAGCTGTCGGCAACCACACCCTTTCGTTGTCGAAGTCTTTTGTATACGAATACCAGCATATTTTCGAAGCCATGAAGGTGATGCAGGAAAATCACCTGAGCCTGGTGCCTGTGATCAATGATCATGGCAATTACCTTGGATCAATCACCCTGCAAAGCCTGCTCGAGCATTTTGCACTGTCGCTTTCTGTTTCTGACCCTGGCGGAATTCTGGTACTCGAAATGAGCTCAACAGATTATTCATTGGCCGAAATCGCCCGGATCATCGAGTCAAACGATGCCAAATTGCTGAGCGTTTTCATCAACAGCGAACCTGACTCAACGCGCATTGAAGTTTCACTGAAGATTAACCGGATCGACCTGAGCGGGATCATGCAAACTTTCTACCGGTTCAACTATAATATCAAAGCTTCTTTCAGCGAACGAAACGACCTCGACGACTTGCGGGAAAGATTCGACTCACTCATGAACTACCTGAATATCTGATGCGAATAGCTGCCTTTGTCTTGCTTTTGCTGTCATCAACTTTTCTGACTGTTCACGCACAGCCCGAGAAGTCAATCAGGCTTTTCAAGGAAGCCGATACCTGTCACATGAAGAAAATTGATCCGAAAGTGACCGTTGGTAGCATCACATTGCATGGAAACAAGGTCACCCGCGACAACATCATTTTCAGGGAAATGGAGTTCAGGCATGGTGATACACTCGACGAGAGTGAATTTTGCAAGCTTGCCAAAAAAAGCCGGCTCAACTTGCTCAACCTGTCGATATTCAATTTTGTGACTGTTGACACGGTGCATGATGCAGCCAACAGGGAAGTTATTCACATTGATTTTACCTTTATCGAGCGCTGGTACTTATGGCCTCTGCCGATTTTTGAGCTGGCCGACAGAAACTTCAATGCCTGGTTCAATTCAGGAAAATACAACCGGATTAACTACGGTATGCTGCTCACACACAATAATTTCAGGGGACGGCGCGAACAACTCCGGGTGCTGATCAGGGCGGGATACAACCAGAACTTGTTGCTCAGGTACGACTTCCCTTACCTCTCGCGGGACCAGACATTTGGACTGGGCTTTATTTTTGGCTTTTCAAGAAGCCACGAAACTGCCTATAAAACGGTTAACGACAAGCAAGTGTATTACAAGCCGGCTTCGGGCTATGCGCGGGAGGATGCCTATGCTGCCATCACTTTGCATTACAGACCTGCATTCCGGAATATCCACAGCCTTACCATTGGACTCGATAGCTATCATTTTGCTGACTCCTTGCTCCTTTTGAATCCAGGGTATGTAATGGGATCGGATTCATACCTTAAGTTTTTGTCGGTGAGCTATTTGTTTAAGCACGACTACCGCGATTACAAGCCGTATCCGCTTACCGGACATTATTTCGATGTGGAATTTGCAGGTCGTCAGGAATATTCTGATGTCAAATCACCCTTCTATTATGCAATAAAAACAACCTTCGATGTGTATTTGACAATTACCAAACGGTGGTTTTGGGCGAGCAATGTCACCTCGCGGTTTTCATCAAAAACACAACAGCCCTATTTCATGTCGAACACCTTTGGGTTTAACAATGACTTTGTCCGGTCCTACGAATTGTATGTAATCGAGGGGCAGGACTGGGGTCTGATGAAGAATAACCTGAAATTCGCCCTGCTGCCCACACGCGTTGGAAAGATCAGTGGCATCAGATCAGAAAAATTCAATAAGATTCATTACGCCTGTTATATAAACCTGTTTACCGACCTGGGCTTTGTGAAACGGCCGCAATCGGCCACAGAATCAACACTCAACAACGCATTGCTGGTCGGATCGGGAGTGGGCCTCGATTTTGTTACTTACTACGACCTGGTCTTCAGGCTGGAGTATGGAATCAACCACAGGGGTGAGAAGGGTTTGTTTATCCATTTTGTAGCTCCAATTTAAGGATCGCGGTGCTATTAAACCGCTTCGGATTCTTGTCTGATCGGGGAACTTTCGAGGGGCGTTGCGACTAATAAAAAATGTTAATTTTAACCGGCATAGAAGATTAATTGTTAACCTTGTGCCCTAAAGCCATTGTGGCCATGAACATTGCACTTTTTGGTAAATCGTTTTCTGCTGAGCGCAGTCCGTTTTTTCATCAGCTGATCAACAGACTCAGCGCGGCGAAAGTAACCCTGATGGTATACAAGCCATATGCAGACTTGCTGAAACCTTTTGTTCAGCTGCCGGAAAATACACGCTTATTCGAATCACACCACGAGATCAATGGTAAGGCCGACCTGCTTTTTTCCATCGGCGGTGATGGCACCATGCTCGATACGGTTCCAATCGTAAGGAACTCGGGCATTCCGGTTCTGGGCATCAATATGGGCAGGATGGGCTTTTTGTCGAGCATCGCCAAACAGGATATTGACCAGGCCATCGACCTGATACTAAACCATCAATTCAGCATTGAATCACGCAGCCTGATCAGCCTGCAGAATCCAAAACACCTTTTTGGTGAGCTGAATTTTGCCTTGAATGAACTCAGTGTTTTTCGCCATGAAACAACCTCATTGATTGTTATTCAGGTATTTGTTGATGATGTGTTTGTGAATTCATATTGGGCCGACGGCCTGATTATTGCTACACCAACCGGATCAACAGCCTATTCGCTGAGCGCAGGCGGACCCATTCTTACTCCGGCTTCGGCCAACTTTGTAATAACTCCTATAGCAACGCACAATTTAAGCGTACGGCCGATCGTTATCCCCGACAACAGCAACATCAGGCTTATGGTAACCGGCCGTCATTCAAAATTTGTATTGAGCATGGATTCCCGCTCACAAATCATCGAGAAATCGACCACGTTGGAAATCAGCAAGGCCGATTTTAATATGCAACTGGTGAAAATGGAGGGAAAGGATTTTTTTGCCACCATCAGGGAAAAACTGTTGTGGGGGCTTGATATCAGAAATTAGGCGTCCAAAGGTTAAAAAAAAATGATAATTTTGTGCCCTGAAAACCAAATGCATTGAATCAAACCTTCCAGTAAGCGAGCTGTTGACAATTTATTATGGCCATTTCACACAATTGTACGATTTTATGAGGAAACTGAAATTATTGATATCGTTGTTGATAGCAGTAGTTGCTGTGCAGGCTCAGACGCTTGAAGTTGGGCTTTTTGGAGGCGGAGCTTATTATATTGGCGACATCAATCCGGTGCTGCATTTCAATCAGCTTAAACCATCGTTGGGCGCACTTGCCCGTTACAACAGCAACAGCAGATGGGCTTTCAGGTTAAGTCTGACATCGGCAGATGTTACCGGCGATGATCAAAAAGTAAAATTCAACGAAGACCGCTCCCTGGGTTTTAAAACCAGAATTAATGATGCTGCCCTTGTTGCAGAATTTAACTTCCTCGAATACTTCACCGGAAGCAAAAAAGACTATTTCACCCCCTTCATATTTGGCGGTTTTTCAGTGTTTCAATACAATCCGCAATCACTTGATGGCGTTGGCCTGAGGGCCCTTGGTACCGAGGGTCAGAATATTGGTTATCAGGGCAGAAAGCAATACAGTAAAATGGGTTTCTCGATTCCGTTTGGTTTTGGGTTCAAATACAGCCTCACAAAACGCATCGGCATGGCTTTCGAATGGCGCATGCACAAAACCTTTACTGACTATATCGACGATGTGAGCACAACATATTACCTAGAGAGCGGAGCCATCGACCCAGGGAATCAAGGTCAGGTGCTTTCTGATCCAGGCATGAACCACCAACCTGGTATGCAGCGCGGCGACAGTAAAACAAACGATTGGTTTAATTACACTGGTTTGTCGATCACCTATCGTTTCAACATGAAATCAAGGAGCACCTGCAACACCTTTAACAATAAAATAAGCCAGTAGGCATAAGCGCATATGAGCAGTCTCAAAGATAATATCAACCTGGATAAACTACCCAAACATGTGGCCATCATCATGGATGGCAACGGGCGTTGGGCAAAACAAAAGGGTAAGCACAGGATCTTTGGACATAAGAACGGTGTTACCTCTGTGCGTGAAGCAGCCGAAGCAGCCGCTGAGCTGGGTATTTCATACCTCACGCTGTATGCTTTTTCAACTGAAAACTGGAGCCGTCCGAAAACTGAGGTGAATGCCCTGATGAGTTTGTTGCTGCAAACCATCAAGGATGAGGTGGTGACCATGAACAACAATAACATCCGCCTCAATGCCATTGGTGACCTCGAAAACCTGCCCCCCAGAAATTACAAGCATTTGCTGAAAGCCATCGAACAAACAAGTAAAAATGACCGGATGACACTCACCCTTGCGCTGAGCTATTCCAGTCGTTGGGAAATCCTACAGGCTGTGCGGCAAATCGGCGAAAAGGTAAAAAACGGGAGCCTTCGCCCCGAAGAGATTGATCAGCAAGTATTTGAAAAACACCTGACCACCAATAATATTCCTGACCCCGAATTACTTATCCGTACCAGCGGCGAATACCGGATCAGCAACTTCATGTTATGGCAGATTGCCTATTCCGAATTGTACTTCTCTCCTAAATTCTGGCCCGACTTCAGAAAGGAAGATTTGTATGAAGCCATACTCGATTATCAATGCCGCGAGCGCAGATTCGGCAAAACCAGTGAACAAATTTTAAAAAAGTAGTCAGACGACATGTGGAATAAACGCTTCATCAGTAACCGAATTCATTACATATTACCCTTTGCTCTGGCATTTTGCCTGTTGTTTCCTGCCATTAGCGGCATTGCTCAAATCAGCCTGGGCAGCGACCAGTCAGTGTTCGACTACAGCAAACCCAAAGAATATGAAATCGGGGGAATCACCGTCACAGGGATTAAATACCTCGACCAAAATGTGCTGATCATGCTCTCCGGACTTACTGTTGGTGACAAGGTGAAGGTGCCGGGCGATAAAATGACTAATGCCGTTAAAAAACTCTGGGATCAGGGCCTGTTCGAGTACATCAATATTGCTGCATCAAATATTCAGGGCAACATCATCTTTTTGAATATCGACCTGAAAGAGCGCCCCAGGGTTTCGAAATTTTCGTTTGTTGGCATCAGAAAATCAGAAGCTGACGATATCCGCACAAAAATTAACCTTTCAAGAGGCGATGTGGCAACCGACCACCTCTTTGTGAAGACTTCCAATATCATAAAAAAAAGCCTCTACGAAAAGGGCTACCTCAATGCAGAAGTCACTATTACGCAAACCCCTGATGCCGCAAGGGAAAATTATGTCGACCTGAACATCAGCATTAAGAAAAATGCGAAGGTCAAAATCGGTAACATCAACATTAGCGGCAACGAAGCCCTGAGTGATGATCAGGTCAGGGCCGCAATGAAAAACACCAAGCAGCGGGGCGTGTTTGATCCGCTCACACCCCTGGGTCCAATGGTGATCGACGTGGCAAAGAATGTGGTAACATTGAAACCGCTGAAAGCCATCAGAAGTGTCGAATCTTATTTTACTGACAATTACAAACTGGCCATTTTCAAGTCCTCCAAATACATCGAGTCAAAGTATGAAGAGGATTTGCAGAAAATCGTCTTTAAATACAACCAAAAGGGCTACCGTGACGCAAAGGTGCTCAGGGACTCTGTGTATGTTGTTGACAAGAAGAATATTGCCATTGATATTGACGTTAATGAAGGTGACCGGTATTATTTCAGAAAAATCGACTGGGTTGGAAACACCAAATACACCGATGAATTTCTGAGTACCATTTTAGGACTGAAAGCAGGTGACATTTACAACCGCGAGTTGCTTGAAACAAATTTGAGCTACAATCCAAATGGCTTTGATGTCAGTTCATTGTATATGGACGACGGCTACCTGTTCTTCAATGCAGAACCGGTTGAAGTGCTGATCGAAAACGATTCAATCGACCTCGAAATCCGTATCCGCGAAGGGAAGCAGGCCCGCATCAGCCATGTTACCATCAAGGGCAATACAAAAACCAACGATCATGTTGTTATCAGGGAACTGTATACCCGCCCGGGCCAGCTTTTCAGCCGGTCGAACATAATCAGGTCAACACGCGAACTTGCAAACCTGCGTTATTTCAACGCGGAAGGCATTGTGCCCAATGTAGTCCCTAATCCGGCAGACGGCTCCGTCGATGTTGAATATGCCGTTGAAGAGACATCAGCCGACCAAATCGAACTTTCGGGAGGCTGGGGTTATGGACGTATCATTGGAACGCTGGGCTTGTCATTTAATAATTTCTCCTTGCGCAATATCCTAAAAAAGGAAGCATACCGTCCTATCCCTACCGGCGACGGACAAAAACTTGCCCTGCGTTTTCAGACATATGGAAAAGGCTATCTCAGCTACAGCGCCTCGTTTACCGAACCCTGGCTTGGCGGACGCAAACCAAATGCACTTACCCTGTCGTATTACCATTCCTTATATACCAATGGCCTTGCAAAGTCAGATACCAACAGGGCCTCGTTCAAAATTAACGGACTAACTGTGGGCCTGGGTAAAAGACTCACCTGGCCTGACGACTTTTTCACCTTGTATAATGGGGTAAACCTGCAGCGTTACGACCTGAAGAATTATTCACAGATTTTTACTGTCGGTACAGGAACTGGGTATTTTAATGTGTTCAGTTACAACGTTATCCTGGGCAGGAGCTCAATCAGTCAACCCATTTACCCGCGTAATGGGAGTGATTTTTCGGTATCCCTCGAATTCACGCCACCCTATTCATGGTTCAACGATAAGGACTATGCTTCCATGGATGAGAATGACCGGTATAAATGGGTGGAATACCACAAATGGAAATTCAGTACCTCATTCTATACCGAGCTGGTCAATAAATTCGTGTTGGCCACCAGGGTGAAATTCGGGTTCTTAGGCTATTACAACAGCGACATTGGAATTACACCGTTTCAACGTTTTTACCTTGGTGGTGATGGCTTATCGGGATACAACAACCTCGACGGCCGTGAGATTATCGGCATGAGGGGTTACGGAAATGAAACCATCACGCCTTACTATTACAAGAATAAAAATATTGGCGGAAACATTTTCGCAAAATATACCATGGAGTTGCGCTACCCCTTGTCGCTGAATCCGAGTGCCACCATTTATGGACTTGGATTTGTTGAGGCAGGAAATGCATGGCTTGGATTTGATAATTTCAACCCATTCGATGTGAAAAGATCAGCTGGTTTTGGCGTAAGGGTTTATCTGCCAATGTTTGGCGTGCTGGGCCTCGACTGGGGTTACGGCTTCGACAAAATCCCGGGAATTCCCGGGGCTAACGGAAGTCAGTTTCACTTCTCCATCAACCAATCGATCGATTAGTGAAAATTTGGCAGGTTTTTTGCATATTCCATCGGAAAACGCTTTAAATAACAAACGAATATAGTTATGAAATCACGTAATTTGCTTCTGGCATCCTTACTGTTTATCGGATCAGCCTTGTTGGCCAACCGCCTGCAGGCACAAAACCAGAAATTTGCTTTTGTCGACAGCGATTATCTGCTGACCAATATTCCTGAATACAACGACGCTCAGGAAGAACTCAATGCCTTGTCAACCAAGTGGGAAGCCGAAGTAACAAAGGCTTTCAAACAGGTTGAAGATATGTACAAGGAGTATCAGACGGAGTCGGTTTTGCTTCCTCAGGACCTGAAGAAAAAAAAGGAAGACGAAATCCTGAAAAAGGAAAAGGAAGCCAAGGACCTTCAGATGAAGTACTTTGGGCCTACCGGTGACCTCTATAAGAAACGCGAAGAGCTTGTAAAGCCCATTCAGGAAAAGGTATATAACGCAATTCAACAAATTGCTGAAACCCGCAACTATGCCTTTATCTTCGACAAAGCCTCCGGTGCTTCAATGCTTTACGCCAGTCCTAAACTCGACATCAGCGATGAAGTGCTCGATGAAATTGGCAATGTGATGCAAACGGTCAGGCGCGAAGACAGAAAACGGAAATAGGTCTGTTAATGATTCTTAAGGACCAACCTTTTTCTTGTCAACCAAAGAAAAAATACTAATTTTGCATTTAATTAAATAATTAATATCTATTCAACAGAAAATGAAAACATTAACCCGAGTACTTTTTTTCGCTGCATTGATTCTGATTAGCGTTTCTGCCGGCGCACAGTCCCTTAAAATAGGGTATATTGATTCAAATGAAGTAATGAATATTATGCCGGAACGCGACTCGATTGAAGTGGCGCTGATGAAATTTCAGCAGCAGCTCGAGAAAGAACTCAAAGCGATGGCAACTGAATATCAGACCAAGGTAACTTCTTACCAAAACGATATGGCCACCATGTCGAACCTGGTTAAACAGTCGAAGGAAAAAGAAATTACTGACCTTCAGAACAGGATCCAGGAATTTCAGCAGAATGCTGATCAGGAATTTAACGACAAACGCATCGAACTGTTAAATCCCTTGATCGACAAAGTGAAAAAGGCCATCGACGATGTGGGTAAAGAAAACAACTATACTTACATCCTTGACTCAGCCACCGGCGTGATCCTGCATATCGGGCCCAATGCTGAAAACGTACTGACACTGGTGAAAGCCAAGCTTAAACTGAAATAGGCAGGTTTTCAGCCGAAAACATACAAACCAGTCTGAAATTCAGGCTGGTTTTTTTATATGAATACCATCACATGCTCAGGTATATTTACATCTTCCTTGGTTCGGTTTCAGTCTTCGTAGGGCTGATCGGTATCGTGGTGCCCGGACTGCCGACAACAGTTTTTTTACTGATTGCAGCAGGCCTGTATGCCAAAGGCTCACAAAGGATATATAACGCTTTGGTTCAAAGTAAGTTCCTGGGAGCTTATATCAGAAACTTTCGCAAAGGCATGAGCATCCAGGAAAAGATCAGGGCCATGTCGATGATGTGGACCATGATCCTGATTTCTGTCGTTTTTTTTGTTGATCATATGGCATTCAGGGCGCTTGTTGTTGCCCTTGGGGTTGTAGGTACCATTGCAATGAGTCTGGTGAAGGTACGCCAGGATGAATAGGTAACATCTCTTACTTTGATGATAAAAAAAGCCCCGTAGCTTGCTGCGGGGCTTTTTTATCCGGTTATTTACGGTTTATTGCTCGAAGATCACTTCAAACTTGGCAACATCGCCCCTTGAATACAGGTCGACGATTTTGATGTAACCACGTTTGCCTGCCTGTGTCTTGAAGTACACTACCTGGCCGGTAACAAGGTTGTTCAGCTTTGAAGCAGCGGTAGTAGCGTTGAATTCAGGAAACTCATAAGTTGTTCCAATGGCATCAAACTCAGCAACAGTCATTGATGTGGTGTTAAACCTGGTTTGGTTTTTAACGGTCCAGTCACCAAGCTGAAAATCGCTGATGGTGTTTGCATCTGCGTCATCAGGAGCAGCAATAGTGTTTTGATTTGTAGCGCCTTTGAAGAACAGAAAATCAACGGCTGACTGGTTCAGTTTGGCATTGGCCACTGTGTATACAAGTTCATTGGTTCCCGAATAGAAACTTCCCCATGAGTCATTAAAAGAACCCATTTCAATTCCGGTTTTCTTTTTAACGGTAACACCTGTTTGCTCAACAGTGATGTTAAAGGCAACTTCGCTCGACTGGCTGTCGGAATCGGTTACTTTAGCAACAAGGCGATAAACGCCAACACCAGGGAAAGAAATGTTGTAATCCGCATTGAACACTTCGGTACTGATGGTTGAGTCAACCAATGTTGAAGGAACATTGTTCGTGGTGATTACGATGGTGAACTTTTTGAGGTCTTTGTTTGTGCTGGCATTGGAGCTTGCATTCACGCCAACAAGGATAGAAGCATCAGTGCCAATGGTGGCATCAGCAGAGGTGTAGTTTGAACCGCCTTTGAAATTGATGGCTGGACTTGGGTCAACATCAACGGTGTCTTTTTTACAACTGGTGACAAACGATGCGGTAATAACCAGCATTGTTACAAACAGAATTTGGGTTAGTTTTCTCATAAATGATTAAAATTAAGTGTTTAAAGGGTTATTAATGGTTAATAAAATCTAATCTCGTTTTCCAAGATAAATGGATAAATAATACAGCAAGGTGGCAAGCGACGACAAGGCAGCCACAACATAGGTGTAGGCAGCCCATCGCAAAGCCTCCTGTGCCTTGGGGTGTGTGCTTTGTGTAGTAACATTGCTCACACTCAGCCAGGCAAGGGCCCGCTGACTGGCATCCATTTCAACAGGCAGTGTAATCAGGCTAAATACAGTTGTCATTGCAAACATGATGATCCCCAGGAGCAACAGTTGAGGAAACACATTGAGCATTAAGATGCCTGCAAGCAGTACCCACTGCACCCATTTGGAACTGAAACTCACAAAGGGCACCAGGGTGCTGCGCATCTGCAACCAGTGATAGGCAGTTGCGTGCTGCACAGCATGTCCGCACTCGTGCGCCGCTACTGCAGCAGCGGCAACACTGTTTCCATGAAATACATCATGGCTTAGGTTAATTGTTTTTTTCAGGGGATTATAGTGATCCGTGAGTTCACCCTCAACAGATTCAACTTTTACATCATAAATACCGTTGTCAGAAAGCATCTTAAGAGCAATCTCACGCCCGGTCATGCCAAAATTGACAGGTATTTTGCTGTATTCCCTGAACTTGCTTTTGAGCTGCGCGCCTACGATCCAGCTCAGGAGCATAAATATTCCGAAAATAATCCAAATCGACATAATGACAGGTTTAATATAATTGTGGCTTTAACATCAAAATGCTTGCCAATTCAAGGTTGTGCCTTGCCTGAATGCTGGTTTTAACAAATATTTATTTTTTTTTGCCTACATCTCGTCAATTGGCTCAATGTGTTCATCATGCCAGCTCGCATACAAGGTGTAGGACCGGGCGATACGGTGAACTTCGTCTTCGAGCAAGGCCTTATCAATGGACTTGATTTTCCTTGCCGGAACACCTGCATACACACTTCCTGACTCAACAATGGTGTCCTTCGAAACTACTGCACCAGCCGCAATGATTGAGTTGCTGCCAATTACGGCCTGATCCATGATAATGGCACCCATCCCTATGAGTACATTGTCGTGAATGGTACATCCGTGAATGATGGCGGCATGGGCTATGGAAACATTGTTGCCAATGCTTACGGGGGCTTTCTGATAGGTGCAATGGATGATCACACCGTCCTGAATGTTGACATTATTTCCAATCTTAATATAATGCACATCGCCCCTGACAACCGCATTAAACCAAACGCTGCAGTTGTCGCCCATTTCCACTTCGCCAACAATTGTTGCATTCTCAGCAAAAAAGCAGTTCTTGCCAAATTTCGGATGCATTCCTTTAACACTTCTGATCAGAGCCATTGTTTATGATTGCTTTGGGGGATAGTCAATTGAATAGTGAAGGCCAATGCTTTCTTTGCGCTGGGAAGCGAATTTGATGATCAGGTAGGCAACACTGATCATATTGCGCAGCTCACAGATTTCGGGAGAGATCACAGATTTGTCGTAAAGTTCTTCAGTTTCATTATAAATGGTATACAGCCTGTCGAAAGCCCGTTTGAGCCTCAGGTTCGACCTGACTATGCCAACATAATTGCTCATGATTGCCTGCAGTTCTTTGCGCGACTGTGTAATGAGCACCATTTCTTCGTTCAGTACAGTGCCTTCGGCGTTCCAGTTAGGGATTCCCTGTTGCAATTTGGTGACCGCAGCTGCCTCAATGGCATGCAGACTGGCACGGTGAGAAAACACTACTGACTCGAGCAATGAGTTTGAAGCCAATCGGTTGGCTCCGTGCAAACCTGTCGAAGCCACTTCGCCTGAGGCATACAGGTTTTTAATGCTTGTTTGTCCGAACTCATCTGTTTTGATGCCGCCACAGATATAATGCGCTGCTGGAACAACCGGGATCATCTCTTTCAGGATGTTGATGCCGACACTCAGGCATTTGGCGTAAATGCTCGGGAAATGGTTCATGATTTCGCGCTCGGAAATCAGCCTGGCGTCAAGGTAAACATGGTCACTGCCCGAAAGTTTCATTTCGCTGTCGATGGCCCTGGCCACAATATCGCGTGGGGCCAGTGAGCCGCGCTCATCATACTTGTGCATGAACTCATTTCCTTTGATGTCTTTTAAAATTGCACCGGCACCACGTAAGGCTTCGGTAATCAGAAATGAGGGTTTTTCATGTGGGTTGTATAAGGAAGTGGGGTGAAACTGGATGAATTCCATATTGTCGACAACGCCTTTTGCCCTGTAAAACATGGCGATGCCATCACCCGTCGAAATGGTTGGATTGGTGGTGGTTTGATACACATTTCCCGCGCCACCTGTTGCAATCTGTGTGGTTTTTGCCAGCACGGTGTCAATTATTCCGGTTGCAGGATCGAGGACATAAGCGCCAAAGCACTGAATGTCGCTGTGTGTGCGCCTCACGATGCGGCCAAGATGGTGCTGGGTGATGATGTCGATGGTGAAATGGTTTTCCAGGATTTCGATATTGGGATGCGACTGCACTTTCTCTGTTAAAGCACGCTGGATTTCAGCTCCGGTTTTATCCTGGTGATGCAGCACCCGGTATTCAGAGTGCCCGCCCTCACGGGCAAGGGCATACCGGCCAGAGGATTCCATATCGAAATGTGTTCCCCATCCAATCAATTCTTTCACGCGCTCAGTCGATTCTGTTATCGTGATCCTGACGATTTCTTCATCATTCAGGTGATTGCCTGCATTCAGTGTGTCCTGAATGTGCTTTTCATACGAATCGGGATTGTACATCACTGCCGCGATGCCGCCCTGGGCATACCATGTCGATGTTTCGTTAACAAATGTTTTGCTTACGATGAGTACTTTTCCGTGATCGGCTACCTTTAATGCATAACTCAGGCCAGCAATGCCGGAACCTATTACCAGAAAATCAACTTCACGCCTCATGACCAGTTTGCTTTGTATTGTTTGATTCTCAACTACCTTAATGGCAATATTTTATAACTCCAACAATGCTTCAACCGGATCCTTTGAACCAAAGAGCATGCGGCTCGGGTTTTCGAGCATTTCCTTGACTTTTACCAAAAATCCAACCGATTCGCGCCCGTCGATGATGCGGTGATCATAACTCAAGGCGACATACATCATGGGATGAACTTCAACACGCCCATTCACAGCGATTGGCCTCTCAACGATATTGTGCATACCCAGGATACCAGACTGAGGCGGATTGAGGATTGGAGTCGAAAGCATGGAGCCAAAAACACCACCATTGGTGATGGTAAAGGTTCCGCCACTCATTTCTTCGAGGCTGAGTTTGTTGTCGCGGGCTTTTATTGCCAATTCCTTAACCGCCGATTCAATTTGAGCGAGCGACAGGGTTTCGGCATTGCGGATTACCGGTACAACGAGCCCTTTTGGTCCGGAAACAGCGATGCTGATGTCGGCATAATTGAACTGAACCAGTTCATCGCCATCAATCTGGGCATTCACTTGCGGGTAAGATTTCAGTGCTTCTGTTACGGCTTTGGTAAAGAAGGACATGAACCCAAGACCAACCCCATGCTTTTCTTTGAACAGTTCCTTGTATTGCTTCCTGATTTCCATGATGGGTGTCATGTTCACCTCATTGAATGTGGTGAGCATGGCGGTTTCATTTTTTACAGAAACAAGCCTTTCTGCCAGTTTCCTGCGCAGCATACTGATTTTTTTACGATCGGCATTGCGGCCTCCCTGCCAATCGGCTGAGTCACTAGCTTTATCGTGTACGTTTTTGCCCTCAGCAGGTTTGTTGGCTGCATGTTGGCTGAAAAAGGCAACGTCTTTTTTGCCAAAACGATAGTGTTTGATCAATTCGAGCAGTTCGCTCTCACCAATGCCTTCTGTTTCCATAAGCTTGCGGGCCAGAGGCGATAGCTGCAGGTCGTGTTTTACGGCGATGTCTGCGCTGCTGCTGACTTTCTGTTCAGGCTTGGTTTGGATGTTTTGTTCCGCAACCTTTGCCTTTGGTTTTTCGGTGGTAGGTTTTGGCGAAACGGTGCCGGAAGCTTTGCCTTCAGCCGGGGAGATGCTGGCAATTACCGCACCAACCTCGATGGTGTCGCCTGCTTTGGCGATCAGGGTGATAATGCCTGATGCGCTTGCGGAGATACTGAGTGTAGCTTTGTCTGAATCAATTTCCGCAATATCCTGGTCTTTGTCCACAAAAGCGCCATCCTCAACGAGCCAGCTCGCCAGTTGAACTTCGTTTATGGACTCACCCGGACTGGGTACTTTAATTTCGATGGCCATGACTGTACTGATGTTTTATTATTTATTGCAAGCGTTTGGTGCCTGAATGAAATTTGCTGTCGATCTGGTCAACATGCATGTCGTGTAATTCCTTTTCAAATGACCTCCATTTATTGCCTATGCACAGCATATTGCATTCTTTTTCGACATGAGGGCAGATGCACGATTCAAAGGTCTTGTCGATGATTTTCTGCTGCCTGATCGCATGGAATTTTGAAGAACCTGTTGCCGGGCTGCCACTGGCTGGCCGTGAAATAAGCCTGAGCTTCACTTCTTTGAACTCGTGGTGAATGAATCTCCAGGCACCCATATTCAGGGGTTCTTCCTGCACCCAAAGGTGGTTCTTTGCATGGCTGTACTTATCAACCAGGGCCTTCATTTGCTTGTGAGGCAATGGGTAAAGCTGCTCAACGCGCAGCAGTGCAACCTCCTGGTTTTGCAGGCGGCGTTTTTCTTCAAGCAAATCGTAATACACCTTTCCGCTGCAAAAGACCACTTTCGTTACTATTTCAGGATTGGCAGTCGCATCATCGATGACTTCAAGGAATTTTCCATTACTGAAATCCTCAATGGGTGATACACATTCAGGATGACGAAGCAAGCTTTTGGGCGTGAAAACAATCAGCGGCTTGCGGAACGACCTCTTGAGTTGCCGGCGCAACATATGAAACAGGTTGGCAGGTGTTGTGCAATTGGCAACCTGCATGTTTTGTTCTGCACAAAGCGTCAGAAACCGCTCAATACGTGCGCTTGAATGTTCAGGACCCTGTCCTTCATATCCATGCGGAAGGAGGACAACAAGGTCATTCATCACATTCCATTTATCCTCGGCACTGCTGATGAACTGATCGAAAATGATCTGGGCACCGTTGTTAAAATCGCCGAACTGGGCTTCCCAAATGGTTAGTGTGAAAGGTGAAGCCAGTGAGTAACCATATTCGAAGCCCAGCACACCATACTCTGATAAGGGCGAATTGTACACTTCGAAACTGGCTTGCTCGGGCATCAGGTGATTGAGGGGGATATATTCCTGTTCAGAATCTTCAACGCGCAAAACGGCATGCCGGTGCGAGAAGGTGCCACGGCCTACATCCTGACCGCTCAGCCTTACAGGGATATTTTCTTCAAGCAAGGTTCCATAAGCCAACAATTCACCCATGGCCCAGTCAAGTTTGTTGTCCTTGAAAACCATGTCGTTGCGCTGTTCCTGCAAACGAACAGTTTTGCGGAAAAACTGCAGGTCAGCCGGCAGGCTGGTGATCTTTCTGGTGATGTCGAAAAGAATTTCCTTGCTAACACCGGTTTCGGGCGAATGGTCAAAATCGGACCTGTTCGCTTTTTCAATGCCTTTCCAGGTGTCCTGCAGGAAGTTGGTAATGGTCGATTTCTGCCTGGATTTTGCCCCAGTGAGGCTTTCTTCCAGTTTTTGGTTATTCTGGGCTTCGAGCTGCTCGATGTCCTCTTGGGTAATTACCCCTTCGGCTAGCAGCTTTCTCTCGTAAATTTCTTTCGGATTGGGGTGGTTTTCAATTACTTTGTACAACAATGGTTGTGTAAACCTGGGTTCGTCACCTTCGTTGTGTCCGTATTTTCTGTAACACAACAGATCAATGAAAACATCTTTGTGAAACTTTTCCCTGAATTCCATAGCCAGCTGAATAGCAAAAACAACTGCTTCCGGATCATCGCCGTTAATATGAAAAACAGGTGATTGGGTAACCTTAGCAATGTCGGTGCAATATACACTGGAGCGGGCATCGAGGTAATCGGTCGTAAAACCAATCTGGTTATTGATCACGAGGTGAACGGTGCCTCCAGTCTTGTATCCTTTCAATTCCGACATCTGGAGCAATTCGTAAATAATCCCCTGACCGGCAATGGACGCATCGCCATGAATCAGGATAGGGGTGACCTTTGCATGGTCTTTGTTATATTCAAGGTCGATCTTCGCCCTCGAAATGCCTTCAACAACCGGATCAACTGCCTCAAGATGTGATGGGTTAGGTGTCAGGGTTAACTTAACCGTTCGGCCAGACGTTGTCTTGCGGAATGCGGTATACCCTAAATGGTACTTAACATCACCAAGCAAAGTTTCGTCTTCATAGGCTTTGCCTTCAAACTCACTGAAAATGTCAGCATACGGCTTGCGCAAAATATTGGCAAGCACATTAAGTCTGCCCCTGTGCGCCATGCCGATTACAAATTCCTCCACACCGATTTCTGCTCCCTTTTCCATGATTGCATCGAGCGCCGGGATCAGCGATTCAGCGCCTTCGAGCGAGAAGCGCTTTTGGCCAGGATATTTTTTATGGAGAAATTTTTCGAAGCCGACGGCCCGGTTCAGTTTTTTAAGGATATAGGTTTTGTCAGAAACAGTGTAATGAGGCGTGTTTCGTGTCGATTCCATTTTTTGTTTGAGCCAGGACACAATTTCTCCGTTGCGGATATACATGTATTCGGCGCCAAGTGAACGGCAATATGTCTGCTGAAGCATGCCCACAATTGACCTCAGGCTTGCCGGGCCAAGATTTAATTCGCTCCCTGCTTCAAAAACAGTATCGAGGTCCTTTTCCGTCAGCCCGAAATTTTCGAGATCGAGGGTTGGTTTATACGTTCTGCGCTTTCTTACCGGATTGGTGGCGGTGAAAAGATGTCCCCTTTTGCGGTAATCATCGATGAGGTTGAGTACCTTAAACTCAGTAGGGGTGAATGCTGCTGTTTTCTTCGATGCACTGTAGTTGCGCGAAGCAAAATCGAAGCCTTCGAAAAACTGTCGCCATCCCGGATCAACGAGGCTGGGGTCAGTCTTAAACCGTTGATAGAGATCCTCAATGACAGCGGGGTCGTTGTTGTTTAAAAACGAATATGTATCCATTTAGCAGGCAGTTAGAAAAGTGCCACAAAGGTACAAGAATTATTAAGAATCGTTCTACATTGAACGATACAAAAATAGGGCCTGGGTACAGCAAAAGCGACAAAAAAAGCCTGCTTTCGACAGGCTTTTCTCATCGACAAAAAGTCAATCAGTGTTTTATTCTGGGAGGATTGCCTCAACCGGACAAACATCTGCACACGAACCGCAGTCGGTACAAACGTCAGGATCAATCACATAGATGTCGCCTTCGGAAATTGCATCAACAGGGCATTCATCAATACATGTACCGCAAGCGGTGCAATCATCAGTAATTCTGTAAGCCATAGCAGGTAAATATTTAGATTGTACAATAATTTCGATGCAAATATATAGATATGCCTGATATGGTGATGATGAAATTTCTAATTTATAGGTAGTCTAAATTATTCACGAAACAAATGCTGCCAGTTGCTTGTCGGTAAGCCTTAACGAATTAGGATCAAGGTGCTGAGTTAGGCGGGAAGATAATGTAAGGTGTCTGAGTGCTTATCACGCGTGCTTCTTAGGTCACCGATATTAGCCGATCATTATCTGGAATTTAGACTCATTATATATAACAGCCATATTATGCCATTAAGCCGTAGGTTGTAACAGGGTCAACATTCAATAAATCAGTCCAAAAGGGCTCAGGCAGCCATGCGTTGCAATCGTTTTCTGAAAAGGGGGCCAATACGGCTGGTTTTGCACAACTTGAAAACTTTTACCTTTGTGCCTTAATTAATTTAAGCACTATGACAACTAAGAAAAGCAAGGTAGTCGGACTGGAGCAAGTGGTCGTACGATTTGCCGGAGATTCTGGTGATGGTATGCAACTTACCGGTAGCCTTTTCTCTGATTCTACCGCCTTTGCGGGAAATGATTTTGCGACTTTTCCCGATTACCCGGCCGAAATACGTGCACCGCAAGGAACTGTTGCAGGTGTATCCGGTTTTCAGATTCACTTTGGACAAAACACCATCTACACATCCGGCGACCTTGCCGATGTGCTGATTGCGATGAATCCCGCCTCGCTGAAGGCCAATATGAAGTGGATAAAAAATGGCGCCATTATCATTATCGACATTGATGCATTTACAGAAAAAGGATACGAAAAGGCAGGTTATGCCAGCGACCCGTTGACCGACGGAACCCTCGATGGATATAACATGATCAAGGCCCCTATTACAGCATTCACAAAAGAGGCTGTAAAGCACCTCGATCTCGACAACAAATCAGTGCTGAAAACAAAAAACATGTTTGCCCTTGGGATCATCATGTATATGTTCAACAGGGAGCTGAAACATGTAAATACCTATTACGAAAAGAAATTCAAGGCCAACCCGCTGATCATTGAGGCCAACAAGGCAGTACTCGCTGCCGGCTTCAATTATGCCGACACCATCGAAGCACTTGGATCTACGTTCAAGGTTGAGCCAGCTCCGCTCGAAAAAGGCAAATACCGCAATATCACAGGCAACGTTGCCACTGCCTGGGGCTTTATGGCAGCTGCTGAACGGGCCAAAAGGGAATTATTCCTTGGTTCATATCCCATCACCCCGGCTACCGAAATCCTGCAGGAACTGACAAACCACAAAGACCTTTCGGTGAAGGCATTTCAGGCCGAAGATGAAATTGCTGGTATTGTATCAGCCATTGGTGCGAGTTTCACCGGTTCATTGGCCATTACAACCACCAGCGGACCCGGTTTGTCGCTCAAGAGCGAAGCCATTGGTTTGGCCGTTATGACTGAATTACCCTTAGTCATCGTTGACGTGCAACGGGGCGGTCCTTCGACGGGCTTGCCCACCAAATCGGAACAAAGCGACCTGTTGCAGGCGCTGTTTGGCCGCAATGGAGAAGCACCGGTAATTATCATCGCCGCACAAAACTCCGTCGATTGTTTCTACAGCGCTTTTGAAGCTGCCAAACTGAGCCTGGAGCACATGACCCCGGCAATATTGCTTACCGACGGTTCACTGGCCAATGGCTCAGAAGTATTTAAGATTCCACGCATGTCCGATATGCCTGAAATTCATCCTCCGTTGGTGAAAGCCAATGATGCCAGCTATAAGCCTTACCGCAGAGATCCCGAAAAACTCAACAGGTTCTGGGCAGTGCCAGGCACCGAAGGTTTACGTCATCGCATAGGTGGGCTCGAGAAGGAAAATATTTCAGGAAATGTTTCGCACGATCCGCTAAACCACCAGAACATGATCATGCTACGCGAAGAAAAAGTTCAGCGCGTGGCCAACTATATTCCCGAACAGGAAGTGCGCGGAAAATCATCAGGCGAACTGCTCGTTGTCAGCTGGGGCGGAACCTTCGGTGTGATGCGTACCGTTGTCGAAAAGATGCAGAAAGAAGGAAAATCGATCAGCCTGGCTCATTTCAGGCACATCATGCCCTTGCCGAAAAACACAGAAGAGGTGCTATCAGGCTTTAAAAAGATTGTTGTTTGCGAAATCAATAACGGCCAGTTTGTGAAATACCTGAAGATGAACTTCCCTCAATATAAGTATGCTCAGTACAATAAAATTCAGGGCCTTCCCTTTATGATTGCTGAACTTGAAGAGAAATTTAACGCCCTACTAAACGAATAAGCCATGGAAAACCAAATCATTGAAAGCCAGGTAATCAATCTTACCAAAGACGATTTCAGCAGCGACCAGATGGTAAAATGGTGTCCGGGTTGCGGCGACCATGCCATTCTGCATGCGGTAGAAAATGTTTTCCCGAATCTGGGCATCCCGAAAGAAGATTTTGTGGTTGTTTCAGGTATCGGATGCTCCTCACGCTTCCCTTATTATATGAATACCTATGGCATTCATAGCATTCACGGAAGGGCTGCGGCTATAGCAACCGGTGTTAAACTGGCCAACCCAAAACTCAGCGTCTGGATGATTACCGGTGATGGCGACTGTATGGCCATCGGGGGAAATCACTTCATTCACACCATCCGTAGAAATATTGACATCAACATCCTTTTGTTCAACAACAAAATCTATGGATTGACAAAAGGACAGTATTCACCCACAACCCCCAAAGGTACCAAAACCAAAACCAGCCCGCAGGGAACCTTTGAAAGGCCCTTCAATCCTGGCGAACTGGTGATAGGATCGCAGGGTAACTTTTTTGCCCGCTCACTGGATACTAACCCAAAACATATGTCGGCCATCTTTATTGAAGCAGCCAAACATAAAGGAACTTCCGTTGTTGAGGTGCTGCAGAATTGCGTCATTTTCTTCAATAAAGCGCATGACCTTATCACTTCAAGGGAAACCAAGGACGATAATCAGTTATTTATCGAGCATGGCAAACCCCTTATTTATGGCAAAGACAACAACAAGGGCATTATTCTTAAGGGGACAAGTCTTGAAGCGGTCACCATCGGAGAAAATGGAATCACCGAAAAGGATATCCTTGTGCATAACCAATACGATGCTGATCCGGGAATTCACGTCATGCTGGCACGCATGATGCCTCCTGAGTTCCCTGTTGCCCTAGGTGTCATCAGGTCCGTTGCTGCCGAAACTTTCGAAACTTCCATGACCGATTCAATCAGTCATGAAAAAGAGGTCAGCAAGATCAGGAATGTGGATGACTTGCTCAACAGTGGCAGCACCTGGACGATTGAATAAGCATTGACCCTCAAAATACCCTAAATCCCACCTTTCCGGTGGGATTTTTGTTTTTCAGCGCACCAATGAAGTAATGTTTAATTTTGTTACATGATCAGAAAACTAAATGCCTTCGTTGGTTCGCATGGCTTAAGCCTGAAAGGCACTAAGGTGCTGATTGGCGTGAGCGGTGGTGTGGATTCGGTGGTGTTGCTTCACCTGCTGCAGCGCCTGGGAGCAAATGTTGGTGTGGCGCATTGTAACTTTATGCTCAGGGGTGCCGATTCGGCAGCGGATGAAGCTTTTGTGGAGCAACTGGCAAAATCTTCCTCATTGCCTTTTTATGCCACCCGATTTAACACGGCGGAGATTGCGTGTCAGCAGAAAACAGCCATTCAGGAAACTGCCCGTGCGTTACGCTATGCCTGGTTTGCTGAAACCGCAAAACGTGAAGGATATACCTTTATCGCTGTTGCACATCATGGCGATGATCAGCATGAAACCTTTTTTATTAACCTCATCCGGGGTTCGGGTATGGGCGGTCTGAAAGGCATGCCTTTCAGGCGTGATAACATCATCAGGCCATTGCTTTTTGCGCGTCGTGCGGAAATCGAGGCCTATGCCGTAAAACACCAACTGTCATTCAGAAATGATTTGTCCAACGCGAAAACAGATTATCTGCGCAACCGAATCAGACACCTGATGCTGCCGGCATTCGCCAACCTCGATCCCAGGGCAGTTAAAGGATTGAGCTCAAGCATCAGCATGCTGAACCAACAGTGGATCACTTACAGCGACCTGGTTGCTTTAGCCGCTGATAAACTCATTTCAACAGTAGGTGATTCCATCCTGATCAATAAGGTTGAATTGGATCGCTTTGGTCAGCCTGAGACCATTTTATTTGAACTCCTGAAGAATTATGGCTTTTCGGGTAAAGTTTGTGCCGGTATTGCTCTTGCGATGAATGGCCAGCCCGGAAAACAATTTTTCTCTGATTCTCACAGGCTTACCATCGAGCGCGGGCAACTGATGATTGATCCGATTGGGAATCATCCACTACAGAAAGCCTTTGAAATTTTCAGCGACACCACTGAGATGACAGCACCCCTCAACCTGAGCATTTCAATGATTGACATCAGGGATCATCACGCCATCGACCCTTCTCCGGAAAAGGCCTACGTCGATGCCGATCGCATTAGCTTCCCGCTTGTGGTCAGAAAATGGAAAAAGGGCGACAGGTTTTATCCTATCGGGATGAAGGGCTCTAAGCTGGTAAGTGATTTTTTTGTGGATGCCCGGTTCAGTGTCCGTCAGAAAGAAAACACCTGGTTATTGTGTAACAGTACCGGTGAAATTATTTGGGTAATGGGGTATCGGCCTGATGATCGGTTTAAAATTACTGCCAATACAATGCGGATAATGCACATTCGCTTATTTGTTTCCCTGTCTAAATAAGCCATCTAATGCAACCCTGACCGGCTTGTCGTTGTCATACCAATTGTTTAATAAATGTGAAATACGCGAAAACAGGTCGTTGGGCATTGCCTGATGACTTATTTTTGCAGTCTGAATAAATAATTAAAAATGAATAGCATAAAGCACCGCTTATTGTCATTTCTGTTTATCCTGTTAGCGTTCAATGGATTTGGTCAACTGCTAGAGCCGGTAACCTGGCGTTTTTCGAGCGAAAAAACAGGGCCTAATGAATACGATCTGATTTTCATAGCCGATATCGAACCTAAATGGCATTTGTACTCGCAAAATATCCCGATGTCGCCCCCGGCAACAACATTCAAATTTGAAAAGGGGAGCAATTACGAAACCATCGGAAACATTACTGAGTCGCCCTCTACTGAGCAGTATGATCCGAATTTTGAAATGACCTTGCGTTTCTTTTCGAAACAGGCGATTTTCAGGCAAAAGGTTAGCATTAAAGGAACAGAAGCTGTTGTGATCAAAGGCTTTCTTGAGTTCATGTGCTGTGACGACACAAAATGCCTGCCCCCATCGGAAGTGGATTTCTCATTTACACTTACACCGGAAAAGCAAAAAGCAGCCGAGCCAGCAGCTCCGTCTGATAAAATCCTGAATCCGGTAAAATGGACCTATTCGCTTGTACCAGCCGGAAATGATGTATTTGAACTGGCAATCAAGGCAGAAATTGATCCGGGCTTTCATCTATATGCACTAAAAATTCCTGAAAACGGCCCACTACCAACGGCCTTTACGTTTGAGCCGGCTGAAGGATACGTGCTTGATGGAGAGGCCTATGAAAAGACCGAAGGTATAGTAAAATACGACGACATCTTTGAGATGGAGATCAAGTACTTCGAGAAACAGGCTGAATTCGGGCAAAAAATCGTCCCCAGAGGCAGTGAAAGTTTCCAGATAAAGGGCGAGATCGCCTATATGGTTTGCAACGACGTAGGCTGTGTTGCTTTGTATGAAGACATAGTGCTACAGGTTGAAAAGGGAGCTTTGGTAAGCCCTGACAAGGCAAAACCGGCTGCAGAAGTTGCCGGGCAATCGTCAGACATTCAAGGAGGGAAAGCGTCCCTGTGGGGATTTTTCTTTCTGGCGTTTCTTGCCGGGTTGGCTGCCATCCTGACGCCCTGCGTTTTCCCGATGATTCCAATGACGGTGTCATTTTTCATGAACGACAAAGAGTCGAAGCTGAAAGGAAAGCTGAAAGCCACAGTGTATGGCTTGTCCATCATTGCCATTTACACCCTGATCGGATCAATCCTTGCTGTTGTTGCCGGTCCTGATATCGCCAATTGGCTCAGCACACACTGGCTGCCAAACATTTTGTTTTTCCTCATTTTCATTGTGTTTGCGGCATCTTTCTTTGGTATGTTCGAAATCACACTTCCTCACTGGATCGTCAATAAATCAGACCAAAAGGCAGATAGTGGTGGCTACCTCGGCGCTGTGTTTATGGCATTGACCCTTGTGCTGGTTTCATTCAGCTGTACTGGCCCCATCGTGGGAACCATCCTGGTTGAATCAGCCGGAGGGCAGGTGCTTAAACCCATCATCGGGATGTTTGGCTTTTCGCTGGCCTTTGCCCTGCCGTTCACCCTGTTTGCCATCTTCCCTGGATTCCTGAACGGATTGCCCAAGTCGGGCGGATGGCTCAACTCTGTAAAGGTTGTACTTGGTTTCCTTGAACTGGCATTGGGTCTCAAATTCCTGAGTGTGGCAGATCAGACCTATCATTGGGGACTGATCGACCGTGAGGTTTACCTGGCATTCTGGATTGTAATCTTCTCACTCTTGGGACTGTATCTGCTTGGAAAGATCAGGTTCGCCCATGATGCTGAGGTGAAGCACCTGAGTGTGCCCCGGCTCATCTTTGCCATCATCACCTTTACTTTTGTCGTTTACCTGATTCCCGGAATGGTTGGTGCCCCGCTCAAGGCTTTATCCGGGTATATGCCTCCGATGCAAACCCACGACTTCGACCTGAATGACATTATCAGGCGAAATTCGCATGGAACAGCAAATGCCTCTGTGGCTAATTTCGAAACGAATAAGTTATGCGAAACACCCAAGTTTCACGAAAAACTGCATTTGCCCCACGGATTGAATGGCTACTTTGATTTTGAACAGGGACTGGCTTGTGCAAAAGCGCTTAATAAGCCATTGTTTATTGATTTTACAGGACACGGATGCGTCAATTGCCGTGAAATGGAAGCCAATGTGTGGAGCGATCCTAGGGTGTTGAGCATCCTTGAAAATGACTATGTTGTTGTTGCCCTGTATGTTGATGATAAAACAGATTTGCCTGAAAACGAGTGGGTGACTTCAGCCTACGATGGCAAAGTGAAAAAGACCATCGGCAGAAAATTTGCAGATTTTCAAATCACAAAGTTTGGGGTCAACGCCCAACCTTTCTATGTGCTTATGGGTCACAACAATGAGGTGCTGGCACAGCCGCGTGCCTATAACCTTGATGTGGATGCATTTATTGAATTTCTAAAAACCGGAACCGAAAATTTTAAATCGGGGAAGTCGGCCTTTAAAATAAAATAACCCAAAGAAATCTTCCGGGTTAAGTAATGAACCTCCTGAAAAATATGAAACGACAGCCTCAAAAACTGTCGTTTTTTATTTGATTTCATGGCTTCGATTTTTTTGTATTGGGAATATATCGTAATTTTATCCACTCTAATACAATGGTATTAATAAAATTTACATAATAAAGTTTCGTTTTGCTTAATCTGGGGGTTGTTTTTTATAAATCAACCACAAAAATCCGGATGAGGCATGACAAAATAAGCGATGAAATAATTCAACAATGAAAAGAATTTTTCTGTTTGTGTGTATTTGCCTGATGCTTGCCCCTTCAATCACGCAATCCCAGTCGACCCAGACGTTAAAGGTGTATGAAATGCAGGAGCTCAATGAATACATCAGCTATGTACTTGACACCTTATTTGTTGGAGGAGGCATGATTGATACCGCTTCGATCACTTACACAGGTCATCCGATGTCGATCGGAAGGTTTGAAAGTGGGGCCGATATTGGTTTTTCGCGCGGAATTATCTTGTCGAATGGCAAGGCAAAAATGGCCGAAGGTGCGAACAGGTACGGTGCCTATGGCGACTCGCTGGGCTTTCCAGGCGATGAAGACCTGAACCGAATGTATCAGTTTATCACACCTGACGGAAAACCCGACACAACTTCTGATGCTGCTGTGCTTTCATTTCGCTTCAGGCCATTTTACAGCAACATCAAGCTGGGCTATGTTTTTGCTTCTGAGGAATACCGCTATGCGGGCGATAAACCCATCGGACCGGATGTTGATTTATCGCATTCAGATGATTACTATTATGATGTATTCGGGATTTTTGTTTCAAAGACCGGTGGACCGTTTACCAATGGTGCAAAAAACATGGCCATCATTCCTTCCTCAGGCGGAACAGGCGAAGAATGGGTATTGATTCATACGATCAATCAAAGTCAAAACAACACCTTGTACAAAGAAAACCAGGATCCGCCATTCAACCATTATTCAACCGAATTTGATGGGATGACCGTTCCCTTAAACCTGAATGCCAACCTGAGCCCTTGCACATGGTACGATATCAGGATTGCCATTGCTGATTTTTATGATTCGGAAGAGGACCCGTATATCGACTACCCCTCAAACTTCAATTCGGCTGTGTTTCTCGAAAAACAAAGCCTCATCAGCGGTGAAGGCTTAAGCTACACAGTGGATTATCATTTTGACAACCCTGAGATTGACACCTGCGCAGTTATTGGTTGCTCGAACCTGATTGTGCGCTTTACGTTGAACAAGGTTTCGGAGTTTGATTTTAAACTGCCATACAATCTTCAGGGATTCACGCCTGCTGACATCCAGCCGATTCCAGACTCAATCATCATTCCGGCCGGCCAGTTGAGCACTACCATCGAAATCAAACCCATTGCCGGTTCTATTACCGGTCAGTTTGAATACTGGAAATTCAAATACCCAAAAGATCCCTGCGATGTTCCTGTGCCTCCTTTTTCGGGCGGCTTTACAGGAGTCATCGACTTCAGGACCTGGAACTATCTGCCACTACAGGAAGTGTTTAAACCTATGACTGCCGACTGTGGCGAAACGGTAAGCCTGACATTTTTCGATGATATTGTAGGAGGTTTCCCACCATACAATATGGTTTGGTCCTACAATGGCAACCTGATAGGAACTGGTGAACCGGTGACCCATGTTGTTCAGGACAGCCCTGACATTGTTGATGTGAATGTATCAGATGGTTGCAGCAACAACAAAACCAGCCATGTGCAAATCACCAATAAGCCCATACAGTATCAGCTGACACCAGGCAACATCGTCGAAATTTGCGAAAATCAAAGCGAAAACGTGTTGATTACCAGCCTGAATCAGTTTAATCCGACCATCACTGTTCAATGGTTTAAAGGCAACTGGAGTACACCGATTGGCACCTTCAACCCACTGAATATTCCATACGATCCGGGCCTTGTTGGTGGCATCGACTATTACTACCGGATTACTGATGATTGTGGAAACATCAAGGAAGGTTCAATCTTCGTTACCCAGGACCCTATCCTCTCAGCCGGGGAAGACCGCACAATCTGCTTTGGCGACCAAACAGTACTTACCTCAAACGAGGCTGTGTATTACTGGTGGTACGACGGCGACCCGACTTTGCCTACTACAAACCTGATTGGCGAGGGCGCCAATATGCAATCCATCACAGTTACCCCTTCAGGCGATACCGAGTATTTCCTGAAAGTGAGGAGCAAATGTGATCCAAACCTGATATTGCAAACTTCAGTTCATATCTATGTGGAGTTTTTTGATGCCGAGATTGTATCGCCTGATGAACCGGATCTTGAAATCTGTCCAGGCGGCACGGTCACCCTTGTGGCAAACGGACTGGGACCATGGTTGTGGAGCACTGGCGAAACAACGCAGACCATTTCAGTTACCTTAAACACTCCGGGTATTCATACCTATAGTGTAACCGCGAATACGGTGTACTGCACAGATATGGCTTCGGTGGATATTCTGGTGTATGATTTTGCACAGATTCAGACTACCGCTGACTTCAGCGAAGTCTGCGTGGGCACCCCAGTAACCTTACATGCTGCCGGAACCGGCGCGTTTACCTGGTCGTCATCACCAAACGATCCAACGCTGTTCACCGGAAATCAGCACCTGACACAAAATCCGGTTGTTACACCGGCAGTGCCCACAACATACACCTGCGCCATTGTCGACCTAAATCTTTGTGAAGCTAACGATGCGGTAAATGTGGGCATCAGGCCACAACCAACAATTAATTACGATTATGTGCCTCAGGAAGTGTGTACCGGACAAAATGTTGATTTCACCTATGTTGGCAACGGACCGACTTCGGCCCAGTATATCTGGGGATTTGATGGTGGAAATGCTGTTGGAAGCGGCCCCGGCCCGATCGTAGTGAACTGGACTGATGCCGGTGTGAAAGACGTGACCCTACAACTGATCGAACCCAACTGTATTTCTGATGTGTTCAGCTCACAGGTAAACGTGAATCCGCTACCAGAACCAGACTTTACAGCGGATGTTTTGGCAGGTTGCCAGCCTTTTGAGGTGCAGTTTACCGACCAGACAGCCGATGCTTTTGGTAATGCACAATATACGTGGGATTTTGGTGATGGAAATTCCTCAGACCTGAGAAACCCGGTGCATACTTTCCTTGATCCGGGCAAATACACGGTATCGCTGACTGTGGCCAACACCGATTTTTGCCTGAAGACGAAAATCATTACCAATTACATTGAGGTGTATCCAAAGCCTGCCACACTTTTTGATGCCGACCCCAGAATATCAACCCTGGGTGATCCTGACATCAGCTTTACCAATTTAACTCCTCCCGGTAATTTTAACTACCTGTGGAATTTTGCGGATGGCAATACTTCTACCGAAGAGAACCCAATCCACACCTATACTGATCCGGGAACTTTCGTTGTCAACCTGACGGCTGAATCGGATAAAGGCTGCACCGAGTTTTATGAGCTCGATATCGTCATTTCCGAAGTGGCGCAATTATTTATCCCTTCAGCATTCACACCCAATGGTGATGGTTTAAACGATTGTTTCGAAATCAAGGGAACACCCTTCAGCAATTACACCATGAAGATCATCGATCGCTGGGGGAAGGTTGTGCATGTGTCGAAAAATTTTGAGGATTGCTGGGAAGGATCGGCCGAAGGCGTTGATCTTCCGGGCGGAACTTACATTTACATCATCTATGGCTCGGATTACCTCGGACGAACAATAGAATACAAGGGCTCAGTTACCCTGATCAGGTAAACCCAAATTAATCAGTAGGAGGCTTGAAAAGCCGAACTATCTGATTTAGTTGGGCTAATCCCGACTTAAAGTTTGTTTGAAGTTTGCTCTGGCGAATTGAATTACAAACTTTTAGGCGATTCCGCATTGGAAATGCGGAATTTGGGTAAAACAAAAACGGCTGAATCTGTATGATTCAGCCGTTTCTGTTTATCAACCCGGTTTGCGGGCTTATTGCTTCACAAATTCCTGATAGAAAGCAACGATGGTTTCGATGCCTTTATAGAAATTATCGAGTGGATAGTTTTCGTTTGGTGAATGAATGGCATCTGACTCGAGGCCAAATCCCATCAACAAGGATTTGATTCCAAGGACTTGCTCGAAGGTGGAAATGATCGGAATGCTGCCTCCGCTGCGCATTGGAACCGGCTGCTTGCCATAAACGGACAGATATGCTTTTTCGGCAGCTTTGTAAGCTGGCAAATCAATCGGGCAAATATAGGCCTGACCACCGTGCAAAATTTCAACCTTAACCTTTACATTTTTCGGTGCCATTTTTTCAAAGTGATCCTTAAACATCAGGGCAATTTTTTCATGGTCCTGGTTTGGAACCAGCCGGCATGAAATCTTGGCCGAAGCCTTTGAAGGCAAAACGGTTTTTGCTCCTTCGCCAGTGTATCCGCCCCAGATGCCACAAACATCAAATGTTGGCCTGATTCCGGTGCGCTCGGTGGTTGTATATCCTTTTTCGCCCCTGAGTTCGGCAACGTCGAGCGCTTTCTTGTATGCCTCTTCGCTGAATGGCGCCTTGTTGAGCAGAACGCGTTCTTCGGGTGTAGCGACCAGTACATCGTCATAAAAGCCCGGGATGGTAATGTGGTTGTTCTCATCAAGCATGCTGCTGATCATTTCCGAAAGGACGATGATGGGGTTTGCTACAGCACCGCCAAAAAGCCCTGAATGCAGGTCGCGGTTTGGACCTGTTACTTCAACCTGCCAATAAGCCAGGCCACGTAATCCGGTGGTAATCGATGGAATGTCAGGACCAATCATGCTGGTGTCAGAAACAAGAATCAGGTCTGCCTTGAGCATTTCTTTGTTGTCGGCGCACCATTTACCCAGATTTTGTGAGCCGATTTCTTCTTCACCTTCAATCATAAATTTCACATTGCAAGGCAGGGTGTTTGTTTTAACCATGGTTTCAAAAGCCTTGGCATGCATAAATCCCTGTCCCTTGTCGTCATCAGCACCACGTGCCCATATTTTGCCGTCTCTTACCTGAGGTTCAAAGGGTGGGCTCACCCATAAATCGACCGGGTCGACGGGCATCACATCATAATGCGCATAAACCAGCACTGTTGGCAATTTAGTATCGATAATTTTTTCGCCATATACCACCGGATTTCCGGCTGTTGGCATAACTGCAGCTTTGTCGGCTCCCGCTTTAAGTATGCTGTCTTTCCAGTATTCCGCTGCCCTGACCATGTCGGGTTTGTTTTCGCTAAGGCTGCTGATGGAAGGAATCCTGATAAGGCCAAAAAGTTCTTCCAGAAACCTGTCTTTGTTGGTTTCAATGTATTTACGTGCGTTTTCCATAGGTATTATTTCAATAATTATTTGCAGGGGATAAAAGTAAGCAGAAATTTCTGAACCTTATGCACGACAAGTACCAGGCGAAACAAAAGATGTTTCTTGCTTTTATACTTTCGGCCGGTGACTTGTAGCTTTTCCAGCTATGACACCAGAAATATCTTGCGAAAACAGGTTGCACTTTATTCCTGTCAGAAAGTGTATTAAACCCGCATCAGTGCCAAGATATTTTGCTGGAGGCTGTTATTGGAAACAATTCGTCAGGCCTTTCAGGTTGTGAAGAACAGCAGAAAATAAATTGCGCCGGAAAGAAAAAATTAATATTTTTGTTAGCTGATGTTCATGACGTTCAATCAGTCCAAAACCAAAGAAATGAAATATCAGTTTAAAAACCTTTCTGTGTCAGCTTCCCGCAAGTTCAGCCTCATCGGGATATTGGCCTTGTTCTTTTTCCTTCTGCAACCGGTTCACGCTCAGTTTGGTCTTGCCATTCACCCCAATACCACTCAGGCTGAGGCAGAGGCCATGATTCAGAACATATTTATCTCGGGCGATGTGCAGGTGTCGAATATCCAATACACAGGCTATCCCCAGGCGAGTGGTGAGTTTATCGGTGTGACTGGCGTTGGCTTTAACCACGGTATGATCCTGACCTCAGGTCTGGCGACCATTGCAATTGGCCCAAATAACCAACCTGGAGCCGGAAACAGCAATGGCGCGGCAGGCGATGCTGACCTTGCCCTGCTGGCTGGTGTTAACTCCTTTAATGCCTGTGTGCTTTCATTTGATTTTGTGCCCAAAACAGAAAAGATTAAGTTCAGGTATGTATTTGGTTCAGAAGAATATCCGGAATATGTGGATCAGTTTAATGATATGTTCGGCTTTTTCCTTTCTGGCCCCGGTATCAGTGGTCCTTACAGCAACAACGCCATCAATATTGCGTTGATCCCGGGAACGAGCACACCTGTGTCTATCAATACGGTGAATATTGAAGATAATAATCAGTATTTTGTTGCCAATTCGCCAACTGTTGTCAACAACATTATTCAATATGATGGTTATACCACACCACTTTACGCGGAATATACTGTTGTTCCATGCCAGACTTACAGAATTAAACTGGCCATTTCTGATGGGGGTGACCCTGCTTTTGATTCTGGTGTATTTCTCGAAGCAAACAGTTTTTCTGATGGTAGTGTAAATACGATATTGTCGTTTACAAACGATAAAATCGATACAATGGCTGTTGAACAATGCAACGACGCAAACATCGTGTTTGATATTCAGGAAGAGCGCGAGACCGCCTATTCACTTCCGCTAATGGTTGGAGGAACAGCCACTGAAGGTGAAGATTATCCTGCAATACCACACACCATTTTCATTCCGCCGGGAGAGCGATTCTTTGAAGTGAATATCGAGCCATACCAGGATAATATCGCTGAAGCTCCCGAAACAGTGGTGCTCAAATTTAAACCAGATATATGCAATCCCTTTAGCATCGATTCGGTGGTTATTAAAATATATGATAAAGGCATACACCACGATACCACAAGCAAGTTTTACTCAACCTGCGGACAGGATGTCTTGCTGACGTTTCAGAGCGAACTTGACGGTACACCCCCTTATGAATACAACTGGATTGACCTTGGAAACCTCACTGACCCCGAGGTGAACTACTCACCGGTGCAGGATTCCATTGCTTTGCGGTGCCTGATAACCGACGCCTGTGGTCAACAGGCCCTGGATACCGCAATCGTTGTTATTGCTCCGGTGAACGCCAATGCGGGTATTGACCAGTCATTGTGCAACGATCCAACAGTTACTATCGGCACGCCTGAAATTACAGGTTATCATTATGCATGGTATAGCGATCCCGTTGACGCTACACTTGCAGGTCAGGAAAACCTGGCTCAACCTGTGGTTGGCCCGGCAGTGACGACCAGATACTGGGTTGATGTTACAAACGATTGTGATGGGGCCGACACGGATGAAACCTGGGTGCTCCTTGAAGGAGCTGTGGCCTATGCGGGCGAAAACCAGGAAATCTGTTTGAACGAATCAGCTACCTTCTCAGGCAATGATGCCGTTTCATGGCAGTGGACCTGTTCTGATCCATCGGTAATTGCCGGACAGGAAACAAACCAGGTCATCGACGTGACCCCTTCCTCAGCGGGAACCTATGTATTTAACCTAACGGTTACCAATGACTGCGGGTTTACAGCCGATGCTTCGGTTAGCCTTGTTGTGCATCCGCTCCCGAATGCCAATGCGGGCATCGATAATGAAATCTGCCTGGGTGAAAGCTTCCAGTTAAATGCTTCAGGAGGTGGAAACTATGAATGGTGGTCGGTGCCTAATGACCCGAGTTTGTTTGTTGGTGACCAACACCTTACACAGAATCCAACAGTTACTCCCACAGGCACTTCAATCCAGTATTTTGTAGGTGTGACAAGCAGCGACGGTTGTTACGCTGAAGATGAAATGATGCTTGTGCTTAATCCTTCACCTGTGATAGATGCCCAGGTTGACGATAACCTCATATGTAAAGACGGTCAGACCACCCTTAGGGCCATTGGTACGGCCAATTTCACCTGGACTGCCAATCCTCCCGGATCAATTCCTGTGGGATCGGAACATGATCCGGTACTTGTGGTGTCACCAGCCGTGGGAACAACGACTTACACCTTGCTGGGTGAAGCCACAGGATACGACTGCCCGACAACAAAAACAGTTGATGTGACAGTCAGGCCGGAAGTCACAGCCACCATTCAGACAGTGGAAGATTTTGTTTGCCAGGATGCCAATTTCCAATTGATTTATCAGGGAAACGCGCCAGTTGGGGCCGACTATTTCTGGGATTTTGACGGGGCTACGATTACCTCAGGAAGCGGACCTGGACTGTATAACATCAAGTGGGCCACAGCTGGAGACAAAAATGTAACTGTCTATGTTGATGATAACGGATGCCTGAGTCAGGTGGCAAGCCGCCAGATTACGGTATATCCAAGCCCGCAGTCGGCTTTCTCATCAGACATTACTGATGGATGCCTGCCTATCACGGTGCAGTTTGCCGATAATTCGACCAACCTTGGTCAGAACGTAACCTATGCCTGGGATTTTGGCAATGGAACGACATCCAGCCTTTCATCACCTTCGGTGGTGTATGATCAGCCTGGCGATTACACCGTTTCATTGACAGTTACAAATGAAGGACTATGTCAGAGCGCTGCTTCGCAGGTAGGTATGATCAGCAGTTATGCCAATCCGGTTGCCGGGTTTACCCCTAACCCTGAATCTACCACCATCAGGGAACCTGTCATCGTGTTTAGCAACAGCTCCACCGGCGATGGGTTAACCTATGAATGGGATTTTGGCGATGGCACAACGTCAACTGAAAGTCAACCCACACATACCTATACCGAAACAGGCACCTATGATGTTGTGCTGCACACAACTACAGTGAATGGCTGTACCGATGAAACCACCATGACGGTGGAAGTATTCCCTGATTATGCGGTGTTCCCTGCCAGCGCGTTCACACCTAACGGCGACGGCCTGAATGATTTCTTTGAAGTGAAGAGTGTGGCTGTGGCCAAATTCAACATCAAGGTGTATAGCCGCTGGGGTCAGGTGATTTTCGAATCCGATGATCTCGAGACACAATGGGACGGAAAAGTGAAGGGTGAGTATGTACCTGCAGGCAGCTATATCTACGATATCATCATCACCAATATGGTGGGTGAAACTATGGAAAAACGAGGCACGGTGAGTGTCGTTCGTTAACGAATTTCTTTGTGCATTAACGCCTCTGAAGAATTGCTTCAGGGGCGTTTTTGTTTTAGCGCAAGGCACGAATACCCTATCTTTGCAATAAAATAGTATGATATGGCGGAAATAAGGGTGGCGATCAATGGATTTGGGAGAATAGGCCGGATTACATTCAGGCGACTGATAGAAAGGGCCAATATCAGGGTTGTTGCAATCAATGACCTGGCCGACACAGATAACCTGGCTCACCTGCTAAAATACGACTCTGTTCAGGGTGGCTTTAGTGGGGAAGTCAGCAGCAAGCAAAACCAGTTGATTGTCAACGGTAAAGTAGTGGAAGTGTTGCAGGAGTCAGATCCTTCAAAACTGCCATGGAAAGACCTGGCTGTTGACGTGGTCATCGAAGCAACCGGTAAATTTGTTGATCCGGCTTTGGCTGTTTTGCATGTAAAAAAGAGTGGCGCCCGAAAAGTGATCATTTCGGCGCCTGCAAAGGATGACTTCGAACAGGTGAAATACATTGTGCTTGGGGTAAACGATCACCTGATTGACCGCAACGACATCATGATTTCAAATGCTTCCTGTACGACGAATAACGTCGCTCCACTCATCATGGTGTTAAATGAGTTGTGGGGAGTAGAAAAAGGCTTTATCACCACGGTGCACTCCTATACCAAAGATCAGAACCTGGTCGATGGCCCCCATAAAGACTGGAGAAGAGGCAGGGCAGCAGCCTATTCCATCGTGCCTACAACCACCGGTGCAGCGAAAGCCTCAACACGCATTTTCCCGCATTTGAAAGGCAACCTTGGCGGCGCAGGCATCAGGGTGCCAGTGCCCGATGGTTCACTCACCGACCTTACCTGCACAATCCGGAAATCGGCCACGGTAGAAAATATCAATGCGGCCTTCAAAGAGGCAGCACAAGGAAGACTCAGAGGCATTCTGCAATATACTGAAGATCCGATTGTTTCAGCTGATATCATTGGAAACACCCATTCGGCGGTGTTCGACGCCGGACTTACCGCAGTCCTTGGCGACAAGAATAAGCTGATTAAGGTTGTGGCCTGGTACGACAACGAAATGGGATATGCCTCGCGCCTGGTCGAACTGATCGAACGCTTTGCCTGAGCCACTCATGCACATTGATTGCCTTGTTGTCGGCTACGGTTTGGCAGGCGCTACCCTCGTCAGGGAATTGCTTGAAAAGGGACTCACGGTAGCACTGGTCGACGATGGGACGAAGGCCTCAAGCCAGGTCGCAGCCGGTATTGTTAACCCTGTCATCTTCAGACACCTGACACCAAGCTGGATGGCCGATGTGCTGCTTCCTTTTTCGCGGAATTATTATCAGCAGCTGAGCGATTTTTTGCAGGTGAAAATTTTTCATGATATAACAGTGCTCAGGATTCATGCCGAAGGTGAAAAGGCGCATTGGGTTCAGAAACAAAGCGACCCGCGTATGCACATTGGCTTGGTTCGCCCACCGGGCAATCAATCCCGGGTATAAACATGACCTATGGGGCCAGCAGGGTGAATGAGGCGTTTTGGGTCGAAATTGCCCTGATGATTGCAAAGTTGGAAACATATTCACAGCATCAGCTTGTTACGCTTTGCGAAACCTTCGATTTCAGGCAACTGCAATTGAGTACAGAAGGTGTCCGGTACAAATCAATTAATGCTGAAAAGATCATTTTTTGCGAAGGATTTCGGGCCGGCGAAAACCCGCTGTTTCGTTTCATTCCTTTCCGTCCGGTAAAAGGCGAGGTGCTTATCCTCAAGGTACCCGGGCTTGCTGAGGATTATATCCTAAACAAGGATGTGTTTGTGTTGCCACTTGGCCAGGGTTTGTTTAAGGTAGGTGCAACCTACGACTGGAGCGACCTGGGTGCAAGCGCCACGACAAAGGCGAAGGAAACCCTTATGGACAAGCTTGGGAAATTTCTGGAACTACCCTATGTTGTTTTATCGCAAGAAGCAGGGATCAGGCCTGCGATTGCTGACAGGCGGCCAGTTGCTGGTTTTCATCCCCTACATAAGAACGTATTGATATTTAACGGGTTGGGAGCTAAAGGTGCCATGCTTGCACCGTTTTTTGCTCAGGAACTTGTGCGTTTAATTACTGAAGGGATTGGAATGAACCCAGCGGTTGATCCGATTCGTTTTACCAGAACGCTTAATCCTTAATCACTGAATTTTACGAGTTTCAGCTCCTCACCATCAAACACAGCATAGGTAAAATTGGTCACCCAATCACCAAGAATGACCATACGGCTGTCAGTTGCAAGTTGATGGTCGGTGGGAACATGGCGGTGGCCATAGATAAAGAAGTTGATGTCAGCACGTTGTTTCAGGTAGTCTTTGCTATATACAAAGAGCATTTCTTTTTCGATAACCATCTGATATTCGGGCTTCTGTTCGCGTGCCACATTGGCGATCCGGCTTTTTTTCGAGAAATATAAACCAAGCCTCGTGCCGATATCAGGATGCAGCCAGCTAAACAGAATCTGGTTGAAACGAAGGCTGAATACCTTTTTCAAAAACTTATAGCCTTTGTCACCGGGGCCCAGGCCATCGCCATGGGCAAGGTAAAAGGTTTTGTTGCCAAATTTCCTGATCACCGGATCGCGGTGTAAAATGACGCCTGCTTCCTTTTCCAGGTAATCGAAGGCCCACACATCGTGATTGCCCCTGAAAACATGCACCGGGATTCCGCTATCAGTGATTTCAGCAATTGTTCCAAGTAGCCTGATGTATCCTTTTGGGACGACCGTTCTGTATTCGAACCAGAAATCGAAAACATCGCCCATCAGGTAAATCTCGGCTGCATCTGACCTGATGATGTTGAGCCATTTTACCAGTTTCTTTTCACGTTCGAGGCTGCTGTTGTGGTCGGGCACACCGAGGTGAAAGTCGGAGGCGAAATAGATATGTCGTTTTGGAATCGTCAATGCCTTGTTGATAAGGTTACAATGCAACTTCCTTGAGCAATTCTGTCACCAGCTTTGTCATCTTAGGCTGGGCGGCAGCAGCGGCGTCAATCACTTCTTCGTGCGAAATTTCCACAATTTTGCCTTTAACCCCCAGGTCGGAAATCACGCTCACCGCAAACACGGGCAGGCGCATATGCCTGGCAACGATTACCTCAGGCACCGTGGACATGCCAACAGCATCTCCACCGATGGATTTAATATAAAAGTACTCGGCAGGTGTTTCAAAGGTGGGCCCTGTAACGGCAGCATAAACACCTTCGTGCACTTTTATCCCCGACTTAGCTGCAACCTTGCGCGCCAAGTCCAGGATTGACCTGTCATAGGCTTCACTCATATCAGGAAAACGGGGTCCGATAAGATCGTAATTTTTTCCAATCAAAGGATTGGGCATCAGGTTGATGTGATCAGTTATCAACATCAGGTCGCCAACAGAAAAATCGGCCTTTAACCCACCACTGGCATTGGAAACAATAAGCAGTTTTATTCCCAATTGCCTGAAAACACGCACCGGAAAAGTAATCTGTTCCATGGTGTAGCCTTCATAATAATGAAAGCGGCCTTGCATCGCAATTACCTTTTTGCCGCTTAACTCTCCAAAGATCAGCCGTCCCTGGTGTCCGTGCACGGTTGAAACAGGGAAATTTGGTATTTCCTGATAGGGGATACTTGTTTCAGCTTTTATTTCGTTGGCAAGGTCACCAAGACCAGTGCCCAAAATGATGCCTATTTCGGGAGCAGCGTTAAGGCGCGTACGTATAAAGTCAGTCGTTGCTTGTATTTTTTCTAACATACTCTGTCAAATATTGATCAAATCCTTTTGCTTTGTTTTCGTGAAACTTAACCTCAATTGGGATGTAAAAAAGAGGAAATCTTTCGAGCCTGCTAAAATAAGGAGAATCGATCAATCTCATGGCATCTTTTTCGGTGGTTACCATTATCTTGTTCTTGCCAAGAATTGCTTCAAACTCACGTTCAAGATGTTTTATGTCGTTTTCGGTGTAAACATGGTGGTCGGGATAATCGTGCACAATCAAATTACTGCACAAATCGCGCAGGTGTTCTTCGAAAGGATAAGGATTTCCGATGCCACAGAACATCAAAATCGTTGTGAGTGTTTTTGGTATAAAAACCTTGGATTTGTTATTTACAGGAGTTAGTCTTCCATAGTCCAGGTATGAAAAATACAGCATTTGACCAGGTTGTGGCCTGATGATTTCAATAAGCCTGCGCTTGGTGAAGGGTGAGAAAACCCTGGGTGTTTTGGTGACAATAATGACGTTGGCCCGCTTGGCCTGGCTGCTTAAATCGCGTAAGTTGCCAGCTGGAAAGAGCCAATCGTTGGGATACAGGTTGTGAAAGTCGGTTAAGAGGATGTTGATCCCGGGCTTTACCTGACGGTGCTGAAAAGCATCGTCAAGAATGACAATCTTTGGTGGATTGGGCAATACCTGAAGCTTCCTGATGCCGTGAACCCTTTTCTCATCAACCGCCACGATGATATCATCGAATTTATTGATATACTGTTTTGGCTCATCGCCAATTTGCTGATAAGTCATTTCATTGGAAGCCAGCAGAAAACCACTTGATTTTCGTCTGTAACCCCTGCTTAGTGTTGCTATTCTGTAATTGTTTTTTAGTAGCCTGATGATATATTCAACCTGAGGTGTTTTTCCTGTTCCGCCCATCGAAAGGTTCCCAACACAGATTACCGGATGCTGAAAAGCAACCGGACGCAAAATTTGCCAGTCAAACAATTTGTGACGGACAATCAAAATCAGCTGATAAATCCAGGCAACTGGAAGCAACAACAGGCGCAATCCTCCCATTATGTTAGCAATTTAGGAGCTGAAATACTACTTATTTTCTTTAAATGGACCACCAATTTGTTCCTCTTTCTTTTCTGCCTTGTCTGGCACCGCATGTAAGGCTGCACCACAAAACATATTCACATTCAAATATACGATTTTTTTTTTATTTGGTTACCTTTGTTACAGTGCATTGTTGTTGAATCAAACAGCAAAAGCACCATTGCGTTTTTCTGATCATAAATACCAATTGTCAAAATATGAAGCTAACCATAGGTGAAGTGTTAAACAAGCTCGCCGAATTTGCCCCACTTTCACTGCAGGAAACCTACGATAATACCGGACTTATAATCGGTGATCCTGAAACTCTTGTCGAAAGTGCTTTGATTGCCTTGGATGTGACCGAAGAAGTGGTAGATGAAGCATTGTGTAAAACATGCAAGCTGATTATTGCCCACCATCCGGTTATTTTTGGCGGCATAAAGAAACTGACGCCTACAGGAGAGGTAGAGCGCACCGTCATCAAGGCCATCAAAAACGGGATTGCCGTAGCAGCATGGCACACCAACCTCGATAATATTACCGGAGGTGTGAATACAAGGATCGCAGAAAAACTCATGCTGAATAACACCGCAATTCTTGCTCCCCGGACAGGCCTTTTGAAGAAATTGGTTACTTTTTGCCCGGCAACCCATGCCGAACTAGTCAGGATTGCACTCTTTGATGCGGGAGCAGGTCATATCGGCAGCTACGATCAGTGTAGCTACAATACCGAAGGGGTTGGTACATTCAGGGCGGGAGAGGGGGCAAAGCCTTTTGCAGGCACGATTGGTGAGTTGCATCGGGAGAGCGAAATTAGAATCGAAACCATTGTTACTGAGTTCAAACTGAGAGCCGTGATCAATGCATTACTCAGCAATCATCCTTACGAAGAGGTTGCCTATGATGTGTACCCGATAGAAAACAGTTTTCAGGCAGGTGCGGGCATCATGGGTTATCTGAATGAGCCAATGCCTGTTGATGAATTTTTAAAACACCTGAAACAGGTTTTTGGCACTCCGGCCTTAAGGCATACGGCTATTCATAAAAAGATGATACACAAGGTTGCTGTGTGTGGTGGCTCGGGCGCATTCCTCATTAAAAACGCCTTGTCGCAGCAAGCGGATGCCTTCGTAACAGCCGATATAAAGTACCATGATTATTTTGAATCTGGAAACAACATGCTGTTGGTTGATGCCGGCCATTTTGAAACGGAACAATTTACCAAAGAATTGATTCATGATGTGATTCTGAAAAAAATTCCTACCTTTGCACCCTTGATTTCGGAGGTGAATACCAATCCCGTACATTACTTTTTTACACAATAATAACCTGAACATATGGTCACAGATAGTCAGGCTGAAAAAAGGAAAGCCGCAAACCCGGCTGAAGAGCAGCAAGAAATCAGCATCGAGAAAAAACTCATTGCGCTTTATACCTTACAGCAAATAGATTCACAAATCGACAAAATTCGTATCATCCGTGGCGAATTGCCCTTGGAAGTGCAGGACCTGGAAGATGAAAATGCAGGCCTTGAAACAAGGATTGAGAAATTCAATGCCGAAATCGCCAGCTTTAATGTGATGATTGCTGAGAAACAACAAGCCATCAAGGACAGCCTTGCCCTTATTAAACGCTATGAGGAGCAACAGCAAAATGTACGCAACAACCGCGAGTATGACTCCTTGTCAAAGGAAATTGAGTTCCAGACACTTGAGATTCAGCTGTGCGAGAAACGCATCCGTGAATACAATGCGAAAGAGGAAGAATTTACCAATGAGATTAATATTGCCCAGTCGCGACTCGATGAACGCAAAGTTGACCTTTCAGTAAAAAAAGCCGAATTGCAGTCCATTGTGGAAGAGACCGAAAAAGAGGAATCAGACCTGATGGAAAAATCGAAGAAAAGCAGTGAGGTTGTCGAAGATCGCCTGGTGCTGGCCTACAAACGCATCAGAAACAATGCACGCAATGGCCTTGCCGTGGTTCAGATCGAACGCGATGCCTGCGGTGGTTGTTTCAACAAAATTCCCCCACAGCATCAGATGGATATCCGTATGCACAAAAAGGTTATCGTTTGCGAGTATTGTGGCCGCATCCTGATCGACCATGATATTGTTGAGAAATTTCACAGTCAGCAGTAATTAACCGCTGATAATTTAATTGAAAAGGGAAATGCCTGCAGGCTTTCCCTTTTTTGTATTTTTACTGTAAATGAAAACCATCAGGATTTGCCTCAGTTTGCTGATGACCTTGTCAGTGATGTCGCTCACGGCCCAGTTCAGCTTCGATCGGCATTGCAGGGCAGCATACACTGATATTCAATCGCTGCGCTTTGAGATGGCCGAAGAACAGATCAGGGTCGGGCGCAAAGCGTTTCCTGAAAACGTGATGCCGGTTGTACTCAACAACTACATTGACTTTCTGAAGTTGTTTATATCGGAAGATCGGCAATTGTTCGAAACACTCAAGGCCAACAAAGATCACCGGATCGATATTATTTCAGCCGCAAACAGCAATAGCCCGTATAAAAAATGGGCACTCGCTACCGTCAATCTTCAATGGGCTTTTGCCCGCATTAAATTTGGCGAGTATTATACCGCAGTCTTCGAAATACGCCGGGCATTCCTGTTGCTTGAAGAGAATGAAGCGCTGTTTCCGGGCTTTGTTCCTAACAAAATTGGTCTGGGCCTTTTATACTCCCTTGTAGGAAGCATTCCGTCAAACTATCAGTGGGTGGTTCATCTTACGTCGATGCATGGAACGGTTGATGAAGGGGCGTCACTCCTTTATCAGGCCAGGGCATTATGCGAGCAATCTGACGAATTCAGGGTATTTCTGCCCGAAAGCCTGTTTTTCCTTACGTTCGTCGAAATGAACCTGAAACCGGATAAGTCGGGCGCGAAAAAACTGCTTGGGCATTTCAGTAACAAAGACTCAACTAACTTACTCCTTGTCTTTGCAAAGTCCGATCTGCTGATGCATACGGGTCAAAACGATCAGGCAATGAAACTGCTGCAAAACAGGCCGAAAGGCAAGGCATATTACCCGTTTTATTACCTTGATTATTTGCTGGCTGAGACACAATTGCGCAAACTTGACCCGCGAGCGGCGGAAAATTACAGCTTGTTTCTGGCGAAGTTTAGCGGTAGAAACTACCGCCTCGATGCCCGGCGCAAACTGGCCTGGCTCGGCCTGATTTCTGGTGATGAGGCAGCCTATTTCAGGCAGATGCAGCTCCTTGATGTTTCAGCTGATCCTCAGATTGATGCGGATAAGCAGGCAATAAGGGAGCGTGCGAGAAACCAGGCGCCAGATCTGGAGCTGCTGAAAGCCAGGTTGCTGTTCGATGGAGGCTATATGCGTGAAGCGCTGGAGGTGCTTACAGCCAGGCCAGGTTTGAAACTCAGCAGAGTTTCCGACAGTGTTGAATACCATTACAGGCTCGGAAGGATTTACCACGAAACAGCTGAATTTGCCAAAGCAGCTACCCAATACGAAAACGCCATCCGCCTGGGCGTTGGCAGGCCCGAATACTTTGCCGCTAACGCAGCATTAAAGCTGGGCGAGATTGCCGAAATACAGGGCAATACCGATGAGGCAATGTTTAATTACCGACGATGCCTGGCAATGAATCCCGATGAATACCGGAACAGCATGCACGCAAAAGCAAAAGCCGGCATTAACCGGCTTGAAGAATAAGTTAACATTCAATCGAATGGTCAGAAAATCAAAACTTTGTCCTTAAAGTCAGCACAAAATTGTTGCTGTTATGGTCTTGTTTAGTTGCGTTTGTTGTGTAGTTTTCCGATGAATACAGATAGTAATCCTGCTGCATGCTGCCATGCACATAGGCGAGGTCGAGGCCGAAATTCCCTTCGTTATAGCCTAAGCCAAATGAATAGGTTCTCATCTCTCCGTTATTCTGCTGATTGGCATAAGGACTGCCATAAATGGCATAGCCGCCACGGAAGCTGAAATTGGTGTAGCGCCATTCGGTGCCAAACCTCAGGTTATAAGTCGACTGATAGTCATTTCTGATGACACTGTTTTCGTCGGAGAAGGTGTAGTCAGGAGCCCTGAGACGGGCAGTAGCATAATTTACAAATTCATAATCAGCGCTCAGAAGGCCGTATTTACCCACGATAATGCCCATGCTTCCGATGGCCCTGAGTGGAGTTGTCAAAGAATAGTTATACTGACCATTTGGAGATGACTTCACATTGTAGTCAGGGCCAAGCTTGGCCTCGGTGGTGGTGGTGTAATAGTCGGTCAGGTCATAGAAGGCAGTGGGTGTGTGGAAAGCAGCGCCGAGCCGCAGCCAGTCAACAGGCCAAACAATCACACCGAGTTTCAGGTTAATTCCCCAACCTTTGGTAGTCAGGCGTTCTTTGTAGTTCCAGTAGTCGAAGCCTGCGATGGTATCAGCCACATCAAATTCAGTATAGGTCGATTCTTTGAAATAGCGTACAAAAGGCAATCCTACCGTTGCGCCGATGAACAACTTATCGTTCAGGTTGGCTCCTCCCGAGAACAGCCATTCGTTGGTTGAACCCCAGGTAGTTACACTTTGCTGCTGCCTGATGCCACCTTGTGGAACAGGGCTTGTGTACTGATCCCTGTAACCGGGAATGGTATCGATCAGATAGACATACCAGGCGGGATAAAGATCGAAGCCATAGCGACCTGAAGCTTCATCTTCGAGGATGCGGTAATCAACACCATAGGCTTCGTCGAGGTACACATCAATCTTTGAATGATCCTGGTTGTCGCCTTCGATAAACATCCTGTTACTGAAGGTGTTTGAGCGGTTCATGCCGAAAGCAAACTGGTAGAACTTCCAGGGTGCCTGTGAGCTGCCTTCAGGTACTTTGTTTGTTAACACAAAGCCCAGGTTACTTAGGTCGAAATTGGTTCTGGCATCTTCTCCAAAACGGCCATTATAGGTTGAGCCGGTTTTGCGGCTAAAGATTTCGGGGCTAACTGTGAACTCTGAGCTTCTGTAAAAACCAATGCCTGCCGGATTGGTGCTCAGTGATGAAAAATCAGCACCAAGGGCGCCGAAGGCATTTCCCATGGCCATGCTACGGGCGGTACCCTGATAAAATACCTGTGAGTAGCGTAAAGCGTCTGTTTGATCCTGTGCGTTCATGGCTGTAAACAAGCCGAGAAACAAAGCAATTAATCCTATCTTTTTCATGATTGAATGATTTTATGTGCAAAAAAGAACCTGCATGACTCAGTAATGAGCACTGAACATTGGTCATGCAGGTTTCAAAAAATATTATTGTTGCGTTTACCTACGGCCACCTCTTGATGAGCTGCTGCCTGAGCTGGAAGAACCACTGCTCCGGCTTGAGGATGATCCCGAGGAACTGCTGCCCGATGAGCTGCTACGGCTTGGACTGCTCACCGTACCGCTTGAGCGTCCCGAGGAACTGCTGCGGCTGGGTGTACTTACAGTGCCGGAAGACCTTGTTGATGAGCGCGACTCATTCACTGAACGCGAGCGGGTATTGTCCTGTGAGGATGACTCTCTCACTGCCGGTCTGGCTGTGTTGTCATTGTTTTGTGGCCTCACATATTCGTTGCTCGACTTTGGCTGTCTGTCACTAGGTGCACTGTACGATTTCGGGCGCTCATACCTTTGGTCGCGGCTGGTCGGCCTGTCTTGTCCGGACGGGCGCTCATAACGCTTTTGATATTCCTCAACCTTTTGTCCGGCTGTCGGGCGGCTTTTGGTGTTGCCTTCGGCACCCCTTACATTTTCCACTTCGTTTTCAGTGCGTTTGATGCGCTGGTTTGTGGATGACTCGGGTCTCTGCTGACGTGGTGATTCACCGCGTGATACACCAGCATCCCGTGTGGCGCGCTGGTCAGTTGCTCCTGCGTTTGCCTGGCTGTTGCCTGAGGCACGTCCCCTTGAAGCAGCTGCGTTTGCCGATTCAATTTCCGAACTTTTCAATCCCCTGGCAGGCCTGTTGCCTGGTGTAGTGGATCCAATGCTGCCAACGCCTCCGCGATGACCATAATAGTTTCCGCGACCGCCACTGCCGTAACCCGGTGAACCATAGCCGCCACCGTCGTAGTAGCCGTTCCAGTAACCATTGTAATAACCATGGTTATATCCGGCCCAGTAATTTCCTGAATAACCCCAGCCATAATTGTAGTACCAGGGGTTGTAGAAGAAGGGATCGTATCCCCAATATGGATTGTAGTAGCTGTAAGGACTGTAATATGGCCATCCGTAGCCATATCCCACCGACCAGCCATAGCCATACGGACTTCCAAACCCGATGTAGATGTTGCTCGAAGGGCTGCATCCTCCGCATCCTGAGTAATATCCATCATAATAATCGAAATTCGAAGAACTGTTGCTGCCGAACCGTTTGAACCGCTGGGCATATTCTGAGTCGTAATATGTTTCAGTGGTTGTATAAGTGGTTCCATCTGTTTCAACAACAGTTTCAGTTGTCGAATAAGCCGGTTTGGCTGATTCAGCCGGAACAGCTGCTGCAACGTCTTCGTTATAGTATGCCTGATAGTCGTAGGCCTGATTTGAACTTACTTCGTCAGCTTCGTAGGTTTCGGCCGGCGCTGTAGCCAGACTTTCGCTGCTGCCTGCAGCTTTGTCTTTTCTTGAATAGTACACATCATCGTTCACCTGACTCGCTGTCGAACAGGCAGTTGCTGTAATTGCCAGTGCGATGATTAAGGCGTTCATGGTTTTCATTTTTTTTCCTCCTTGATATTTATCGTTAAACCCCTGTGGGATTTTCTTAATTTTGCAATTCAATCTAGAAATACAAATACTATACCAAAATTAAATGGCAAAAGAATTAAGCTCGCGCGAAGATAATTATTCTCAATGGTATACCGACCTGGTCACAAAAGCTGATTTGGCGGAAAACTCTGCTGTAAGGGGTTGCATGGTCATAAAACCTTATGGTTATGCAATTTGGGAAAATATGCAGGCAGCCCTCGACCGTATGTTTAAGGATACCGGACACCAGAATGCCTATTTCCCACTCTTTATCCCCAAATCATTCTTCAGCAAAGAAGCAAGCCATGTAGAGGGCTTTGCCAAAGAATGTGCCGTTGTGACCCACTACCGCCTCAAAAATGATCCCAATGGGAAAGGCATTGTCGTGGATGAAGATGCCAAACTTGAAGAGGAACTTATTGTAAGACCCACCTCAGAAACAATTATCTGGGATACCTACCGAAACTGGATTCAGTCGTACCGCGACCTGCCCCTGCTGATTAACCAATGGGCAAACGTGGTGCGCTGGGAAATGCGCACAAGGCTGTTTCTTCGTACAACAGAATTCCTTTGGCAGGAAGGACACACAGCACACGAAACAATGGGCGAAGCTATTGCTGAAGCCGAACAGATGCTGAGGGTTTATGCCGAGTTTGCCGAAGAATGGATGGCCATGCCGGTGCTCAGGGGAGTGAAATCGCCCAATGAGCGCTTTGCCGGAGCTGTGGAAACCTATTGTATCGAAGCACTGATGCAGGACGGAAAAGCCTTGCAGGCTGGAACCTCACATTTCCTTGGTCAGAATTTTGCCAAAGCATTTGATGTAAAATTCCTGTCGAAAGAAAACAAGCAGGAATATGTTTGGGCCACCTCATGGGGTGTATCAACACGCCTGATGGGCGCCCTGGTCATGTCGCATTCTGATGACCATGGCCTGGTGATCCCACCAAAACTCGCTCCTATTCAGGTGGTTATTGTGCCGATTTATCGGAATGCTGAGCAACTGGAAATGGTGGCTGTTAAGGCACGTGAAATCAAGAAGAGCCTCGAAGCCAGGGGGTTAAGGGTTAAATTTGATGACCGGGATACCCAAAAGCCGGGCTTTAAATTCACTGAGTGGGAGTTTAAAGGTGTGCCTGTGCGCATTGCCATTGGCCCACGCGACCTTGAAAACGAAACCGTTGAAGTGGCCCGCCGCGATACCCTTGAAAAGGAAGTTCTTCAGATGACAGGCCTCGATCAGAAACTGGTAAACATCCTCGAGCAGGTTCAAAAAAACCTCTTCCAGAAAGCCCTCGACTTCAGGAACCTGAATACCTTCAAGGTGGACAGCTGGGATGAGTTTCTGGTGCAAATTGAGAAAGGCGGATTTATTCTTGCCCATTGGGATGGCACAGCCGAAACTGAACAGAAAATCAAGGACGAAACAAAGGCCACCATCAGGCTGATCCCGCTCACCAATGACGGAAAACCCGGAAAATGTGTGTATAGCGGCAAGCCTTCAACGCAGCGGGTGTATTTTGCCCGAGCTTACTAAATACATGTTCAGGGCGTAATTTTAATCAGCTGACCTGAACCGGTTTTTACCAGGTTAACATCAGGATTGCCGGAATAATATACGTTTCCCGGTCCTGAAATGGTTACCCCAAGTGCAATATTGGCCTGAACAAAACAATTGTTGGTTCCCTTGTTTTCGAGGTAGTTGAAGTTGGTGATCAGGCTGTCGGCGATTACCGGGCCAAAGCTGGCCTGATAAATGTAGTTTACCTGTGAAAATCCGTAAACCCTGAGATCAGCTGTGCCAAGATGAGAATTCAGGAGGCTCCTTTCGACATGCAGCAACAACCTGATGTTGCCACCTCCTTCGTACACATTGATCAGAAAAGTGTCGCACCTGAGGGTATCGAGAAACGTCAGGTTGCCCGACGACCGGTATTCAATGCTGTCGATTTGCTTTGCATAAACCTTGACTTTCAACGGATGGCTATAGCTTCTGACCCAGTTACAGTCGTTTTCATTGCCAATTTCGAGCCTGCCATTCACTACTTTTGTGACAATTTTTCCCATCAGGTTTTTTCCGGCAGTGACTTCCAGCATACCGGAACCTGAGGGAATCACTTCAACATCAACATTGTCTGTGAGTAAAATGCTGTTGAAAGCTTCAGCCTGGCGGAATTCTGTTTCCTGTGGTCCGGCTGAAGTGAAACAATCGCCAAGATCCTTGCCGCAAGCGGTTAACAAACCACCTGCAAGCAAGCACACACAACAGTAAATCAACAATTTTGTCATCCTAGTAATATTTAAAATCGAGGCGATAACCAAGTCCAAACCCAATATACTCCGCTTTACCAAAATGTGCAGTAAGGGTAGCCGACGCAAACAAATTGTTGCTGATGAGGTGCTTAACCGCAAGCTTCTGGTAAACATCGCCTTCCGACTTCTCCTTGCTTCCCAGGTGCATGCCTACGTTGAACAAAAAGGAGGTTTTTTGCATCAGCAATTCATAAGCAATGTTAGCACCCGGTTTAATCAGCTGCCAGCCATGGTCGTAGGGGATGCCGTTGATTTCGAGAATACGTTTGTCTGAGGCATCATAGGTGGCATCAAGCCCAATGCCGATTTTGCTTTTAGGCGAAACCTGTTTTAGTGCATTGGCTGCGACATTGTATACCAGAAAGCGCTGCCCGATCTGTTGTGTCATATCTTTGAAGCCAAGTGCTCCAGAAAATTCCACTGAGAACCATCTTTTACCGTCAAATTCGAAGGGATACAGCTGAGGCCTGAGCATGCGGTCGAGGTAGGGATTAGGCTTCATGATAAAGTAGGAAAAGCCCACATTGGCTGTCGGAATATTGAGCCCAAAATTGGGTGTGCGCATCGATCCGTTCGAAAAATGCGTCAGGCCGATGGCAGCCATCATCCGTAAACGATCACTGAGCTTGAACCTGAAATCAAAATACATGCTCACAGCCGCATTCAGGTGCGATCCAATGGCGAAGTTCTTGTAGTTTTCAATTGGGTCAAACCGGTTTGTGAGATAGCCCAAACCCAGTCCCAGCCTGAAATTGATGCTTCTGTCCTTGTTGCGGTTAAGCGGATAATTGATGTAAGGATAAATGGCATATCCCTGGCCAATTTCCTTGAATCCCCCCAGGGGCGAATACCAGAAAGCAATGCCCACCAATGGATATTGGTACAGCACTTCCCACTGTTGCTTGCCAAAGGTTGATTTTTGCAGCGCCAGTTCAAAACCGGTAAAATGCTTGTTGAACACACCCATTTCAAGGTGATGGTGGATAAAAAATCCATAATGTACACGCGACTCAAGCTGGAAATTGTAACGCGACATGGGTGCGCTTGCTTGTCCTTGCAGATTTTTAGTGGCCAAAGCCAGTAAAAACAGCACCATGCCTGCTACAATCCTAAACTTGCTGATTAGTGAATCCATAGACCGGGCAAAGGTACATTTTTGTTTCCATCTGTTTCTGAAAAGCACGCTGTGCCTGCTGTTATAATCTGTGCATTCATGCGCTTATGCGTCCCGAATCGTGATTCAATGTGCCGGACGCTACCCCTAATTGCCTGCGTAGGGTAAATGCGTACTTTTGCCTGAGTTAACAGAAACTATATGAAAGATAAACTTGCCTCATTCGGACGCTTGTTGCAGATTATGGATGAACTCAGGGCAGGATGTCCCTGGGACAAGGAGCAGACGTTTGAAAGTCTGCGGCACCTGACCATTGAGGAAACCTACGAGCTGAGTGATGCCATTTTGGAAAAAGATACTCAGGAGATAAAAAAAGAATTGGGTGACCTGATGCTGCACCTGGTGTTTTATGCCAAAATTGCCTCAGAAACCCAGGATTTCGACATTAAGGATGTGATTGATTCAATTTGCGATAAGCTGGTCATCCGTCACCCGCATATTTATGGTGATGTCAAGGTGAACGACCAGGAGGAGGTAAAAAGCAATTGGGAGAAAATCAAGCTGAAGGAAGGCAAAAAGTCGGTGCTTGAAGGTGTCCCTGTTTCACTCCCGGCCTTGTTGAAAGCCTACCGCATGCAGGAAAAAGCCGGAGGCGTTGGCTTTGAGTGGCAAAAACAGGAAGATGTTTGGGAGAAGGTGAAGGAGGAAATGGTGGAACTGTCAGCAGAAGTGAAGCAGGATGCCCCTACCGAAAGGCTTGAAGATGAATTTGGCGACCTGCTTTTTGCACTGGTTAACTATGCAAGGTACATTGGGGTTAATCCGGAAGATGCCCTTGAAAGGACCAACCGGAAATTTCGGCGTAGGTTTCAATATATTGAAGATCAGGCAGCCCTGAAAGGGAAGATGCTTCACGATATGGACCTTGACGAAATGGATGGTTATTGGAACGAAGCCAAAAAGCATGAACACTAAGTTGTTGCTGAGCCGGAATTTCTCCTGTCTGATGGCTGTCTGGCTGTTGCATATAACCGGTTTGCCGCTACTGGCGCAGACTGCTGACACGTGTCATTTTCGGATCAACAGAAACTACCTCAACAGTTACTGGCACGCAACCGCATGCTTAGCAACCCGACCTTTGCACTATTCGGGGCAACAATGGGTAATGGCGGGCGGCCTCACAGCACTGGCTGTCGTTGCCTATAGCCAGGATGAGGCCATGCTCACCTATTTTTCCCATCACCTGAACGGGCCGCAGGCAAGCGCCATCGAAAAGTGGGGCAGCCCGCTTGGCAATGGCCTGGTGGCGGGTCCCTTGCTTGCAGGTCTTTATATTTATGGGGCAACTCAAAATGACAGCCGTTCGCGTCAGGCCGCGCTTGCAGGAGCCCAGGCCTTCATACTCGGTGCAGGAGCCGCATTTCTTTTGAAAGAGCTTACCCACAGGCCAAGGCCCGATCAACTGAACCCGCCGAATGCAAGCCGCTGGTTCGGACCATTCAAGGGTGCCGGCTATGATGCTTTTCCTTCGGGACACAGCCTGCGGGCTTTTGCTGTAGCCACTGTGATTTCAGGAATGTACCGCGACCGCCGCTGGGTGGGCATCACAGCGTATTCGCTTGCCGGGTTTGCTGCCTTCAGCCGGCTAGCGAACAAAAGGCACTGGACCTCTGATGTGGTTGCTGGCGCCGCCATCGGGTATGCCATTGGCCGTGGCGTGTTGCTGTTCAACCGCCAACAGTCGGAGCACTGTTTTACGACACAACTTAGCGAAAATGGCCTGGGCCTTGTGTTGAATTTCTGATCAGCATACCTACAGAGTTTGCTTACCGGTGGTTTTTCGGTATATTTGTTCACTTTAGGGTGTTTATCAGTAACCAATACTTCATGTCATGCGCATTAAACAGTTGATGATTTCAATGATCATGTTTGTTTTAGCCGGACAAACACAGGCACAAGGCTTTGCGCCCATTGGTGCACAATGGCATTACACAGAGTATTTTTCGTTTTCGATCCAGGTTTCCTTTCTTTCAATCAGCGTTACCGGTGATACCCTTATCAACGACCAGCTGTGCCGCAAGCTCACGTATAAAGATCAGTTATGGTGTACCTTTCATAGCGAGGCTGTGTATGAAGAAGACAGTGCAGTATATTACTATATGCCTCAGTTGGACACCTTCCAGTTGCTTTTCGACATGAAAGCCATGGCCGGAGATGGTTGGACAAGTATTTTTCTTACGGATATTTCCAGCCCCGGACAATACGATACCGTCAGGGTTATCGTGGATTCAACCTCACAGATCGTCATCAACGGACATCCCTTGAAGCGCATGTTTGTAAGCTATCACAATGTGAATCCTGATTACCAAACCTTAACCTATTCAAGTATCATCGATGGCAAACTTGGCGACATCAGCTATTTGTTCAATCTGTACAGTCTGTCAGGGACAATTTGTGATGCCAATTACTCGGGTGGCTTACGTTGCTACCAGGATCCGGAATTTGGTTTCTATGAAACAGGAATTGCCGATTCGTGTGAATACACAACGGCAATACATGAAATTCAGGGGATAAACAACATGAGGGTATTTCCGAATCCTGCGTTTAAGCTGGTGAATATTGTATTGAACACGCCCGAACAGGCGGAGGTTAAGTTGATTGATCAGCAAGGCAGGGTCCTGATTTGTCAGCGCTTTGAGTCGCCAACATCACTTGATGTAAGCAACATAGATACTGGAATTTACGTTGTTGTACTTAGCCCTTCTTCAGGAAAATGCCAATATACAAAACTGATCATCTATGAATAATCACAAAATGAAACGCATGCTCATGCCGGGCAGCTTGCATGGCCTTGTTATCTTGCTCCTGTTGTCGTGCCAGCCAAAGGTAAACAACGATTATTTGCGACGCGATGGAACACAAATCGTGAACAATCAGGGCCCTTTCCTCATCAGGGCCATCAATTTTGGCAACTGGATGGTGCAGGAAAGTTATATGATGAAGACGAAAGGTGTGTTTCCGCAACACAAGGTTAAACAGCTCATCAACGGACTCATTGGTGAAGAAAAATCAGCTGTTTTCTACGATACCTGGCGCGCAAATTTTGTTACTGAAGCCGATGTCATTCATATCAAGGCGCTGGGATTTAATGCCATCAGGCTTCCCATGCATTACAATTTGTTTACATTGCCAATTGAATCAGAGGCGGTTAAGGGTGAGAATACCTGGCTCGAAACGGGCTTCATACTTACCGACAGTTTACTCTCATGGTGCACAAAGCACGAGGTTTATCTGATCCTCGACCTGCATGCCGCTCCCGGCGGGCAAGGCAAGGATGCCAACATCAATGACTATGATGCAGAGAAGCCATCGCTGTGGGAAAATCCGTTAAACCAGGAAAAAACAATCGCGTTATGGGCTAAACTTGCCAGTCGTTACGCGAACGAACCCTGGATAGGCGGTTACGACCTCATCAATGAAACAAACTGGACCTTTGAGGAAGGCAAACAGGAGAACGGGCTCAATGATACCTCAAACCTGCCATTGCAAACGCTCATGATGGACATAACAAAGGCAGTGAGGGCCGTTGATCAGCATCATATCCTGTTTGTTGAGGGAAATGGATGGGCCAACAATTACCATGGCCTGACTCCGCCATGGGACAGCAATATGGTGTATTCTTTCCACCATTACTGGCAGCGCAACGAAACACGCTCAATCCAGCGTTTCCTCGATATGCGTGAAAAATATCAGGTGCCATTCTGGATGGGCGAATCGGGTGAAAATTCGAATGAATGGTTTGCCGAAGCCATTCAGTTATTCGAGCTGCATGGTATTGGCTGGGCCTGGTGGCCCTACAAGAAATTTGATTCTAGGACGTGCCTGATGGAAGTGCCTGTGAGCCCTGAATACCAAAAGATTCTTGATTACCAGGCAAATCCAGTTGATAGCCTGAAGCCTGATCCTGAGTTCGCTTTTCGTGCACTGATGCAGCTTGCCGAAAATCATAAACTTGTAAATTGTAAGTTAAACAGGGGTTACCACGATGCCATGTTTCGGCAGGTGGTATCAAATGCCACTTTGCCTTTTGCCGAAAACAAGGTGCCGGGAAAAATATGTGCGGTCGACTATGATCTTGGCCGGATGAACCAGGCATACCATGACGAAGGCTATGCCAATTTCTGGGTCACGGATGGAGGCGATGGCATTGACCCGAACGAAGGCGGATTCTACAGAAACGACGGAGTCGATATTACCACTGCTGATGATCCGGGAGGCAATGGGTTTTGTGTGTTTTCAATTGCCGACGGGGAGTGGATGAAGTACACCCTTAACGTTACAGAAACAGCATTATATCAGGTTGATACAAGAGTTCTTAATGAAGGGCAGGGTGGAGGAAAGATCCTGTTTCAGACCGATGGCAACACGATGTTAACACTCGACGTGCCACCATCTGACAACAAGCAATGGATAAGCCTTCAGGCTGACTTCAGGCTTGAAGCAGGCCAGATCCCCATGACCCTGCGTTTTGTGAAGGGTGGTTTTAAACTGAGTACCATCGCTTTTACAAAAAAATAAACCATACGGTTAAGACATAAAAAAAACCGCCCTGCTTCATTGAATTGGGCGGTTTTGACATTTTAGAACGGCTGGTTAGTGCTTTGCAAGGTATGTGGCAACACCTTCGTGAGAGGCCTGCATGGCTTCGTCGCCTGGTTTCCAGTTTGCAGGGCAAACTTCGCCGTTTTCTTCAAAGAACTGCAATGCGTCGATCATGCGGATGGCTTCGTCGATGCTGCGACCAAGAGGCAGGTCGTTCACTACCTGATGACGGACTACACCTTGTTTGTCGATCAGGAAAAGTCCACGGTAAGCAACAGATTCGCCATTGAACTCCATTTCACCGTCTTCGTTGTAATCAAACTCGCCAGCGAGTACATCGAAGTTCGTTGAAATGGTTTTGCTCAGGTCAGAAACAATCGGATATTTCACACCCTGAATTCCACCCTGGTTTTTTGGGGTGTTGAGCCATGCCCAGTGTGAGAATTTTGAATCAACAGAACAGCCAACAACGGCAACATTGCGTTTTTCAAATTCTGCCATCTTTTCCTGGAAGGCCAGGATTTCGGTTGGGCACACAAAGGTGAAGTCTAGCGGATAGAAAAAGAACACGACGTGCTTTTTCCCAATGTACTGTTCAAGAGAAAATTTCTCTACAAATTCGCCACCGTCAATTACAGCATCTGCTTCAAACAACGGGGCTTTTTTTCCTACTAATACGGCCATTTTTTTTCTTTTTTATGGTTAATGAATTGTTTTCTAAATTTCTACAAAAATAAGGTATTTGTCGCACAAGCCAGTTTCAACGACAGATTTTTCTTATTATCTAACACTTAAAAGAGCCAATTGTTTAAACAATCCCTTTAAGCTTTAGTTTTTAATCAGCTCAGTTGCCTGAACATCGAGCTTGTTTTGCTGGTTGAAATCGAAGAGGGTAATTTGCCTGATGGTGTAGTAACTGTTCCAATAGGTTTTGAGCGCGCTGTAGTAGCCTATCCGGGCATTGTCGTTATCGATCTGGGCGTTTTTTAATTCCAGCACATCGTTTACCTTGCCGATCATATACCTTTTCTGTGTCACATCGAAGCGTTTCTGCGCCACGGTATCGGCCTTGGCAGCAATCATCAGCTGGTTTTTCTGCATACCGAATTGCATCACCTGCAGGAAAATATTTTGTTCAAAATCAAGCCTTTCCTGCTCAATGGATGTCTTGACCAGGTCGAGGCTCGACTCGGCCATTTTGATGCGCCCCCTCGCCTGACCCCAATCGAGGATAGGCACAGCGATAGCCAAAGAGATCCGTTGCTCATCGAGAGGATTTTTATACACATCCTTTATCAGGTCGCTCGACTGAGTGAGTCCGTAGGTAGCATAAAGCTCAGCATCGAAACGGCCATCAAGTTTAGCCATGCTTAGCTGGCTTTCTGCCTCCAGCATCCTGCGCTCGAAGGCCAATCCTGTCGACGTATTGTTTTTAGCTTCACTGATGGCATCATCCACCTTTACTTCAAAATGCACTGTCTCGGCAGGAGGGATCAGCACAATTTGCTTGCTCACCTTGAGCCTCAGATACGATTTAAAGGTGAACAACATATTCTGGTAATTCAGGTCGGCATTTTCCACAGCTGCATTGGCACGCAGCAAATTCAACTCCAGCTGCAGCAGTTCGTTCTCGGCAATTTTTCCAAGGGTGTATCTGCCACGGGCAATATTATACAGGGTGTCGTAATTGGCCTGATTTTTCTTGGCTATTGACACCTCCACCTGTGCCATTAGCAGATTGAAAAAATGGTTGACAGCTGTGGTGGCAATTTTCTCACGCGACTCGAGGTATTCGCGTCGGGCTTCTTCGTACACCATGGGTTCAATCTTCTTTTCCCATTTGTAAGCGTTATAGCTGAAAATAGGTTGTCTGAAGCCAATGCTGACAGGCGTCGAAAGGAACTGGTTGGTGGTGGTGTCAACATAGTAATTGTCGATCCGTTGCAGGCTTGAGTTTAGAAACACCTCGCCACCCGTAAAACCGATTTTCTGGCTGAGCGACATATTGGCGTTGTAACGGGCCACTTGTCTTTCGCGGTATTCTTCAGTTCCATCCGATTGAATCACAGCATCGATGGTCCGGTTGTAGTTGGGTAGGGTGGCATCCACCTTCAGGTTTGGAAGGTAACCGGCTTTAAAACTCCTGTAATTCCAGTAACTGCGGCGAAAACGGTGTTTGGCAATCAAGGCATCAGGCGACTGATCCTGGGCAAGCCTGATCACTTCGTTCAGCGAGAAATACTGAGCATTGTCCTGTGCATTTAACACTGGCGCAAAACAGGCCAGAAACAGGCTCAAGGCCAAGGGTTTCACAAATTCTATCCCGAAAAACTTAAACTTGAACATGAATATTATTTTTTGATCTTCTCTAATACTAATTCTTTTTCAGGGGAACCATTTGAACAATGGTTATTGAGTTCATTTTCGTTTAATCATGCCGGAGCGAAGTCACCGGATCCTGATCGGCTGCCTTTCGTGCCGGAAGGTAACCGAAAACAATGCCGACGCTTGCGGAGACACCGAACGAAAGGATGATCGACCAGGCGGATACAATGGTCAGGATTTCAGTGGACTCCATAATTACCCTGGCCATGATAACGCCCAACAGAATACCTAAAAGTCCCCCACTGATGCTGATCATTGTTGCTTCGGCGAGAAACTGAAAAATAATGTCATTCCGTGAAGCACCTACCGATCTCCTGACGCCGATCTCACGGATGCGTTCCATCACAGACGCCAGCATAATATTCATGATGCCAATGCCACCCACCAATAGTGAGATGCCGGCAATGGCGCCCAACACGATGTTAAAAATGTCTTTCGTGCGCTGTTCCTGTTTCAACAGAAGTTCAGGAACGGTGATTTGAAAATCGTCGACCCCCATATGGCGCCGTTTCAACAGTTGGTTTAATACCTTGGTGGTTTCATTGAGTTTTTCGCTGTCGTAAAGCTGCACAACAATCTTATCCAGCTGATGGTAGTTGGCTTCATCATCGGAACCTCCTGAGCTGCCAAACGACATGATGCTGTTGCCGGAGAAAATCACCGTACTTTCGCCACCCGTTAATGAACTTGCATTAATCTGAGCCCGGTCCTTAAAACGCAATAAAACGGTATGGATAGGCGCGTAAATATTGTTGTTGAAATCGGTAATGCCAAGATCTTCGGTTGACTTGTCGCTCACCATGCGGTTTTCGATCACGCCAATGACCTTCAACCAGATATTGCCACATTTGATGTGTTTCCCGATGGGATTTTCCAGGGCAAAGAACTTTGTTTTAATGGTCGGACCAATGATGCAAACGGGACTGCCTTCTTCGAGTTGCTGTTCGTTGAACATATTGCCATCCTGCAAACTGAGGTTAAACACCGCGAAGAAATCGGGAGTAACACCGTTAAGTTTGGCCTGCAGAAGAACGCCGCCATTAATCATGCTTGTTTCGTAAGTCACTTCGGGGCTCACACGTTCAACGGTCGGAATAATGGCCCGGATACTTTCCACGTCTTTCATCGAAAGCCCCGGTGAATACTGTTTTTTAACCTCTTTGCTGTCAGTCTCCTGATCGCTGCTCTGGGTTTTGCTCGGCTCGTAGCGCGCGCTAACGATGATGTTATTTACACCAACGAGTTTCATCTGCTCCAGTATTTCCTGGCGGGCTCCATTGCCAATGGCCATCATGGCAATTACGGCAGCCACACCGAAAATAATCCCAAGGGCAGTCAGGATAGACCGGGCCCTGTTGGCAAAAACTGCCTCGATGGCAACCTGGACAATTTCCCAGTATCTTTCCATAACTGTTTACCTTTTTCTGCCGCGTTTACCCATGCCATCGCCTTGAGGTCTTATCCCGGGATGCGGCATTGGTCTTTCGTTTAGCGTGTCTCTCTTAACTGCCGAAGGTTTTTGGGCTTCTGCCTTGTATCGGGCCACCAGCTCTGCCGGCAGCAATACCAATTTATATGAATCTGGATCTTCAGGAGCATTCAACCTCACGATGTCATCTGCCTTCAGGCCTTCGCGAATGATGATTTCATTCTCATTTGATTTCCCGACAATAACCTGCTGCCGTTTGCCACCAGTAAACACGTATTGAATGGTATCGAGGTTGTTGATGGCTTCAAGCGGAACAAACAACACGCTGTCAATCAAGTCAGTGAGAATGATGTTTTTGGTGGTCATTGCAGGCCTGATGATCGAATCATATTCATTGACTTCAATCTTCACCTCGAAAACCCTGGCGTTTGAATTTTTCATCTGCTCACCGATATTGGCAATTTCCAACACCTGGCCTGAAAATTTCTTATCCGGAAAGGCATCAATGCCAATCTCAACGGTTTGCCCGATTTTCACTTTCGAAATATCGATTTCATTGACATAGGTTTTCGTAATCATTTCCCTCAGGTTGGGCAGGGTAGCCACCACATTTTCCCATGCACTGATTGACGAACCTGTTCCGCGCTTTTTACCATCCCAGTCGCGTTGGTAAATCACCATGCCGGTCTTTGGTGCCTTTACGGTAAACTCCTGGCTGAGCTCGATGAACTTGGCATATTCGCCTTGTTTCTTCTTGAGGGCTGTGGCAACCTCCGACATATTGGCAACTGCTTTTTCATATTTGAGCGAATAGTTGCGCTCTGCCTGATCAAGTGAGCGCCTTGACCGGTCAAACTCAATCTGAACCTGACGCTGTGATGCCGGTGGCTCGTAAATTGATTGGTCCACTGCAATCTGGGCTTCTTCGAGGGCATACCTCAGGTTAATCAGCTCGTTGCGGGCTGCCCTCAGCTCCATGGTAGTATCGAGTTGGGTTTTGATGAAATTGTTCTGGTATTGCTCAATGTCTATTTCCTGGTCTTTCAGTTTGTTGGTGAGTTCTGACCGGTCGAGTTGTGCCACATAGTCGCCCGAGTCCACGATAGTGCCATCGGGGATGATGTCGTCGATTTTCAGCTGCCAGATGCGTGCTTCGCGCAGCAGTGATGGATTGGGCCCGAAAATCTTTTCAGAACTACGGGCCTCCAATTCGCCGGTAGTTGTCACTGTAATTTTAAACTGACCTTGTTTCACAGGAGCCTCAATACCCGATTGCTTATCAACATTGGGCTTGGTAAAATACCAAACAATGAAAATTAAAACAACGATAGAACCGATGATGAGGTAATACTGCTTGCGATTGTTTTTCATTTTCTTGGTGTGATGGGGTGAAACATCAGAGAAATTTTTGAATGATCTTTTCGATACCGATGCCTTCGGCTTCAGCTGTGTAGTTACGTACAAGCCTGTGGCGAAGCACAGGCAAGGCTACGGCCTGCACATCTTCGATGTCGGGCGAATATTTTCCACGGAGCAGGGCGTTGCATTTTGCGCCAATTATCAGGTATTGTGAGGCCCTTGGTCCTGCTCCCCAGCTGATATAGCTGTTTGCCCATTCATGGGCGTAGCTGGTTCCTGGCCTTGTTTTCGACACCAGTTTAACGGCATAATCAAACACATTGTCCGGAACAGGTACCTTGCGGATAAGTTGCTGAAAATACTGTATTTCCTCGCCACTCATAATCACCTTCAGCTCCGCGGCGGGTTCGGCGGTGGTGTTTTTTACCACCTGTATTTCCTCATCAAAGCTTGGATAGTCGAGCCAGAGGTTAAACATAAACCTGTCGAGCTGGGCTTCGGGCAACGGGTAGGTTCCTTCCTGTTCGATGGGATTCTGTGTGGCCAGCACAAAAAATGGTTCCTGCAGGTGGTGCGTCTGACCGGCAACGGTAATCGTTTTTTCCTGCATGGCTTCAAGCAATGCCGATTGTGTTTTGGGCGGGGTTCTGTTTATCTCGTCGGCCAGAATAATGTTCGCGAAAACAGGCCCTTTGATAAACTTGAACTTTCTGGCTTCATCCAGAATTTCGGTGCCGATGATGTCGGAAGGCATCAGGTCAGGGGTAAACTGAATTCTGCTGTACGACAGCCCAAGGGTTTTGCTGATGGTGTTCACCAGCAGGGTTTTAGCCAGTCCGGGAACGCCTACAAGCAACACATGGCCTTTGCTAAAGATAGCAATCAGGGTGTTTTTAATGATCTCGTCCTGGCCAATAATTATTTTTCCAATTTCGCCGCGAAGTTGATTGAATTTTTCGAGCAGGGCATCGGCGGCTTCAACATCCGATTGGTAAGGCACCATAATCATTCAGTAAATTAATGTTTGGCCAGGGCCATTAGGTTAAGGAGTTTTTTTCCAGTTGAACTTAAACGGGCATGTGGAAAATTCATCAATAATCGTTACAAACGCATTTTTCGATTTGTTGCCAATCCAGGTTTCGACGGCTTTTTGTTTTTTCGCCTGCAGCGCCCATTCCTGCACCCGGCTGTAATCGTCGCGCAGGTTGGCCTGATGCGGTTCTGTTTTCGTTTTCACCATCAGCAAGCGATAAGCATCTTTGCCATCTTCCGTTTTCATGGGCACCGGATCGCTGAGCTCACCGACAGCCATCTTGTCAACCAAAAACGATACCTGTTGGTCGAGCTGGCTGGCTTCAAACCGGGTACTGCCATTATATGGATTTAACAACAATCCCCCGGTGAGTTTGTTTGGTTCTTCCGAATATTTCTCTACGGCTGCATCAAATGTAATGTCGCCGCGCCTGATTTGCTTTGCTATTGAATCGAGCTCGGTATATGCCCTTTCAAGGGCTTCGGGTGATACTTTTGGTGCGAGGAGAATATGCCTTACATTGACATAATCGCCACGGCGCTCAATCAGCTGAATGATGTGGAATCCAGCCTCTGTTTCCACAATCTCGCTTACTTCGCCATCTTTCAACTTAAATGCAACTGCTTCAAATTCCGGATAAAGCTCACCACGGCCATAAAGTCCAAGCTCGCCGCCTTTTTTTGCCGATCCCGGATCTTCCGAGTAAAGGATGGCCAGTGTGGAAAAACGCTCACCCTCGAGGATGCGTTTTCTTAATTCATGCAGCTTTTCCTTTACCTGCAATTTTTCATCCACGCTGATGGGAGGTTTCTTCATGATTTGTGCAACCTCATATTCTGTGGTGATCATTGGAATACTGTCTTTTGGCAACGATTTGAAATATGCCTTGATTTCAGATGGCGTTACCTGCACCTTTGACATGATGCCATTTTGCACCTGATCGACAAGCATTTGATCCTGAACCAGTAAGCGTAATTCGTTTTTGATCTCGAGGATGCTTTTGTTGTAATACTGTTCCAGTTTTTCCTGCGATCCGAGCTCACTGGTGAAATACCTGAGCCTTCTCTCCATTTCCTGTTCAATTTGCTCAGGCGTAACGGTAATACTGTCGATTTCAGCCTGATTTAGCATCAGTTTCTGAAAAAGCAGGTCTTCCAGAATCTGACAGCGGATGGTTTGTGCGCCACCACTGATTCCGCGCTGCAAACGGTACTGAATGTATTGATTCTCAATGTCAGATTGCAGGATAACATTCTTACCAACGATGGCAACCACCTGGTCGATGATCTGGTTTTGTTGCGCAAATACCGGTTTCGCCAGCAGTGGCAAAAGCAGCAGGACAAGCAGGCGTAAGTTATTTGTCATTTATTTCGTGTGCGTTATATAATAACTGATGAATTAACAGCATATTGCCTTCTGCGGCTTAATACAATTCAAAGTCCTTGTTGCGCAGGGCCTGTTCATACACATCTGCATGCATTTGCTTGATCAGGTCCTGTTTTCGCTTGTTCAGGATAATATTCATGATGTGATCGTGCTCAAACTCCAGGGGCGATATGCTTTCGCGCATCATGAAGTCCCGGAACAGCACCAGGTATACAAAAGGCTCATCAACAAACTCAACAAAGCGGTTGTTGTTTAGAAATACCTCCTGGTTATAGGCCACAAGGGGAATCTGAAGCAGGAGGTCGTCGAATTTTATCCAGTTTTCCTCATCGAGGTAATAGGCAATGGCATGGCGCTGGGCCAGGGTGTTGAGTGAGTCGATGTTTAATACCGTCCTGTTTTTAAGCAATTTACGAAACTGATTCACGGCTTTGGAGTCGGTCGGAAGGATCACATACACCACCTTGACGATGTTGTATTTTAACTCGAAATTCGTTTTATTCTCGTTATAGTAACGTTCAATCTCACTTTCATCCACAATGGTGTCGAGCTTCTGGCTGATCAGTTCGGTTTCGTAAGTGTAGATGATGAGCGAATTGCGGTAATCCTCCAGCTTTTTCGAAAAGTCGGTTTGTCCGGGCGTGAGGTTTCTTTCTGCCTGCCGGATCAGCATCCTTTTTTCAAGCCATTTGTCGATGAAGTTTTTCACCAGCATCATGCTGTCGTTGGTAGAAGTGCCAGTCGGAACAACACCAGCCAGGTCAGACTCATACAGGTAAGTGCCGTATATTTTTGCCAACACAGCCCCTTTGCTGGTGTCAGGAGCAGGCTCACACGACACCAGCAGGGTAAATATCAGCAATATGCCTGTAATCAAACGAAGCATCAATAGGTGGCTTTAACCTGCTCGAGGAGGTTTTTGTTAATGATAACAGGATATTTGGTTTTCAACTCAGCAACCCATTCTTTCTCAAGGTAATTCTGGTAATCAGAGGTGATGATGCCTTTTGCCTCGTCGAGACCTTTAGGTTGAGGAGCCATTACCTTTCTGATTTTGACTAATACAGTGAAATTGTCAACATCGGAATGTTGCACCGACAGGCTGTTATCTTTCCATTCGGCTGCATCGATAAACCTGTTGTCGCCCCGCTCGAATTTACCGGGCTGAATCCTTACTGACTTCAGGCTGTCCTGGTCGAAGCTTTTGGCTATAGCTCCGTCATCTGGCAGTGATTCAACGAGGTGTTTTACCTTGTCAACCTCATCTGCTTTGGTAATGGTAAAAAGCGTAGCATCCACCCGCTCGCCCCACATATACTTGTTGGTGTTTTGGTTATAGAAATTGCGCAGGCCAGCGGTGTCTTTTACAGCGTATGTCCACACTTTTTTGTCCATCAGGTCGAAGAGGAGAATGCCATCACGGTATTCGCGCATCAAAGCAGCAAATTCAGGATATTTCTTTTCGAGCTGGTCGTTTTCGTAAGCAATGCAGCTTTCTTTAACGAATTCATTCAGCAGTTTATAGCCATAGGCCTCGGGGGTCATGCCTTCTTGTTTGTGTTGATTTTTAGCCATATACGTAGCAAACTCACTGAGGGTATATGACTTCTTGCCAAGTTTGAACAATTTGTCGGTACGGCCTTCAAACGATTTGGCAGAGAAAGTGCCGTGGGTGAGGGTGGTATCAAGTGAAAGCATGAACGGTCCGACAACTTTGTCGTTCAGTTTATACTTTGCATCCTTTTTAATCTGGTCGATCACCACTTCTTCGCTTTTCTTTGAACGGGCATCTTTTGAAATCCGCTCTTTCAGTGCGGCTTTTTCGGTTTCAAAACTGCCGGGTCTTTCAACGCCGATAAGTTTGATGATGTGGAAGCCATACATTGTACGAACGGGTTTTGAAACCTGGCCGGGTTCCATTTTCTTCACTGTTTCAACAAATTCAGGCACAATGCGGTTTACAGTAAACTTCGACAGTTTGCCATCCCTTGAGGCTGAACCCCTGTCTTCAGAGTATTGCTTTACGGCTTCTTCAAAACTGATGCTGTCTTGAATTTTCTGATAGATTTTGTCGATTTTTTCTTGTTTCTCGGCAACTTCAGCCTCGGAAGCTCCGGGATTGACACCAACATAAATGTGGGCAACTTCAATTGATCCCAGCGCATCACTCACTTCGGTTACCTTGATGAGGTGGTATCCAAACTCTGACCTGATGGGCATCGAAACGCTGCCAACGGCAGTGTTAAATGCTCCATTTTCGAAGGGATACACCATATCGAACACCGAAAAATAGCCCAGGTCACCTTTGTTTCCCGGACGGAAAGGGCGTTGGTTGGGAATGGCTTCGCGGTCGCGTGCCGAAGGATCTTCAGAAGCTTCCATGGCCACATCTGCAAAAAGCTCACCTTTCATGATGCGATCCCTGAGCTTCATCACCTTTTCATAGGTAGCAAGGGTGTCTTTTGGGGTTGCATCCTTGTTCACCAGGATCAGGATGTGGCTTGCCCTGACGTCTTTGAGTTTGCGCTGATAGGCTTCGGCGAGTAAGGCTTCGCTTACTTTTTCATCCGTAAAATAGGGTTTTGACAATTGTTTGCGGTAACCGGCCAACTCGGTAATAAAGGCGCTATTGGTGTCCATCTTCAGCGATTTAGCCTCAGCAACCTTTAACCTGAAATTGATATAAAGGTCGAGGTATTCCTCCAGCGACTTTTTGTCGAGGAGTTCATTATTCATGTTGTTTTTGTGAAAAACATCCATGAATTCCTTCACAGTTACATCTTCATTTCCGATGGTAACCAGTACTTTTTTGTCCAGTTTCCCTTGGGCTGAAACAGTTGTGCTGCTGCTGATCAATGCAACAAAAAGCCAAATTATCAGGCTGTTAATTGGTTTTAAGCGTCTTACCTTCATCATGTATTTATTTTGAAATTATTCAAGTTTGCAATTAATTTCCCCTGCTGTAATTTGGGGCTTCACGTGTGATGGTGATATCGTGCGGATGACTTTCGTGCACGCCGGCAGCAGTAATTTTCGTAAACCGGGCGTTCCACAATGCGTTAATGGTAGCTGAGCCGGTATAGCCCATTCCGGCACGCAGGCCGCCAACAAGCTGATGGATAACCTCTGACAGTGATCCTTTGTAAGGTACCCGGCCTACGATGCCTTCAGGAACCAGTTTTTTAATGTCGTCTTCCGTATCCTGGAAATAGCGGTCTTTTGAGCCTTCCTGCATGGCTTCGATGGAGCCCATGCCACGGTATGTTTTGTACTTACGTCCTTCGTAAATGATTGTCTCACCAGGAGATTCTTCGACACCTGCAAAAAGCGAACCTGCCATGATGGTATGGGCGCCAGCAGCCAGGGCCTTAACGATGTCGCCGGTGAACCTGATTCCGCCGTCGGCAATAACAGGAATTCCTGTGCCTTTGATGGCCGAAGCCACATCGTAAATCGCTGTGAGCTGTGGAACACCTACTCCTGCGATTACGCGGGTGGTGCAGATTGATCCCGGACCGATTCCAACCTTGATTCCGTCGGCGCCGGCTTCGATCAGGTCGCGGGCAGCCTCGGCAGTTGCAATATTGCCAATGACCAGGTCAATGGCCGGGTAAGCGGCTTTGATGCGTTTCGCCATTTCAATGACTCCTTTGGAGTGGCCATGTGCGGTGTCGACAACAATCGCATCGACTCCGGCTTCAACAAGGGCTGCAACCCGTTCGAGGGTATTGGCTGCAATGCCGACAGCAGCAGCAACGCGCAAGCGGCCGCGGTCGTCCTTACATGCATTTGGTCTGGCCTTGATTTTGATAATATCCTTGTATGTAATCAGGCCAATGAGCCGGTAGTTTTTGTCGACCACAGGCAATTTCTCGATGCGGTATTCCTGAAGAATGTCGGCTGCTTTCTCGAAATCAGTGAATTCTGTTGTGGTGATCAGGTTTTCCTTTGTCATCACATCATAGATCGGGATATTGACCCTGCGCTCGAAGCGGAGGTCGCGGTTGGTGACAATGCCCACCAGTTTGTTGTCCTGGTCAACCACAGGAATACCGCCAATGTGGTATTCGTGCATGATATTCAGGGCATCGAGCACAGTCGCATCAACGCGCATGGTGATGGGATCGATGATCATACCGTTTTCGGCGCGTTTCACCCTTTTCACTTCAGCGGCCTGTTTTGCAATGCTCATGTTTTTGTGAATCACGCCAATGCCGCCTTCCTGTGCCATGGCAATGGCCATGGTTGAATCGGTTACGGTATCCATCGCGGCCGAAACAATGGGAATGTTGAGGCTGATGTTGCGCGAAAACAAGGTGTTCAGGCTTACTTCACGGGGTAACACTTCACTGTATGCAGGCAGTAAAAGCACATCGTCGTAAGTAAGTCCTTCACCAACGAATTTATCCTGATTAAATGACATGTGACTTGTTTTATTAAGTGGTGCAAATGTATTAAAAATCATGTTATCTGCCTGTAGTTGCTTTTAGCCACTTGCCGGTGAATCCTGCAAAAACACATTTGTTTGCTAAAGTTTGTGTTATTGACCGGAATAACGCCTGAAATTAACTGAATGATATACAGGCAGGTATTTTTTGTGTCGCCACAGAATGCGCAGGGTTTGACGGGTTTCATCTTGAAAATTACCCTGTTATATGGGTAAGCCTCAGATGAAAAGCATGCTGTGTTTTAACACTTTTTAATATTAAATACGATCATTGGAGTTTGCTGATGTGAAATATTATTGCTTCGTGACTAAAATTGCATTATTTTTAGACTCCCAAACAAAACAACAATATCATCTTCATGTACCATGCAGAATGATTGATTTTTTTTATATTCACCAAATAAAACATTACTGATTTTGCGATCAACAATAATCAGGCAGTATGGTTTATTACTGTCATTTGGCATTCTTATAAGCATTCTTTTTTCAAGGGTTTGCTACGCACAAAGTGAATCATTTAGTTTTGATTCAAACATTAGTATCGGGAGTGACGGCAGCGAAGCACCTGGCGTTGTTGCCGATGTATTGTTGGCAGGGGATTTCTTTGTTGTTCATTGCCATGATGGGATAAAGGTCTTTCATGCAAATAAAAATGAACTGATTGGTAGTTTTCCCTTCTCTGATGAAACTCAAAGAAGCAAATTTGCCCCTTATCCTTTTAATCCAAGAACTTATGTTGGTGATTTCACTCTCATGACTTATTCACCATCAAACAATCGGGTTTTTATTGTAAGCCCTGAATTAAGGGTTTATGAATTGCAATTAGGCGATGAACTTCAAATGAATGAAGTGTATGATTTAGGCAGTTTAAGTGATAATGACCATTTAACAGCTTTTTTTTCAAATAACAGCTATTACGTGGCCAGCCAATTCCTTTCGGGGCTATTTATGATTGACGGAGATGAAGCAGCATTGCTTCAAACAGGATATCCCGCCTACCAAATCACTGGGGTGCCACAACTACAAAAAATGTATGTGTGGAATGAACTATTGGTTGCCGGAGCAGGGGTGTTTAGTGTTGATTATTCTTCAGGAAGTTTTAACATTAGTAACCTGAATGAAGACTTCGAAGGATTGACCAATTCTCCCATCGGCGACATCATTTATAATCCGGTTTTAAACCACAGCCTGATCAGTCTTTACAATCCTGATGAGGCTGTAATCAAAGTAATAGATGAGGGCACAGGCGAAACAATCAGTGATTTAGTAATTTCAGGTGCAGCGTATCCTGATAAAATGTTTGTGACCAATGACCGGCTATATGTTGCTACTGGCACAAAAGATGATATTGGCGAGCAGAATCCTGCTCCTGTGATCTATAGCTGCACAATCTCAAGTGAAGGCTATGGTGAATTTGAAGTTGTTCAAAATATAGCTTCCACTATAATGACCGTTTCGCAAAATGATTATCCGGTTTATACGGTTGATTTCAGTCTCGACGAAGAAAGTGGCAAGATATACTGTTTGATTGCGGTTAATAATACGACTTATCCAAGGAGTGTACCTGATGAATCAGGATACCTAAACACTGGTTTTTCAACACTTGCACCTTATCATTCCATGACAAACACATCAAGTGTAAACATTATTCATGAAAATGCGCTACCATTCAAAGTATATGCGATTGAAGAAACAAACGCTGAAGAGGTTTCTTATAGTCCATCCTACCCAATTCTACACAACGCAAGAAGCATTAAGGTATTGGCTAATTCTGTCGGGGACAAGCGTCATCTTGTAATCAATGCGAATAAACTGTTGGTAATATCTTTAATAGATAATAGTGAATACACTAGTAACATTTCGCTAAATAGTTTCACGTATGACCCCTATACGAACAAACTTATTGGATTTGCAGATCTGCCGACAGTCACTAATAATGAGACTATTAATAGTGCAAGGAGTGCAACAATATACAGTAAGGAATTAAACGCCCTGTCACAAACCTTTAACCTTGAGGAAAAGTTTACTTACTATGGCCAGGCAGCAGCAATTTTCTACAATCCATTTGACAAAATGGTTTATTTTCAGACAAAAGTGGATGGTTCACGAAGGGGACAAGACCCAATGCAGCTATACCAGATAAACCCTGAGGACATTCCTGAGACTATTGATGAATTAGTGCCTGTTTCTCTTGAAGAATATGGCTATTTCGTAGAACTTGATGAGTGTGAAGACCTTCATTTTTGGAATTACAATCTAACACAACCCTTTATTGATCCATACCTGAATAAAATATTTCTTCCGCTTGGCGGACATAGCAAACTAGTTGTTGTTAATTTTGAGCCCCTTGAAGCAATCGCCCTCAAACCCGGCAAGATCAATTGGATCTCCTTCCCCCGCCTGCGCCTCGAACCCGGCCAAAACTACGCAACCCTGGACCGGGCCCTGAACAACCACCCCGTGCTTGCAAACCAGGGGAATATTCAGCCTCAGGATTTCTTTAATACTGTTGAAAATATTAATAAAATCACCAACAACCCACCCGGGGAGTATGAAAACAACCTGGTTGCTGCCCAGTGGAACGAATCATATGAAAAGTGGGAGCCAAATCAACCATTAATCCAATCTATTTTTCAGGATCGAGGCTACAAGCTCAACCTGCACCCAAATGAACAAATCCACCAGCTCCACCTTGCAGGCACAGTAGAAAGCCCCGCCCACGAAAAGTTCCTGTATGCAGCCACTGATCCCGCGAACCCCGCGCGCAGGCGCGAGAACTGGACGGGCTATTGGTTGTATGAAACACAAGACATCTTTGATGCCC
>Ga0208371_1000023_pt1 | contig 161722 bp, 153 predicted proteins | sample SubbioCR12Aug_1A_FD_184827 | JGI IMG/M metagenome (GOLD analysis project Ga0208371, IMG submission 184827) | Serpentinite rock and fluid subsurface biosphere microbial communities from McLaughlin Reserve, California, USA - CR12Aug_1A (SPAdes) | ecosystem: Environmental > Terrestrial > Deep... | reverse complement strand
TGGAAAAATCAAGGCGTTCAGGGCCGTGTTCAGAGGGATCAATGATATTGCATTTTTCATCTATCGTGTTTCACTAATATTTGCTTAATGAATTTCAACTCCCCACCTGTTTTATCTGTTGAGCCGACATTTCCTTGTTTGAGATTTTCTTCTGGAAGTAATCTATCTTGCCTATGCGCATTGAAGCCTGAGGCCATGTTTCTGCCCGTCTGGGCCATTGTTTTTTTTTGATTATATTTGTCCAAGTAACTTGTGAAACCAACTCGATTGGTTTCTTAAACCGTGATTTTGCTAAATATACCGCATGACGACTGCCATCATACTGACCTTATGCAGCTTGTTTTTACTGGCCTATATTTTTGATCTTACCTCTGCAAAAACAAAAATACCCTCAGTAATACTGCTGTTCTTTCTTGGCTGGGCAGCCAAAGAAATTTCAACTTTGTTCGAAATTCAGGTTCCTGAGCTGAGTAAGCTGCTTCCTGTGTTTGGAACGGTTGGTCTGGTGCTGATTGTGCTTGAAGGAGCGCTTGACCTGGAGTTTAATGCATCAAAAATTTCACTGGTAAAAAAGTCAGTGATTGCAGCCCTCATACCCATGGTTGGCCTGGGTTTTTTACTCGCAATCATCTTTCAGCATTTTGGCCATTACAACTTCAAAGATAGCCTGGTAAATGCCATTCCCCTATGCATCATCAGCAGCGCCATCGCCATCCCCAGTGTAAAGAACATCAGCCGGCGCGACAAGGAGTTCGTGATTTATGAAAGTAGCCTTTCTGACATTTTCGGGGTCATATTTTTCAACTTTTTTGCCCTTAACGAAACCATTAATTTTACTTCATTTGCCCATTTTGGTATTCAATTTCTGGTCATTTGCCTTGTTTCATTTATTGCAACATTGGGCCTTGCATTCCTGTTGAGCCGAATCTCACATCACATCCGTTTTGTGCCGATCATCATCCTGATTATATTTATATATGAGCTTGCGAAAATGTTAAACCTGCCGGCCCTTGTATTTATTCTTTTCCTTGGACTATTCCTGGCCAACCTCGATGAACTGAAGGATATCAGCTGGATCAGCAAGCTTAAACCTGTTGAATTCAATAAGGATATTCAAAAATTTAAGGAAATCGTTATCGAAGGGACATTTCTTATTCGAACCCTGTTTTTTTTACTTTTTGGCTATCTCATCGATTCCAAAGAAATATTAAATACAGCCTCGCTTTCATGGGCGCTTGTTATTGTTACACTGATTGTTGTGTTTCGATTTCTACAATTGAGGTTGATTAAAATGCCACTTCGCCCACTCCTTTTAATTGCTCCAAGGGGGCTTGTTACTATTTTATTATTTATTACAATAATTCCGACTGATAAAATCGCCATCGTGAATAAATCACTAATCATTCAGGTTATTATTATAACTTCGCTCATGATGATGGTTGGTCTGATAACCAATAAAAAGTCCAGAAAAACAGAGAATTAAAAACGTATTATACCTTTTCGATTGACACTATTGGTGCCAAATATTGTTCGTATAGTATTTCTGCCTGGCTCATTTATTCCTGTTCCAAACTAAAACAAAATATATATTCGTAAGAGTATGGTGAATTATTGCAATTACCAAATCAGATGAATTGTTGAGCTGATTATTTATTTCGGAATATTTGTGTACCTTTGCAAAATAAATTATATACTAAAATATTTAGTGATTTAGTTATAAATAGTAATAATGTAAAAAGTTGATTGATAATTAGTAAAACGTATTACATTTTGAAATCAACTAAAATTGAGAACACAAAATATATGATTACTTTTAAGAAAATCAACAACGAAAATGATTTTGACACGGCATTAAGCAGGACAGCATTTGTGGACTTTTTGCATGCTCATCTGGAGCAATTTGGTGATTCAATCCCTGCCATTAACAAGTCGATTGACTTTGCATTCTGTAAGAATGGCGGATTGGGCGGATTTCTGCTGGCAGTATACTATAAAGAAAAATTGGCTGGCACACTCGTTATTAACAATACCGGCATGTCGGGCTACATCCCTGAGCATATTCTTGTTTATGTGGCTGTTGACCCATCTCTCAGGGGAAAGGGAATTGGCCGCAGCCTTGTTGAAAAGGCGATAGCTGAATGCAAAGGCGACCTGAAACTGCATGTAGAATATGACAACCCTGCAAAACGACTTTACGAACGCATTGGGTTTCATACCAAATACGCTGAAATGCGTTTTATTAAACAATCATAGCAATGGCCACCTTACATATCCATTCTGAGCGAATTATCGGAAACATAAAAAAACTGAATGAGTATCTGACGCCAAAGGGAATCCATTGGACCCTGGTAACGAAAATCCTGAACGGCAGCCGGGCTGTGCTTGAAAAGATCCTCAACGATCCGTCAATCGAAGGAGTACATTCAATTGGTGATTCGAGGATGTCGAACCTGAAACTGATCAAGGAAATCAGGCCCGACATCCTGACGATGTACATTAAGCCACCGGCCATAAACCTGGCAAAAACCGTCGTGCGTTATGCCGATATTTCGCTCAATTCCTCGTTCGAAACCATTAAAGCACTGGATGCCCAGGCAGCCTTGCAGCAAAAGATCCACAAGATTATTGTGATGATCGAAATGGGGGAACTGCGCGAAGGCATTGTGCGCGACAACATCCTCGGGTTTTACGAAAAGGTGTTTAAACTGGAGCATATTTCGGTCATCGGCATTGGAACAAACCTGGGCTGCATGTACGGCGTCGAGCCAACCTATGATAAACTTATTCAGTTGAGCTTGTACAAACAATTGATCGAAACCACCTTTAGTGTCAAACTTGAAATGGTTTCGAGCGGCAGTTCAATCACCCTGCCACTGGTATCGATGAACAAAATTCCGAAGGGCGTTACCCACTTTCGGATCGGCGAGGCTGCCTTCCTGGGAAGTTCTCCCTACGACAATAAGAAATTCAGAAACCTCTCAACAAATGCATTCAACTTTGCCGCCGAAATCGTTGAGATAGAGAAAAAGGAAGTGGTCCCGGATGGTGTTATCGGTGATGCGGCTATTGGCGAAACTGCCGATTTCAACAAGATGCAATACACTGAATCATACCGGGGAATTGTCGACTTCGGAGAACTCGATGTTGATTACCATAACCTTGCCGCCAAGGATGATAAAATCAACTTTGTAGGAACAACTTCTGATATGACTGTATACGACCTGGGCCAGGTGAGCCACAAATACAAGGTCGGTGATCAGCTTCACTTCAGTCCGAACTATATGGCTGTTGCCAGGCTCACCAATTCGCGCTATATGAACAAATCAATCGTATAAAAGCTGATATCACGTGAAGGAAGCATTATGGCATTAATTATAGATATGCAATGATAACGAATCTGCGGCCTGTCTTTACCTGAAAATCACGCGAAATCTTTCATCATGGACTGGGAAAAGTTAGCATTATCCTTAAGGGACTTTCGCAGGAAACTGCATCAACATCCTGAGCTATCGGGACAGGAAAAGAAAACAGCAGCGGCAATAATTGCATTCGCTGAAAGCTTTCATCCTGACAGGATTCATTATCCCCTTGGAGGCGAAGGTGTGGCCATTGTTTTCAATGGCACATCAACAGGACCTGCTGTCTTGATTCGATGCGAGCTGGATGCCTTGCCGATTGCCGAGATCAACGATTTCCCACACAGATCGGTAAGCGCTCAGGTCTCACACAAATGTGGTCATGATGGCCATATGGCCATCGTTTCCGGCTTAATGCCGCTCCTGGGCCGGCAAAGGCCTCAAAAAGGGAAGGTGGTATTGCTTTTTCAGCCGGCTGAAGAAACGGGTGCAGGCGCATTGAAAGTGATCAACGACCTGAATATCAGGGATATATCGCCTGATATGGTGTTTGCGCTGCATAACCTGCCTGGTTTCGAAAAGGGAGCGGTTGTGGTTAAAAACGATGCCTTTGCCTCAGCATCCAAAGGCATGATTATCACATTGAATGGAAAGACTTCTCATGCCGCCGAACCTGAATACGGGATCAGTCCTGCGCTGGCAGTCGCTGAACTTATTCCGGCCTTGACAAAACTGCCTCAGAGCGCAGTGTTCAGCGACTTTACCCTTGTCACCATCGTGCATGCGCTAATTGGCGAAAGGGCTTTTGGCACCAGCCCCGGCCACGCGCGCTTAATGGCTACCCTTCGTGCTGCAAATGATAGTGACATGGCAGTGATGACTGACAGGGCAACAGAAATGGTAAACAATGTTGCAACACGCCACAAGCTGAAAGTAATGGTTGAGTGGGTCGAAGAATTTCCGGCAACAGTGAACCACCCTGAGTGCGTCAGTCTGATTGTGTCGGCTGCTAAGGAAAATAGCCTGGAACTGCAGCAGATGGCGCAGCCGTTTCGTTGGTCTGAAGACTTTGGACATTTCACACATCAGTTCAAAGGCGCCATGTTTGGCCTTGGATCGGGCAAAAACCACCCACAACTGCATCATCCTGATTATGATTTCCCTGATGAAATCATCATCGACGGCACAAAAATGTTTTATTCCATCATCCTAAAAATCCTATCATAATCCATGTTTCAGTCTTCATCCATCGAAATAAGCCGATCCGCCCTAAAACAAAATATTCGTTTCATTAAAAATTACCTGAATGATGGTGTGAAGCTTTCGAGTGTGGTAAAAGGAAACGCATACGGACATGGCATTGAGGAATATGTTCCCATTGCTGAGGAAGCAGGTATTGAGCATTTTTCGGTATTCAGTGCCGATGAAGCCCTAAGGGTTAAGCGCATCTGCCATCCTTCGACCAGTGTGATGATCATGGGATATATTGATAATCCGGAACTGGATTGGGCAGTAGAAAATGATGTTGAATTTTATGTGTTTGAAAAAGACCGCCTTGAAGCCGCGGTGGTGGCTGCAAAAAAGAAACACAAAAAGGCCAGAATACATATCGAGGTTGAAACCGGCATGAACCGGACCGGATTCGATGCTTCGGGCCTAAAAGAAGCCATGAAATACTTGAAGGAAAATGAGGAATTTATTTCTTTTGAGGGTCTTTGCACACATTTTGCCGGCGCAGAAAGTATCGCCAATTATGTGCGGGTGCAAAACCAGATTAAAAAATTTAACCGGCTCCGACGCACAATTGAGACAGCTGGCATGCGGCCAAAACGCTACCATACAGCTTGTTCGGCAGCAGCAATAACGTATCCGAAAACACAGATGGACATGGTGAGGGTGAGCATTTTGCAATATGGCTTCTGGCCAACACGCGAAACATTTGTGCAGTATGTGCACAAAAACGGCATGCCCGGTGAACAGCTCAAACGGATACTGTCGTGGAAATCGAAAATAATGAATGTCAAGGCAATCAAAACCGGGGAATTTATTGGCTATGGCACTACCTTTCTTGCACAGACTTACAAGGTAATCGCAACGGTTCCAATTGGTTATGCTCAAGTATTTTCGCAAAGCCTGAGCAACGTTGGCCGTGTGCTGCTGCATGGCAAGAGGGTGGCCGTTATCGGCCTTGTAAACATGAACATCATGATGATTGATGTTACCACCATCGAAGGAGTGAACAAGGGCGATGAGGTCGTGATCATTGGCGAACAGGGTGAACTCGAAATTTCTGCTGCCTCTTTCAGTGAGCTCTGTGCACAGGTGAATTATGAAACACTTACCCGGCTTCCGGTGAGTATTCCCAGAAAGATTGTCGATTAATTTCTGTCTCACCAATCATGATGATGCAATTGTCCACAGCCAGACTTGGGGAGCCTGGGCATGCCATTTATCACGGTTCCTCAATAAACTAACCTTTATTATGAGCTCTATGCGTTCACTCAGGAATTTACAGGGCATTCCGGTTATTAGTCTGTATAACAGTTCATTGTAATCAACAATAACTTCACATAATAAAAATTCCCGCTTGCTGGTTCAGCCGATTGTTTAACAGCAATCCGCTTGCTAATTTTGTGTTGGGATTCTACCTGCTTTCAACAACAAATTTCGTTAATGAACATAAAACCAATGCACAATGAAAAAGTTTATCGGTCTGTTATTGATGGTCCTGCTCGTTGCCGTCAGCTGTCAAAAAAAGGATGCATCAGATGAATTTTCAAACTCCCTCAAACTGGGTACCGGGCTAAACCCATCAAACCTGTTTCAGCTAGCCGGAGAAGGAACGAGTTTCACAAAATCGACTCCTGTGTATTTCCGGCTCGAGAGCAAGGATGACATGGCCGGATCAATGGTCCGCCTGCACATTGTTGGCAGCGGTGTGGCCTATGACGAAAACTGGGACTTCAACAATCCACAGAGTTACGGTCATATCTTCCTTTCTTCATTTACCCTATCCGAGGCAGGAACCTACACCGTGACAGGCATCCTGGTAGCCAGCAGCAAAACAGTGGCATCCGTCGCTTTTACCATACAATAAGCCTCCTTAAGCAATCATGCATCATAAGTTATGCTGTTGGATATGAAACTATTGCTCCTGGAGCACAATATTATTCCTGCTTTTATCAGGAAACATTGATTAGCGAGCGTAAACAGGCTAACTTTGAGCTGAATTTAACACCAAAAACACCATGTCGAAAGAAAAAGAAGGCAAAGAAAAATCGGTAAAAAAACAGCCTTTGAAAAGCCTCAAAGAGAAAAGGGCAGCCAAAGAAGCCAAGCGCAAAGACAAAAACGATAGAAGTCATTTATTGTAACAAATCACTTCGGTTACAATTTCCTGACCTTTGAGTAGTAAGCCGGGTAATGTTGACAGCCTTGCAATAGTCGGGTATTAGGGTTTTTACTATGTTGGACTGAGTTTATGGGCAAATCTATTGAGTATGTGACCAGGAGGATACCGGGGGTGTCGCTGTTGTTGGTAATCCTGCTGTTACTTCCCGCTTGCCGGAAGGAAAGTAAGCCCGATAGGCTGTTTGAAGTTTTTCTGATGGACCGGTCAGATCATTCGGCCACCATCGGATGGACTGATATAGCGCAGGTTTCAGGAGACTCATGCCATTATGAGCTTTACCTTAACGAGACGTTGGTGGCCGCTGACATCGAGAATAAAACCTACACTTTTCAACAGCTGAAGGGTAAAACCACTTATCAGTGCAGGCTTGTAGCCCTGGTCGGCACCGAAAGTCTTGATAAGGCCCTTCTCGCGTTCACTACTTTCGAAAACTATCCGCCGGCTGAATTTGATATCGAGACCGACTCAATTACAGGCACGGCAGTTTCGTTGTACTGGGAGCAATCAACCGACCCTGAAAACCGGCCATTATCTTATACGCTTTTTGTCAATAATCAGTTGGTAACAGCCCAATTTGCCGGAAACCATTACAGGCTTCAGGATTTGTCTCCTCAACACTCCTATGCCATCCGCGTTGTGGCAACCGACGATCAGCAGCAAACAACTTCTGCATCTTGTGTGATCAAAACACTGAAAAACCCTGTCGCCCTGATGGTTCAAAAGCAGTTGGCCTGGGATGGACTTAAGCGTTCGTATGCCGTATACAGGCCCAATCCTTCGGGCAACACCATGCCACTACTGATTTATTTTCATGGAGCCGGTGGCCATGCCTGGCCAGAGATGCAAAACGCAAGATTCAGGGACGTAGCCGATGAAAACAACTTTTTGCTGGTGTATCCTCAAGCGAGTATCTGGGACCAGCCTGACATTCCAAGCTGGAACATCAACGATTTTAATGCTGTTGACGACCTGGGATTTATCAGAGAGATGCTGAAACAATTGATTAATGACTATCCGATTGATGAAAAACGCGTGTATATCACCGGCATGTCGAGTGGCGGGTATATGACTTATTACCTGGCCTTTAAGATGGGCGAAAAGTTTGCTGCCATAGCACCTGTTTCCGGTTTGCCAGTGGAGTATACCGTGCACAATGAAACCATCGGATGTGAACTTCCACTGTTGCATATGCACGGCACTATGGATGCAATAGTTTCTTACCAGGGTGGATATCAGTCGCTTTCTGTTGATTCAGCCATATCCTGGTTTGTCCGGAACAACCATTGTAATCAGGTGCCGGAGGTCAGCCAGCTGCCCGATATAAACACTACCGATGGATCGACCATCACCGTGTACAACTACACTGGTCCATACACACACAAGGATGTGGTCTTGTATAAAATCAATGGCGGAGGGCACGGATGGCCCGGAGCAACCAATGATTCAGGCGCGAACAGAGACATTGTTGCGGAATATGAGATCTGGAATTTTTTCAGGAAATACGCGCTGAATTAGTCTTTCTCAGCAATTGCTCCAAAATATTAACTTTTATAGCCAGAATCTAAAATTGGTGGTTATTTTGTGTCAAAATTTGAGCCATGACCGAAGAGAACCGTTTTCTTGACAGATACCGCACAGGGACAACGCCCTGGGCGCATCAGCAAGTTGATTTTAACCTGATCGAAGTAATAGAAAAGCGTCAAATCAAGCCTTGTGTGGCCCTCGATCCTGGTTGCGGCCTGGGTGTTGAAGCCATCTGGCTTGCAAGCAAAGGCTTCAAGGTAACCGCCATGGATATTTCACCCCTTGCCCTCGACAAAGCCAATGCCGCTGCCGGGGAGCTGGGTAATGAGATTCGTTGGATGGTGATGGACATCATGACTGACGACCTGCCCTTATCGACCTATGATTTTATTTTCGACCGGGGCTTTTTTCACACCTTCGACAGTGATGAGGAACGCAGCCTGATGGCGCGCAAGCTTGCCGCATCCATGCATGAGAACGGTCTCTGGCTTTCGCTGATCGGCAACAAAGACGGCGTTGCCGTGCGCACCGGCCCACCGCTAAGGACTGCAAGCGACATCGTGCTTGCAGTCGACCCTTATTTCGAAATTCTTTCGCTTGAGGTCAGCATTTTCGGTAGCGACCAGGCCAATCCGGCAAAAATATGGCGCTGCCTGATGAAAAAAAGAAACTGATTGGGCTTTGCTAAAGGATTACTCAATCAATAATTTCGTGCTGGCAACACCATTTGGCGTAACAACCTGCAAAATATAAAGCCCGCTGCTGTAGCTACTTAGATCAATAATCTCATTCAGGTGACCGGAAGCTGTGACGTTTTTCGACCAGACAATGCGACCCTGTACATCGCACACCGCAAGCTGCACTGATGCGTTTGGTTCTATTTCTGCTTCCAGTGTGAACCTGCCATTTCCTGGATTTGGATAAAGTTGGAGGGTGTTTTGCAGCACCTGATCAACAATGGCCGATGCTTTGCTTATTTCAAACCAGTTGAGGTTGTATTCGCCGGCAGCAGAATACAAACGCAAGCGGTAATTGCCGCTTTGCAAGCTGATCTGGGTGCTTTGGTTTTCCCATTGTTGCCAGCCTCCGGTGCCTGTGAAGCTAATGGTTTTCAGGGTGGTAAACACATTGGCAGCGGCAACTTTTACTGTAACACGTCCATTGTCATACTGTGAAGCCACCCTGAACGTAATGGTATATTCACCACCTTCGGCCACATAAATATTGTAATCGAGGTAATCACCATTGTTGGCATAGCCAACGTTCTTGCCCCCATTCACATCGCTGCAGTCTTCGAGCTGAAAGCCATTGTTGTAGTCAAAATCTTCGGCCTGTATCCGGGCAGGAATCATGAATCGCTTTGGGAGGTTGTTTTTTACCGTTTTCTGGTTAAAGGCGCTTAAGGGCACTTCATCAGATAGTATTGTGTTTCCGTTATAGGATAATTTCACAACCTGCCCGTAATTGATTGTTTGCGAAATGTTTAATACCAGTATTTTGGGATTTGTTTCGTGGATGGCAGCGGCTGTGATATTGGCCTGGCTACCAGCAATTGTCACAATGAAATCGCTGATGGCATCACCCAGTGTGCTGATGTCTTTGTTCAGGGTTACCATGATTTGATCGCCGGTAGTGGAAGTTGCAGCTGAAATAAACTGAAATGGCACGGAACTCACCGGTACCGGATTGAGAAACGAAAACAGATGGAAGTTTGAACCACCACGGTCAAAAACAAGCCTGACTTTATGTGTACCTGCAGGGAGGATAACCCCGCTGGTGGTTGCGCTCATCCAGGTTTGCCAGCCGCCTGTTTGCGGCAGGGTAAAGCTGCTGCTGATGTCAGTTCCGTCGACTGCAAGGTGAACGATGGCTGGTGTGGCATTGGATGCCGAACGGTACATAAGGGTGTAAGCCGCAGTAGAATCAGCTTCGATGGTGTATTGCAACCACTCGTTATCATTTACCCAGCCAACATCATAACCAATATTTGCCGGATGGTTATCGCTGCAGGCCTCAATGTCGACGCCATCGTTACGGTATTGCCATCCTGCATTCCATGCTGTATAGGTGTTGCTGCTCAAATGATAATTGGCAGTGTCGGTATCCCAGTATGCCGAAGAGCATTTACCAAGGTCGTAATTCACTGCATGAATCGCTTCGCCTGGTTTATATACCCTGAACGGGAGTGCCTCATCAGAAAAAGGTTGTCTGATCATCGCGTCAATCACATCGCGCTGCACGGTACAATTTTCGATGCGGTGCTTATCGGCCCAGTCCATTACAGCTGCAAAGGCTTCAGAAGGCGTTATGGCCGGACTTCCGTTTTTCCAGTAATTCAGCAAATTGTTATAGGACGCACTTTCATGCACCAGCAACACATTGTTGATTCCTGCTTTTTTAACCGGCCACCACGACCAGCCAATCTTTTGTTGTTCACACAAGGCAATGAGACTGGTGAACCACGAATTTGAGTTCTCGCCCGATTCGCCCAGCCATATGGGAACATTGTAAGTGTTCCGCATATTGATCATCCAGTTGATCGACTCCAGGGTGTTGTAGGTCCAGTATTTGTGAAAACTATACACCATATTGTTGTCCCAGGGCGGGGTAAGTCCGGTGAAATCATTGGCGAACCAATTGCCCTCAATGAATATGATGTGATTATGGTCGACAGCCCTGATGGCATTGGTAATGTCGAGATAGAGGTTTTTGAGCATCACGCCATTGGGCAAATCCCAGTTCGGTTCGTTGATCAGGTCGTAGCCCCCCAGCCAGGGTTCGTTGGCATAACGTTGGGCAAACCGGGCCCAAAGTGCAACCGTTTTACGCCTGTTTTCGGCACTTTCCCATAAAGAAAGTTTGGTGTCATCATAATCAGAGATGTTGGCATCGTGGCCCTGTCCACCAGGTGCTCCATGCAGGTCAAGAATAAGGTACATTTGGTTATCGCCACACCAGTCAAGGAGGCTGTCGATGCGGACAAATCCCGATTCCAGCCAGGTATCCTGTCCTTCAACTGGCTCCTCTTCAATGGGTAGTGTGAACCACTTATAATGCAGGGCTACACGCAGGCTGTTAAAACCCCAGGCGCTGAGCGAATCGGCATCGCGTCGGGTAAAATGATTGTCGAGCCAGGTTTGATAGAAGGTGTTGGTGTTGGCTTCACCAAAGGTTTCAACCATTTTCTGCCTGAGCTCATGCTGGGTCCCCGCAAAATCAGCAGTTTTCATCATATAGCCTTCCTGCAGCATCCAATTCCCTGTTCCAATGCCCCTCAGGATCACTTCTTCGCCGTTAACGTTTTTAATGTATTTGCCACTTACATGCAGGTATCCCTGACCCATGATGTTTGTCCGGATTCCACTGAACAACAATACAAATAGGGATAATAAAATGCTTAATCTCATGCTGATAATGTTATTTGCGATTTGCTCAATACACGCAACAAGTGTTTTGTTTTGACCTGGCAAACTTAGCCATTATCGGCTTTCACATTGGCAAAAAGGAATACATCAAAATTGCATCATCCTCAATAAAAATTGAAAAAATGATAAGAATCAATGAAAAAATCATAGACTTTAAGGTTAAAGGTGATATGAGCTCAATTCTTCACCAAATGGTCCTACACACCAAAACTAATGACAAAAGGTAAATCGCATTGGTATCACTAATCAGATAAACGTCATTCTGGCAGTTTATCGAAGCAGGATTATATGTAATTTCGCTTTAATCATGTCGTGAAGCAAAATGGCATCATTTTCGATACAATCAAATCAAAAAATAAATACTCACCTAATTAAAGCAATATGAGCAACAATACCGAACATGTCGAGTGCCTGATCATCGGATCGGGACCGGCAGGTTACACAGCAGCCATCTATGCTGCACGCGCCGACCTCAAACCTGTGATGTATCAGGGCATGCAGCCTGGTGGTCAGTTAACAACCACTACAGAAGTGGAGAATTTCCCTGGCTACCCCGAGGGAATCACCGGACCAGAAATGATGGAGGAACTGAAAAAACAGGCAGAACGCTTTGGGACAGATACCCGTTGGGGAATTGTGACCGAAGTGGACACAACTTCCAGGCCTTTTAAAGTAAAGGCTGATGATGGCAAAGAACTCCTTGCCGAAACAGTAATCATTGCCACAGGCGCAACCGCCAAATACCTTGGCCTCGCATCAGAAGAAAAGTTCAAAGGGGGAGGGGTTTCGGCCTGTGCCACCTGCGACGGTTTTTTCTACAAAGGAAAAGACGTGGCCGTGGTTGGAGGAGGCGACACCGCTGCTGAAGAAGCATCTTACCTGGCCAAACTGTGCCGTAAAGTATACCTAATCGTTCGCCGCGACGAGCTAAGGGCCTCAAAAGCCATGCAGAACCGCGTGTTGGCCACACCCAATATCGAGGTGTTGTGGAACCACCAGACTAAAGAATTGTTTGGTGAGGAATCAGGCTTCGTGAAGTCATTAAAAGGAGCCGTGCTGATCAATAACAAAACCCATCAGGAACGCACCATCAATATTGATGGATTCTTTGTGGCCATCGGACATAAGCCAAACAGCGAAATGTTTGAAGGGGTGATTGATATGGACGAAACCGGATACATCATCACCAAACCCGACTCAACGGCTACCAATATTCCGGGAATTTTCGCCTGTGGCGATGTGCAGGATAAGGCCTTCAGACAGGCAGTGACGGCAGCCGGTACCGGCTGCATGGCAGCCCTGGAAGCTGAGCGCTTTCTGGCTGCTGTGAACGATTAATTTTATCTCAGAAGCGACAGAGTCGCTGTTCTGATTACTAGTTCGGACAGTAATTTCTCCTGTAATCATCAGCAATGCTAAAGATGATAGCCGGAAGTAGGTTACTGTCCGGATTGTTTTAGGACATAATTCCTCTTCTGACTTATTTAGCTTGTGAGGTGCAACCCAGAGATAAAGGTGTTATTTTTGCGCAAAAACAAACAGGATGGCCCAATCCGGCACAAGAGAACATCAGATCATCAGAGCTTCCTGGTTCAGCATCACGTTCAATGCTTTGCTTTCCGTCCTTAAAATTGTTGTTGGGTTGCTGGCCGGAAGTCTCGCTGTTGTTGCCGATGGCATCGATTCGGCAGGCGACATCCTGACTTCGCTCATCACACTTGTTACGGCCCGCATCATTTCGCGCCCGCCAAACATCCGGCATGCCTACGGTTACGACAAGGCCGACACTGTTGCCACAAAACTGCTTGCATTTGTAATCTTTTTTGCCGGGGCTCAGCTGGCCATTTCAACCGTTCACCGGCTTATGGAGGGCGAAGAGAGGGGATTGCCTTCCATCATTGCAGTGATTGTTGTGGTTATTTCCATCATTGGCAAACAGTTCCTGGCCATGTACCTGAACCGTATAGGCAAAAAGATTGATTCGAGTATGTTGCGTGCCAACGGAAAAAACATGCAGAATGATGTGGTAATTTCGGTATCTGTTTTGCTGGGACTCATCTTTACCCATGTTTTTAAAATGCCTGTGCTTGATGCAATAACCGCACTGTTGGTGAGCGTCTGGATCATGTTTATAGCTGTCCGGATCATCATAAAAACCAGCCTTGAGCTGATGGATGGCGTTGATGACCCAACGGTGTATAAGACAATCACTGATGCGGTGGGACTGATCGAAGAAGCCGGGAATCCGCACCGCATCCGCGTGCGCAAAATGGCGCACTATTACCTGGTGGCCCTGGATATCGAAATCGATGGACGCAAATCGCTCGATGAAGCGCACCGCATCTCACACATGGTCGAAAACAGCATCAGAGCGGCCCTCCCCAATGTGTATGATATCCTCATTCACCTTGAACCCATTGGCGATGATCCTTCCAACGAAGTGTTCGGTATTTCTGTGAACGACCTGTAAGTCTGGCAGCTCCGAAAACTTCGGTTGAATTTATATGCGTTTATGCATCCTTGCTTTTTTTTAACTATCTGACTGACTGATTGGTCGCTTTGGTTGCTGTCAAAGTGTAAACAAAGCCTGAAAACCCGTGCTGGCAAGCCGCTTTTTTATATCTTTGCAGCGGGTTCTTTTTGTCGAAATTCCCATAAAAACAAGCAACATGATACTGTTTTTCCAACCCTCCCCCGACAAGCTCATTGTAACTGAAACCAACACCAAGCCAACAACTGCTGAACTCCAAAAGCTTATTTGGCTTTTTGGTCAGGCAAACCTGATTTTGGGCGAAAATGTGCAGGGATATTTTATCGGACCCAGGAAGGAAATGGTAACACCCTGGAGCACAAATGCCGTAGAAATTACACAGAACATGGGTGTTAAAGGCATTATCCGCGTCGAAGAGTTGACAAGAACAACCAAAGAAAATGCCCGCTTCGACCCCATGCTTCAGGCCCTATACCTGAATCCGGGCCAGGATTTATTCGATATCAGCCACAAACCCGAAGCAGTTAAGTTCATTGATGACATTGAGGCCTATAACAATGCCGAAGGACTGGCGTTAAGCGAGGACGAAGTTGCTTACCTATACGAAGTCAGCAGCAAGATCGGGCGTAAATTGTCGGACAGCGAAGTATATGGCTTTGCCCAGGTCAATTCAGAACATTGCAGGCACAAGATTTTCAACGGAACCTTTATCATCGACGGCAAAACCATGCCCGATACCCTCTTTGCCCTGATCAAGAAAACCGCTCAGGCAAACCCGAACAAGCTTGTATCGGCCTATAAAGACAATGTCGCTTTTGTACTTGGACCTCCGGCTGTGCAATTTGCCCCTGAGTCGCCCGATACATCGAGTTATTTCACGTTAACGGATATATCAACCGTTATCTCCATCAAGGCCGAAACGCATAATTTCCCGACCACTGTAGAACCCTTTAACGGTGCATCGACAGGCAGTGGAGGCGAAATCCGCGACAGGCTTGCAGGAGGAAAAGGAAGTCTGCCACTGGCAGGAACAGCCGTTTATATGACCTCCTACGCACGGTCTGAAGCCAACAGAAGCTGGGAGCAATCCTGTGAACCAAGGGAATGGCTGTACCACAACCCTGCTGAAATCCTCATCAAGGCCTCCAACGGGGCTTCTGACTTTGGAAACAAATTTGGCCAGCCACTGATCAATGGAAGTCTGCTCACTTTTGAGCATAACGATGCCCAGCATTTTGGCTACGACAAGGTAATCATGCAGGCCGGTGGCGTTGGCTATGCACGTTACGAGGACAACCAAAAAGAAATACCGGAACCCGGAGACCTCATCATTGTTCTTGGCGGCGATAATTACCGCATTGGCATGGGTGGCGGCGCTGTTTCCAGTGTCGATACAGGTGAATTCAGCAACGCAATTGAGCTGAATGCCGTGCAACGGGCAAACCCCGAAATGCAAAAGCGCGTATCCAATGTCATCAGAGCCATGGCCGAAACAGCCAACAATCCGGTGCGTACCGTGCACGACCACGGAGCCGGCGGTCACCTGAACAGCTTATCCGAACTGGTTGAAAAGACCGGTGGCATCATCGATATCAATCAATTACCCGTGGGCGACCCGACCTTGTCGGACAAGGAAATTATCGGCAACGAATCGCAGGAACGCATGGGTCTCGTTATCCGCGAAAAAGACCTTGATTTGCTCAGCCGGACAGCGCAGCGTGAGCGCTCCCCTATGTATCAGGCAGGAAAAGTCACTGGCGATCAGCAGCTGAAGTTTTTTCGCAGCGAAAACAGCTGCCCCATTGATATGCGGCTCGAGGACCTGTTTGGTAAACCGCCAAAAACAGTGCTCACCGACACCAACAAACCCTACCGGTTTGAACCCTTAAAGTACAATAACGACAACATACATTTCCACATCAATCAGGTGTTGCAGCTCGAAGCCGTTGCCTGTAAAGACTGGCTGACCAACAAGGTCGACCGTTCGGTCACCGGTCGCATTGCCATGCAGCAGTGCGCTGGCGAGATTCAGCTTCCACTGAATAACCTGGGCATCACTACCATCGACTATCAGGGCATCGGCGGCATCGCAACAGCACTCGGACATGCGCCTGTTGCCGGCCTGATCGATCCTCGGATCGGATCGCGCTTGTCGGTTGCTGAAGCAATAACAAATATCATTTGGGCACCGATTCAGGACGGGCTGTTAGGCATTTCCCTCAGTGCCAACTGGATGTGGCCTGCAAAGAATGAAGGTGAGAACGCCAGACTTTATAAAGCGGTTAAGGCGTTGAGCGATTTTTGCATCGATCTGGGTATCAATGTGCCCACTGGCAAGGATTCGTTATCTATGACACAAAAATACCCTGACGGCCACAAGGTGCTTGCTCCGGGTACTGTTATTGTCACCGCCGCTGCCGAAGTCACCGATGTCAGAAAGGCTATTTCACCGGTGCTGAAGCATCAGATGGACAGCCACCTGGTGTATATCGACTTTTCGGGCGACGAATTTTACCTCGGAGGCAGCAGTTTTGCCCAATCCATCAACATGATAGGCGATAAGGCTCCTGATGTACGCGATGCCGCTTATTTTGCTGATGCTTTCAATGTGGTTCAGCAAATGATCGGACAGGGTCTGGTACTTTCAGGGCACGATATCTCTGCCGGTGGATTGGTAACAGCCTTGCTCGAAATGAATTTTGCCAATACCGAGCACGGACTTAATGTGCAGCTCGATGGGCTTGGCAGAGCGGATCTGGTTAGCTTATTGTTCAGCGAAAAACCTGCCATCCTGATTCAGGTCACCGACCTGGAAACAGTGAAAGCCATGCTCAGCAAGGCCTCGGTGCGATACAGCTTCATTGGTAAACCCTGCAAAGAACGCATGTTGACGATCACCCACAATAAAGATATTATCAAACTCGATATCAATACATTGCGCGATGTTTGGTACAAATCGTCCTATCAGCTCGATCGCAAACAAAGTGGCGAACGGAAAGCCATGGAACGCTTCCGGCATTATAAAAAACAGGACCTTGAGTTCAGTTTCAACAAACAATTTACGGGCAAGTTGATGCAATATGACATTGCCCACAACAGGCGCCAGCCGAGTGGGATCAGGGTGGCCATCATCCGCGAAAAAGGTGTCAACGGCGACCGTGAGATGGCCTACTCACTATATCTGGCAGGCTTCGATGTGAAAGACGTGCATATGACTGACCTGATCAGCGGGCGTGATGACCTTTCGGATGTTAACATGGTCGTGTTTGTCGGGGGATTTTCCAATTCCGATGTGCTTGGATCGGCCAAGGGCTGGGCAGGCGCCTTTCTCTACAACGAAAAGGCCAAATCGGCGCTTGATGCATTTTATGCCCGACACGATACCTTGTCGCTGGGCGTGTGCAATGGCTGTCAGCTCATGGTCGAACTTGGATTGATCTATCCCGAACATCCCGAAAAACCACAGATGAAGGTCAATGATTCGCATAAATTCGAGTCTGCTTTCCTGGCAGTGGATATTCCCGGGAACAACAGTGTGATGTTAAGTTCGATGGCTGGAAAACGCCTGGGAATCTGGGTGGCTCACGGCGAAGGAAAGTTCAGTTTCCCATGCTACAAAGACAATTACAACCTGGTGATGACATACGGCTATGATGAATACCCGGGCAACCCCAATGGCAGCGACTGGTCTGCTGCGGCGATCTGCTCTAACGACGGCCGTCATCTGGCCATGATGCCACACCTCGAACGATCGGTCATGCCTTGGCAATGGGCCCATTATCCCGGTGAGCGCAAAACCGATGAAGTTACCCCCTGGATTGAAGCCTTTGTGAATGCCAGAAACTGGATAACATCGCATAAAAAATAGGTGGTGAAAATGAAATTTCACGATCAAACTTCACAAACCTTTGGGCGACCAAGGGTTTTTTTAACCCAAATTACGCATTGGAAATGCGTAATTGACTAAAAGTTTGTAATTCAGTTCGCTATGCAAACTTCAAACAAAATTAAGTCGGGATTACCCCAACTAAATCAGACAGTTCGGCTTTTCAAGCCTCCTACTGATTAATTTGGGTTTAATAAGCTAAATGATGATGAAAAACATAATTCCTATTTTACTGCCCTTACTGATTTTTACTACTTCGCTTTGTGCCCAGCAGGATACCATTCAGATGAAGGAAATTGAAATCACTTCGTCGCGTATCCCGCAGCTCTACAGCGAAAACATCCGGATACTGCATATCATTGACCGTGCTGAGATTGAATCAGGTACCGCCTCAACACTCACCGATTTGTTGTCGGCATTGCCTTCTGTCGACATCCGACAAAGGGGAGCAGCCGGGGTTCAGGGCGATTTAAGCATGCGGGGCGGAACCTTTGAGCAGACGATGATCCTCATCGATGGCGTTCAGATGAACGATCCGCAAACCGGACACCACAGCCTGAGCCTGCCTGTTGACCTTGATGCCATTGAACGTATTGAAATCCTTGAAGGCCCGGGTTCGCGCATTTTCGGCCCCAATGCCTTCAGTGGCGCCATCAACATCATCACGCGCAAACAAGGGCAAAACAAACTGAAAGTGGGTTTGAGCGCAGGCGAGTATGGCCTCAACGACCAGTCGATCGGGCTGAGCATCGGGCAAAAACGACTCACAAACCACACACAGGCCAGCCGCTCCTCATCGCATGGTTACATCACAAATACCGACTTTAACCAGCTGCAACTCATGAGCCGCTTCGACCTGAGCAATAAGCTGGGCAACTGGTCATTGATGGGTGGATTGGCCGACAAGGCTTTCGGCGCCTATAAGTTCTACACCGGAACCTACCCCTGGCAGTTCGAACAGTTAAATACCCGCATGGCTAACCTGAGTTATGCCTTGCCGGGAAAAATATCGGTCAAGGCCAATGCTTACTGGCGGAGAAACAACGACAGGTTTGAACTCTTCAGGGAAGGCCCTGACTGGTATGTGAAACAGGGAGATGTGTTTGTCAGGGGAACGGATACGGCAGGGTTTCGCACTGTTGCCGGCCTGATCCCTTATGCCGGACACAATTACCACCGTACGGATGTGTATGGCATCGAGACCAACCTAAGCCACAACGGGCGTTTCAGCCGTTCAGCCGTTGGTCTTAGCTGGCGTAGTGAGCACATTCTCAGCAATGTGCTGGGTGAAAAGCGCGACCATCCAAAGCCCGTAAACAATGAAGACGCATTGTTCACCTACGGAAAATCGCGCGATAACCTGAATGTATTTGCGGAGTACGGCATTTTCGCACGTAAAATCAGTCTTTCGGCAGGCATGCTGGCCTATTGGAGTTCGGCTTATGGCTGGTATGTTCACCCTGGACTGGATGCCGGCTTCGCCATAAATACCCATTGGCGCGTTTTCGCTTCGGCAAATCCTTCACTGAGGTTACCCACTTTCACCGATTTGTACTATAAAGGACCTGTTAATCAAGCCAATCCAGACCTGAAGCCCGAAACTTCAATGACCTGGGAGAGTGGCCTGAAATTTAACCGGAAGCAGTTTTCTTCAAGCCTTGCTTTGTTTCTACGCGATGGAAAAAACATCATCGACTGGGTACGCCCATCCGATTCTGTAAAATGGATCAGCATGAACCACACCGAAGTTCGGACAGTTGGCGCAGAGTGGCAGTTGACGTATTCCGAAATTACTCCCGGCAAACTGCTTATGCCTCAAAGGGCAGGCCTTGCGCTGGCTTATTACGACAACAGCAAACAGAGCGGTGATTTTCAGTCGGCTTATGCGCTCGATTATGTAAAGTTTAAAATCAGCCTTGGCGCAACACACCGCCTGCCAGCGCATTTGTCACTTGCCTGGAACCTGACTTACCGCGAAAGGGAAGGAGGATGGTATGACGCGGCTTCGAAGCAAACAATTGCATATGAACCGCTCTGGCTGCTCGATGCCCGCATTAGCTGGTCACTTAAGCGGTGGAAAGTGTTTGCCAGCGTAAGCAACCTGCTTGACAATCCTTATTTTGACATTGCCAATGTGCAAATGCCCGGGCGTTGGGTCAGTGCAGGTTTGACGTATGAGATTAACTTTGAATAATGAAATTTGTTGGCAATATGGCCGTTAGTTTTAAAAATCTATTCCTATGAACGAACGTAAAACCGCATTAATCACCGGTGCCAGCAGTGGCATTGGCATGGCCTGTGCAAGCCGTTTTGCAGCTGGTGGCTGGAACCTGTTGCTTGTTGCCCGCAGGGCCGACAAACTGAATCAGCTTCGGCAAGCCATTGTTGATCAGTATGCTGTGCAGGTGAACGTGCTTTGCCTCGATGTGCGTAAGCCTTCGGCCGGAGAAGCCTTGCTGAAGCTGATCGGTCAGGAGCAGCTTTCAATTGATCTTTTGGTGAATAATGCCGGGCTTGCCGTTGGGCTCGAGCCCATTCACGAAGGTGTTGTTGACGACTGGGAGCGTATGATTGATACCAATATCAAAGGTTTGCTCTATGTCAGCCGGGCCATATCGCCCCTCATGGTTGCGAGGAAAAGTGGCCATATCATCAATATCGGATCGGTTGCCGGAAAAGAAAATTATCCGGCAGGCAACGTCTATAGTGCAACTAAATTTGCTGTTGACGGACTCACGCGCGGGATGCGGATCGACCTCGCTCCGTTTGGTGTGAAAGTAAGTCAGGTAGCTCCGGGAGCTGTCGAAACAGAGTTCTCCATTGTTCGGTTTAAAGACAATGCCGAGCGGGCAAAGAAGGTGTATCATGGATTTGTTCCACTGAGCGGAGAGGATGTGGCTGAAGCCGTTTGGTTTGCCGCAAACCTGCCTCCGCATGTGAATGTGAACGACTTACTGCTGATGCCTACAGCACAGCCCTGCGCAACCATTATTCACCGGAAGGCCTGATTTTGCCCAGCTGAACCCGCAGGTTTACGGTGAGTGATCGGTTGTATAACCTACCATCGGCATCTTTGATTGCATCGTGATTGTTGTTCATATACGTCAGCGCGTGATAGAAGTTGACAAAAAGGTCGTAGCGTGGAAACAACTGCACCCCAAAGCCAAGGTTTGCGCCGAAATCAATTGCTCTTGGATCGTTGTAAGCTGTGCCCGGCTTACCGATGAGCACTGCCAAACTGAGGCCGCCCGATATATACCAATGCGTCACTGGTGAGTATTTCAGGCTTAACGGAATTGTCAAATAGTGAAGGCTTTCTGTTTCGGACGAAAAATCAGTAAGGGGCATGCGTGCTCCCAAACGGACAAAATCGGCTTCTACCACCGTTGACAAACCGCTGATCCGGTGATGAAATTCAGTCCAACAGCCAAAACGCCAGGCGTAATCCGGCTTGTAGGGATACACAACCACATCAGCCGGCAGCTTAGCTGTATTGCGGCGAAAGTAATTGCGGTAATTATCCAGCATGCTGCTCCCGAAACCTGCGTTGAGGCCAAAGGTGTTTTGCGATACGGCAACAGCCGAAATAGCTGAAAATGCGACTAAAAGTATGAACCTTTTCATGATGATGACTTTATTTAATAACCACAATTGATCATAGCCCAATTATTGTTTGTTCCGGTACTCTTTGCTTTCCCTTGAACTTTATTAAAAATTGGTTCGGGGATTGGATTTGTAAACGGACATGAAATAGTGTGCCCCATATCTTCAATTGGTCCAATATAATTTACCCTAAGTTCTCTAGTGTTTTCTTTTTGTTTATTTTTATTATATAGACCTCCTACTAATTGAAGATTAAAGTAGTTTGTACAATTCAAATCATTAAAACCTGTAATTGTAGGTATGTAACATTCGGTATAAACTTCTTTAAATTGTAGATTTGTTTTGTAATGAATCCATTTCCCCCAAATATTCTTCTTGAAACCTTCAACAAGTACTGTTGTACGGTAATCCATCCAATATTTTAGTACCTGTGTTGGATTGCAAATTTGCCAGAACCATCCGTATCTCCATACCTCAATTGATAACCGCACTTTCCTTGTATTGTCATCATTTCTTGATTCAGCCCTTTGATAGTTTCCACAACCTACACTACTTTTTGAAATTTTTGCAATATAGAATTTGCCAGCAGCAAAATCCTCGGTTATGGAATCATCAATATTTAACTGACGTATTTGAGTTACCGAAGAACCGCGCCATGCAAAGATACCATTTTTCATTATCCTGCAAACAGTACTATCTACAACAAAAATACCATCATAGTCAGCTATGGAATGAAAAAAAGAGAACGGGTAACTCATTTCAATTTGATCATTTATATCAACGAGATAAGATGATTGTGATGAAAGAAATTCGGTTAAACGATTTTCTGTTGAAATGGTATCAATTCGTGAATGCAAAGAGTCATAAATGGTCTTCAAGGAAGTAAATCCAAGAGTGGTTTCGATACCAATACGATTTATATCGCTTAAACTGTCGAGATAGGTAGCAGCAATTTCCATGTTCTGAAATGTGCTAAAATGAAAAACACCACCATTGAAACTTACAGCTGCTGTATCTAGCGATTTTAACTGAGGACTTGTGTTTTCATTGCCTAGTTTAAGTATTGTCTTTTCCTTATGGCACGAGAGCAGTGCTAGTAAGAGAATGCTTAGAAATGTTATTTTGTCTGGGGCAAAGAATACCTTACAAAGCCCCCCCCCATCGTTTTTTAATAAGTAGTTTGTTTTCATGTATTTATGTTTAATATTTAATAAAACAAAAATAAGTGAAAATTTCTAATATATTTTGCAAAAGAGGAAAAAAATGTTTGTTGTAAGTAAGAAATTTGAAGAAGATATTAGAATTAATAATAGTACAACCTAATCTCATAATAATCCAATGTACTAAGATTATACACATGGAATTTTTCAGCTCTGATCATTATTACATTTTTTATTACCTTAATTGCATGATAAACTAGAAAATGCATTTTTCATTGTAACTTTATCTATCGGTGATGCGTCATGACTAAACCCTGGCCGGACTGAATAATTATTATTAACATTGTACTACATTGCCTTTCACATGAAGCTTTTTAGCCGCAGCCTTTCAGCCATACTTTTTTGTCTGTTGCCCTATTGGTTTTTTGCTCAATCAGTTGGCATTCAGGGTCATGTGTTTGATGGCAAAAAACAGCCCATTCCTTTCACTTCGGTTTATGTGCCGCAATTGCACAAGGGAACCACAGCCAATATGGCTGGCGAGTACCAGCTTGCCCTGCCTCCTGGTTCCTATGAAGTGGTTTTTCAGTATCTCGGCTACCAGACACAAACCAAACAGTTGGTGGTGACTGATGCCATGGTCATGCAGGATATTGTACTCAGCGCCCAGGCATACAACCTTGCCGAAGTGATCGTTACGGCCAGCGGCGAAGACCCCGCTTACTATATCATGCGCAAGGCCATCAGCATGAGCAGTTATTACCGCCGGCAGGTTTCAGAATACACGGCCCACGTCTACCTGAAAGGAACCGGGGTGGCGCTCAAAATCCCTGCACTTTTTCGGGGACAGCTAAAAAAAGAGGGCATCGAACCGGGCAAGTATTTTGTCACAGAAACCATTTCCGATATTCATTACAAGGAAGGTGAGCCATTGCAAACCAATGTGTTGTCGATGCGCAGTTCGGGATTTGCCAACGAAAGCAGTCCGATGGAGTTTGTAAGCCTGAGCCTGTATGAAGATATCAACGGCATCATTTCGCCCCTCAGCCGGGATGCGTTTCAGGTGTATCGCTTCAGGCTTGAGGGCACCTTTGTGGAAGATGGACGTACAATCAACAAAATCAGTGTCATTCCCAAGCGCAAGGGCCAGGACCTTTATTCAGGAACCCTGTTTATCCGCGAAGGCAGCTGGAACCTGCATTCGGTTGATTTGTATGTTGAGCAGAAGATGTTCAGCGTGAAGATCAGGCAGGTGTTTCAGGCCGTGAGTCCATTGGTCTGGATGCCGGTGAGCCACGATTACGACATCCTTTTTGAAGCGCTCGGGGCCTCTGTTTCATACAAATACCTTGTTTCGGTGAACGACTACAAAACAGTGCTCAACCCTGCTGTTGACCACGCCTTTTATGCACGCCTGCTCGATGAACTCAAAGCCGAGGATTCGGCCGTTATCGCACTCACCTTGCCAGAACCGCTTGTAGCTGAATCGCCTGCTGCAACGCAGGTTGATCCGAAAAAAGCCAGGATTGAAACCCTAATGGCACGTGATGACCTGAACAACAAGGAAATGCGTGAGTTGAATAAGCTCATCAAAATGGAAACAGCAGGCAAAAAGGAGAAAGTTCCGTTGGAAGTGAAACCACCCAACACCGAAATTGCTGACAGCGCCCGTACCCGAACCGCAGATTACTGGCAAAAATACAGGCAGGTGCCCCTTACTGCTGAAGAACTGAATAGTTTTGGCGAAAAGCCTGTGGATACTACGAAGGCTGATACCACCCATAAAAAGAGAAACAGACGGTTTAACGATGCCATGTTTGGCACTGAGCAAAAAAAACTGGCCAATAGCTGGAAATACAGTCACAATGGATTGGCAGGCCTGAGTTCGTTTTCGTTTAACACCGTTGATGGCTTGTTGTACAGCAAAAAACTCAGCTTCGAAAAGGATTGGCATTCGGGCCGGTTGCTCAGGCTGAGTGGCAAGGGCGCTTTTGGCTTTGCGCGTCAGGGGCTGACTGCTTCGGCCGAAACCTTCTACCGTTACAATGCAACAAAACGTGCATCCATCAGCCTAAGTGGCGGCAGGTCCTGCCTCGATTTCAATGCGAACCATGGCATCATGCCCTTCTTCAACACCTTTACCAGCCTGTTTGCCCGCCACAATTACATGAAACTTTATGAGCAGGATTTTATCCGGATTCAACACCAGATGGATGTTACCAACGGGCTGGTGTTTAAGCTGGCAGGCGCCTGGATGCAGAGAAGGCCACTCGAAAATCATTCGGATTTCTTCCTGACCAATATGTATGGAGACCAATACAGCCCGAACATTCCTCCACCCATACTCACTGCGCCTGCACTGGCAGCGCCACACAAGGTATTTGCCATCGATGCGTCAATTGACTACACCCCACGCCATCACTACCGGATGGACGGCAAAATAAAACGGATGCTGTATTCGCGCTATCCGACCTTTAGTCTGCAGTGGCGACAAGCCTTTGACGGCATTGCAGGCAGCGATGCCCGCTACCAGTATGCCGAAGCCGGCATCAGGCAATCCTTCGTCATCCGGATGACAGGCAGGCTGCAGTATGCCTTTTCGGCGGGTGCGTTTTTAGACAACTCACGGCTTTACTTTGCTGATTACAGGCATTTTAATAACGATCCGCTTTGGGTCGGGGCGGGAGATAGGTTTTCAGTTTTCCGTACACTGGGGTTCTACGAAAACAGCACCAACACCAGTTTCGTGGAGGGACACCTGCAACTCGAACACAGCCGATTGCTGATCAAACGCTTGCCATTTCTGGCCAACAGCCTCATGCGGGAAAAGGTTTTCGGAAACATATTGATTGGCAAAGACAGGCAGGCCTACACCGAAATTGGTTACGGCATCAGTCAGTTGTTTTTGATGTTCAACCTGGAGGTGGTCAGTGGTTTCAGGGGAGCCGATTACCAATACACCGGCATCAGGATTGGCATTCCGTTTGGCGAAACCACCGTGAGTTTTTAATTAGAAAGTAGTTGACAATTCAAGTTTTTTACCTGCAATGCGGGCATGCCTGTTGCATAAGGCTTCTGTCAGTGATTTGTTCTGTTCAATGAGGAGCAATCCCTTTCCGAACTGATGCATATAATCGGCAATGGTCAGGCGCAGGGCTTCGGCATTGGCACCCGAAAGTCCGGCCGATGGTTCATCAAGGACAATGATTTTTGGCAGGCTGATAAGCACCATGGCAAGGGCCAGCTGTGCCCTTTCGCCACCACTCAGGTTTCCGGCTTTGTTCGCAAAAGCGCCCTGACTGAATATGGGCAGGCGGGCTTTAAGCCATTTCCATGTTTCATGATACCCGGTTTGTGGCATTGATGAACCGGCAATGCGCAGGTTTTCGGTACAGCTCAGCCTTCCGAAGACTTCAGCGCCCTGCATATAAAACCCTAAACCCAGTTCCTGCCTTTTCCAGGCGGGCATTGCGGTCAATTCATTTCCCTTCAGCAGGACCGATCCGCTTGACCACACTTTTTCTCCTGCAAGTGCCCTGACCAGGGTTGTTTTCCCGGCGCCGTTCTCACCGCCGACTGCCAGGCGGTCGCCCTCTGCCAGCACCAGTTCCAGCCCGTCGAGGATGGGCTGGTCTTTCAGATAACCAACGGTCAATGCATTAATGGTTAACATCCCTGTTCAGTTTTATAGTGCGTAACAACCTCCTTGCCCGATCCTGAAAGCCTGATGCACCCGCCTTCGAGGTAATGGCAGGTGTCGGAGGCATCCTCAACGAAAGCGAGGTTGTGCTCGATCAGTAAAATGCTTTTTTGGTGTCTTTTCAGTTCTTCAAGGGCTTTGGCAATCATGCCCAGCTGATCAGCATGCAAACCGGAACAAGGCTCATCGAGGAGGAGTAGTGAGGCTGGCGAAACAACCATCATGCAGAGCGATAAGAGGCGTTGTTCGGCAGCGGAAAGGGTTCCGGCAATCTTATGCTGATTTGCCGCCAGGCAAATGCTGAACTGATCAAAAAACTGCTCAGCCTGCACGAAAAGCCTTTCCGCTGCATGTTTTTTTTCGGCCCGGTAAAAGCCGGGCTTCATCCTTTCGAGCCAAGAGTGCGGCGATGCCAGCACCGGTCGTGCCATCTGCAGGTTATCGATCATGCTTAAGTGCCCGAATACACTGATGCCCTGTAACATGCGGTTTATGCCCAAACGCGCAATATGCGGGGTTGAAAGTCCTGTTAATTCATGGGCTTCGCCTGCTGAATCGAAAAACCGGATGCTGCCCGAATCGGCCCTGGTGAAGCCATTGATCAGGTTGAAAAGTGTTGTTTTACCGGCTCCATTGGTGCCGAGAATGGTGCACACTTCTGCTGCGTTAACGCTCAGGTCGAGCTCAGAAATCACCTTTGCATGGCCTTTTCCGGCACTTTTGGCACTGAGCGAAAATTGCTTCGACAAGCCCTTTATTTCGAGTATTATTGGTTTCATTGGTTTTACCTTTCGTTTGATTGAAAGCGTTTTACAACAGTGAATGAAACCAAAATGAGCAATACCAGTCCGAAAAAGACCTGATTCAGCGATGGTCCGTAAGTTGCGGGCAAGCCCATGGCACGCATCAGCTCAGGAAAAAGCACGATGACAAGGGCGCCAATGGCAGCCTGACGCAGACGGCTTAGTCCGCCCAGCATCACACCGGTAAGGATGAAGATTGACTGATCGAGGTTGAAGGAACCCGGAGCCAGGTAACTCATATAAACGGCATATACCCCTGAAGCCATGGCTGTTGTGGCTGCTGAAACAGCGATCACCTGGGCGCGTAGTTTTATCGGGCTCCGGCCGGAGATTTCATACAATAACTCGTGGTCACAAAGGGCCTTCAGGTTTCGGCCAAAGCGTGATCTTTGCAGCAAAAACAATGCAGCGAAGGCAATAATGACCAATACCATGGTGACAAAGAACAAATAGCCTGACTGGCTTAAGGGCAAAAATTGGGGTGTGCCGGGTGAAGGTATTCCTCCGAGGCCGGCCGGTCCACCTGTTAGACCACCGAGGTTAACCGTTAGTTGAAAGATGATGAACTGAAAACCAAGGGTCGTCAAAACAAAATAATCGCCTTTCAATCTTAACGCAGGCAAGGCAAGCAATAATCCAATAAGGGCATTGAGGACAACGGCTGCCAGCAAAGCAGGAAAAAATGACCAGCCCAGGTTGAGCATGCAAAGGGCGGTGATATACGCGCCGGTTCCGAAAAACGCTCCCTGCCCTAAGCTGATGAGCCTGGCATGCCCAATCACCAACTGGGCCGAAGCAACCAGTATCATATACAAACCCAGAACAATGCCGATATGAATAAGGTATTCCATGCTTAATCGTTTCTGTTGGCTATACCGGTTATGCCGTCGGGCTTAAATAACATGATTGCGATGAGCAGGATGAAACTTACCGAGAGTATCCAGGCCGATCCGGCAAAAAACACCACAATGGCCTGCAGCATCCCCAGAACAAACCCGCCGATCACTGCACCTGAAACCCTCCCGGAGCCACCGGCAATGACAGCGATAAATGCATTGATGAAGACGTGAATCCCGGTAAACGGACTAATGCCCAGATCGTAGGTGCTGAGCGACGCTTCCATTCCCACAAGCACACCTGAAACAATAAAGAGCAGGGTTGTCAGTGCAGCGCTGTTGATGCCCAGGCGCCCGATCAGATGTGGATTATCGCGTAAAGCCCGCAACTTTAGGCCAAAATCTGAAATATTGGTGATCACCAGCATCAGGATAATCAGCAAGCCATTGGTGATGATTTGCAATGTGCGGGCGGATAACAGCTGATCAGAAGTTGGCCCCGGGAGCTTTGGATCGGTGCCAAAAACCAGGCTGATCAGGTAAATGATCATGATCATGATGCCAATGGAGGCAACCATTAACTCATTTTCTGCGGCACCATAACGGCTTAAGGGCTTATATAGAAACAACCAGATGAGTACACTGGATGTAGCGGAGAAGAAACTGGCAAAACATAGAGCCACAACAAATCCCATTCCGAGCTGAACATCGAAATACCAGCACATATACCCGCCAAGGCTGTAAATTGCTGCATAGGCGATATGAAAAATGCGGGTGGTGTGGTACACAAGACTAAACCCCAGCGCAACGACAGCAATGCTGCTGCCAGCAATCAGGCCGTTGGTGAGTAGCTGGGCGATGAATTCAGTCAAGGTGATTTATTTGTATGCAAATTTAAGGGGATTTGACCTACGGCGGCCAACTGGCTTTGGCGAGCTGTATAAAATGTTCGTTTTATACAATAAGCAACTGCCAGTGTCAGTTTATCAAACGACCTAAAATACTATCTTTGCCCCCAATCATGCTAATAACGATGCTTATGAAACGCTTGTTTTTTGTTATCAATGTGCTCGCCTTGATTACCTTGCAAATGGTGATTGGTGCAAACACCCTTCAGGCCCAGTCAAAAAAGGAAAAGAAGGCCATTGCCGAATCCACCAAAGCTGATGCCTATGCCGTGGCTGACTGCAAATGCAGGGCTGGCTTAGCCCGGGTTGAATCAAAGCAAATGGCCGACAATATGGCCCGTGCACGCGATGTGGAAGCCATGAATGAACAGGCTGAGAAATTTGAAGCCAAGCTGAAAGAAAAATACGATACCAAACGCAAAGACTGGGCTGATCTTTTTATCAAAACCCAGGAAGAAGCCAGAAACCGACTGGAATCCTGTGTGAAATACAAACAGACAAAGTCACAGGCAAAAAGTGGGAAAAAGCCTGTAAAATAATCTGTTGCTCATTTTCTGAAAATGACCTTTCTACCTTAATAAACACAAATGTATGTCGCTGAAAAATAAAATGTTTACCCTGTTTGCAGTGCTTGTATTCCCGGTGTTGATTATGGCCTGTTCATCGGGCGACCAAACGGGTGAGAAGCAAATGAAAAAGGACGCCAGAGAGCTGGTTTCACTCAACTGCAAAGTGCGCGAGCGCATGTTCGAATTGATCAAGGATGGCAAAACTCCTGTTACAAATGATTCGGCTTATGTTAGGCTGAAACGCGAAGAAATGCGCTTTTCGACCAGTTTGAGCGAAAAATACGGAAACGAACCGGCCCGTACCCAGGCTTTTGGACTTATCCTTAAGAAAGAGCGCAGCGAATCGAAAGAGGTAAAGGCATTGAAGGAAAAGTATGGTTTGAACGCTGACGAAGGAAAGCCGGTCAGATCCAACTAGTGCTCAGGCAAGACTTTTACCAGTTCCATGATTTCCCGAAGGGCTGATGCACTGGTTTCGTAACGGATGAAGGCATCTGATTGCCATCGCATTAACCCTGTTGTAGGGCCAGCGGCCCGAACTGCTTGTCGCCCCGAAAGGTGACATTCATTTACACCTGTTTTTCTGATTATTTCGCTGATGTTGCTGCCATTGATGCCGCTTCCGGGCATGAAACTGATGTGCTGCCCGAATTCACGGACCAGGTCAGCTATCATTGGAATCCCCTCAAACGCAGTCGGCCGCTGACCTGAGGTTAAAATCCGGTCAACCTTAAGTTGTATCAGCTTTTCAGCGGCTTCAAAAGGCTTTGCACACAGGTCGAAAGCCCTGTGAAAAGTCACGCTTAGCCCTTCAGCCGCTTGCAACAGCACAGGTAAACGAGCTAAATCGATATTTGCACGCCGGTCAAGCGCACCGATCACAACGCCTTTAAAACCAAGTTGTTTTACAAGTGCTATGTCGCTCACCATCACTTCCAGTAATTGGTCGTCATACACATAATCACCGTTGCGGGGCCTGATTAGCACATGGGTGTTTAACCTAAGCAACCGGGCCGCCTGCTGCAAGGTGCCAAAAGAAGGTGTTAATCCACCTGTTTCGAGGCTGTCGCAGAGTTCCACCCGGTGAGCGCCACATTGCTGGGCAATAATGGCCGATTCGAGTGATCCGGCGCAAACTTCAATGGTCGTCATTTGCTTTGGGCATAAGGTTCATCAAAGAAAACAAATTTTGGGCAATGCTGCATCACATTTGGTATTTTTGCTATCCCTTAATACGCATTACATGGATTCGATCCGTCACCTTTTCCGCATTGGCTTTGGCCCATCAAGTAGCCACACCATGGGGCCGTCGCGTGCAGCGGCTGAATTTTTTGCCAGTCATGCCGATGCAAAGCAATTCAGGGTTACCTTGTATGGCAGCCTGGCGGCAACGGGTAAAGGACACCTTTCTGATAGCGCCATACGGAAAATGATGGATCCTATACCCGTAACGTTCGTTTGGGAACCTCAGACCCGCTTGCCGAGACATCCAAACGCACTGCGCTTTGAGGCCATTGACAGTGCAGGGAACTGTGTGGATGGAAAAACGGTTTACAGCATCGGCGGCGGGGCCATTGTCGATGACCACATTCTTTCGCCCAAAACGGATGTTTACCCACTGACACACCTCAGTGACATCCTGAAATGGTGCGAAAATAACGGACGGACCTTTTGGGAGTATGTGCAGTTGCACGAACCTGCCGACACTTTCGATTATCTGAAAGAAGTGTGGGAAGTGATGCAGGAAGCCGTTCAGCGTGGTATTGAAAACGAAGGCGTTATACCTGGCGACCTCAAACTTGCCCGCAAAGCATCGGCCTATCATATCAGGGCCCAGAGCCTGAAAGATTCGCTGAAAAGCCGTAGCCTGGTCTTTTCCTATGCCCTTGCAGTCTCCGAAGAAAATGCCTGCGGAGGAAAGGTGGTTACGGCTCCCACCTGTGGCTCAAGTGGAGTGCTGCCTGCAGTCCTTTACCATACCAAACACAACCACGGCTTCTCTGATGCCAAAATCTACAAAGCACTGGCAACGGCGGGCCTCATTGGGAATATCATCAAGGAAAATGCTTCTATTTCAGGTGCCGAAGTTGGTTGTCAGGGTGAGGTTGGCGCTGCCTGCGCCATGGCCTCTGCCGCAATTAATCAGCTTTTTGGTGGTACTCCGCAACAGATTGAATATGCAGCTGAAATGGGCCTTGAACACCACCTTGGACTCACCTGCGACCCCATTGGTGGTTTTGTGCAGGTTCCCTGTATCGAGCGCAATGCCCACGCCGCCGCCAGAGCCCTCGACTGCCATATGTTCGCCCTGCTGTCTGATGGGAATCACTTTGTTTCTTTCGACAAGATCGTGAAAACCATGAAAGAAACCGGAAAAGACCTGCCAAGCCTGTATAAAGAAACAGCTGAAGGGGGCATGGCACTATATGCCGGAAAGCGACAAATGAAATAGGGCAACGATTTCAAAAGGCCATCAAACGGACAATAAAATCATAACAGCATACATGTCAGGCAATTATTATTCCTGTGTGGGATGGCTGCTTTCTTCGGCAGACTTTGTATTTTTGCCACAAATATGAGCCGGTGATATACCCGCATAACTTCGAAGCGAAAATTGGTTTCAACAGCATCAGGCAAATGCTGAAAGCAGCGTGTCAAAGCCCGATGGGCCATGAACAGGCCGAAGCGCTTGCCTTTGGAACCAACCTTGATGTCATCCACGATAGCCTCGACGAAACCATGGCCTATCAGCAGCTGATGCAAGGCGGCTATGCCTTTCATATGCGCGATGTATTTGACCTGCGCGAAGAACTGACCCGCATCAGGATTGAAGGGACCGTCATTGAACAGGAAGCATTGTTCGACCTGAAGCTTTCGCTGAATGCACTCGAGCAAGTACTTAAGTTTCTTGATTCGGAAAAAGGCACCGATTTTATGCCACTGCGCCGATTGTGTGAGGGCGTTTCTGTTGACCGCAACCTGCTGAAAGAAGCCAACAGGCTTACCGATGACAAAGGTGAAATTCCTGACCATGCATCGGAGAAGCTTGCCGAAATCAGGCGCGACATCAGGCGCAAGCAGGGGACAGTTGAACGCAAGATCAGACTGATGCTGAGCGAAGCCAAGCATTCAGGCTGGTCCGATGCTGATGTCGACATCACCATCCGCAATGGCCGAATGGTGATTCCGGTGAGGGCTGCCGACAAAAGACGAATGCGCGGCTTCATTCACGACGAGTCAGCTACCGGACAAACGGTATATATTGAGCCAGCCGAGGTTTTCGATACCAACAACGAAGTGAAAGAACTGGAATATGCCGAAAAGCGCGAAATTCACCGCATCCTTGCCGCTTTCTCTTCCTTTGTCAGGCCGATGCTGCCCGAACTTCATCAGGCATGGATCTTACTTGGTAAACTCGACCTTACGCGCGCAAAGGCGCTTCTGGCACAAAAAATCAATGGCACAAAGCCAAATATCCTGCCCAAGCCATACATCGACTGGATTCAGGCTACCCACCCCTTGCTTTACCTCGCACTGAAGGAGCAGAAAAAAAGCATTGTCCCACTCGACCTGAAACTTGATGAGCAACAGCGCATCCTGGTCATTTCAGGGCCAAATGCAGGAGGTAAATCGGTGTGCCTGAAAACCATTGGTTTGTTGCAATATATGCTGCAGTGTGGTTTGGCCATCCCCTTGAAACAAAACGCGACTTGTGGCATCTTTGAACATGTTTTCATCGATATCGGCGATGAGCAGTCGCTCGAAAACGACCTCAGTACGTACAGTTCACACCTGATCAGCATGAAGTATTTCCTGGAACACGCTGGTCCTTCTACCTTGTTCATGATCGATGAATTTGGCACAGGCACCGAGCCACAGCTTGGTGGAGCAATAGCTGAATCGGTGCTGCATCAGCTGAACGAGAAAAAATCATTCGGCATTGTGACCACGCATTATGCCAACCTTAAGCTGCTGGCTGATAAATCAACCGGCATTATCAATGGTGCCATGCTGTTCGATACCCGAAGGTTACAGCCACTTTATATGCTTCAGACAGGCCATCCCGGAAGTTCATTCGCCTTCGAAATTGCACGGAAAATCGGCTTCCCGGAAGAAACACTGGCCATGGCCGGAAGCATCAGCGGACAATCGCAGCTGAATTTCGACCAGCAACTGCAGCAACTCGAGATTGAGAAAAAGGAAGTGGCCAAAAAACAGACAGAACTAAGGCTGGCCGATATCTTGCTCAATGAGGTGATTGAGAAGTACAAGCGGCTGCTCAAACAACTTGAAGAACGGAAAAAAACACTCCTGAGTGAGGCAGGCCGGGAAGCACAAACCCTGATTGACAAGGCAAACCGGCAAATCGAACTTACCATAAAAGAGATACGGGAATCGCAAGCCGACAAGGAAAAAACAAAGCAGTTGCGCGAATCGCTGCAATTGTCGAAAACGGAGCTTGTTGCACAGGCCGAAGAAATTGCTCAGTCGCTGGCTGTTGAACCCGCAGAAAATGAGGTTGTTGTAACAGACCTTAAAGTTGGTGATATGGTCAGTATCGACGAACTGGAAATTACAGGCGAGCTGATTTCCATCAATGAGCATGAAGCAGTCATCAGTTTCCACTCGATGAAACTGCGCACCTCGCCCGAGAAACTCCGAAAATTAAGCCGTGCCGACAGCCGTAACCTGGTCAGGGAGAACAGAAAATATGGCCGTCAAAGCATCATGGACGACCTCAATGAAAAATCAACACAGTTCAGGCTGACCATTGATGTGAGGGGGAAAAGGGTGGAGGAAACCCTGGAGCTGATGGCAAAATACCTCGATGAGGCCATGTTGCTCAGCATGAAGGAGGTTAGCATTCTGCATGGCAAAGGAAATGGCATACTGCGCCGGGTAGTGCGGGATTACCTGAGCAAGCAGCGAAATGTAGCTTCATTTGAAGATGCCTCGGCCGAAACAGGCGGAACTGGCATTACCCGTGTGGTACTGAAATAAATTAACAGTATTTTCAGGCCTGATTATTCCCGAAATTTGGTTGTCTTTCTTCATTGTTAACTGATGTAAGGTATTCGTTCAGTCCAATAACTTCGGCATAATTTCCGCTTAAGCTTGCCAGCGCTGCAGCGTGCACATCAGCTGCACAAACCCGCCTGTCATTAAAAATAAGGTCGCGGGTGGCGCAGGCATCAGCGATAACTCGAATTGAATATCCAAAATCGTGACCTGCCCTAGCAGCAGCTTCGACACATAATTGTGTTTGCATGCCGGCAATCACCAGTTTGTTGATGCCTTTTTCGGTCAGGTATTGGTTTAGGTCCGTGCCAATGAATGCATTGATGCTTTGTTTCAACAGTTGTTTCTCAGTTGCCAAAGGCGCCACGCTGTAATGAATGCCACCTCCGGGCTCAATATTGTGCCTGATGTGCACAAGGGTTTTTTGTTCCTTGCGGAAATAGGCTAGGAGACTGGCGGCTTTGGCTGCTGCGGCCTCTGGAGCTACCAGTGCCAGCTGTCCTCCCGGGAAATAAAAATCCTGAATATCGATGAGTAAAAGGGCCTCGCTATTGTTCATGTGATGCAGCTTTTGATGGAAAAGAATGTATGAACAAAGGTAATTTTTTGTGAAACATGGTGTGTTTGCACAGGAAATTACCAGCCTGATTTCATCGAAATGCACGTTTGTAGAAAATTATTTCTTATTGACCTATTGTGATAAGGTAATGAATAACAGATGAATATAAACATTTTAAATACTATGTTTAAAAAAGAATTAAAATAATTTTAGTAATATGTATAACATAGTACTGAAAATGATATATATTTGCGACATGAATACAGAAAAATCATTATCACAAATGCGAAAGGGGGTACTAGAGTTGTGCATCCTTTCGATTATCTCAGGAATGGGCGATGCTTATGCCTCCGATATTCTGGCAAGGCTGAAGGAATCACAATTGATTGTGGTAGAGGGCACCTTGTATCCCTTGCTTACCCGATTAAAAAACGAAGGCTTGCTCAGTTACCGCTGGGAGGAGTCAAAATCCGGACCTCCGAGGAAGTACTTTCAGATTACCACTGCAGGCACACAGATGCTCAGCGAGCTTATTCCGGGATGGAATGAGCTGGTTGATGCCGTTGCTTCGCTTACACAGGATGTTAACCCAAACAAATGAACTAAGGCTTTATGAAAAAGACATTTACGATTAATATCAGCGGAATCATCTTTCATATTGATGAAGATGCTTACGAGCTTCTGGGGCAATACCTCGATAAACTTAAACGGCACTTTGGAAACACCGAAGGAGCTGGCGAAATCATTTCCGACATCGAAGGCAGGATAGCGGAGTTGCTCCAGCAGAAGATTGACAGCACCAAACAGGTGATCACTCTGGAAGATGTGAAGGAACTCATTGGTCTGATGGGACAACCCAACGAAATGGATGATGAGCAATCGGACGGCCATGCTGAATTTTCGGCTAATCAGACCAGCAAGCCGAAGAGGATGTTTCGCGACACAGAGAACCGCAAAATTGGCGGAGTGGCTGCTGGTTTGGCTGCCTACCTCTCAATTGATGTCATCTGGATCAGGCTGCTGTTTGTGTTCCTGATTTTTGTAACCGGATCTGGATTGGTTATATACCTTGCCCTGTGGATCGCCCTGCCCGAAGCGCTTACCACTTACGAAAAGCTGCAGATGAAGGGCGAACCGGCCAATATTGCCAATATTCAGAAAACAGTGAAAGAAGAGTTTAATGCGGTGAAAGGAACAATGAACGAATATGCCAATGAGGCCAGGGATACCATCAAACGTACCGGCAGGAATGGAAAAACAGCCTTCGACAGCCTGCTCGAAGTGCTGGGCACTCTCCTGAAATTTGCCTTGCGCGGATTGGGCATGCTTATCGGGCTGGTTTTGCTCCTGATGGGACTCACTTTCCTCGTCAGCCTGGGTGTGTTGCTGGCTGGATGGCATTCATTTTCGTTTCTGTTACAGGACTCCATCATCAATATTTCCCCCAGCGCGTTTCTTGACCTGATACTGGTGGGTTCAACAGCGTCGTCAATGGTGCTTTTACTGGCAATCATTTTATTGCTTAGTCCACTGGCATTGATCATTTACCTGGGATTAAAACTTCTTATTGGTCACCGCTTCACAATTCCCTATTTTGTGATCACCGTGTTTGCCCTCGGTTTGAGCGCGTTACTTGGCTTTGGAGTCATTGCCTACGACACCGTTACTGATTTCAGGCATACCGCCACCCAACAGCTTGACACCAGACGTGCCCTTGTTTCTGAAGGAAAAACACTCACAATCAGCACTTTCACCGATCCTCGTTTCGGTGGCAAGCGGAATACCATTCACCTGATGGCTGATGCCTTGCATATGGTGAGCGATGGCGACGAAAAGTTGTTGTTTAATTATCCGGAACTGCAAATCAGGCCATCGGAAGAAACCGGCGTGCTTGTTGAATCAATTCCCATAGCCTCGGGCATCAATGATGAAGAAGCTGTCATGAGGGCCGAAGCAATCCAATATACCCTTGAAGTGAACGATTCAGTAGTTACATTGCCAACTTTTTACAGCTATGATGCGAAGTACAAAATACGCAACCAGCGTGTTAAGTTGATCATCAATGTAGCTGAAGGACAAAAAATCTATTTTGACAATGGGCTGAACGAATTGTTTCGCAATAACCCAAACGGTTATTGGCGAAGGAAGCCTTATGCTGGAAAAACCTGGGTGATGACGAAGAATGGCCTGCGTGAACTGGATGAACACATGAAACCCGTTGTCGAGGTTTCTGACAATTAAAAAAGGTTAATTTCCGCAAGTTGTAAAATGCTGTTATAAGCTGTACCTAAGCCCGTTGTATAAAAACGTGCAAGCTCATGACACCGATTATGGATTGTGTGTAAATCACATTTGAATGGCCAAAGTTTGCGGGAGTTCAGGTTGGCATTCAAAAAAAATTGTGCTGTAAGTACTTGTGGCGTAATATTGAACTATATTTATGCTTCAATTCAATTTCTATGAGCACTACATTAAACCGAAAACCAATCAGGTTTTACAGCGATCCAAAACGCGTTATTGTCCGGTTTTTCTTTCCCGGGCCCGAAACTAGGGTGCAATCGATTATTCAAAAAGTAATCAATATGCCTGAAGAGGCGGCACGCCTGAGCCTGAACCAAAGCCTGCGCGATTTTTCGGCAAGGCACCGGAACATCTCAAAAATTTATCAAAGGCATTTCGATCGGGTGAAAGAAATCATGAACGGGCGTAGCGGCGACCTGAACATATTGAGTGAACATAAAAAGCTGCTTATTGGGGCTTATTTCACATCGGAATATTCCATCGAATCAGCCGCTTTCTTTAACCCATCAATGGTTGAGGACCCCGACCAGACCGGACTGCAGGAAGGGCAAAAACGGGTCATTATCAGCTTCAGGGCTACCGGCGAAGGACATATTTCGAGCATTGTTTTTCGTGGAGGCGTGCTTGATGCCGACAATAACCTGCAGCTGATTCCTACAGGACGCCTTATCGATGAAGCTGAAGGTGTTAAAAACTACATTTATTCGAAAGCGAGTTTTTGCAAAAAACTCTCCGAGATGCATGCGGATGATGGCATTCTGATGCATGTGATGAATAAACTCAGGGATGAGTTTGACTACAATGAACTGTACAGGGCTATTGATGAGACCAAGCGAGAGCTTAACCCCGATGAGGCCCAGCGACGCATCCTGCAGACCATCACCTGGTTGGGTGATTCACACTACGAGATTTCATTTTCGCTTGATACAGGCATTTCCGACAGGGTAATCTTTCCGATTGCAGCTGCCGAAAGCAATGGCATTGAGGATGCCCGCTTCGTGAAATTCACCGATGATGATGGCAGGGTCAGGTATTACGCCACCTATACTGCCTACAATGGCTATTCCATCATGCCAAAACTGATCGAAACCAAAGATTTCTACAATTTCAAGGTCATGCCCATCCACGGCGAAAATGCTCAGAACAAAGGCATGGCCTTGTTTCCACGTAAGATCAATGGAAAATATGTGATGCTGTCGCGCATCGATGGGGTGAATAACTACATCATGTTTTCGGATAACATAAATCATTGGGGTGAAGCAATAAGGCTGCAGGAACCCAATTTCCCCTGGGAATTCATTCAGGTGGGCAATTGTGGGTCGCCCATCGAAACAGAAGTGGGATGGCTTGTAATCACCCATGGGGTGGGTACCATGCGCAAATACGTGCTGGGAGCCTTGCTGCTCGACCTCGATGATCCAACCAGGGTAATCGGACAGCTGAGTGAACCAATCCTAAGCCCGAATGAGGAAGAACGCGAAGGCTATGTGCCCAATGTGGTTTATTCCTGCGGCTCCATCGTCAGTAATGATGAGGTAGTTATTCCTTATGCCATGTCCGATACCGCCTCAACCTATGCCACTGTTCCATTGAAGGAGCTGTTGACCAATCTGTTGCCATCAGACCTGAAACGCGGCAGACCCACCCAGGAAAAATCAAAGGCAAGGGTTCTTGTTGTTGAGGATGAGGTGATTAACCAAAAGGTCATCGCGGGAATCCTGAAGGCTGAAGGTTACGATGTTGAGATTGCGCCCGATGGCATTATCGCGCTCATGCAGATTGGTAAAGTAAACTTTGATGTGATCCTGTCGGATATTGCAATGCCGAATTTTGATGGTTATCAGTTGCTCGAATACCTGAAAGAGAACAAGATTGACATTCCGGTGATTTTCCTGTCAGGCCATACGAGTCCCGACGACGAAGCAAAGGGATTGCGTCTGGGTGCAGCCGACTACATTAAAAAGCCCATCGACAGAAACCTGTTGTTGCTCAGGCTCGAGAAAATCCTGAAGTAAACCCTCAGGGAAGAAAAGGCTCGGCCAGCAGCCTTGCCAGGAGATAGGAAATCGTGCTTTCAGCGCCCTGGTTGCGGTTGATGCAGAATTCCTCAATGCCATCCATGCAACCTCCAGTTGTGGGGTCGTAGAGGGGTAAGTTAAGGTCGTTCTCGCCAAAGAACCAGTCAAAAGCGGTGATTAATTTTTGTATGTGTGCAATATTGCCGGTGGCATCGTAGGCCGAAGCGTACATATACACCATGGCCATGGCATCGATGGGCTGTTGCGCAAACAATTCGTAATCAGCATCCATCATCAGCCAGCGTCGGTTTCCGACAAGGCTTAACCAGGCGTTGGGGAAACACTTCAGTTCGAGAAACTCACGGCTCTTTTCGGCCACTTCAAAGAACTCCCGGTTTCCTGTCAATTGATACGCCTTATAAAGCGATGCAGGAATCATGCCGTTGTCGTAGGTAATTGTTTCTTCGAACCAGTGCCAGTTTCCGTGTGAAATCCGCTTAAATTGTTCACAAAGATGTGTTGCAAGCTGGTTTGAGAGGTGCAACATCTTTTCCTGGTCGGGGAATCGCTTGGAGTAATGGTACAATCCCAAAATGCTATTGGCATATCCCCTGGCATACCGCAATTTCTCAAGCTGAGGTAGCGATTGGTTAAATAGCTCAAGGCCTGCGTAAAACAATGCGTCGACAGGTGCATGCCGCACAAGGTAGCCCAGGGCCCAGATGGTGCGGCCGAGGGTGTCGTCAGAGTGATCATCCTCGAAGGCCAGGCGCGAAAAGGTCAGGTAGTTTTTATAGCTTCCATCCTTTTGCTGCATGAAGTTGATGTAGGCCAGGTATTTGTTGATTTGTCTGATTAGTTTTCTGTCGTGTGTCCTGTTCCATTCCATCAATGAAACAATAAGTGCCCTGGCATTGTCGTCGAGGCAATAACCAGTTTTGTAATGCGGCACACAGCTGCGGGCATGCTGCAGCAATCCGGTATCATCGGTCATCCGTTTCAGGTGGCTCAGATCGATCTCCGGGTATTGCCGTTGCTGATCCTTCAAAGGGGTTGTTGGTGGAAGTTTTTGCAGTGCAATCACCTGGCTGAACAAGGATACGTATGCATAACCAATTAAAGGCCATGTAATTGTTTTTCCGTAGTTGAAGGCATTCTGCTGTAACTTATTAAGCTCCTTTGGATTGTCAAGCAAATGAATCACATGTGTTGCCAATTCGGGGCTGTTTCCAAACCCAAACAAAACGCCCCTGTTTTCGGCCAGCAATTCTTCGGCATGCCAATAAGGCGTCGACAGCACAGCGCAGCCTCCGCTAACGGCGTAACTGAGTGTTCCACTGGTGATTTGTGCTTTGTTGAGGTATGGCGTTACATAAAGATCGGCGGCTTTCAGCAGCGACATCAGTTCAATTTCGCTGGTATACTGGTCCATAAACTGAACATGATCTGTCATTCCCAGGTCATTTGTCAGCTTCATCAAATATTCACGGTATTCTTCTCCGGCATAACGCACCACATGCGGATGCGTTTTCCCTAGCACAACATACAGTATTTCAGGATGTTTTTCAGCAATTTGAGGCATTGCCCTGATCACTGTTTCGATGCCTTTGCTACGCCCAATCAGGCCAAAGGTTAACATGATCTTCCTGTTTACCCAGGCTTCGGGGCGTGGTGACAGCTTACTAACCGCTGCTTCGAAGTCAGGCACTCCATGCTGGATACGGATAATTTTTGCCACAGGAACCTGGTACACATCTGTTAAAAGCCTGATGGCAAGACCATTCATTATTACGATTCGCGACGAATATCCGGCAATTTTCTTCATCACTTCGAGCTGGTGAAATCCTGGCTTTTCGAGCACAGTATGAAAAGTGGTTACGATTGGAACGCGCAGCCTGCGCAGTAAGGACAGGATGAGCAGGCCGCTTTCGCCACCATAAATGCCAAATTCATGCTGCAAAAGGCAGATGTCAGCTCCGGAAGCATTGATGTAGTCAGCCATTTCCACATATTTCTGTTTCGCCTGGTCGTTGATGCTGTGACTAACGATGTAAGGATAGGGGTAGGATTGTTCCGGATCATTCATGGCAATCACCTCGAGATTTAAAGGTGTGGTGTGAATTCCTGCTGCCTGAATAATAGCCTGAACTAAGTTTTCGGTAAATGTTGCGATACCACATTGACGCGGTGGGTAATTTCCGATGCAGATGACTTTCATAAAAATATTGTTGCAGGGAACGGATTTTCAATTATCAGTCCCGGTAGTTTCTCTATTATGACGGAAAGGTACGATATTATTGGCCGCTATTGCAATAGCCTGCGAAAATAAAGGACTCCGAAGATGGCTGAATAAGAGCGTCAGGGCAATTTTATTTACCTTTGGTAATCGCAAATTGAATCAATTGACAGCCAACCATGAAAGCTTCAAAGACTAAAAAGAGCCGAAAGACCGCCAGCAAACTTGGAAAAGCTGGTTTATCGCAAAAAAGCGGACTGCCACCGGGGAGCCTCATTCACATCGGTGAAAAAAAGACTCACCAGATTAGCATCGACATGATCTTGTATAACAGTGAGGTTGTCGAAGAAAAGAAAGACATCACATTGCAGGAGGCACTAGAGAAATCCTATGATGGCTTTAACAGGTGGATCAAAATCACCGGTCTTCACGATACCGAACTTATTGGTACTATTGGCAATATGCTTAACCTTGACAACCTCTTGCTTGAAGATATCCTGAACACAGGGCAACGGCCAAAGGTTGAGTTCGGAAACGATCATGTTTTCTTTACCTTCCGTACCTTGTTTCAGGAGGCGGCGGGCACTGATATCAACTCAGATCAGATCAGCCTTGTGCTGAAGGATAAGCTGCTAGTCACCTTTCATGAAAGCGAACTCAGCCTGTTCGATGCCCTGGATGAACGAATCAAATTTCCGGACGGACGTATTCGCCTCAACAACCCGGATTATTTGTTTTATGCGGTAATTGACATTGTTGTTGACCAGTATTTTAAGGTCATCGAAAACCTTGGCGATGCCATCGACAAGCTTGAGGAGCTACTTTTCGAACTGCCTGACCATGAAGTTCTCGACCTGATTCAACAAAACAGACGCGACTTGTTGTATGTGAAAAAATCTGTTTTTCCGGTGAGGGAGGCCATTAACTCACTGATGAAATTTCAAAACAACCTGATCAATGGTTTGAATATCAAATATTTCAATGATGTGTATGACCATGTGCTGCAAATGGTCGAAATCATCGAAACCTACCGGGAACTCAATGCAGGCATCCGCGACATTTTCCTATCGACACAAAGCAACAGGATGAATAAGGTCATGCAGTTGCTTACCATCATTGCCACCATTTTCATTCCGCTCACCTTCATTGTTGGAATTTATGGAATGAATTTCGAATACTTACCTGAACTTCACTGGAAATACGGTTATCCACTGGTTTGGTTGGTTATGTTGGCAGTAGTGTTGGCCATGTTGTTTATGTTCAGGAAGAGAAAGTGGCTCTAGGGAGCGATATTCGCTCAGCTAATTTTGCGTAATTTTGTGTTTCAATTGAAAGCAATTAATCAGGCCATCGCATGAATTATATTATCTGGATCATCATAGCAGCTACTGTTGTTTATCTGGTATACAGCACTTATCGCCGTTTCAGGCAGTTTAAGAACTACAACCCGGAAGCCGAAAGCGAAAACCTGATTACAATGACCGATGCCAATTTCGACAAGACCATTGCCAAAGGGCTTACCCTGGTCGATTTTTGGGCAGCGTGGTGCGGCCCCTGCCGGATGATGGCCCCTGTGATCAGTGAATTGGCCGATGAACTGGAAGGCAAGGCAAAAGTGGGAAAACTTGATGTGGACAAGCACAAAAATAAAGCCGGACAGTTTGGCATCAGATCAATTCCTACCCTGATCCTGTTTAAGGATGGCAAACCTGTAAAACAAGTCGTTGGTGTAAAATCAAAGGCAGCGCTCGCCAAATTGATTAAGGAGTTCTCTTAGCCATGAAATTAAAACATCAGGGGAAAAAGGTGCACAAAAAAGACAAACCAAAACTCATTTTTGGCTTGTTCTCGCCCTGGTCGTTGCTTGGCATGGTGGCAGGTGGAGTAGGCGGACTGGTGTATTATTTTTTCATCGGATGCAACATCGAAGGGTGCGCCATTATTTCAAACCCTTTTATGAGTGCGCTGTGGGGTGCTTTGCTGGCCCTCATTCTGGCTGAAGTGATCCGCATCATTGCCATCGATGATTCCAAATAGGCTATTTGCTGCCATTTGTTTTGAATTAAATACTTAGTACTATCTTTACAGGATCAACCAGGTTTCATGCGTATTGCCATTCTTGCAGATCCACTCGATAACCAACAGGCGGGGATACATGTGTATACCGACCAACTGCTGAAGGCATTGGATGCAACCAATAGTAAACACACCTATTTTGTTATCAGGTTGCAACAAACCAATCAATTTCAACAACTCATTGAGGTTCCGCTGAAAATGCCTGCCCTTTGGAAGGGTGGAAGGGCAAACAGGCTGTTCAGGCAATTGCCGGAAAAGGCAATGGCATTGCATGCCGATGTTGTCGTCGAACCGGCACACTTTGGCCCGTTCTGCCTGCCTCAAAAAGTGAAACGGGTTACCATCATTCATGACCTCACACCATTGTTGTTTCCGGAATGGCACCGCTGGCACAGCCAGATGCTGCAACGCGTGATGCTGAAAGGGATACTGAAAAAGGCCGCCATTGTAATCACGAATTCTGCAACCACAAATGCTGATGTCATCAGCAGGTTTCCGTTTCTTTCCGGAAAATGCAACTGGATATATCCAGGAAAAGACCACTTTTTTGAGCCTCATCAGGCGCCCGACATTCTGAAACAATACACTATTTCACAGCCATATTTTCATTGCACAGGAACCATCGAGCCGCGGAAAAACCTGGATGTTGTGTTGGAAGCCTTTGCCAATTACCGGCAGGAAGAAGGAAACAGGCATCAATTGGTGATTGCCGGAGGAAAAGGGTGGAAAACCAAGTCATTCTATCAAAAGTTGCAGAACCACCCTTTCAGGGATGATATTGTTTTAACCGGATTCGTTCCAAAGCAGCACCTCAGGGCCTTGTATTCCATGTCGCTCGCATTAATTTTTCCGAGCAGGTACGAAGGTTTTGGCTTGCCCCTGCTCGAAGCGATGCGCTGCCAGACAGCGGTTATCAGCTCAGACCAGGGAAGTCTGCGTGAAGTTGGCGCCGACGCCTGTCTGTTTTTCAATCCGGATAAGCCACTGGAATTGCTGAAGCAGATGAAGGCAATTGCAGAAGATGTATCACTCAGGAACGACCTTATACAAAGGGGTTGTGCGCGTGAAAAGGCTTTTTCGTGGGAAGCCGCTGCAAAACAGTTCGACGGTGCAATGAATCACCTTGAATCACAGCCATGAGGATTGTATTCATTTTGGAATATTATGAGCCGCATATCGGCGGAGTTGAGCAGTTATACTCGGGCCTCGCCAATGCTTTAATTGCTGGCAGCCCACAGCGCACGACCCAGGTAGTGGTGGTCACCTCAAGATATCGTAAAGATCTTCCCGTCAACGAAATAAAGAACCATGGCTTGACCATTATCCGTGTTGGGCGTAACCGGTTTTGGTTCACTGTATATGCTTTTCTGGAGGCGGTAAAACAGGTTCGCGTTGCCGACCTGGTGCACACAACTTCTTACAATGCAGCGCTGCCTGCATATGTTGCAGCACGTATTTGCCACAAGCCCATTGTCATTACGTTTCACGAGTTTTGGGGAAAGCTCTGGTTCACCTTGCCTTACATGAATCAAATCCAGCGGCTTGGGTATGCATTATTCGAAAAACTGATCGTAAAACTAAGGTTCGATTGCGTTGTAGGTGTTTCTGATTTTACGGTCGAGGCCTTGAAAAAACAGACCAGCCAAAAAGTGGTGCGCATATACAACGGCCTCGACTATGCTTCGTTTTCTCCGGCAAAGGCTCCTGATCTGGCCCGGGCCTTCACCTTTAGCTTTTTTGGAAGGGCAGGAAGTTCCAAGGGGCTCGACCTGTTATTGCCCGCAGCAGAAAAGTTTTTGAAGCATCATCCCGAAGCTGTTTTTCAGCTTATTATGCCAGAAGATAACACCAAGGCATTTTGTGCTGTGAAACGCCTGATTGACAAATTCGAAGCAAAGGCGCAACTTAAGGTATACTACAACCTCGACCGCAAGTCGTTACTGGATACCATCAGCGCAGGCCATTGCGTTGTGATTCCAAGTTACAGTGAAGGATTTTGCTTTGCCGCTGCTGAAACCATAGCCATGGAAATTCCAGTAATCAGCTCAGGCAAAGGGGCGCTCCCTGAAGTGGTTTCAGGGCGGTACATACAATTGGAGCAGCATTCGGTGGCCGGACTTGTTGATGCCCTTGTAAAAGCCAGCCAAAAGCAGTGGGCGCAAACTGATGTCAGGCATTTTCACCTTAACGAAACCATCGAAGCCTACCTGAAATTGTATAATGAAGTGTTGTAATGTTGGCGAAAAACCCGCAATCACATAGGCTTGTTCGTGCTGAAAAGTGGTTGCCTTCAGCAGCGACTGAACGATTGGTCTGATTATTCTCAGGAGTGTGGATTATAAATATGATTGCAAAAAAATGATAACTTTCCGGCTTGTGACGTTTGGCTTATCATACTTATTAAAGAAGATAGTATTATTGCAAACTGAACTGTTTGTGCTAAAACATACTACTAACTAAGACAAAATCAATGAACTGGTTACTCGATTATAATCCTGTACTGTTGGCACTTATGGCCACTTTGTTTACCTGGGGACTTACTGCCTTGGGCTCAGCGATGGTGTTTTTCTTTAAGAACATCAACCGAAAGGTCCTGAATTCAATGCTGGGTTTTGCTGCCGGTGTGATGATTGCTGCCAGTTTTTGGTCCTTGTTGAGCCCTGCCATCGATATGGCCAGTGCGCAAGGTGAGCCAGGCTGGGTGCCGGCAGTCATCGGTTTTCTTTCAGGTGGCGCATTCCTGTACCTGGTTGATAGGCTGCTACCACATCTTCACCTTGGTTTGGAAATTGATAAGGCTGAAGGTATCAAGACTTCCTGGCAAAGAAGTGTTTTGTTGATACTGGCCATTACCTTACACAACATCCCTGAAGGACTCGCTGTTGGTGTTGCTTTCGGGGCCCTGGCCAGCAATCCTGATGCAGGTGCCCTGGCAGGTGCCGTTGCTTTGGCCGTCGGGATTGGTTTACAGAATTTCCCCGAAGGTGCCGCTGTGTCCATTCCGTTGCGACGCGAAGGTTTTTCGCGCTTAAAGGCGTTTAACTATGGCCAACTTTCAGGTGTCGTTGAACCCATTGCCGGGGTGATCGGGGCATACCTTGTGTTAACTATTACGCCTTTGCTTCCCTATGCCTTGTCGTTTGCGGCTGGTGCCATGATTTTTGTGGTTGTTGAGGAATTAATTCCTGAGTCACAGTCGGGAAACGAGTCTGATTTGTCAACCATTGGGGCCATGTTCGGATTTGCCACGATGATGGTGCTTGATGTGGCGTTGGGATAATCAACATTATATTACTGAATTCAACACTTCTTCACAAAACGATTACACGAAATGACCTGCTTGAAGTTTTAATGTAAATGGCTCAATTTGAGTCATCTCTTGCCCTGTGCGTAGAAAATCCGGGTGTTTAAGGGCTTTATTGCCTAATTTTGCCCGCTTGGATTAAGGAAATTTCAAATTCATGGGGCGTAGTGGGCATTGGCAAAACATACATACAGCATTGGTGTTGGTGGCTGTACATATGCTCATGCTTATTGCTTTTGCTAGGGGACAGGAAGCCGTTGGACTGAGTTCTGGCAATTATGGAGGGATTTCTATCCTGAGAGTCAATCCTGCTCACATGATGCAATCAGGTGCTTATCTTCAACTCAACTTGGTGAGTTCTTCCAGCTTTTTTCAAAATAATTTTGTCTATTGGCAGCAATCCGATATGCGCATTCCCGACGTCCTGAATGACCGCGATGCCGCAAAAGAATATTTCACTCATCTGAAGGAAACACTGACGTATTATCAGAATACCTCATTGAAATCGATGAGCCTGGCAGCCGGGGTAATTGGCCCGGGATTTATGCTGCACACAGGAAGGTGGGCGTTCGGCACTTACACTGCGGTCCGAAGCTATGCATCGATAACAAACCTGCCCTATGAAATTCCGGTATTTGTTATGGAAGACATCAACTTTAAACCCTTGCACAACATCCGTTTTGTGGATGAAAATGCCAATATTGCCATGATGAACTGGGCTGAAGTTGGCGCCAGCCTTGCCCATACCTTGATCAGGGACACCTATAGTGATTTGTCGGTTGGTTTTACCGTCAGGCGCTTGTACGGAATCAGCGCGTTTTTTATGAAGGGTAATTTTGCAGATTATACGGTGGTGTCAGCAGAATCCATGGACATCAGGAAAATGGACTTTGACTTTGGAATTGCTACCAGCATTGATTTAAACGACAAGTATTTCAGCAACGCGCCTTCGCACATAAACGGAAAAGGCTGGGGGCTTGATGTTGGTGTTAATTACACCCGGAGGAGATATGGTTACAACAATAATTTCAGAAAAAAGATATGCGAAAAGGAGGCAGAGCCTTATGTCTGGCGCATTGGTGTTTCATTGCTCGATGCCGGATCGATAGGGTTTGCCGCCCGATCGCAACTGCATTCATTCATGGTTAAGGATAAATACCTCGATCAGCTCGATACGATCAGGTACACCAGTGTGCAGCAAATGATTGCTGATGCCAGTAAAATCATGCTCGGCGACAGTGATGCAAGCTACCGGGGTAATCATTTCCGCCTTGGACTACCCACGGCAATCAGCCTGCAATTTGATTATGCCCTGACTAAAAAGGTATTTGTTAACACAATGGCAATTCTGCCGGTAAAAACCAACAAATACACCTTGCTAAGGCCCGCACAGATTTACATTGTGCCACGATACGAAACACCCTACCTGGAATTCTCATTGCCATTGAGTTTGTATGATTACCGGATTCCACGCATCGGTGCTGCCGTGCGCTTTGGGTTCCTGACCATTGGTACGGAAAGAATCAGCAATTACCTTGGAATATCAAACCTTACAGGCCTTGATGTGTATGCTTCAATACAGCTGTTTCTTGAACGCGGGCATTGCCTGTTCGGCCGGAAAACCGGCGCTTGTCATCCCGATGATACCTGGTACGGACGACGGAAAAGGTCTGTCCAACCGATTCAGTAATGCCTTGATGGGGCGAATTGTTGTGGCACGACCTGAGGGAATTAACCATTCAGGCAACAAAATACAGTGTTACAAACAAATTGTTATTCCTGGTAACATCCAGCCAATATGTGCCGATCTTTGAGGGTCTATAAAATGATGCAAGTATTTTTGCAACGATGAAGACTCCGGCACCTTTCCGTTTACTTAATGCCATTCAGAACCTGAGTATTGAGGTTGTTGCGGCTTCGGTGTGTTCCCTTGCCTTTGCGGTTGAAATACTCGATGCTGAGGTGCAGGGTTGGTGGTACATTGCCTTTCCTTTTGCAGTATGGGTGTTGTATACCACTGATCACCTGATCGATGCAAGGGTGTTGAACAAAATTGCCCTGAACCCGCGACACCGCTTTCACCAACTGCATTTCAGTAAACTTGTTGCAAGTGTGTGCCTGGTTGGAATTGGTGTGCTGGTGATGGTATTTAGCCAGGCGTCGTTTCCGTTGATGCTGGCCGGGATTGGCTTATTTCTGCTTTCACTGGTTCATATGCTCATGGTGAATTTCACATCAAGGGGTCGATCTCAGTGGGTTCAGAAAGAACTTATGGTGGCGCTCATTTATACGGGAGGCAGCTGGATGGGACCACTCGTCTGGACAAATGATGTTCCGTCGGTGGCCGTAATTACGGTGATGGTCAGTTTTCTATTGACGGTCTGGGGCGAAGGCATGCTGATAGCCGCTTTCGAGTTGCAAATGGATGCCGCCGATGGCCAAGCATCAATAGCAACGCGTTTAGGAATGAGTAAGTTACGACCCTGGTTGTTGGTGTATTTTTTTGCACAGCTGTTATTGTTGGTTTTATTCCTGCTTGTGGTTGCAGAAATCAGCGTGCCGGCTGTACTGATCCTTGGCCTGATGAATGGGATCTTACTTGGATTATTGATTTTCCCGAAACCCTTTGTCCGGAATGGCATGTATCACCTCATCGGGGAGCTGATTTTTTTCCTCCCGGCCTTGTTGTTGCTGTTTTAATGAGCATTCCCTATTCCACAATTTCATGCGATTTCCTGACAAGATAAAACAAGCCAATTACTGCAGAAATTAGCAGCATCACGTCCTGATAAACGCCGAAGTTTATTGCTGCACTGGTCCCGATCAATGACCAGATAGCGGGAATAATGAGCAAATGACGGGGAAATCCCTTGAAGGCTAAAAGGAAAAATCCAAAAGTGAAAATTGTTGTCGGACAGGGTAATCCCAGCGAGATGATCTTTAATATACCTGGCTGTACCACATAGCCGATGACCGGATAGATAGCCAAACCAAACAGGATCAGGAAGTAGGCCAAAAATACCCGCGTGTGATTACCAGCAACAGAGAAAACCAGGTTGCGCTTCTTAAACACACTGATCAGCATAAGTATTCCCTGAACAATAAACAAACCACCAAAGACGAAAGCCGCCTTGTTGATGCTCGAAAAATACAGGATATGATAAACCAAACCCGACCAGATCCACAATCCTCCCAGCATTGCACCAAGCAATTTGTGACGGCTTTCAAGGCGCGTGTGTAACAACAATAATCCGGCAAAGCCAATCAAAACCAACAAGATCTGAATAGGGAAAAGCGCCTTGTTATACAGTTCAAAAACATGAAAAAACTGATCTGAAGAAAAGGGCATGTTCATTTCGAGGTGTTTTAATCAATGAATTATTGCAATAAATCAATGTCATTATGTCATAATAAACTATTATCTGCTAGTTAGATTCAGATTCCAAAAATGTGGCAACATAATGCCCGAACGTTTGAGGCATCTGATACATCATCCCATGACCAGTTGCTTCCACCTGAATGATGGACGCGCCCGGAATAGAATCAGCAAGGATGGAAGAATTGATACAGGGAACAACTTTATCCTCTTTACCACAGATGAGCAATACCGGCATAGTCAAGCTGTGCAGGCGGCCCGCAGAACCACCTCCGGGACTAAGCCATTGCTGTATAGCACCATACTGCATACCAATGGTTTCGCCATTGTATGGCTCCTTCGCTTCAGGCAGAAAAGTCCATGGCTCAGCATGAGCAGCCATCCAGTCGTCCGGAAACAGGGTGCTGAGCATCTCCAATGGTGTCGAAGCCGGATTTTCAAGGATGTCAATAATTTCCTGCGATGGATTCATGGTGATGGTGTCGCCGCAGTTTGTTGCGTAGAGCACCAGTTTAGCTACTTTTTCCGGGTGATTGAGGGCAAACATCTGTGCGACAAAACCACCCATTGACCATCCCATCAGATGCGCTTTACTGATGTTCAGGACTGTCATCAGTGCATTGACGTCCTCGCCAAGGCATTCAATGGTAAAACTGCTGTCAGCATTTGTACTAAAACCCATTCCCCGATAATCAAAAACAATCACCTGGTAGCGCTGTTGCAGGATATCGATCACATCCCCACTCCATAAATCCATATTGGTGGCGTATCCTGTACAAAGAAGCAAAGGTTCACCCTTTCCGTAAACCTTATATGCAATGGTGGCGCCGGAGATTTCGGCATATTGTACTTCGGGCATATTCATTACTTGTATGGGGTTTTCTTTTCGGCACGATGACACCAGGCAAAGGCAAAGCACAAGGCTTATCAGAAAACGTTGAAATCGGAGATGCTTCATATCTGCAATTGATATCGCATAAATTGTGAAATTGCCTTTGAGCAACCTGATCATTTACCCGTTTGTCAATCAATCAATCAAACAATGTTCATGATGTTGTTACCTGGACACTGACAGTAAAGTTAGCAAAGTAATTTGGTAGTAAACAAGGCCATTGCTGCTGATTACTTTTTTTCAATACCTAATAATCAGTAATTCAACACAATGACTCTCCAGTTATTTTTTTACTCCTGCTCCTGAATTCCCGCTTTGTGGTTTTGTACCTTGTTTTTTCTCTTTCCCGGGCTTATGTAATTTTCGTTTTAACTTATTCAGCTCAAAATGAAGCAAGCCGATTTCCTGCGCCAACACCTTATTTCTGTCCGATAATTTTGAGATGATCATCGAGAATTCGATCATGATTAGAAACACGGCCATGAGTAAAATCATAAACAAGGCAGCAGGAGGGTAGGCGATGCCCAAAAAGGAGGAAATTACATCCAGTCCTCGACGCCAAAACGAAAAACCAATAAACAACAAGCTGAATAAGAGCCACATGAGCGAATACTCTTCTTTTATTCTTCTTTTTCTGATCAGGTAAAGAATAACCACAAACAACAACCAGCTGAATGCGATGGCAATATATTGAACCTGATTGGGATTAAATGCGGATGTCATGATGCTGTTTCATTGTGAATAATGCGTGAACGGATGGCTGCCATAAACATGGCCAACAATACCTTAAACATATAATATGGCCCTTTCGCAATGGGAATAGAGGATACACCTCCCTGACGTTCCAGCATCTGCGTAAAGGTTTCTTTCATCCTGAAGTTGTTTTTACCCAAAAGGATAACTACTTCAGGTTCTGGAAAATCAGTAGGGTAATTCTCGGCTAAGAATGCGAGTGCGCGACTGTTATACGCCCTGAAGCCGGAGGTGTGATCCGTAATTTGCTGCCGGATCAACATAAAGCTAAACCATTCAAACAGCTTAATGCCCGTGCGGCGCAGGAAATGCGTTTTCACCCCATTTTTCTTTTTGTTAAACCTTGATCCAATTACCACATCAGCTTCGTCTTCTAGGACCATGGTGATCAGTTTGTTGATTTCGCTGACAGGGTGTTGCGCGTCACCGTCGAGCTGAAGCGCTACCTGATACCCGTTGCGCACGGCATATTTAAAGCCTGTTTGCACAGCACCGCCGATGCCAAGGTTAATTGGTAGTGTAATCACACGGGCTATCCTGCTGGCCCTGGCCAACTCCTCGGTTGCATCGGTAGACGCATCATTGATCACAAGGATATCCCAGGTTGAATTTTCCTTGTGAACAGCCTGAAGCAAGGCCGAGATAGTTTCAGCTTCATTATAGGCTGGAATGATGATCAGGATTTTATTGGTTGTTTTTTGTTTCATTGGTTTATTGATTGCCCTTCGGTTCGGCGCCATTCAACAAGGCATTTAAATCGTTGATATAGCGTTGGTCAGTTGAATGTCCGGCTGCTTTCGCTGCCACTATGTCGTCGTAAGCTGCTTTCATCATGCCCATAAGATAATACGATTGTGAGCGATTGATGAGCAAAGCAGTATTTGTTGGATCGAGTTTCATGGCTTTGGTAAAATCCCGGACGGCTTCCTGCTGTTTATTGGCCATGCTGAAGAGGATGCCCCTATTCATGAAAATAGCACCTGATAAGCTGTCCACAGCTATATAGGCATCCAGGTCAGCCAAGGCCTTATCATAGTTTTTCAGGTGACCATAGCTGACTCCCCTGAAGCCCAGCACATCAATTTTTTTCGGTGATTGCGCGAGCACACGGTCAAACTGCTCGATGGCGAGCGGGTAATTGCCCTGATCAAAAAATACCAGGCCTTTATTATACAGGGCTTCTACCATATCCGGTTTCAAAGCAAGCGCTTTGTTGTAAAACTCCAATGCCTGTTCAATATTTCCCCGCTTTTTAAGGGCCAGTCCCACATTATTCACGGCCCTTGGGTTGTCGGGGTATTGTTTCATGCTGTCAGACCACAGCGCATATTCGTCCTGCCAGACCAGGTTCCGCTGATAGGTGACAACCGCCAGACCGGCAAGTACGGCAAACAACAGCAGCGGCATGAAATTTCTTCCCTTGCCCCAAAGGGCATCAACGCCAATTACGATGCCCGTGATCAGGCCTGCAAGCGGAAGATAAAGCCTGTGTTCGAACATCACATCGCTGATGGGAATCAGCGAGGACTCAACACTGAGCGCAATAAAAAACCACAGGATACTGATGCCTGTGAGGCGGAACCTGCCATTACGCATAAATATTGCCAGGCCTGCCATCAGTAGAAACAGGATTAACCCGCCGATCACAGCCACATTAAATAATGTATGCTGCACAGCAATAAAATGATCAATGTTCAGGTTTAAAGGCCAGAAGATCAACTTTATATATTCGATTAAAACAACAGCTTGCGTAAGCAGATAATCGGTGCGGCTGATGGAAGATGTTTCGGCGGGCATTAAACCCGTTGCAAGTAAGGCCGTTATCATCATCAGCCCACCAAAAAAACTGAACTTCAGCCACATGGGTGTTTTTTCACCAGGCTTAACGAACACCATCCATTCGATCATGAGTAGCATCGGGACGAGCGTGAAAATATTTTGCTTTGACAAAATGCCCAGTACAAATGATAAAAAAGCGAAACCAAAGTAGTACCTGGCTTTTCTGCCCTTGTTTTCTATCATCGCCATGCGCGCTTTCACATAGCAAAAAGCCGAAGTGAGATAAAACAAGCTTACCAGCAGTGTAAGGCGTTGAACCACATAGGTTACGGCCATTGTTTGCACGGGATGCAGTGCAAAAATGACTGCTGCGACGAAAGCCAGCATCTTTTTTCTGTTGTCTGAATATCCTTCAGGAGCCTTTAGGTTGAGCAACAACAGGCTAAACGCATAAACCATATAACTGGTCAACAGGTGTAAAACCATATTAACCACATGATAACCTGTGGGATTGAGTTGTCCGGCCTGATAGTTTAGCGCAAAAGTGAAGTAACCCAATGCCCTGTTGTTGGGGTTGAGCCAGTAGTGCAAATCAGCAAAACCCGACAAGCTATGCAGCCGGCGGTTGTAAACGATACTTAACAAATCATCGAATTGAAAATCAACACTTAGGCTAGCAAAATACACTGCTGTAATCCCGGCTATCAAAGCAAGAATCACAACTATTTTGTCATAAACAAGGAATAAATCTTTTAAACGTTTCATAGGTTGGTTGCACTGAGGAACAGAGTGTAAAATTACGTTGATAATTCATCCCAGACAATAAACAAAATTGAGCGGGAATAATTCCTTAGATTTGCAGGTCTGTGTAAATAAATTATATGCCCATCAGCCTTACTAACCTTCTAAGCAAATACATCCCCGAGAACAACCAACTCGAGCGGATTTGGATCCTGGCAAAAACCGATTTCAAGCTGCGCTACTACGAAACTACCCTTGGCTTAATCTGGGCATTTTTGCATCCCTTGATCCGAATGATCATCTATTGGGTCATCTTCTCTTACATCCTTAATCAGAATATTCCGAATTACGGGATGTATATCTTTTCAGGGCTCATCGTCTGGATGTATTTTCAGGAAGCCACCCGCAAGGGATTGATGATCTTGCGCAGCAAACGCTACCTCTACGAAAACATCAGGATGAACCTCTACGATGGATTCACTTCTTCTATCCTAAGTACGGTTATTGGTTTGGCGTTCAACATTTTTGTGTTTATCGCCATCAGTCCTTTCTTCAATATATCCTATTCGTTTCATATCCTGTGGATGTTTCCGCTGATGCTGAACCTTGCTGTGCTGGTTTTCGCCATCAGCCTGATATTGGTTATTCTGAACAGCTTCCTGAAGGACATCAGCCAGGTATGGGATGTGTTTTTGCTGGGGATGTTTTGGATTAACCCGATTTTTTACGCCAAGGCCCTGATCTTCGAAACCTTTCCTTCGCTGATGTATATCAATCCCATTGCCGGAATTATTGTCAACCTGAGGGATGTGCTGATGTATGCCAAAGCCCCCGACATGATGATGATGGCATTCGACTGGCTGTATGCCCTTGTGCTGCTTGTGATTGGGATGTTGATTTTTAACCGGTATTTTCACAAAGCCATGGAGAAATTATAGGATGGAAAACAAGGAAACGGTAATCAGGCTTGAGAACGTCAGCAAGACATTTGTGTTTCGCGACAAGAAAGTGGCTTCTTTTTTCACCCAATTGGGTTGGGTGTTCACCGGGAAAAATATCCGCAGGATTGAAGCACTGAAAAATATTAACCTGGAAGTAAAAAAAGGAGAATTCCTTGGAATCGTGGGTGAAAACGGTAGTGGTAAAAGCACGCTGATTCACCTGATGACCGGGTTTTACAAACCCGAAAAGGGAGGTAAGGCCGAAATTAGCGGAAACTTCATCCGCTTGAGTTTGGGATTGGGATTCAACCAGGAACTTACTGCAAGGGAGAATATTTACCTCAACGGCTCGGTCATGGGGCTCACGCTGCGCGAAATCAATGAGAAATTCGATGAGATGATCGCCTTCGCCGAACTTGAGGAATATGTTGATACCAAAATCAAGTTCTATTCACGCGGAATGAAAGCCAGGCTTTCATTTGCAGTGGCAATCCACGCCAATGCCGAAATCCTGCTCATGGATGAATTTTTTGGTGGTGTGGGTGATGAAAAATTCAAGGTCAAATCCGACAAAGTCTTCAAGGAAAGTGTGCTGAAAGGCCGCACCATTGTGCATGTAAGCCACAACCTGAGCACCATCAGGCATTATGCCACAAGGGTGATCCTTATGCATAAAGGCGAACTCGTTGGCATGGGAACACCCGATGAGGTGTTTGAGATGTATAAAAACAAAATCAGGGTCGACAAACTGAATCTCCGGGATTACGTAGATGATGACCAGTCGTTTTAGCCGATTATGATCAAACTGATTTCACTGCATATTGCCAAAACTGCAGGCACTGCCTTTTTTGGCTTGCTTGGCCGGGAATATGGATCCCAGCTTGATCACAGGTTTAAGCGCATCCATTATTTTCCTGATGGCATCGAGCGACAACTTGATTCTGCCGACTTTGCAAGTGAAACGACTGTTGTTCACGGACATCTTTACTTCAGCCATATCAGCAGGATATATCAGCAAAATCAGCCAAGGCTGATTTGCTGGCTGCGGCAACCTGTCGACAGGGTGATTTCGAATTATTACTTTATGCATCGCGCCATCAATGGCCGGCCGGACCACCCGCATGCCTTCAAAAAAAACTACAGCCTGATGGACTATGCTGAAGACAGCATCCACAATAAAATGTGCACTTATCTCGAAGGGATATCTCTTGAAAAGCTTGATTTTGTTGGGTTTCAGGAAAATTTTCAACAAGATGTCATTGCGTTGGCGAAGCTGTTAAACTGGGAGAAACCATTGCTGATTGAAGCGGTAAATCAACGTAGCTATGAAAACGATAACATATTCTATCCTACATCATTCGGGCAGATCACACAGGAAATGCGGTCGGAAATAGCGCGGATCAACGCACTGGACATGGCGCTTTTTGCTGAGGCTGAGGAGTTAAAAAGGAAAGGCTACTGGGAACAAAAATCATTAAAATAAGACCATGCTATTTTCAAAAGATAAACGCGTAAAAGCCGGCAACCTGGAGTTGGTATCACTCCACATACCAAAAACAGCGGGCACCTCTTTTCGTAACATCCTTAAGGCTGTGTATGGCCAAGAAAATATCGTGCGCTTCGACATAAAAATTAAAACCAGGAAGATCGACATCGAAAGCAAGCCTTTCGAAAGGGACAGGCTCCCCGAAAACATCAAAGGCATTCACGGACATTTTCATTACCTCGACCTGGTAGAGCAGGTCAATGTTCCACCCTCGGCAAAATGGATAACCTGGCTCAGAGAGCCCTCGCAGCGGGTCCTTTCAAATTATTTCTATTTGTCGGAACGCCTGCGCGAAGAGTTGGATGAGGAGCGCAAAGGCCTCAATATCCTGGCCAAGATGCAGCGCTCGCTGATCGAATTTTCGCGCGATGAAATCAACCGGAACCGAATGAGTAAGTTCCTGGCCGGGATGGACCTTAACCAATTTGCATTTATTGGGTTACAGGAAACTTACGAAGCAGACCTTAAACGGCTTGCCGGCATCTTAGGTTGGAACAGCTATCCGAACCTTAAACACAATGTAACATCAGCCCGTCCGATGGTCGATCCTGAAGTACTTGCCGAAATCAGGGAGCTTAACAGCGACGATTACAGGCTATATGCAGAAGCCATTGAATGGCGCACCCGAAACTTAAACATCGCAGCCATATGATTTGGTTAGCCTCATTTCCACGTTCGGGTAATACCTTTTTCAGGAACATACTTTACGAAGTGTATGGCTTGAAATCGAGCACCTATCATCAGGATGCAGATTATTTCCTCGACAAGGATTATGCAGCTTTTCCTTGTGTAAAAACCCATTTATTGCCGTCACAACTGGTTCCGGCCGATCCTGACATCAAGGCAGTGTATATTATCAGGGATGGAAGAGATACCATGGTTTCACTGGCACATCACCGCAAAGATATTGTGGCTCCGGGTTCCGATTTTCACGAAAACCTTAAAGCTGCCATCATTGCTGAAAAAGGGAGCTTTTTCGGTGGATGGTCGCGCAATGTGCTCGAATGGATCGATAGGGCCGACATCATCATCCGATACGAGGACCTGCTGGCCGACCCCCTTGCCTGTGCTGAACGGCTGCGTGCCATCATGCACCTGCCCGCGCCTGACGCCAGCAAGCTGCCGGGTTTCAATAAAATGAAAGCAGGCGTTGCAGAGTATGGAAGCGGAAAAGGACGCGGGCTGAGCGAAGAAGAAATGCTCGCCTTATCAGCGAAAAATTTCAGAAAAGGGAAAGCAGGAGGCTGGAGAGACGAAATGTCAGACGAAATGCACGACCTCTTCTGGAGCTATCACGGCGAAGTGATGGAACACCTGGGGTATGGCCGCGATGGCAATATTATCTCGCTGAACCCCGACTTCGATTTTGATGTGGCGCTAAAACTTGGACAGAAACTCCCCGGTTATGAGCGAAAGATGAAGGTGTTGCTGGAAGCTGAAAAAATGGTTCGCCACGACAATGATGGCGTCAAAAGGTATCAGTCAGAATTGTTAAAGCAATTCAATAAAATTGAACAAAATCCGGATGCCCGATGGCATTTTGACCTGTTTATGTCAGGAAGAATAGTTCCGCTTAAGGAGTTTAACCAAGCCCTGAATCATGATTTTTCAATGCCGGAGCAAACAGCAAAGGGCAGCCAGACACCTGCCGAAAAGCGCAGCCTGTTTCAGCGCTTCGAGTTTGCCTTGCTTGAAATGATTCCAGACCGCTGGGTCAGCTACCTGATCAGCCACAACATCCTCGTATTCCATAAGCTATATGACGGCATAAAGAAGGCAGCCTTTGGCCTGATCGACTTTGTGATTGACACGGTTAAAAAAATCAGTGCCTTTATTCTTCGCCTCCTTTTCAGGATGCGCGACAACAAAAGGCTGAACAGGCTCACAGCACAGTTTAACCGGTATGACCTGATTCACCTGCCATTGCAGCAACATTTCTTCTCATTTCGCAAAACAGCGCGACCCCTTCTGGTGACCATACACGACTTTACACACCGGCTGTTTCCTGAGCATCACACTGCCATCAATATCTCTAATGCTGAACAGGGCCTGAAATTTATCAGACAGCGTAAGGCCCATGTGCTGGCAGTTTCCGCTTCAACCCTGCACGATACCCAAAAAGAACTCAAGCTGCCCGAATACCATGTGCATATGGTGCATGAAGCCGCCGACAGGGAGAAGTTCAGCTTTCGGATTAACCGCGATGAAACACGGAAAATAAAAGAGAAATATGGCATTCCCGACGGAATTCCATATTTGTTGAGCCTGTCGACAATTGAGCCACGAAAAAACCTTGGAAACACCATTCAGGCCTTTCTCAGGCTGGCAACAAAACATGAAGGGCTTCACCTCAACCTCGTCATTGCCGGAAAAAAAGGCTGGATGACCAACAAACTTTTTGTTCAGAATAAACTGTTTACCGACAGGGTGTTTTTTACAGGCTTTATAGATGATGGTGACCTTGCTGCCCTTTATTCTGAGGCACTTGCATTGACCTACCTTTCCTTTTATGAAGGATTTGGACTTCCACCGCTTGAAGCGATGAGCTGCGGAACACCGGTAATTTACAGCAACAGGTCATCATTGCCCGAAATTATTGCAGAAGGCGGTTTATCGGCTAACCCGGACGATATTGAGGAAATAATGACGAAATTTGAACAGATATATACAGACCCTGCCTTGCGCGATTCGCTGGGTCGCAAAGCATTGAAACGATCGCTTGACTTTTCCTGGCGCAAAGCCGCCATTGAAACGTTGGAGGTTTATGAAAAAGTTATCTCAACCGTGAACGAATAAATAGAAGCTACCTTATATGTATCAAGATTTTAACGCATGGCCCGGACCAACATTGGTGCAACAGCTGCATAAAATGGCTGCCAATTTTCCTGACCGGCCAGCTATTGTTGACCATAACGACCAGCTCAGCTATGCTGAATTTAACCGGCTCTCAGATCAGGTCGCCGGACAGATTGCCGGACTACAGCCAAAGAAAGGTACCAGAATAGCCCTTTTCATCGAACATAGCATCATGCAGTTTGTCGGTATATTTGGCATCATCAAGGCGGGATGTGCTTACGTTGCACTCGATACCGCCTATCCCGCTGACAGGCTTTTGTATATCCTTAATGATGCCGGCGTTTCGGCCATTGTTTCAAACACAAAAAACCTGGCACAGGCGAAAGTGCTGAATAGCGAAATCCCGGTCATCAATGCTGAAGTTATAGAAAATCAGACAGTTAAACAGTTATTAATTCCGGACGCCAATGACCTGTGTGCCATCATCTACACCTCAGGTTCTACCGGCTTGCCTAAAGGAAGCTGGTACACGCATCGTTCACTGAGTCATTTTGCCTGGCGTTTCAGCAAACTCGCTTCCATTGATCAGCATGATCGCGTAGGTTATTTTGTATCGATCAGCTTTTCGGCCCACGGCATGCCCATGCTGGGCGCCCTGATGAATGGTGCGGCTTTAGTGCTCTTTAACCTTAAAAGGGAATCGCTTTCGGCCTTCCGAAACTGGTTGACCTCACAGAAGATTTCGGTGGCGCTGATGATCCCTTCAATACTGAGAAATTTTACCGCTACCCTGAATAACAGCCACAGTTTCCCCGATTTAAGGGTTGTCATGTCGGGCGGTGAAAGCCTGTTCAGGGCTGATGTTGAAAAGCTGTTACCACACCTTACTGATCAATCTATTGTGTATCATATGCTGGCCTCAACGGAAGCCTACCTGACCTGTGCATTCCCGATAAAAAAAGGCGACTTGCTGGTTTCAAACAGCATTCCGATTGGCTGGGATGTAGAAGGCGTGCAGACGATGGTGATGGATGAATCGGGAAACCCTTGCCAGCAAGGAAAAATTGGTGAACTGTGGCTCAAATCCGCCTATATGGCGGGTGGCTATTGGGGCGAGTCGAATCAGGGAAACGGGGCGTTCATGGCTGCCGAAGGGGAACCAGAGCTAGCTGTTTTTCGCAGCAGTGATATGGGTTACAGGCAGCCCGATGGCGCACTCATTATGGTAGGACGGAAAGACAATATGGTCAAATTGCGCGGTTACCGCATTGATTTGCGTGAGATCGAAAGTGTGCTGCTGGAACTCCCGGAAACCCGCGAAGTGGCCGTACTGCCAAAAGAAAATTCGATGGGCAGCAAGCACCTGGTAGCTTATGTTGTCATTAACGAAGGACATAAGTTTGATGAAGCCAGGATAAAAATTGCCGTATTACGGATGTTGCCGGATTATATGGTTCCGTCTTTCGTTGTGCAGCTTGAAGCCTTACCCAAGTCCTACAACGGCAAAATTGATTTCAAACAAATCCCTGATCCTGACTGGAATGCCATTGAGAAAGTGAATGAGCTGATAGCTCCTGTGAGCCCTACTGAAATTAAACTTGCCGAAATCATCAGCCGGATCCTCGATGTGTACCCGGTTGGTTGTGACCACAGCATCATTCAACTGGCCAAAGACTCGCTTAAGCTGTTTGTAGCCCTTGATGAAGTTGAAAAGTCCTTTGGTAAAAAACTCAATATTGACCTGATCCTGGCAGCACCGACTATAAAACGGATTGCTGCCTGGCTAGACGAGAACTAAAATGAAAATACTGACTAAAAACAGGGTCGATCGGATTGGGAGTTTCTTTGAAACGGAAAAAGGTAGCCTCATAATACCCTATTCGGTCGGTAGCAGACTGATCAGGTGGTTTACCCGGACTGATTTTGCCAGGAATGAATATTTCAGGCACCGCGAGCTCGTATTGCGCGAATTTGCCCAACAAGCAGATATCACAGATATTGACCGCATATTTCCTGAAACATTTACACTTAACTTTCAAAAGGGATGGCGCTCAGCAAGCTTGTCCTACCTGTCCGACAAGGCGTTCTTCAGGCGTGTGAAAGTGGTCGGAAAACAACACCTCGATGATGCCCTTGCGGCAAAGAAGGGTGTGGTATTGCTGAACAGCCATTTTGGGTTTTCAGAAATCGCACTTACGGTGTTTTCGCGCATGAAATATCCTGAAATCGCCACCGTGGTGCGCGAAAAGGGCGCTAACTCAATCAAGGTAAAAGGCATTAAAAAGGAACATGAGCCTGCCTTGCTGAAGTTTAAAGACCAGTCGAACGAAGAGTTAATCCGCCTGCTGTTCAAGGCACGTCAATCGCTCAAGGACGGCGGTATTGTGCATCTTTTAGGTGATGGTTATCATGGTAAATCGAGCATCAATTTTGAGTTTGTTGGAAAGGTCAGGGGATTCAGACCAAGCTTTGCCGAACTGGCACTGAGCACAGGAGCCGCAGTTGTTCCGATGATCGCCAGGCTTGATGTGAAAGGAAATATCCGTGTCGAAATTTACCCTCCGCTCAATTCAGGCGATGAAGCCATGAATCACCAGGACCGTGTCATGGTGCTGCTCAGCCAGTATATTGAGATACTGTCAATGCTATGGAAAAATGAACCCCAGCATATGAACTGGGGTTTCACTGAAAAGTTTATCCGACAATTGGTCGTTTCAGCAGAAACGCCGGAAGAAGTCGATTAGACTAGTGCTTAAAGTCAAGGTCAAAAGTCCAGCTGGCATAATAAAATGCGCCGATCTGCGGCATGCCGTAAGCCTGAATATACTTGTTGTTGAACACATTTGCCCCGCCAACTTTCAAGGTTGAATAGAGTTTCGGGAAAACATAATTCAGCTGTACATCAAGTGTGTTGTAGGATGGAACAGGACCGCTGGCAAAAACACTTTCCCAGTAATAGCTGTCGACGTACCTGAAATTCACATTGAAACCAAGCTGTTTAATCACTTCCTGTCCGCCCACACCCAGATTGACCTTGTGCTTTGGTGTGTTAAAGCCCGGAATCTGGTCCTTGGCTATTCCGCTCGAATCGATGCTTGCGAAAGTGTAGTTGAAATAAGCCTTTATTTTAGGTGTAAGATAATAACCTAGTCCTGCGCTGAATCCAAGGCTACTGACATCTGTTTTACTGTTTGTGGCAACAGCATAACGCTGATAATTGCGGGAGGCAATATCAGTAATACCGCTGGCATCGCCAGCTGTGCCCGATTTTGGCTGAACAACCTGTTGATAGACTATGAAATTGCGGTACTTGTTGTAGTAAATGCTGAAGTCAGTAATCAGGCTTTTGAACCATGTTCCGCTGTAACCGAGTTCAAGGCTTTGCAATTGCTCAGGTTTAACCGCATCAACGTAGGTTGTTTTCAATAAGCCGGGATCGGCCGAGCCGCCATTTTGGAAAGCGACCACTGAGCTGTAGGTGTACAAATTTCCAACGCCGTTTGCATTGCCAAGGGTAATCTCAGTGCCTTTATTCAGGTATTGAAATAAATCGGTGAGCGTCGGGCTGCGGAATGCCGACTGTGCCGAAAGCCTGAAATGCTGTTCGCCGGTCTGATAGGTGAGTGCAAGCCGTGGTGAGAACTGTGCAGTATAGTACTCGTTTTTATCAAGTCGCATCGATGCCAGGACCTTCCAGTGGTTTCCGGGTAAGTTGGCAATGCCCTGCAAATAGCCTGCATACTCATTCATCTTGATTTTACGGTAACTGCCGTCTTGTTGCAGGGTGTCCATGAAGGTTGTTCCTTTTGACTCAGGCGACATATAGCGATAGGAAACGCCGAAATTGAAATCAAAAATCCGGTAAGAACGGTTATAATCAAATTCGGTGTGATAAAGCACAGTTTTGCTGGCAAAACGCGAGCCAACAGGAGGTGATTGTGATTTGATTTTCTCGATGGCAGTGTTAAAGGCCGCTGTTCCCGGCACAAGCCAACCGTTGTTGCTTTCTGTTAAAGCCGCCTGGTTTGCCTGATCAACCATTGCTTGAGTTGCCTCAAGGGTAAAATTATTGGTCAAGGTATTCAGCTCATTTACGTAAGCATCAGACCAATAGCCGGTGACCGATGGCAGACTGGCAAATCCGAGCAAGGTGCCGGTGGCGTTCATGGCATAGGTGTTTTTTGTGTCGTCGCTTGACCGGTAGGCCTTGAACTGATAATGTTTGCTGTTCAGGCCAATGTAATGCAACTGTTGGTTAAACCCGTCCAGGGGAGCGCGGTTATTGCCCATATACACACTTTTACCCTCTGAATAGCGGTAATTGTATGTTGCAGTAAGGTCTTCGGTGAGCTTGTAGTTCATGGTGCCTGAAAACTTGGTGTTGTTTACCTTGCCATCCCACAAGGTGGCCTCCATAAATCCGGGCATGAGAAATTGTTTTTTGCCTGGCACCACCAAGGAGTTATTGACCGAATAATTCATAAACTGCTCAAACACGTTACCTGCCTGTGCTTTGCTTTCGATAAGCTGGGTCAGGTTTTGTGGCGGTGATGGTTGTTTGCCATAGCGATTGGCAACAGGATCGTCGGCGACCCAGTCGCTTGCATTCATATGTGAAGCTGTCAATTTAATTCCCAGCCTTTTTTGCTTGCCATAGGTATCGGCAAAACGAAACTGTCCCGACAGATAATCGCGGCTACCGCCTTTGATTTCGGCTGAAACACCTTGCTTGGTATAGGCAGACTTGCTGGTGTAGCTGATCAATCCCTGCATGGCATTGGCACCATAAAGCGCGGAAGCAGGCCCTGAAATAATTTCGAGGTTCTCGATATCAATATCTGAAATGCCAAACATATTGCCTGTGGCAATATTGATTGTTGGCAGCTGATTATCAACTCCATCAATCAGTTGAACCACCCGTAAAGGAGATGTTGAATTAAACCCGCGGGTGTTGAAGGCGCCAAAACCAATGCTGTTGTTAATGATTTCAACATCGCGCAGGTTGGATAGGCTGTTGAAATAATCGCCTGAAGCGGAATTGTTGATCTGTTGCGCATTAAGTTTTTGGATTGCAATCGGGGCCTGACGAATTTCCTGGTTGAGGCGCGAGGCACTTATCACAACCTCAGCTCCTGGCAGTGAAGCAGATTCAAGCAAAACATCTAGCCTGGTTTCATTATGCCAAACAATAGCCCGGTTGGCATAACCCACATAAGAAAACACAAGTACTGCCGTACCTTTTGCAGGAGCAGCTATTTCGAATGTGCCGTCAATATTGCTTACCGTACCAGTTGTCGTACCTTTTATCTGAATATTCGTTCCAGGAAGGACTTCTTTTGTTTGTTTATCCCGTACGATGCCCCTGATCATTTTCAATTCCTGGGCACTTAGTTGTGTTGGTAGAACAAACAGTACGCTAAGGATCATAACGATCCAAAATGGTAACACTTTTTTCATAGTCAGATTGGTTTTTGGTTAATTGTTTACAATTTCAATGTTTTTTGCGTTTTCTCTGATAAACACACTGAGGCCGGAAAGCATATCATTGTTCCAGTTCACAGTAAGTTTTCCACGGATGGTGTTGAACTCATTTGACCTCAGGTAATCCATAATTTTATTGCCATCGCCTTTGCATTTTACCAGGGCTTCGGCAGTATATTCTCCAATCGTATATCCGAGCACATTTACCCAGTTCATGCCTTGCTGATACCGTTCAGTGAAAAGATTATTTGCGGACAGGTATGCCTGACTTGATGTGTTGCAGTGGAAGTTGGTAAAAACCAGGTTCTCTGCATCATGCCCAAGCGAAGCCATGATTTTGTCGTTGTCGAAACTGCTCGAACCACAAATCAATACGTTTGGATCCGCTTCGCGGATTTGCCTGATGGCATTGGCCATTCCGGCGCCTCTACCGATTACCAGCATAAACTGGGGTTTATTGACCAGTATTTTCTGGACCAGGTTTCTGAAATCAAGGTCGTCTTCACTATAAACAGCGCCTTCAGTTATGTGACCTCCCAGTGTTTCGAATGCCTGGGTGAAATAGTTCCGCGAATCCTGACCAAAGTCATCGTTTACCACAAGGAAACTACCTGTTTTCAGATTCGCCATATGAAAAACATATTCGGCCAGCATTGGCATTAACTGACTCTCGAGGCTGAAATCACGGATGACCCATTGTTTGTTTTTTGCGATATCAGCAACGCTCGAAAGAGAAGCGATCATCGGAATGCCCGACTCTTCTACAAGGGGTATGGTTGCCTGAAGTACGTTTGAATACCCTGAAACAATCACATTTGGCTTGGCAATATGAATGAACTTTTTGGCAATACCCACCGCTTCCTGTGGAAGAAAGCGATTATCCTCTGCCAGGATTTCGAAACGGCAACCATATTGCTTTTCGGCTTCTGCAAAGGAAAGGGCAAGCCCTTTATATAATTCACTGCCAAAATAAGCGGCATTCCCTGATAGCGGCAGGTTCACCCCAATAGAATAATGTTCTGTCTGGCTTCCTGCACCTTGCTTTGAAGTTTTATTGGAGCAGGAAAATAGCGTTATTGTGCAACAAAGAACGATGGCCGACCACCAGAAATGTGATTTCATGATCAGGTGTTTGTTGTTTTTTGGGCAATTTTAAAACAATTAACAATACAAAATAGCAAAGAAAATGTCGTTTACTCAGATTCGAGCTTGCAATTGCCCATCTGTTGGCTTCCCAGAAGGTTAATGCCGCTATTTTTCTCAAAACCTACAATGAGCCATCCAAATTCATTAAACAGGTTTCTGCTGATCATAAAATGTTCAATTTTATGCAATTGCTTTATCTTACAGTTTGTTTTACGTATAGAAGTCAGGCCCGGTTTCAGTGGCCTTATCCAGTTTCCAATGGCTACATCACTGATTTCAGTTACCTGGCTGATTTTTTTTAAACTGAGCCCTTCCAGGTACAAGTGGATGGCGATGCGCTTTAATTCAGGTGAGGTGCGTGGTGGATGTTTGGTGAAATGATGGCCACATGATTTGCATCTAAACCTTTGATTGGTTGAAACGTAACCTGCTTTGGTAAAAGCAGCCGACTGGCATTTTGGACATTCCATATATAACTATAATAAGTTTGCTAATATATGATATTTTTAATAATTTCTGTGTTGAAGGGTGTTTTAGTGGGCAGAAAAAGTGTTTTCGTGTGATAAGGCAACGTAAAAGTGCCACCGCTATGCTATCTTAGTCTCAGATTCTTTCGTGGAAATTTGCCGGAAACTACTTTCTTTATTTTTTTGGTGTCAGGGATAAATATTGTGAACTGGGATTATTTTCATATTATTGTAGAGCAAAAACCAACATAACCAAAACCAAACAATCAATTTCTTTCAATTGACGCAATGACTATGGATGCCAGCATTACCCGGATATTTGATCTGCTGCCTTTTTATGCAAACACGTTCAGGCCAAAGGACGATGCCCTTGCTGGCAAGGAAAACGGGCAATGGGTTAAATACGATATTCAGACTTTTCGCAACCTGGCCGATGAATTGAGCTATGCGCTGATGAATCTGGGTGTGGTAAAAGGAGACCGTATTGCAACGATTGCCTCAAACTGCCCGGAGTGGAATTTCATCGATATGGCCATTTTGCAGCTTGGTGCTGTCCACGTGCCCGTTTATCCAACAATCAGCGAAACCGATTACACCTATATTTTAAACCACGCTGAGGTCAAGTTTGTCTTTGTAGGGAGCCCAGACCTGATGCGGAAAGTACAGCATATTTTGCCTGAAATTGATTCAATAAAATCCGTTTTTACTTTCCGTCCGGTTGAGGGATTTACCTTACTCAGCGAACTGATTGAGTCCGGAAAACAACAGGCCCGGCCACAGGAACTCAGCTCATTGAAAGCCTCGGTCAAGCCTGATGACCTTGCCACGCTGATTTATACTTCAGGAACTACCGGCTACCCTAAAGGAGTGATGTTGTCGCACGCCAACCTGCTTAGCAATGTGGCTGCAGTTTATACGTTTTTTCCGGTAGATGACAGTTGCCGTGCCCTGAGCTATCTTCCGCTCTGTCACGTCTACGAGCGGATGAATATTTACACCTATCTGTACCTGGGAGTTTCAGTGTATTATGCTGAAAACATGGGTACTATTGCTGATAATATCCGTGAGATTCAGCCCGAGATACTTACTACCGTTCCCCGACTTCTCGAAAAAGTGTATGATAAAATCATCTCCAAGGGAATGAAACTGAAAGGGATACGGCGTCAGCTCTTTTTCTGGGCGTTAAACCTGGGCCATTGCTACGACATCCCTGAAAAAACGGGTGTATTCTATACACTTCAATTACACATTGCCAATAAGCTTGTTTTCAGCAAATGGCGCGAAGCCCTTGGAGGTAAAATGAGGGTAATAGTTTCTGGCGGGGCCGCCTTGCAACCGCGTTTAAGCAAGGTGTTTACCGCGGCCGCTATTCCAATCCTCGAAGGTTACGGCCTTACCGAGACTTCTCCGGTGATCGCAGTGAATAACCTTGAGCCGGGGGGCTTGCGATTTGGCACTGTAGGCAGGCTGCTGAGGAACGTACGTGTGAAAATTGGCGACAATAGCGAAATCCTGGTTAAGGGACCAAATGTAATGAAAGGGTATTTCAAGGATGATGCGATGACTGCCGCGGCCATTGATCAGGAAGGCTGGTTCCATACCGGCGATGTGGGCAATATCGAGCCCGATGGTCACCTGCGGATTACCGGACGAATCAAAGAAATTTTTAAAACCTCCATGGGTAAATACATTAGTCCGGCATTGATCGAAAATAAGTTTAAAGAATCACCTTTCATTGACGGGATAATGGTCATTGGTGAAAACCAAAAATTTGCAGCAGCGCTGATTGTGCCTAACTTTGAGCATCTTCGTTCCTGGTGCCGGATCAAGAACATTCCGTTTACATCTGACAGTGACATGATTACGCACAAGGAAATTGTGTTGAGGTTTCGCAAGGAAGTTGATCACTACAATTCTTTCTTCGGTGATTACGAACAAATTAAAAAATTCGAACTCACTGACCATGAGTGGAATGTTCAGAATGGCGAACTCACAGCCAACCTGAAAATAAAACGCGCCACCATAGTAGAAAAATACAGGGAAAAAATCGAGCGACTATACCAATAAAACAAAACACCATGACAACAATCACACGGATTTTTGACATTCTTGAAGACTACAAATCAACAGAACGCCTAAAACGGGCAGCCTTTTCTGCTAAAAAGAACGGACAATGGATTGATTATAGCGGAAAGGAATATCTTGAAACAGTGAACATTCTCAGCTTGTCGTTTCTTGAGCTGGGCATTGGTAAAGGAAGTAAGGTGGCAACGATTTTAAAAAACTGCCCTGAATGGAATTTCATTGATATGGCCCTGATGCAGATTGGCGCTGTGCAGGTTCCTGTATATCCAACTATCAGTGATTCAAGCTATTCGTTCATTTTTAATGACGCTGAGGTGAAGCTGATCATTGTTTCCGATGAAAGTATTTACGCACGCATCAAGGATGTGATCGAAGAAGTGCCCACCCTGACTGAGGTGTTTAGTATTGAAAAAGTACCCGGACTCCGCACCTGGGATGAACTGCTCAGCCATGGAGCCGTTTCGAAGCGAATGGGTGAGGTTGAAGCACTTGCCGGCAGTGTTGGCGAAGATGATATGGCTACGCTTATATACACTTCAGGCACTACAGGTGCACCAAAGGGGGTTATGCTTTCACATAAAAACCTGGTTTCGAATTCTGATGCCACCATCGATATCCTGAGCCAGAATCCGGTGAGCCGCACCCTGAGCTTTTTGCCGCTATGCCATGTGCTCGAACGCATCATGAACTACACCTATCAGCGTCATGGAGCAACCATCGCTTATTGCGATAACCTTGAACTGATTGGTGATTATATCCGTGAAAGCAAACCCGAAATGTTTGCCGCAGTTCCAAGGGTGCTCGAAAAAACATATGAGAAAATTGTGGCCAAAGGACGTGCCCTCACCGGTATTAAAAAAGGCATCTTTTTCTGGGCACTTAACCTCGGTGAACAATACGATCCCTGGGGGAAAATGGGTTCGTGGTACCTGTTTAAGCTGGGCATTGCCCGCAAACTCGTTTTCAGCAAATGGCACGAAGCGTTTGGGGGTAAACTTAATGCCATGATCAGTGGTGGAGCCAGCTTGCAGGAACGCCTGGCCAGGGTTTTCTGGGCTGCCGGATTTAAGGTAATCGAAGGTTATGGGCTGACAGAAACTGCTCCGGTGATTGCAGTAGGCAACTTTTTGCCGGGCGGTGTCAAGGTGGGCACCGTTGGTCCGGTGCTGGCAGGTGTTGAAGTGAAAATTGCTGAAGACGGTGAAATCCTGTGCAAGGGACCAAATGTGATGCTGGGCTATTACAAACGCCCTGATCTTACTGCTGAAATCATTGATGAACAGGGATGGCTTCATACGGGCGATATTGGCCATATGGAAGGCAAGTTTCTGCGGATTACAGACAGAAAAAAGGAAATATTCAAAACTTCAGGTGGTAAGTATGTGGCTCCACAACAAGTTGAAAATCACTTGAAAGAGTCCTCTTTTATCGAAAACGCCATTGTGGTTGGCGAAGGAAAGAACTACACCGCAGCCATTATTTTACCCAATTTCAATCACCTTCAGTCTTATTGCGCTGTCAAGGGATTAACCTACCCTGGAGCAAAAGAAGTGATAAAGATGGAATTAATTGTGAACCGTATTCAGCGCGAGATCACTGGCATCAACAAGCAGCTCGATCAGGTTGAACAGATAAAGAAGTTTAAGCTTGTGGCCGATGCATGGACCATCGAAACCGGTGAATTGTCACCAACAATGAAGCTAAAGCGGAAGTTCCTCAGTCGGAAATATGCCCAGCTGATTGAGCAAATCTACACGGTATAAGATTAATGCATAAGCTTGTATATAAGCTCTTTGTATAAATCACTTTCGTCAGTTGATTGGTTGCCGAAGCCCTTTGCACGTAAATCATATTCGCGCAAAATAGCTATGTTGCGCCTGATTTTCGCGTCCGTGAAATTCTTCATGGCTATTTGATAGTCATTCACAAAAAAGGGATTCACCCCAAGCACTGACGCAAGGTTATTTCGCGATTTATCGGCCACATGATGGCATTTCAGCAGCTTGACAAAAAAACCAAACAGCAGCACTACCGAAAGTAGCAATGGATTATCCTTGCTGTTCGAACCAAAATAGTTTACAATCTGGTTCGCTTTAAGTATATCAAGATTACCAATGGCTTTTTGCAATTCAAAAAAGTTGAATTCCTTTGATATTCCGATATTCTGCTCGACCATCTCATCATCGATCCGGGTTTTAGCAGGTATACTGATGATGAGTTTTTCGAGTTCATTCCTGATTTTATGGAGGTCGGTGCCCAGGTAGTCGGCAAGCATCTGACAGGCTTTTGGCGTTATCTGATAGCCCTTCTGCTCGAGGTACCTGATAATCCAGTCTGGAATATTGTTGTCGTACAACTTCTTAGATTCAAAAAGCACGCCTTTCTTTTCGATGCTTTTGGCAAAAGCCTTCCGCTTATCGAGCTTTTTGTACTTATAGTTCAGCACGAGGATGGTGCTGTCGAGCGGGTTGGACACATAGGCCTCCAATTGCTCAATATCCCTGATATCCTGTGCTTCCTTTACAATGAGCAACTGGTAGTTCCCCGACATGGGATAGCTTTTTGCCTGCGATGCAATCATCCTTGCATCCACATCGCGGCCATAAACAATCATCCGGTTAAATTCCTGGTACTGTTCCTCGAGCACACTGTCTTCAAGCAGGTCGGAAATGCTGTCGATAAAATATGGTTCTTCACCCATCAGAAAATAGACAGGATAGTAAACCTTGTTGCGGATATCGCTGATAATTTGTTCGAAATTCACGGGCAGGACTAAAAGCGAAGGTGTTTAACAGTAAGCCCTTGATTCATCAGTTGCTGCAATGAATCAATGCCAATTTTCAGGTGTTCGGCAACAAACCGCTGGTTCACTTTCCGGTCGCTTTCGGAGGTTTTAATGCCATCTGAAATCATGGGCTGATCAGAAACCAGCAAGAGGGCGCCTGTAGGAATTTCATTGGCAAAACCCACAACAAAAATTGTGGCGGTTTCCATGTCAATCGCCATGCTACGTGTTTTGATGAGGTATTCCTTAAATTCATCATCATGTTCCCAAACCCTGCGGTTGGTGGTATACACGGTCCCGGTCCAATAATCGCGGCCATGATCCCTGATGGCTGTCGAAATGGCTTTCTGGAGGCTGAATGCCGGGAGTGCGGGCACCTCTTCCGGAAGATAATCATTCGAAGTTCCTTCGCCCCTGATGGCAGCGATAGGCAGGATGAAATCGCCCACATTGTTTTTTTTCTTCAAACCACCACATTTTCCAAGAAAAAGAACGGCCTTAGGGCTGATGGAACTGAGCAGGTCCATAATGGTAGCTGCATTGGCGCTCCCCATGCTGAAGTTAATGATTGAAATATTGCCTGAGGTGGCTGATGGCATAGGATGCTCGTGACCCACAACCGGAACATTGTGCCACTCGGCAAAGAGCTCGAGGTATTGATTAAAGTTGGTAAGGATGATGTATTCGCCAAAATCCTCCAGCTGTTGCCCGGTATAGCGTGGAAGCCAGTTTTCAACGATAGCTCTTTTGTCTTTCATCGGTTGCGATTTATCGAACAAATATACTGAATTTGTTTTTTGTAATTTTACCGAAATGACCGTGATGATGAAGAATGACCTGATCTGGTTCAAAACAAGGACTGTAAGCGAAAGGAAAGAAGTGTTTGATCCCATCCGGAAGAAATATGTGAAACTTACACCAGAGGAAGAAATCAGGCAGATCACGCTGCGTTACCTTGTTGAGCAGGCTGCCGTCCCGCCGGGGATTATTGCGGTTGAATACGCGATCAGGGTGCACAAAATGGCTAAGCGCTGCGACATTGTTGTGTTTTCGCCTGCATTAGAACCGCTGATGATTGTCGAGTGCAAAGCAGGTCATGTCGCTGTCAGTCAAAAAGTTGTTGAACAGGCATCGGCCTATAACCTGAAGCTGAAAGTCAGGTTTTTACTCATTACAAACGGACAGCAACATTATTGCTACAAGGTGGATTTCGACACCCGGTCGACTCATTTTATGGACCATATTCCCACGTATGAAGAGATGACCTGCAATGGAAGCAATGACAGTGATCACCGTGCACTTTCTTAAGGGTTTTTGACTGCATGCATTTCAGCTGAGCCCTGTAAGCACTTTTTGTTATATTTGCTCACAGAAAATCTGAATTATGTCATTGATAACCCACGTCAACCGACGTTTAGTGCATTATTATCTGTATGGCATATTGATGGCTGTATTAAGCCTCCAGCTCATCCCACAGTTTTCGTGGGCGCAAACACCCCAGCCGGAAAACGCACTGGCCGAATCAGTGGATGATTATATTGCACTCTCGAAGATTTACCTGAAAAGATCGACAGAAAAAGCGCTGGAGCATTGCAATACTGCGATCATACTGGCCCGAAAAGCACACAATGACACCTTGCTGGCAAGTGCCTATAAAAACAAGGGCGTCATCCACTACTACCTCACCGAGCAAAGCGATGCCATCCTTTATTTCGATTCGGCCATGGTACTCATGAAAAAGCTCAGCAACAAACAGGAATTGAGCAATGTGTACAATAACCTTGGTATTCTTTATGGCGATTTGGGGCAACACACCAAGGCAATTGATTATTTTTTGGTTGCCATGCAACTAAAAGACAGCATTAAGGATAGCATTGGCATGGGACATTGCACCAACAATATTGGGGCCTTGTATTACGAAATGAACTCATTGGGCGATGCATTGGCCTATTTCAAAAAAGCCTTCAGCATTGCATCTGATCTAAACGATTTTGAGGGCATGCTCAGTGCCATCAACAACATCGGACTCATCGAAATGGACCTTGATTCACTGCCCAAAGCCCTCGCTTCTTTCAGGGCAAGTATTGTTATTGCCGATTCCATCAGGGATGTGGGTGGCAAAGCAAATTCAATGCACAATATCGGAAACATTCACCTGGCCCAAAAGGCTTACGATAGTGCCTTGTATTATTTCGACTGTGCGCTTAGCGGGTATGTTGTCAGTGAAAAAATGGCAGGCAAGACTTACAATGGCAAAGGACAGGTGTATTTTGAGCTGGGTCAGTTTCAGAGAGCTACTGAGTTTTTCAGGCTGGCCCTCAAAGCAGCCGGGAAAGCAAATGACGATCAGCTCAAGCTAAAGGTATTGCATAACCTGTTTGAGACATACAGTAAATTGAATCAGACTGATCAGGCCTTCGGCTACCTTATCCAGTACCACGATTTGTTCCAGTCAATCAGAACACTGTTTGATTCAACGGCCATTCAAAACCTGCAGGCCCGCTTTATGGTTGATAAAAAACTGGCAGAAATAGAAGACCTGAAAAAAGAACGGCTTATTAATGACAAACTGATGGAAGGCCAGCTCAGGCAAATAAAGAGCCAGCGGGCTTTTCTTCACCTTAGTCTGCTCGCAGCCACACTCTTGCTGGTGCTACTGGCAATCGTTTTCAGGCTAAACAAGCGACTCAAGAAATCAGGCTGGGACCTTGCCCATCAAAATGACCAAAATAAGCAGGCAAAGGAACAGCTCAGCCTGGCCAATACTGCCTTGTCTGAGCAGAAAAACCTCTTGTTAACCCTGATCAACTCAACACCTGACATCATTTGTTTCAAAGATGGGAATGGCCGCTGGCTCGAAGCAAACCATGCAGATATTGAATTGTTCAGGCTGACTGGCGTTGATTATCGCTATAAAACTGATGCTGAGCTGGCTGTCTATACACCATTTTTCAAGGAAGCCATGGAAACCTGCCTGATAACAGACGAAATTACCTGGCAGAAAAGAACGGTTTCAAGGGGCGACGAGGTTATTCCACAACCCGACGGTCCCTCGCGGGTGTTCGACGTCATCAAGGTACCAGTGTTTAATGAGCAGGGAGAACGAGATGGCCTGATCGTTCTGGGAAGGGACATTACCGAACGAAAAAAAACCGAGGAGGCTCTTGGAAAGGCCCTGACAAAGGCCGAAGAATCGGACAGACTCAAATCGGCGTTTCTGACAAATATGTCGCATGAAATCAGGACTCCCCTTAACGCCATTATCGGCTTTAGTGATTTGCTTAACGATCCGGAAATCAATGACGAAGAGCATGATCATTTCGTCAAACTCATCAACGAAAACGGCCATTCCCTGCTTCGCCTTATTGGCGACATACTCGATCTGTCGCGCATTGAAGCCGGCGAAATGAAGCTTAATTTCGAACAGAAAAACCTGAACAACGTCTTCAGTGAGGTGTATAACAATTATTCAACATTGCTATTCGGCGAAAAAAAATCAACAGTAAATTTTAAACTGCAGATCCCCGAAAAAGGCATCCACCTCCAGATCGATGAGCTTCGGCTAAAGCAAATCATAACCAACTTGTTAAACAACGCTTTTAAATTTACCGACAAGGGCGAGGTTGAATTCGGATATGAGTTGCAACGCGAAAAGCTGCATATGTGGGTAAAGGATACCGGAATAGGGATTCCTGAAGATAAACGAGATGTGATCTTTAAACGGTTTGTCAAATTAAATGATGACTCAAGGCGGGTATATCCCGGAACTGGCCTGGGACTTAGTATTGTTGGTCAGTTTGTGCGCCTGATGGGTGGCTTGGTCTGGTTTGACAGCAAGGCTGCAGTGGGAACGGTTTTCCACATCACACTTCCTGTGATAAGCCCAACTGAAGAAAATGAAGAGCCTGTCAGAAGCCAGAGGAAAGTCATGTATGACTTTTCGGGAAAATGCATCCTGATTGTGGAAGATGTGGAGTCGAACTTTGAGTTGCTCAAGGTCCTGATTGAGCCAACGTCGGCAAAAATCATGAGGGCTGTCGATGGGCAGCAGGCCGTCGATATTTGCATGTCAGATCCTTCGATTGACCTTGTGTTGATGGATATCCAGCTGCCGGTAATCGATGGTTACGAAGCCACCAGGCTAATCAAGGAGAGAAATCCATTTTTGCCCATAATTGCACAGACCGCCTATGCGCTTGTCGAAGAAAAAGAAGCCTGCTTTACAGCAGGATGTGATGGATATATTGCCAAGCCGATCCGGTCGAGCTTCTTGCTGCCGGTAATCGATGAACTGATTGACCTTAAACCAAAACAATAACTATGTATAAATCTATTACACCAAACATTTTGGTGGACGACGTTAGCGAAGCCATTGATTATTACCAGCATATACTGGGATTTTCGCTTGTGCATGCAGTACCTGAAAAAGGCCCGCTACATTGGGCAATGCTTAGTGCTGATAACCTAAGCCTGATGTTCCAGGACAAAGAAAGCATCGAAAAGGAACTGCCGTATATGCAGCATGTTGAGCATGGTCATTCGTTCACCCTATTCATTGAGGTGGATGACATCGACGAAGTATACAACCGCATTAAAAGCCAGGTTGATGTAGTAAAAGACCTGCACACGACCTTTTACAATATGAAGGAGTTTTCGTTTGCTGACCTGAATGGTTATGTCGTCACAATAGCCCAGGAAATTAAGGCGGAATAATTGCTTAGAAGTTCTTCCTGAATTTTTCTGATTGTGGGATATTTGCACTGTTAATTACAAAAAAAACTTACTTTTGCATAAGAAAAATTGTAACCATCATGAAAAGTCTTATCATCAAACTAGCGCTGTTGGTCGTGATCCTGGTATTATCCTTCCTCGTATACAACAGCATTATGCAACCGGTTAAATTCAACGAGGAAAAATTGGCCAGAGAAGTTGAAGTGATTCAGCGGTTGAAAGATATCCGGAGCTCGCAGGTTTTTTACAGAATGGCTAACGGAAAGTACTCAGGAAATTTTGATTCACTCCTCACTTTCCTGCAAATAGGAGAAATCCCTGTTGTTAAGCTTGTACCTGATCCAAATGATACGACTTTTACAAAGACCATATCTGACACCCTAGGATACATCAAAGTTTCTGACTCATTGTTCAGGAAAAGAAAGAATTTCAACATCAGAGACCTGAAAATTGTTCCTTTTAGTGATGGCGCTGCCTTCGAATTGTCAGCAGGTGAAATCGATAAAGGAGGGGTTAAAGTGGGCGTTTTTGAAGCCAAAGCACCTTTTGAAGTATACCTGAAAGGTATGGATGAGCAAAGGATTAACAACCTGATTGCAAGCAGAACTGATATTGACAAATTTCCCGGATTAAAGGTTGGCTCAATGGAAGAACCTTCCACCGACGGCAACTGGGAGTGATCTGCTGAAGCCATGGCAGCCTCGGCAAAACCACATATCAGCAGAATCGATAAGGCATTTAAGGATGACTATTCGCGAAGTTTTAGCCTGACCATTCAGCTTTCGCTGGATGGTTTTTCTTTTGTGATCTATTCCCCCGAGAAACAACGCTATCTGGGTGTTGAAGCCTATCAGTTTATAAATGTGGAAAGTGACATCAGGCTGGCAGCCGCCCTTGACCAGGTGATCATGCAAAACCAGTGGATTGCTTATCCGTTTCAGTCGGTCACCGTCCTGATGGATCATACCCATTCAACGCTGGTGCCATCTCCTTTATATGATGAAAAGGAAAAGGGAAGTTTTCTTGCCTTTAATCAGCTGTATAAGGATAATTCCAGGATCATTTCCGACCACCTTGTGAACGCAGGGGCCAATAATGTGTATTACCTGTCGAATCCACTGGTCGAGAAAATAAAGGACCTCTGGGCTAATGCCAAAATAGTCCATTTTTCATCGGCGCTCATTGAAAGTCTGCTCATTCAGCATAAAAATAAACCCACTGACGATGTGATGTTTGTCAATGTGCGCAACAAGGTGTTCGACATTGTGGTCATCCGGAACGAAAAATTGTTTTTCTACAACAACTTCCGTTATCAAACGCGCGAAGACTTCATTTACTTCCTGTTGTTTACAATGGAACAACTGCGCCTGAACCCTGAAACAGTGCAGGTTAAAATGATGGGCATGGTATATAAGAATGCCGACATTTATGAAATAGCATGGAAGTATATCCGGAATACAGGCTTCATCGAGCGCAATAAGTTGTTTGATTACAGCTATGTGCTTGAGGAACTGCCAGGACACTACCATTATGTGTTATACAATACCCTTCAATGCGAATTATAAGGGGAACGCACCAGCGCAGGCTCATCCATCCACCGGCCGGTTTACCTGTCAGGCCTACAACCGATATGGCCAAAGAAAGCCTGTTTAATGTGCTTGAGAATTACATTGATTTTGAGGGGATAAAGGCCCTCGACCTGTTTGCCGGCACTGGAAATATTTCCTACGAGATGGCCTCGCGGGGTTGCAGTCAGGTGCTTGCAGTCGATAGCAACTCGCGCTGTGTTAAGTTCATAGGCGACACAGCCTCAAGTCTGAAACTGGTTCAGTTGCAGGTTATCAGGACCGATGTTTTTCGCTTTTTAAGCTCGCCTTATCAGCGTTTCGACCTTGTGTTTGCGGACCCTCCTTATGAGATGACTGAAACGGCTTTGTTGCCTGAGCTCGTTCTGTCAGGAAATCTGCTTAACCCTGATGGCTTGTTTGTGCTGGAGCACTCCAGGGGGCATGATTTTTCAGCAGTGAAGGGTTTTCTCGAACACCGCAAATACGGCAAGGTTAACTTTAGTTTTTTCCGACAGCCAGTGGAAATTTCGCAATAAAAAAAGCTGTCAGATTTCTGGCAGCTTTTATTAATGTTTCTATGTATGTTTAATACTCATCCTCATGAAAGAAAAAGTCTTCTTTCGTAGGATAATCTGGCCAGATGTCTTCGATCCGTTCATAGATCTCACCTTCATCCTCCATCTCCTGGAAATTTTCAATAACTTCCTGTGGAGCTCCAGACCTGATGGCCCACTCCAACAATTCGTCGCGGGTTGCCGGCCAGGGGGCATCTTCCAACTTTGAGGCTAATTCTAATGTCCAATACATTGTATTCGCGTTAAGGTTTAATTTTTTGCAAAAGTAATTGTTTTTCGCTTGAAGTCAAGTAAAAAATGAAATGGCTGAAGTTGCTTAATAGCGCGGCTTCCAGGGGATTTCATCAGTTTTCGTCAGTCGGCTGAAGTGTCTTGCCAACACAAAAAGATAATCAGAAAGCCGGTTGAGGTACATCAGGTCGAGTGGGTCGACAGGATGTGATACGGAAAGGTGGATGCAAATGCGCTCGGCCCTGCGACAAACTGTTCGTGCAACATGGCAAAGTGATACCAGTTGATGCCCGGTTGGGAGAATAAAACTGGTAAGTGGTTTCAGCCTTTCGTTCATTGCATCGATTTCATTTTCGAGCAAATTCACATCGTCCTGGTTCAGCTTGGGCATCGGACGCGTTAACACACCCTTTGGGTCCTCAGCGAGGTGCGATTCGAGGGTAAACAGGCGATCCTGTACTTCAAGCAGAATTTTCCTGCTGTTTGCATCTGTTTCAGGGTTGTCCCTTACCAGGCCAATGAATGCATTCAGTTCGTCGACAGTGCCGTAGGCTTCAATCCGTTCATGATACTTCGGAACCCTTGTTCCTCCAATTAAGGCTGTCTGACCCTTATCACCGGTCCGGGTGTATATTTTCATTTCATCGCTCATCACCATCAGTTGTTTTAATTATGGTTTAACAAGCTTATAGCCTTATTTGTTCTTTATACTCTCGTTTTTCGAGAGGTGATCGGCAACCATCAGGATTTTATCGTTGATTTCATCCGATTCAATCAGGCCATCCTTCAGCCTGATGATGCGGTGCGCGTGCTTGGCAATGTCTTCTTCATGTGTGACTACAATGATGGTGTTGCCTGCTTTGTGAATTTCTTCGAGCAAACCCATGATTTCGATCGAAGTCTTTGAATCGAGGTTTCCGGTAGGCTCATCAGCCAGCAGGATCGATGGCTTGTTTACCAAAGCCCTTGCGATGGCCACACGCTGGCGCTGACCACCTGACAGCTCGTTCGGCTTGTGTTTGATGCGGTCAGAAAGCTGCACATCTTCCATGACCTTTTCAGCCATTTCGAGTCGCTTTGCCTTGTTGATGCCGGCATACACCAGCGGAAGCATCACATTCTCAAGGGCAGTTGACCGGGGCAACAGGTTGAATGTTTGAAAGATAAAGCCGATTTCCTTGTTTCTGATTTCAGCAAGTTTGTTGTCGTCCATGCGGCTTACATCCTGACTGTTCAGGAAATACTGTCCTGAAGTTGGGGTGTCGAGGCATCCCAAAATATTCATCAGGGTTGATTTCCCCGAGCCAGAAGGACCCATCAGGGCTACATACTCATTGCGCTTTATCACCATATTAATGGTTCTTAGCGCTTTAACTGTCTCAGATCCAACCCTGAAATGACGGCTGATATCATTCAGTTTGATGACTTGTTCTTCCATGGGCGTTGTTATTTGCTAATTTGCAAAGTTACTGTTTATCCGCTATACGATAGGAAAGCCTGCTGAAATTGTAGGGAACTTAACGATTTTTAGGTTTTCAAAACAAAATGCTGTTTTTCAATCCCTTTTCTGAAAAACACAAAACCCAGGTGGTAGCAGTCAAGGCTGATACTCACTGAGGGGTGTTGTTTAATTATTTCCCAGGCTTCTTCCATTTCAGCCGACCAGTGAATATCATCGAAAATGAATACCGATTGGTCGACAGCTTTCACCAGGCACTGATTAAAATAATCGAGGGTAGGGGCTTTCCTGTGATTTCCATCAAAAAAGACCAGGTCAAGGCGTGGCATCTTTTCGATTGTATTGGCAAGGACCTTATCGAAATTTCCAATAACAATGTCAATATTCTGCAGGCCGGCCTTGCTGAATACACCTTCAGCTGTGGAAGCAACTGTTGCACAGCCTTCAACAGTAGTGATGCCGGCTTTTGGATTTCCAAGGGATAATGCCAGGGTGCTGACACCGAAGGATGTACCAAGCTCAAGCATGTGCTCAGGCCTGAAATACTTAACAGTCCGGTACAATAACCTGCACATCTTCTGGCTGTTATTGCGTTTTTTGGCCAGCTTGTTTATGGCAATACGGTAGGTGGCAAAGGGCTTGTTTCCAGCCCCTGAGCCAAAATCATCTGTTTCGATTACGTTGCGGTTTTTAAGTAAGTCACTGTTGATTTCAGCGATTATCTTGTAATCATTGTACACCTGATAATCATTGATAACCTTGGTTGTAAAATCGAAAACAAAGGGAGAGTGCAGGCTGTGCTTTCCTTTGCTTTTTAACAGATAATTCAGATAACTGATTGCCGGTTTGATTTTCATTTGTTTTTGGTATCGAAATTGTTTGAAACAGTGGTTTCGCAATACAGACAATTCAAACCTTCATTTTGTTGCATTTGCCGAATATCCGATAGCGTTTTTAATTTCCTTATATCCTTATTCGAGTTGAAATTTATTCAAATAAAACACAGTCCTCTCGTTGTTGTCGCGCAGGCGGTTATTCATAATTTTCTGAACACCGGAGATGATGAAACTATCACTGTACCAATGCGTTATATTGCCATGTTCTTCACCCAGCATCCTGTCGGTTTCATAATCAGACTCAATTTTAACCTGCTCAACCTGACCGATGTCCTGGTCCTTTTGAATCATCTTTGAAATGATTTTTCCGTTAAGGATATAGGCAAGCAATAGGCCATCCTGTTCGTCGTGAACCAGCAGGTGTTTCTCGAGGTTGAAGGAGATCAGGTCACGCATCTCGAAATTGTTGTTCCACGTCAGTTGTCCATCGGAATTGAATCCTGCAAAAAGGGCGCCGTAAAATGCAAAGCCGTCGAAAACGGTATAGGTATACGGAATTGGCCTGCCATAGAAATCATAGTCCATCCTTGTTTCTGTCCTGAATTGGGGCCGGAATGCTTCAACAGCATAGACTAACTCGTTGTCTTTTAATACAAGTTGTGGATTATAGAACTGGAACGCAACAGCCGACCGCTTTTCGTCTTTATTCTGTTTCCGGCTCTGCCGCTGCATGCTTCTAATGAGGTCATACGACGACATGGAGGAGTAAATATTATCGATGGTGCTCAGTTCAACAAAGCGGGCTAGCTTGATGCCGGTGGGGTCGAATTTCAGGAAGAAAAAGCCATAAGCTTCATTCATCAGCTCATCATTTGCATCCTTCAGGCGTGCCTTGCGTTTCTCGGCCTGGTCGTAGCTGCCAACCACGCTGATTATTCCACCGGCATCGTCCGAAAATGTGTACGAATGCAAATACCTTTGCTGCTCATCGCGAAACTCAAACCTGTAAGTCTCGGCTCCAAACATATTGTATACAACGAATAGGTCAGCGTCAAAGCGGTTTCCTGTGTATTTTTTAAAACCGATGACCAGTTCGTTACTCAGCCTTGAATGATAGGTTTCCTGAATAATGCATTGCCCATCGCTGCAGGGCGAAAGCGAAATGAGTTGTGCGTTGCGCATATCTACGGCAAGTAACTGTGCCTCCTTTTTCTGAACGGTTAGTCCAATAAAGGCATGGCTTCCGACCACATCAAATGTGCGGCAGTCAGCCTCGGGTGGCATTGGTGCTCCAAGGAGATTAAATGTCTCTTTGTCAATACTGTAAGTGAGAATCTGAAACGCGCTTTGCAACGATTTCTTGTTGTCTCTGATGGTAAACAGTAAGAAAACCTGCTGGGGTGTATGCACTGTTTTCTCGAAAACCATCCCGTCTTTCAGCGCAACATATTGCAGCCATTGTTCGGTGAGGTTGTTGTTGAGCAGATTGAAAAACCATTTCCGTTCTCCTTCTTCTGTGATTTCGTTGCTTTCGTAAAAGACCAAAACCCCCTTTTCGCCGAGGGTTTCAGTATGGTACGACTGATCCATGGTTTTTGAAGGGAACTCAACCCTGACGACTTCCTTGTTTTGGGATATGCCAGTATTGAAAATGCTGCATAACAGCATGATAACTATTGAAGGCAAGTTGAGTTTAAGCCCAAACCTCATGTTCCTGTTGTTTCCTTTTGTCTTTAATCCCGGTGCTTGATCCCGCAAGTGTTCGGGCCATAAAGTTACGGTAAATTAACCTATTTTATTGTGCAGTAAAAGATTATTATCGCTTTTCCCGGAAGGTGTTTTATTCAGTGGATCAGCCTGCAAAAGACCAGGCGAAAAAAAAGACCCGGCCAAACGGACGGGTCTTCAATGTGTTTTAAGCTGCAAGGCTTATTTCTTGTCGTCAACTTCTTCAAAATCAACGTCTGTGACTTCGTCGCTGCCACCAGTGTTATCTGATTTTGGCTGTTGTTGCTGACCGGGTTGCTGTTGTTCACCTCCCTGTGCCTGTGTGTTTTTATACATCTCCTCGCTTGCCGATTGCCAGATATTGTTGAGTTTGGTCATCGCGGCATCGATGGCATTCAGGTCCTGATTTTTGTGAGCAGTTTTCAGTTGTTCAAGCGCACCTTCGATTTCGGCTTTTTTGTCGGCCGGCACCTTGTCGCCATACTCCTTCAACTGTTTCTCAGTTTGAAAGATCAAACCATCAGCTGAGTTGAGCTTATCAACTCTTTCCTTTTCCTTGCGATCGCTTTCAGCGTTGGCTGCAGCTTCGTCTTTCATCCGTTGGATGTCGGCATCAGTCAATCCTGATGAGGCTTCGATGCGGATGCTTTGCGATTTCCCTGTGGCCTTGTCTTTGGCTGCCACATGCAAGATGCCATTCGAGTCGATATCAAACGACACTTCGATTTGAGGTATACCGCGGGGTGCTGGTGGCAGGCCATCGAGGTGGAATCTGCCTATGCTCTTATTCTGGTTAGCCATCGGGCGTTCACCTTGCAGGATATGGATTTCAACTGAAGGCTGGTTGTCAGAGGCTGTCGAAAATACTTCTGATTTACGGGTTGGGATGGTGGTGTTCGACTCGATCAAACGGGTCATCACGCCGCCAAGGGTTTCGATACCCAGTGAGAGCGGGGTAACATCGAGCAACAACACATCCTTTACTTCGCCTGTGAGCACGCCGCCCTGAATAGCAGCACCAACGGCTACAACTTCGTCAGGGTTCACGCCTTTTGAGGGCTCTTTACCGAAGAAATCCTTCACAATTTGCTGGATGGCCGGAATACGTGTTGAACCACCTACAAGGATTACTTCGTTGATGTCCTGAGCGGTTAGTCCTGCATCCTGAAGGGCTTTGCGGCAAGGTTCAATAGTTGCCCTGATCAGGTGGTCGTTCAGTTGTTCGAACTTCGACCGGGTAAGCTTGCGTACAAGGTGTTTTGGCACACCGTCGACAGGCATGATATAGGGCAGGTTAATTTCTGTTTCTGTTGAGCTCGACAGTTCAATCTTGGCCTTTTCGGCTGCCTCTTTCAGGCGCTGCAAAGCCATGGGGTCGCGCTTCAGGTCGAGCCCTTCGTCTGATTTAAACTCATCGGCAAGCCAGTTGATGATGGTTTCATCGAAATCGTCGCCACCAAGGTGTGTGTTTCCATTGGTCGACTTTACTTCGAAGACACCATCGCCCATTTCAAGGATCGAAATATCAAAAGTACCTCCACCAAGGTCATAAACAGCCACTTTGATGTCATTCTTTTTCTTGTCGAGGCCATAAGCAAGGGCAGCTGCGGTTGGCTCGTTGATGATACGTTTTACAGTCAGACCTGCAATTTCGCCGGCTTCCTTGGTTGCCTGACGCTGTGAGTCGCTGAAATAGGCCGGAACAGTGATCACTGCTTCGGTAACTGTCTGACCCAAATAATCTTCGGCTGTCTTCTTCATTTTCTGCAAAACAATGGCCGAAATTTCCTGTGGCGTATACATGCGGTCGTCAATCTTTACCCGGGGGGTGTTGTTGTCGCCTTTTACCACGTCGTAAGGTACACGGTCTTTTTCTCTTGTGATGCGGTCGAAAGTCTCGCCCATGAAACGTTTAATCGAATAAACAGTTTTTTTTGGATTTGTAATGGCCTGACGTTTAGCCGGGTCACCAACCTTGCGCTCACCATTTTCGGTAAACCCAACTATGGAAGGGGTTGTACGCCTGCCTTCGCTGTTTGGAATGACAACAGGTTCGTTTCCTTCCATTACAGCAACGCATGAGTTGGTAGTTCCAAGGTCAATTCCTATGATTTTTCCCATCGGTTTTCCTCCTTTAATATAATGTGTCTAAGTTTCAGATTTTTTTAACAGTGCTTGAAGTGTCAATGATTATGCCAAAATGAATATGTCGGAGCATCCATGGCTGAATTTCAGCAGGTTCATGTAAAACACGATGAATTTGAAACATGTAAAATCAAACAAATCAGCGTGATAGAAAAGCAATGCTGTGAATAAGCTGTTCGGTAATTACTGCCACTGCAACAATGACAAAAAGGCAGCGGCAGGAGGTTAGGTCACGGATGCCACCGGCATGCATGACTTATCTGTTGACAACGAACCCCCAGTTAAATTCAAGGAGTTTCAACTCGCTGCCCACCGCGAGTTGGTAGGTCCGAACGGCATCACGACGCGATGAGAATATCCCATAACCGTTTTCGATGTTCGTAAACTCAGGTATTTCCTGCACGATGCTGTTGCTGGGAGCGTTCACATCAATGTAGGTGCTGAGCTGATCTGCCCCACACGAAATGGTCACATCCACCTTACCGGCCCAACGCTTCACGTTGTCAATGTTTTCGAGGCTCTGGCCAAGCCTTGAGTAAAAATCGGCGCCGGTATAGGAAATATCGATTTCCTCACCACCACTAAGGCTTACTGATCGTTTCATGCCCATTCCCCAGTTCATTGTTTTAAACAGGGTGTCGGGGTTGCCCGGCCTTAATTCCTTATAGTGAAATGTCAGGTTGACCTCGTAGCGTTTTCCTTCTTTGGCAGTCATGAAACTGATCCTTCCGGTAGCTGTCGAGTGAAAATTGATCCTGTTTGATGGGTAAATTACATCAAATGACTGCACTACCGGAGTGGTGGCTGTAATGGTTTCACCATTGGCTTTTTCGATATGCAGGGTGTACTCAGCTGCTGCATCAACAGCAGCAGTGGTAAAATACATTAACTGCTGCGGAAAATAGAAAACCGAATCGCCTGCCAGCTTGCTGTTGATGGTGATGGTATCCAATAGGATATCGGGTAGGTCAACATTGTTTTTGCGCCGCTTCAGCACAACTTTCGGGAAGAGCTGATAATTGCTCGAATCGGGAATTTTTGCAATCAACAAGGCGTTTCCGGGTCCAAGGAAAGCCTTGGTAACTTTTATCCAGGTGGTGTCCACGCCCGGCTCAACCATGCCATAAACGATGCTGATGTCTTTGTAATCAGCATAATTATCCACTTCGGTGCTGCACGAAGTCATCAACAGGGTAAAAACAAGGAAAAGCGTGGGTAACAAAGCAATTTTCTTCATAGGATGAAACTAACGCACAAAAGTACGATTATATTATCAATAGGGCCTGATAGGTTAAACAATGTGTTTTGGACTTGTGCAATTTCAGCAATTCAGCAAAGAATACCTTACTTTTGCATGCTGCATCGTATTGCAACAATAAAACATTTAGACATGTATACCTCGAAAGATATTCCAAAGATTACAACACATGTGCTTCAGGAAATGAAGCTCAGGTCGGAGAAAATTGCCATGCTTACCGCCTATGACTTTTCGATGGCCAAGATTCTGGATGAGGCTGGTATTGACGTGATTTTGGTTGGCGACAGCGCTTCAAACGTGATGGCGGGCCACAAAACCACCCTTCCCATCACCCTGAATGAAATGATTTACCACGCATCGTCGGTCATGCGTGCCGTGAACCGGGCCCTTGTTGTTGTCGACATGCCTTTCGGAACGTATCAGGGCAACTCAAAAGAGGCCTTGAGTTCTGCCATCAGAATCATGAAGGAATCAGGCGCCAACGCCATCAAAATGGAAGGTGGCGAAGAGATTGTTGAATCCATTGACCGCATCCTCAGTGCGGGCATTCCGATTCTCGGGCACCTTGGTTTAACACCTCAGAGCATCAATAAATTCGGCACCTATGTGGTGCGGGCAACCGAAGAAAAGGAAGCCGAAAAACTCCGTAAAGACGCCAAAATCCTTGAACAGGCCGGATGCTTTGGCATTGTGCTGGAGAAAATTCCTGCTCACCTGGCATCTGAAGTAACACAAACTGTGCGGATTCCTACTATCGGCATCGGAGCCGGGGCAGGCGTTGACGGGCAGGTGCTCGTGCTGCACGATATGCTGGGAATTAACCAGAAGTTTTCGCCCAGGTTCCTCAGGCGTTACCATAACCTCTACGAGGAAATCAGGGGCTCGGTATTTTCTTATATCAATGACGTAAAAACAGTTAACTTCCCCAGCGAAAGAGAGCAATACTAGCCAAACTCCGCCTGATGACTCCATTGAACGCGCGCATTTTGTTCGAAGACAATCACCTCATTGTGGTGAATAAGTTGCCTTCGGAAATTGTGCAGGGCGATAAAACAGGTGACAAATGCCTGCTTGATGCAGTGAAGGAATACATTCAGCAAAGCACTGGCAAACCGGGCAATGTATTTGCCGGATTGGTTCACCGCATCGACAGGCCTGTGAGTGGTGCAGTGATCTTTGCCCGAACAAGCAAGGCCCTCAGCCGGATGACAGCCATGATGAAATCACGTGATTTTTCAAAAACCTATCTTGCGCTGGTTAAAACACTTCCTGCTGAGCTGCAAGCCGAACTTGCTCATTTTCTGGCGAAGAATGAAAAACAAAATAAATCATATGTGTGCAGTGAAACTGTTGCCGGGGCAAAGTTGGCACGGCTCAGCTACCGCCACCGCGCGTCATCAACTTCTTTTCACCTCATTGAAATCGACCTGCTTACCGGAAGGCATCACCAGATTAGGGCTCAGATGGCCGCCGTCGGCTGCCCGATTGCCGGCGATTTGAAGTATGGCGCTGATCGCTCCAATTCCGATGGTTCCATTTGCCTGCATGCCTGGAAACTGGCCTTTGAGCATCCGGTGCGCAAAACAACTGTTGAAATAATTGCACCGCTCCCGGACAAAATGCCCTGGAATTTGTTTGTTGTATAGCATGCACAAAACTTATCTTTACTCAGGATGCGAAAGCTGTTGAAATACTTTTTGCTGTTGCTGCTTGCAATGCCTCTGGTGCCGCGAGCGCAGTATTTCCTTACCGGTCAGGACCCTTCTTCCATCAGGTGGAGTCAGCTGCGGACGAATAACTTCAAACTGATTTTTCCATCTGCTGACACCTTGAATGCCAGGCGCCTTGCCAATTTGACACAATCGGCTTATAAGCATGTGCGCTTCGATCTGAATGCCCCTGCCATCAACACTTCTGTTGTTTTGCACAACTATTCTGTCATTTCAAACGCCATGGTTGGCTGGGCACCCCGTCGGCTTGAAGTGTTTCATACCCCCCCACAGGATGGATATGCCCAGGACTGGTACACACAACTTGCTCTTCATGAATTGCGCCACGTTGCCCAGCTTAGTAGGGTGAACCAGGGTTTTGGAAAAGTGATTTTCGGACTCTTCGGACAGCAGGGTACAGCCGGAATTTTCGGACTTTATGTGCCATTCTGGTTTGTTGAGGGCGATGCTGTCGTGAGTGAAACAGCCATGAGTCGCAGCGGCAGGGGAAGAAGTCCCTTGTTTGAAGCTGGCCTGCGTGCACAGTTGCTTGAAGTAGGATATTACCTTTATGACAAAGCTTATTTCGGCTCATATAAGGACTTTACGCCCGATGTATATACCCTGGGTTATTACCTTGTCGGACATAATAAATACAAATATGGCCCTGCCATCTGGGAAAGGGCGTTCGACAGGGTAGCCTCCAAACCCTGGATGCTTGTTCCTTTCAGCAGCGGAATCAAGTCGGTGTCGGGTTATGGTAAAAACCGACTCTATACCGAAACCATGTTCGATTTGTATGACATCTGGAAGAAACAATACGACAGCCTGAGCTACACTGAAACAATACAGATCAGCCCGCCGGTAAATGACTACACTGCTTATTCATCGCCCGTGCCAATTAAATATGACGAGGTGATCGCCTTGCGAAATTCCATCGACGACATTGACCGGATCGTCCGATTAAAGGACGGATATGAAAAAGTGCTGTTTACGCCCGGGCCCATGCTCGGTGACGATATATCGGCCACCGACAGCCTCGTGGTCTGGGATGAATATCAATCAGACCGGCGATGGTCGAATCAGAACTTTTCTGTACTGATGAAAGGGGATATCAAGACAGGTAAGATCAGTCAACTCACCAGAAAAAGCAGGTATTTTTCACCTGATATTTCGTCTGATAACCAAAAAATTGTCGTCACCGAAACGGATATTTACGGGCAAAATGCCGTGGTGGTGGTTAATGCGGAAAATGGCAGTGAACTGCGTCGTTTTGGGTGCGATTCCTTGTTTTTTCAGACGCCTGTCTGGCATCCTGATAATGCACAAATTGTGGTTGTTGTCGTTGGAAAACAAGGAAAAAGCCTGATTTTAATCAGTGCTGACATGATGTCGGCCCGCAGACTCATTCCTTTCACGTTCGACGATATTTCACTTTCCGATGTCGCAGAACACAGTGTGTTGATTGCCGCAGGCAATTCGGGTATCAGCAATATTTATTCGGTCGATATCAGCGATGGCAGCGTGAACATGCTTACATCAGCGCCTTTTGGTGCCAGAGACGCTGCCTATGTTTCGGATAATGGCGACATTGTATATGCAAATTATCACGCTGGCGGTGATGCGATTGTGAAGGCATTGCACACAAACCTATCATCTGTCCCTTCAGAAAAGGTGTTAAACAATGGTTATCCACTGGCCGATTATCTGAGCAGCATGAGTGTTTACAATATTGACCATGCCACGATCACCGATTCGGCCTATGCGGTAAAACCATACCATAAACTAACTTCGCTGTTCGACCTCCACAGCTGGTCACCGTTCATTGTTGATGTTGACAAAATGAATATTCAACCGGGCATTAACCTGCTTTCGCAAAATACGCTCAGCACTGCTGTCACAAGCCTTGGATTTGGTTACAACACCAATGAGCAGACCGGGAAATACAGCCTAGGATTCGACTATTACGGTTGGTATCCGGTAATGAATGTTTCTCTTACGCATGGCATGAGGCGCGGACTAACCGTGAATGACAGCACACTGGTTAAACTGAAATGGTGGGAAACGGTGGTTTCGGCAGGCGCTTATGTGCCCCTGAACTTCAATCAGGGGAAATGGTTCAATGGAATTGCTGCCGGAATCAGCCTTCAGCAAACGATCCGTAAGATGGATAAGGACATCCCGCTCAATTTCAAAGAGCCCACAATCACTTCCTTGTCATGGGAGTTGTCAGCTTATCACCGGCAAATCACATCATTGCGTGATATCTATCCGCGATGGGGACAGACCTTCAGGCTAAACTACCGCCACACCCCCTTTAATCAGAATAAATCGCATCAGTTTTACACAGCCATGAACGCCTATTTTCCAGGTATTGGCAACCATCATGGCATTAAGCTGTATGCGGCTTATGAAACACAGCGTGACAGGGTGATTTCGTTTGGCGATCAGATCGAATTTCCGAGGGGTTACAACAACCTGTTTTATAATACCACAGCTGCATTAAAGCTCGATTACGTTTTTCCTGTCTGGTATCCTGACTGGGTTGTGCCAACATTGTTCTACCTGAAACAAATCAGGGGAGGACTGTTTGGCGATTATCTTTATGGCGAAGGGACCCACAATACTGCCATACATACTTCAGCCGGGCTCGAGTTGCTCACCGAATGGCACTTTCTGAACCTGCCTTTCCCGGTCACTTTAGGTGGCAGGCTGGCACAGCCCTTCGGTTCCGACAATCCTGTGATTGAGTTTTTGTTCGGAATCAACCTGTCAACATTGTATTGATCAGGAACTTCTGGTCGAGCTCAGGGTGAATTTCTGAACCCATCAGCATATGCGGATGGTGTATGCTTGCTATCTTGGCAGGCTTTTGTAATTTTATCGCAAAAACAGATGCGTATTCTTGTTAACATCATACTTATTGCAATTGCTGTAATGGTGACAGCTTCAATTCTTCCAGGCGTTGAGGTCTCAGGCTTCCGGGCCTCAGTGGTGGTAGCCGTTGTGCTGGCACTGATCAATGCCCTCATAAAACCCGTTTTGGTGATCCTCACCATTCCGATTACGATCGTCAGTCTTGGGTTGTTTCTGTTGGTGATCAATGCGGGAATGGTGATGCTTGCCGACTTTGTTGTTGATGGATTTGAAGTAAACGGATTTTGGTGGGCGCTTGCATTTAGTTTGATTATGAGCCTGATACAATCTGTTTTTGGATTAAGCACGAAACCGGAAAAACCTGTTTAAACTAACGAATACCTCCCATGAAAAGCCGCCCATTAAGTTTTCAGCCTGACATTGACGACATCATCCGTAAATGCACTTTTTGCAGTTTAGCCATGGTTGATGCTGATGGCAAGCCCTATGTGTTGCCGATGAACTTTGGATACAGCGACAAGGTAATTTACCTGCATTCGGCACCTGAGGGAAAGAAAATCGATATTTTGAAACAACATCCGGATGTGTGCGTGGGCTTCAGCGCCGACCTTGAGCTGCGTTACCGTGATGTGGATGTGGCCTGTAGTTATTCCATGAAATACAAATCGGTTCTGGTGTATGGAAAGGTCGAATTCATTGCTGACCTGAAGGAGAAAGCCGCTGCTTTAGACGTGATCATGCGCCAATACACCAGTGAATCCTTCACCTACAATGCACCTGCACTGCTCAATGTGTGTGTGTACAAGGTTGTGGGTGAGTTGTTTGAAGGACGGGTATATGGGTATTGATCCTGTTGATCCTGCATGTCTCACAGACTATACACGATTCATCTGCAACAACTAATCGAACTGCTTTCTGAGTTTGGCTGGCAGGCCTTCAACGATTAGCCGGTACGAAGTATCGATCCATGAACGGATACGTTGGTCATCGCCGCTCAATTCCATCTCAACCGTTACCCAGTGTTTCTTGTTCATGTGATATCCCGGCCGCACCTCACTGTATCGTTCCAGTCTTTCGACAACCTCGTCGGGCGCAGCTTTCAGATTGAGCGTCAACGGACCATCTAGGTTGGCCAGCAGAAACATCTTATCAGCCACCTTAAACACAAGCGTGTCATCACCAAAGGGCAAGCTTTCGGTTACAAAAGGTTTGACAAGGCAGTATTCCCTGATTTCTTCAATATTCATGTTTCAGTTTTTGTTACAAAGTTGGACAAATTGTGCGAAAAATATCTGCTCAGGCATGAATAATGCACGAATACGTATCTTTGACTGCGATTGAGAGGCACAATATGGCTGACAGAAAAAGGCGTTTTTCACTAAACGAGAAACTAATTGTTTATTTTGTTTTCTTCGGCATCGCCGGAATGATCCTGGTCGAAATATTTGCTTTTCAGCAGGCCAGCGATGCCATGCTTACCCGTACCTTTAACCAGCTTACCTCAGTCAGAAAAGTGAAGGCCAGTCTGGTGGAGACCTACTTTTACGACAGGCTGCTCGATGCACGTCTCATTGCCGGATCTGACCTGTTTCTGCCAAATGCCAGTTCCACTCATACAGAGGTTGTTCATTTGGAACTTCGACCGGAAGTCGCTGAAATGCAGGATATCACCAAACATTTTCTGATCACAAGCCTGAAGGCATCAGGATATTACAGCTGGATTGCCCTTGTTGATGAAACCGGACTACAAGCCTATATTTCATTGAATGAACAGTCTGACATGGATGAAGCCACATCTGCTGTGGCAGCGAAACAATTCCTGTTAGAAGGTTTTAGAAACCCTCAGCCGGGGATTCATGATGTGAAGGGTATTGGTCCGGGGTATCGTCAGTTGTTATTTGTCGCAGCCCAATTGAACACCACCATGAAGGCTTTTGTGTTACTAGGCCTCAATGATGATGTGCTTAACAAAATCATGCTTGAAAAGAATCCTGCCGATGGCCTGGGCGAGAGTGGTGAATCCTACCTGGTTGGCAGCGACAGGCTGATGCGGACACAGTCGAGGTTTGGCAACAACCCGGGTGTTCCAATTATGGTGAACACCAAGGCCGTCGAAGAGGCCTTGCAAGGGCATGAATCAACAGAAGCCATTGCTGATTACCGCAACGTCAAGGTGTTGAGTTCGTGGGGTAAGATCAGCCAGCCCGACCTTAACTGGGTCATCATCGCTGAGATGGATTATGCTGAGGCCCTGGCCCCTGTGAATGCATTGCGCAACAGCCAACTCATTATTGGTCTGATTGTTACCATTGTTATTTTTGTGTTTGCCTTTCTGTTCTCAAGGCGCATCACCGGCCCGATTCTGCTGTTAAACAAGGCTGCAAAGAGCATTCAGGACGGACACTTTAACCTTAGCCTCGAGGTGACGTCAAATGATGAGATTGGGGAGTTAACAGCTTCATTCAATGAAATGGCCAGTCAGCTGGGTCAGCAAAAGGAAATGATCGCCACTGAACGCCGGCGCCGGCTTAGATCGATGCTCGACGGACAGGAGCAGGAACGTCAACGACTGTCGAAAGAGCTGCACGATGGGTTAGGCCAGTCGCTGGTTGCTATCAGAATGCAGATTGAAGGAGTGGAAGGCCGTTGCGATCCTGAATCAACCGATAAGCTTGAAAAGACCAAACAATTTCTTGATCAGACCATTGAAGAAACACGCCGCATTTCGAATAACCTGGCACCAGGAGGTTTGATGGAGTTTGGCTTGCCAACGGCCCTGCGAAACCTTTGCAGCAACCTGCAGGAGCAATCGGGTAAACCGGTGACTTTCGCTGTTCAGGGTGAGGCCGCTTCCCTCGCCAGAAAAACTTTGGTGTATGCGTTTCGAATTGCGCAGGAAGCCTTGAATAATGCCGTAAGGCATGCTGATTGCACCAATATCAGCCTGACTGTTAATACCGCGGACAAGCAAATGCTTATCCGTATCGTGGATAACGGAAAAGGGTTTGATGCGGACAAAGCTTCCCATTGTCATGGCAACGGGTTGGCAAATATGCGTGAACGTGCATCATTGATCAACGCAATATTGGAAGTGGAAACTTCCCAAGGAGCAGGAACACGGGTGAATCTCATCCTCAACCTGGATAAAAATACCTAATTTCGGCCTGTGGAAAAAAACAGCCAGATACATATTATCCTTGTCGATGACCACCAGGTTGTAAGGGATGGAATAAAATCGCTGCTTTCGGCTTGCCAGGAAGCGGAAGTCATTGCTGAAGCTGACTCCGGGGCCGCGTTGTTTGACTTGCTCCGGCAGCATCAGCCCGATATCATTCTGCTCGATATCGGACTCCCGGATATCTCGGGAATCGAGATTACCCGAAGGCTTCGCGAAGAGTATCCGAAGATCGGGGTGCTGATATTGTCGATGTATAATAGTGAAGCGTATATTTTTAACGCCCTGAAAGCCGGAGCTATGGGATACCTGCCCAAAACCACCACACGCGCCGAACTGACCGAAGCGGTGAGGCAGGTGCACAAGGGGCAAGAATATTTCGCACCTTCAATCTCCAACATCATTTTGAAAAGTTTCGTCAGGCAATCGCGCAATGATTCTGATAGCGATCAACAAAAGCTTACCCAGCGCGAAACGGAGATCCTGCGCTTGTTTGCAGAGGGCAAGACAAATCCGGAAATTGCCGATGCGCTGTTTATCAGCGTGCGTACAGTTGAGTCGCACAAAAATCACATCATGCAAAAGCTTGAGCTGAAGACCACCGTTGACCTGATAAAATTTGCCATCCGCAGCAAAATTATCGAAATCTGAATCCTTTTCCTATGCCTTGATTTCCGTGTTTCACGGAGGCTATTCTACGTTTGTTGCTTACAAAAATTCGGCGTAAAACCGATTGTATTACAGCTGATTAAATTGAAATTTTGTACATGAATTATCAATTTAATCAATGTATCTATGAAACAGGCTTATCAATTAAAAACCTTACTGATGTTGTTGCTGTTTGTTGCCGCAGCACATCAATCCTTTGGCCAAAAAGGCGAGTGGAAACTGGGTGCTGACCTGGTCAGTCGTTATATCTGGCGCGGCACTGATTACGGCAATGCACCAGGAATCCAGCCAGCGGCAAGCTATAATTATGGTGGTTTTTCTGTGGGCGCCTGGGGATCTTACGCGCTAAATACAAATTACCAGGAAACGGACCTTTATGTTACTTATAATGTCCAGAATGTTCTTTCCATCACAGTTACCGATTACTTTTTTCCTTCAGGAATAGTGGGTAACAACAGCTATTTCAAGTATGGTAAGGATGAAACAGGACATGTTTTTGAGGGAACACTGGCCTTTTCAGGAGTTGCCAGATTTCCGGTTTCATTTGCAGTTAACTATAATTTCTATGGTGCTGACAAAAATAATTCTGTATACCTTGAAATGGGCTATGGACGTGAGATAAGGCATGTTCAATACAATGTGTTTGTTGGGGCCACCACAGGAAAGGGCATTTATCTACCCGATGGATCCGACAATTTCAGCATAGTTAATATGGGTTTGAAACTGGCAAAGTCCATCCCCGTTTCTGAAACCTTCGCCTTGCCTGTTCAGGTTTCTGTCATCACAAATCCGCAGGCACAGAATATCTTTTTTGTTTTTGGCCTGACCTTCTAAATTTTTATCTATTCATCATTAATCCTTACAATTATGTTCGACAGTGGTTCAACAACATTTATGATTTTGTGCACTAGCCTTGTCATGCTGATGACACCAGGCCTGGCATTCTTCTATGGAGGACTGGCCGGAAAGCGCAATATTCTGGGCATCATGATCCAAACATTTGTTTCACTTGGACTTACAACGGTCCTATGGGTTACCGTGGGCTATTCGCTCTGCTTCAGCGGAGGCGAAGGCGGTATCATCGGAAATCTCAACAGTGCCTTTCTGAAAGATATTCCTTTCGACATGGCCTATTCAAACGGCAAGTATCCGGTGTACATTTTTATTGCTTATCAGATGATGTTCGCCATCATCACACCTGCGCTTATCACCGGCGCCTTTGTGAACCGTGTTACCTTTAAAGCCTACCTGATTTTCCTTGTTGTGTGGCAGTTGCTGGTTTACTACCCCTTCGTGCACATGATTTGGGGTGGTGGACTGCTTGCCGAGTGGGGTGTTCTTGATTTCGCTGGTGGCATCGTCGTACATGCCACTGCAGGTTTTGCGGCTCTGGCCTCAGTAATTTATGTGGGTAGCCGGCGCGATAAATTCTCGCCACCAAACAGCATTCCGTTGGTGGCCATAGGAACCGGCTTGCTTTGGTTTGGCTGGTATGGATTCAATGCCGGTAGTGAGCTTGATGTGGATAAAATTACCACCCTCGCATTCTTGAATACCGATGTTGCTGCTTCATTTGCAGCGGTAACCTGGCTGTTTATTGAATGGTCGAGGGCTAGAAAGCCCAAATTTGTGGGCTTGCTCACCGGCGCAGTTGCCGGTTTGGCAACCATTACCCCTGCCGCTGGCTATGTGCCGTTGTGGGCAGCCATGGTGATTGGTATTGCAGCCGGATTTGTCTGTTACTGGGCCGTTCACCTGAAGAATAAGCTTGGCTGGGACGATGCACTTGATGTGTGGGGCGTGCATGGAATCGGTGGTGTGCTTGGCACAATTTTGCTCGGCGTATTTGCCATGAAGTCGATCAATGAGCAATCTGGTTTAATCGAGGGTGACAGCAGTTTCTTCTTTAAAGAGTTGGTAGCCGTGGCCGGAGCGGCGGCTTATGCCTTCATCTTTACCTATGTGGTGCTTGCACTGATTAACTTCATTACCCCTGTGAAAGTGTCTGAAAGTGACGAGAATGCAGGTATTGATGCCGCTATTCATGGTGAAAAAGCCTATGACGAAGGGTCGCTATAAGACTTGGTTAGTAAATGAAAAAGCGGGTTTCGGTTGTCGGTTCCCGCTTTTTTAATGGCCTGAAGTGACTTTTTAACTCCGGGGTTGATAACTTTCTGGCCGCAAAAGCTTGACGGTACATTATGATTAATTACCAATATGATAATGAATTACCAAAACCTGGCATATGCTTATTGTCATGAAGCAGGCGGTGTAGGAGGGAAGAGCCCATTTAAAATGTTGCTATTTTTCCAAATAGCTTTATTTTTGCATTAAGCAGATAAGTGGTGCAAGTTATGAAATGTCGTAATTACTTGATATACAACAACTTCTTGAAATACTTATCTTTATTATCTGATAATAGAACCAAAATCAACCATTTATGGGCCTAAAACAGAAAACTTCTGACTTACAGCGGCGCATGCGAGATGCATTGATGGGAGGAGGAGAGCAGGCAATTGAAAAGCAGAAATCAATTGGTAAACTCACTGCACGTGAGCGTATTATAGCCTTGCTCGACCCAAAATCGTTCCATGAATATGACCTTTTTGTTGAGCATGCTGCCAAGGATTTTGACATGGATAAGAAATACCTGCCCGGCGACGGGGTTATTACGGGTACTGGAACATTAAGTGGTCATCCTGTATGTATCTATGCACAGGATTTCACCGTTGCCGGGGGATCTCTGGGATGGATGCATGCCAAGAAAATCACCAAAATCATGGACCATGCCATGAAGCTCAAGGTGCCAATCATAGGCATCAACGACTCCGGCGGAGCCCGTATTCAGGAAGGGGTAAACTCATTGGCGGGTTATGGCGAGATTTTCTACCGTAACACACAGGCTTCGGGTGTTATCCCACAGATTTCGGTAATTCTCGGACCTTGCGCAGGCGGTGCAGTGTATTCACCGGCACTTACCGACTTTGTGTTTGTGGTAGAGAAGATTTCGAAGATGTTCATCACGGGTCCCGAAGTGATCAAGACCGTTTTGGGAGAAGAAATTTCGATGGAAGAACTTGGCGGAGCCCGTGTCCATTCTGAAATCACAGGTAATGCGCACTTCTTTGCCCACAGTGAGGAGGAGTGTTTCGACCAGATCAAACAACTGGTTAGCTTCATTCCCTGGAACAACATGAAAAAGGCGGAGAAATTCCCCAAAAAAGCACCTAAAACCCGTAACTATAAAATTGAGTCGATCCTGCCTACTGATCCACGCATGCCTTATGATGTGCGGGATGTAATCAAATCCCTGGCTGACGACTCTGACTTCCTGGAAATTCAGGAAATGTTTGCGGCAAACATCGTAATAGGTTTTGGCCGCGTGAACGGCGATACGGTTGGTTTTGTAGCCAATCAGCCATTGGTGCTTGCCGGTGTGCTCGATGTGGATTCATCAGTAAAAGCAGCCAGGTTTATCCGCTACTGTGACTCCTTCAATATTCCGCTGGTTACCCTTGTCGACCTTCCTGGCTATCTGCCTGGTGTTGACCAGGAGCATGCGGGTGTTATCCGTCATGGTGCCAAGGTGCTGTATGCATACTCTGAAGCCACTGTGCCAAAAATCACTGTAATCATGCGCAAAGCCTATGGCGGAGGATACATTGCCATGTGCTCGCACCACCTGCGCGCTGATTTTGTTTTCGCATGGCCTACAGCCGAAATTGCGGTTATGGGTCCTGAAGGTGCTGCCAACATCATCTTCAGAAAGGAAATCCAGACAGCCGAGAATCCGGATGAAATGCGCAAACAGAAGGTTGCCGAATACAAGAAAAAATTCGCAAACCCATACGTGGCTGCCGCTTATGGCTATATCGATGCTGTGATCGAGCCTGAAGAAACCAGGCGAATGCTCATGCATTCGCTCGAAATTTCGAAGGATAAAATTGTTGAAGTGCCTATGAAAAAGCACGGTGTTCCACCATTTTAAGCCTGAAGATTATGAGCGAAGAGCCAAACGAAGAACAACACAAAGTTGTTAAATACCGCAGCCTCACGATTGATAATGTTAAGTATAAAACCAATTATACCAAAAAGTTCAATCACCGGACCATGTATGAAGCCAAAAACCTTGGCAGCATGACCGCTTTTATCCCCGGGACCATCATTGATGTTTTTGTCAAAGAAGGAAAAAAGGTGAAAAAAGGCGACAAACTACTCATCCTTGAGGCAATGAAAATGATGAACGAGGTGCTTAGTCCCTTCGATGGCATGGTGAAAGCCGTGCATGTGAAAGGAGGCGACAAGGTGTCCAAAAATCACGTCATGATCGAAATTGAATAATCGGGAAACTGACGGTTTTCTGCTTCAATAATTCCCAACAACTCATCGCGGCCAAGTCCGCTGACAGACGAGGTGACAACACACAAAGGCAACTCTTCCCAATACTGGAGGAGTTGTTTTTTGTAATGGGCCAGCTGTTTGTCGGCGATTGTACGGCCCAATTTATCGAGTTTGGTAAATACCAGCACAAAAGGCAATTGTAACTCAGCCATTTTCTGAATAAATTCCAGGTCAATTGCCTGAGGTTCGTGCCGTGCGTCAACAAGTACAAATGTGTAAATCAGGTTTTTGCGTTTCTTAAGGTATTGCTGCAGCATCAATGTCCACTTCTCACGGTCAGTGCGCGACCGCTTGGCAAAGCCGTAACCGGGCAAATCGACCAGGTACCAGCTATCGTTGATCAGAAAATGGTTGATCGTGATGGTTTTGCCCGGCCTACCGGATATCTTAGCCAGACCCTTTACCCCGGTCAGCATATTGATCAGCGACGATTTACCCACGTTTGAGCGTCCGATGAAGGCGTATTCAGGTTTATCGGCTTTGGGTAATTTGTCGATATGGGTGTTGCTCATCACATAGACGGCACTTTCAATTTCCATGGTGTTTTTTAGTTTTGTTGCTATTCGACAGCACCCATGTGTCGGTCTTTTTTTGCGCTGTAAATATCATCGATTGTCACAATGATCCCTGTTTCCTCAACATTGCCAAAAGGCGCATTAAAGGCGGTGCCAAAGGTGCGCATTGTCGATGACAGGTTCATATAGGCATTGACAAGGGGTGGTATATTTTCTCCCTTTTTTCGAATCGATTGGATGAGTATCTTGTAGTTTTCATCATAGCTGCTCCCGGTGAAAACCTTATCAAGCTCATCAGCAGGTGTTTGTAACAACACGGGTACATGCGGGTAGACAAGCCTGTCGGGATCAGGAAAATATTTCTGCATGAAGAAAAGGATCAGGTCGCGGGCATATACATTGTAGTGGGTATACATGGTGACCTTGCCAAAAAAATACTTTACATCCGGATAGTAATAAATGAGTGTTCCCAGGCCATCCCAAAGGTTATCAAGGGCATACATGCCTTTGCGGAGGTTGTTCGACGGCTGGTAATCGGGTTGTACAAAGGAACGGCCAAGCTCGATGGTGTACGGGATATAGGTGTCTACAAACTGTTTTGAGTAAGCAAATAGCTTCGATGTCGGTGTTTTCACATGGCCATGTTCGTCGATGGCCAGGTTTTTGCAATGGATAAAACGATATCCTCCGACAATGGCCTGATCTTCAGGATTCCAAACGATCAACTGGAGAAAATTATCAGCCCCCATATCGTACACGTCAACATCAATTGATTTGCCTGTTCCTCCGCCTGCATCGCGAAACGTAATTTCACGCAGACGGCCTGTTTCCGTCATCAGGTTTGGTGAGTCAGCCTGCGAAAAGATGTAAATTTCGTTCTGCCCGTTGTTGGCCTTGCGCATAAAACGTTCCGGAGTGAGCTCGGCCAGTAATAGTTCTGTGGGAAGTGGGGGTATGATTGGTTCCATATTGTGTATTTGCTGATTAAACCAATGGATAGTTTTTTTCGGGATTAAATGCCTCGGTGTTGCCCAGCGGAAGGGTATAGATGTACCTTCTGAGCTGCTCGGCCCATTCCTGATCCGAGCGCTGCCGGCCGAAAGTTTGCCATGACACAGGCTGAGCGAAAGTCATGATGATTTGCTGGTCTTTTTGCTTGTAAAACTCATCGGCCAGGTACAGCATTTCGATGTTTGCCTTGATGCCCAATCGCTTACGTAGGTTGGCGAGGTTGTAGAAAAAGTCCGTGTTTCTGCCGCTGATGTGCGTTGGTATGATGTCGCGTTTGTACTTTTTTGCCTTGCTGATGATGGTTTTTTTCCATTCAAGGTCCCTGATGATGCCCCGCTTTTTACGCGATACGAGTCCAAACGGAAAATAACAGATGACCGCATTCCCGGCAAACGTATCGTTCAGTATCTGAATATTTTCGGCATTGCTGCCATGCTTGTTGATCGGGATAAACAAGGGCCTCAGGTTTTCGAGGTTCATCAGGATATCGTTCACCGGGAAAAGCACATCCCGGCGGACTTTCCCGATGGTCTGCATCAAGCCGATGCCGTCCAGTCCACCCAATGGATGGTTCGATGCAACAATGGGGCGCTCAGGCAAAGCAACACGCTCAAGGTGATTGATTTCGATCGAGCACCTGAATTCATCGATGATGGCGTCCACAAAATCGAGTCCGGATAAATGGGTTGTCTTGCTGATAAAAGCATTGATTTCGTCCTGATGCACAATGCGCTTAAGGTAATTGATCAGAAACCCGGGGATGATACGCTTCAATCCCGGATTCTTTGCCGTCAGCACCTTTTCGATGTTGATGAACTGGTCTGCCGATGTGCTGTTGATTTGATCCATTCGGTGCTTAGCCGTGTTTTTTTTACAAATATACTTGTTTCACACCACAGCATCTTTCAAGATGACCAGATTTTTGGACTGTGTCAAAGGTGCCCCGCATGATCACTGTCTTTTTGGCTGATAATCAGTCATTCATGTTGATAACTTACTCCAATTTCTGGAAAAACCGGGCTTATTTATCGAAAATTGATTTTTAATACATTAATAATCAGTGCAGTAATTAACATGGTGCATTTTTTTTGCTTTTGTTTGAAACATTTTAGAAAAAAAGTGGTAAAAAAACGGAGAATATGGGAAATAATGCACTAATTTTACCTCACAAAATTGCAATTTTTTGAACTACCCCATCGGAACATATCATTGTAAGCTGGATGGCAAGGGCAGACTGATGTTGCCGGCTGATTTCAGGGACAAACTAAGTGACGTTGTTCACCAGGGTTTTGTGCTGAGGCCGGGACTTTTTGGCAAATGCCTCGAGTTGTACACGATGGAGGATTGGTTAAGAACACAGAATAAGTTGAAGAAACTCAATCAGTTTGTTAAAGCCAATGTTGATTTTGTGAGGAAATACAATGCAGGAGCAAAGGAAGTGAAACTCGATTCACTGGGCCGGATGCAGATTCCCAAAAACCTCATCGATGAAGGTGTGCTGATTAAGGAAGTTGTGCTGACCTCCGTGTCGAAAAACATGGAGTTATGGGACAAGGATTTGTTCCGTGAATCGCAGGGCAACATCAGCCAGGAAGAGTTTCAAAACATTGCAGCTGAATTACTTGGAAACATCAACGATAACAACGAATAGGACATGTACCACAAGCCGGTCTTGTTGCCAGAAAGTATCGAAGGACTCCGCATACTGCCTGATGGGCTGTATGTTGATGCTACCTTTGGCGGCGGCGGCCATGGTACTGCTATCTTCAGCGAACTGACAAGCGGTAAGTTATTTGCTTTCGACCAGGACCAGGACGCAGCGGCTAACATCATCAACGATCCCAGGTTTATTTTCATTCCACAGAATTTCAGGTATATGCGCAACTTTCTGATGCTTGAAGGCGTGCAGGAAGTAGATGGCATTTTTGCTGATCTCGGTGTTTCGTCGCATCAGTTCGATGTGGCAGACAAAGGGTTTTCAACCCGCCTCGACGGCCAGCTCGATATGCGGATGAGCCAGAATAACCCGCTTGATGCCAGGTCAATCGTAAATCAGTACTCCCCTGAGGAGCTGAAACGCATTTTTAAACGCTTTGGTGAAATCGACAATGCCTGGCAAATGGCAGAAGCCATCGTTGCCCGAAGGACCCGCCAAGAAATTACACGAACCTTCGAACTGCGTGATGCAGTGCAGCATTTGCTTCCCAGGGGGAAAGAGAACAAGGTGCTGGCACAGCTTTTCCAGGCACTTCGTATTGAAGTGAACCAGGAAATTACGGTGCTGGAAGAGTTTCTGGGACAATGTGTGCAATGCCTGAAGCCCGGTGGTCGCCTGGTGGTGATCTCCTACCATTCGCTCGAAGACAGGCTGGTGAAAAATTTTATGCGCGCCGGCAATGCCGAAGGCGCCATTGAAAAGGACTTTTTTGGCAACCTGCTTAGTCCGCTTGTGCCGGTCAGCCGAAAAGTAATCGTGCCCGGAGAGGCTGAAATCAATAACAATAGCCGCGCCCGGAGTGCAAGGCTCAGAATTGCTGAAAAAAAGTAATCGCATCATGACGGAAGCAGCACCCACCGATACCAATAAAACCGCCGGCACAAACCGTGAAACTGCAAAGAAACCTTCTGTATGGACGGTATTGCTGCAGATTCTGGGTGGCGATTTTCTGACAAAGGATTGGGCAAAGAAACAGGTGAATTACATATTCTTCCTTGCTGCACTGGCGCTGATTTATATCGCAAACAGCTATTATACTGAGAGTACCAGCCGGAACATTGATGAAGTGGCTCGCGAACTGAAAGAACTGCAGTACGAATATGTGTCAACCAAGTCGGAGGTGATGCAGGTAAGTAAGCAGTCGGAAGTTGCCCGCAAACTGAAACAATCTGGCATGTACGAATCTATCGAACCGGTGAAGAAGATCATTATTAAAAGCAACCAATAAGCATGCAGGACGCTGGACGTGACATATTATGGCGTGTTTATCTGCTTTACGCATTGGTGCTGATTTTCGCCATTGCGGTTTTGGTACGCATAGCGATCATTCAATACTCCATTGGTGACACACTCATTGCAGAGTCGGAAAAGCAGGAACTGAAGGTTTTTAGCCTGGAAGCATTGCGTGGCAATATTCTGGCTGATGATGGTTCACTATTAGCCACCTCGGTGCCGGTATTCGAAATCAGGATGGATGTTTCGTCACCCCACATCGATGATGCCCTGTTCAATAGTAAGGTAGACTCGCTGGCTACAAAACTGGCCGATTTATTTAAAAACAAATCAGCCAGGGAATATGCCAGGGAGTTGCGTGAGGGCCGCCGCGAAGGCAATCGCTATCTGCTGATCAAAAATAAGGTAACCTATGCTGAGTTGAAGAAAATGCGCAAGTTCCCGATTCTGAACCGTGGAAAATACCGCGGAGGTTTGATCGTGGAGCAACACGAGAAACGCGAAAAGCCGTTTAAGGAACTCGCCAGCCGCACCATCGGATACGAAAACAACCGTGAAAATATTTTTGTTGGCCTCGAAGGCGCTTTCCACGACGACCTCAAAGGTATCAATGGCAAGCAACTTAAACGCAGAATCAACAATGGCGACTGGATTCCGGTTTTCGATGCCGGTGAAATTGACCCACAGAATGGAAAGGACGTCGTCACAACCATCGATGTTAACCTTCAGGACGTTGCAGAAAACGCACTAAGGCGCAACCTCGTCGAAAACGAAGCCTTTCAGGGTTGTGCCGTGTTGATGGAAGTCGAAACAGGACATATCAAGGCCATTGCAAACCTCACGCGGGATAAAAAGACCGGGCGTTATGAGGAGTCGTATAACTACGCCGTAGCTGAAAGTGTTGAACCGGGTTCAACATTCAAGCTGGCTTCGATGATAGCGCTGCTCGAAGAGAACAAGGTCAGGCTCACCGACAGCATGCGGATCGGCAATGGTCAGATGGTTTATCACAACCGCGTGATGAAAGACGTGTATCCCATTCGCAATGGCCGCATCACCGTGCGCGAAGCCTTCGAAAAATCATCCAATGTGGCCATCTCAAAACTGGTCACCGATGCCTTTGGGAAGAACCCTGAAAAGTATGTTGACCACCTTTATGCCCTGTCAATCAATCAGCCCCTGAAAATTGAAATTCCGGGCGAAGGCAAACCCTATATCAAACACCCGAAAAACAAGCAATACTGGTACGGAACCACGCTTCCGTGGATGTCGATCGGTTACGAATCGCAACTGACACCATTGCAGATACTTACTTTGTACAACGCGGTGGCCAATAACGGCAAAATGGTAAAACCCATGTTTGTGGAAGAAATATCGCAGGGTGGCGTAGTGATCAGGAAGTTTGCAACGGAAACAATCAACGAATCCATCGCTTCTCAGTATACCATCGATCAGCTGAAATCACTTCTGGAAGGTGTGGTGGAGCATGGTACAGGCAAGGCCCTCAAAGACAGTCCGGTGAAAATTGCTGGTAAGACGGGTACAGCCCAGATCGCATCCGGAAAATCGGGCTATAACAAACAAAATTACAATGCTTCATTTGTGGGTTATTTCCCTGCCAACGATCCTAAATATTCCTGCATTGTTGTCGTAAACAATCCATCTGCCGGAAAAATCTATGGTGGCGCCGTTGCTGCGCCTGTTTTCAGGGAAATTGCCGACAGGGTTTATGCTACCCGCCTCGATATTCATGATGGAAAAATTGAGCCTGACACCACCGAGCCTGTGACACCCAAACCTTATGGCCTGGCGTATTACGAAGATTACGCGCTGTTGGTTAAACAAATGGGATTTGCGTCATACCCCCGTTTTTATGGCACGGATTGGATCTATCAGAAGATTGAGGACGAAGATACCACATTGTCTACAGCACATTTATCGGATACCCTGATGCCTGACCTTACCGGAATGGGATTGAGGGATGCTGTATATCTGCTCGAAAGACTCGGGCTGAACCCGGTGTTTACAGGACGTGGTCAGGTGGCCTCACAGTCGGTAATGCCGGGCTCACTCATGTTAAAAGGAACTACTGTTGAACTCACACTCATGAACCTGTGATGAAAGTCAGGCTATCGGTCATATTGGAAAATTGTGCAGTCAGGGAGCTCATCGGGCCAACTGACCAGCTCATTGCTACCATCACATTTGACTCGAGAGAAGTTCGAAAAGATGGTGTATTTGTTGCTGTTAAGGGCACCAGGACTGACGGCCACTTATTCATCGAAAAAGCCATCACCTCCGGAGCCACGGCCATCGTCTGCGAAAACTTGCCTGAGCAATTGCACTCCGGCTGCACCTATGTGCTGGTCGAAAATGCTGCCTATGCACTGGCTTACCTTGCCGCGAATTTTTATGGCAATCCCTCACACAAGCTGAAGCTAATCGGGGTGACAGGCACTAACGGTAAGACTACTGTTGCCACGCTGCTCTACCGGCTGTTTACCGCCAGTGGATATTGCTGTGGATTATTTTCAACCGTCGAAAACAGAATTGGCGACAAGGTATTGGCGGCCACACATACCACGCCTGATGCCCTAGCCATGAACAGCCAATTGGCCGGTATGGCCGAAGCTGGATGTACCTATGTTTTCATGGAAGTCAGTTCGCACGCTATTGATCAGTTCAGGGTTGCCGGACTGCAGTTTGCTGGTGGCATCTTTACGAACCTGACACATGATCACCTGGATTATCACATCAATTTCGCAAATTACCGCAATGCCAAAAAGCTGTTTTTCGATACACTCAGTCCGGATGCCTTTGCCCTGACAAACGCTGATGACCGCAACGGCCTGTTTATGCTGCAAAACACCCGGGCAAAAAAATACACCTATGCCTTGCTGTCGGATGCCGACTTCAGGTGCAAGGTTGTTGAAAATGTGTTTGAAGGCCTTGTGCTTTCGTTGAACGGGATTGAGGTACACACCCGGCTGATCGGACGGTTTAACGCAAGCAACCTGGCCGCAATTTATGGTGCAGCCTTGCTTGCAGGTCTTACTGACGAAGATACTTTGCGCGGTATCAGCTTGCTGACAAGTGCTGAGGGACGCTTTGATGTTACGCGTTCGGCAAATGGTATCATTGGCATAGTGGACTATGCACACACGCCTGATGCCCTGCTGAATGTACTGAACACCATCAACGAAATACGTACACACAACGAACAACTGATTACTGTTGCAGGTGCAGGTGGTGACCGCGACCGCACAAAGCGGCCTGAAATGGCCAAAATCGCTGCTGAGCTCAGCGACAGGCTTATCCTCACTTCCGACAACCCACGCAGTGAAGATCCTGGCTTGATCATCGATGAAATGCGTGCGGGCGTGCAGCCTCAACACTACGCCAGAACACTGTCAGTAAGCGACAGACGTGAAGCCATTGCTGTTGCTGTTGCCATGGCAAAGCCGGGTGATATCATTCTTATTGCCGGTAAAGGACACGAAAAATACCAGGAAATCAAGGGCGTGAAATATCCCTTCGATGATGCCAAAGAATTGATTGAACGACTAGAAAAACGATAAACGATATGTTGTATTACCTGTTTACGTATTTACACCGCGCCTTCGATTTTCCCGGAGCACAGGTTTTTCAATACATCTCGTTCCGTGCAGCCATGGCCATCATCACTTCGCTGATTATCTCCCTGTTTGTGGGAAAACGGTGGATTGGTTATCTCAACAGGAAGCAGGTTGGTGAAACAGTGCGCAACCTGGGCCTCGAAGGTCAGCTCGAAAAACAGGGAACCCCAACAATGGGCGGATTGATTATCCTTGCAGCCCTCATTATCCCAACACTGCTGTTTGCCAAGCTCGACAACATCTATGTGTTGCTCATGCTTTTCACCTCGGTTTGGCTTGGAACACTTGGTTTTATTGATGATTATATCAAGGTGTTTAAAAAAGACAAACGTGGCTTACCCGGAAAAACAAAAATCATCGGGCAGATTCTCCTCGGACTTATTGTGGCCCTGGTGATGTATTTCGACTCTGGTATTGTGATGCGCGAAAAACCCAAAGATGTTAAAATGGAGGTGTATGCCAACAATACTGTCGGCCCGTCATCACGGTTTAACATCGAAGAAAGCAAGGCTACCAAAACCACAATCCCCTTCATCAAGAACAATGAGTTCGACTATGCAGTCCTTCTTAAATGGATCGGACCAGGATACAAAAAGTGGGCTTTCCTGATTTTTATCCCAATGGTGATTTTAATCATTACATCAGTATCCAATGGTGCCAACCTGACCGATGGAATGGATGGCCTGGCCGTAGGCACTTCGGCCATTATTGGCGCAACATTGGGGATTCTCGCCTGGGTCTCGGGTAATATCATTTTTGCTGATTACCTGAATATCATGTATTTGCCTAATACAGGCGAGCTGACGATCTTCATCTCAGCTTTCGTAGGAGCCAACATAGGCTTCTTGTGGTACAATTCCTATCCTGCCCAGGTGTTTATGGGCGATACAGGAAGCCTGGCCCTTGGTGGAATTATTGCTGTTTTTGCGATCATCATCCGCAAGGAATTGCTGATTCCAATCCTGTGTGGCATTTTCTTCGCTGAGAACCTGTCGGTTGTGATGCAGGTTTCCTATTTCAAGTATACCAGAAAGAAATACGGCGAAGGCAGGCGCATTTTTAAAATGGCCCCACTGCATCACCATTACCAGAAACTGGGTTATGCTGAGCCCAAGATTGTACTCAGGTTTTTAATCATCGGGATTATGTTGGCTGTGTTAAGCATCATCACACTCAAACTGAGGTAATAATGAGATATGACAGCAACAATGCGATATTCAGACAATTGGTGGTGCTTGGAGCAGGAGAGAGTGGTTGCGGTGCAGCCATACTGGCAAAGAAATTGGGTATTCCGGTGTTCGTGTCGGACAGCGGGCTAATCAAAGAAAAATACAAGGACGTTCTTTTACATCATGAAATTGATTTTGAAGAGGGAGGCCATCGCGATGGACGCACCGTCGTAGCAAGCCTTGTGGTGAAAAGCCCGGGCATACCGGAACATGCGCCAATCGTTAGCGCCTGCCGCGAAAAAGGAGTAAGGGTGGTTTCGGAAATCGAGTTTGCAGCCTGGTTCACCAGTGCAAAAAAAATCTGCATAACGGGCAGCAACGGCAAAACAACCACCACATTGTTGCTGGGATATTTGCTAAAAACAGCAGGTTTCAATGTGGCCGTGGCCGGAAATGTTGGCAAGAGCTTTGCCCTTCAGGTGGCTGAACAGGATGTTGATTACTATGTGCTCGAGATCAGCAGCTTTCAGCTTGACGGCATGTTTGATTTCAAGGCGGATATCGCCATTCTGACAAACATCACCCCTGATCACCTCGACCGCTACAACCATGATTTTGACCAATATGCAAAATCTAAGTTCAGGATAATTCAAAATCAAACGGCAGACGACACATTTATTTACTGTGCTGAGGATGCGGAAACCATCAAACAGTTGAAGGACCACAGCATCAACGCCCGGCAATACACCTTTACAACCGGAAAGTTTGAAGGGGCTCCGGGCGCGGCAATGATTAATAATGAAATAGTTATACACACTGATAAACACGATATACATATGACACTTGAAGAACTGGCATTACAGGGAAAACACAACGTGCACAATTCAATGGCAGCAGGAATTGCAGCTAAGTTGCTGAATATTCGCAAGGATACCATAAAACAGTGTCTTTCAGATTTTCAAAACATAGCGCACAGGCTTGAATATGTGGCCAATGTGCATGGCGTTTCTTATATCAACGATTCAAAAGCCACCAATGTGAACTCAACATGGTATGCCATTGAGAGCATGGAACGGCCGGTGGTGTGGATCGCAGGTGGCGTCGATAAAGGCAACGACTATCAGATGTTGAAGGCTCTGGTGCAGAAAAAGGTGAAAGCCATTGTGTGCCTCGGACTCGACAACCACCTGATTCATGAAGCCTTTAAGGATTTGGTCAAGGTGATTGTTGATACCGAATCGGCTGCTGAGGCTGTGTTTGAAGCCTCCAACCTGGCAACAAACAACGATATCGTTTTGCTTTCGCCTGCCTGTGCCAGCTTCGACCTGTTCGAAAATTATGAAGACCGCGGAAACCAGTTCAAAGAAGCTGTAAAAAAACTCTGATATGGGCATGTTATTAAAGAGTATTAAAGGAGATAAGGTGATTTGGGCGGTGGTGCTGCTCTTATCCATCTTTTCGCTGCTTGCGGTGTACAGCTCTACGGGAACACTGGCCTATAAATACAAGGCTGGTAACACCGAGTACTATATGCTCAAGCACTTTGTCATACTCTTTCTGGGTTTCTTCTTTATGTATCTGGCACACAAAGTCAAATACATTTATTTTTCGCCTGTCTTTCAGGTTGCCCTGTGGGTGTCAATTCCCCTCTTGTTTTTCACACTGATTTTTGGGCTCGACCTGAATGATGCAAAAAGGGTTATACCGCTGCCCTTTAACCTCACCTTTCAGACAAGTGACCTTGCCAAGCTCACACTCATCATCTACCTGGCCCGCCTTTTAACCAAAAAGCAGGATAACATCAAGGATTTCCGATCAGCTTTCATCCCCATCATGGCACCTGTGCTGGTGGTGGTGTTTCTCATTTTGCCGGCAAACCTGTCAACGGCCATGATGTTGTTTACCACAAGCCTGGTGTTGATGTTTATTGGCAGGGTAAATATGAAATACATTTTTTCGCTTATCGGACTGGGAATTGCTGCATTGGCCATTTTTGTTCTCATCCTGTACCAGATGCCAGATGATAAACAAGGGCGTTTGTATACCTGGAAAAACAGGATCGAAAATTTCATCAATGGCACAGGCGATAACTTTCAGGTGGAGCAGTCGAAGATTGCCATTGCCGGAGGCGGATTTTTTGGAAAGGGTCCGGGAAACAGCACCCAGCGTAATTTTCTGCCACACCCTTACTCTGACTTTATTTTCGCCATCATCATCGAAGAATACGGCTTTGCCGGAGGAATATTTCTTGTTTTGCTCTACCTGATACTGCTCTTCAGGGCAGTGGTTATTGTGACGAAGATTCCTCAGACGTTTGGGGCCTTCCTCACCATTGGTGTGGCATTTAGCCTGGTTTTCCAGGCCATGATCAATATGGGGGTTGCCGTTGGTATTCTGCCCGTGACCGGTCAGCCGCTTCCGCTGGTCAGCATGGGGGGCACATCCATCTGGTTTACCAGCCTTTCGATTGGAATTATTTTGAGTGTAAGCAAGGAAATTGCAAAAAAGAACCAATTACAAACAGCAGATGTCGTTGAAACCGATGAAGATAGTTATTAGCGGAGGTGGAACAGGTGGCCATATTTTTCCGGCCATCGCCATTGCCGACACCCTGAAAAAAAGGGTGCCGGGCGCTGATGTACTTTTTGTCGGAGCTTCGGACCGCATGGAAATGCAAAAAGTGCCTCAGGCCGGCTACCCTATCATTGGCTTGTGGATCAGTGGTTTTCAGCGCAACCTCAGCTTGAAAAACCTGTTGTTTCCGGTCAAGGTGATCGTCGCATTGCTTAAAGCGGTGATGGTGCTGAGAAAGTTCAGGCCGGATGTTGTCATCGGGGTGGGTGGTTATGCCAGCGGGCCTACCTTGCGTGCGGCCATCATGCTCAAAATTCCTACGCTTATTCAGGAGCAGAACTCATTCCCTGGGGTGACCAACCGGATTTTGGGCAGGAAAGTGAACCGTATCTGTGTGGCCTTTGGCGAGATGGAGCGTTGGTTCCCGGCCGATAAGCTTGTGCTTGCCGGCAATCCTTTGCGCAAAAGTGCAGTCGACATAGCCGGGAAACAGGACGAAGCCATTGCCTTTTTTGGATTGCACCAGGAAAAGCAGACCCTGCTAATCGTTGGCGGCAGCCAGGGAGCCAGGGCAATCAACCAGGTCATCGAAAAAAATATTGAAGCACTTGTCGGCTCTGGCATACAGCTGATCTGGCAAACCGGGGAATCGTTTTTAGCACAGGCACAGCTTGCTGTGAAGTCTATCGGTGCTGCAGATCAAATCAAGCCGGTGGCCTTCATTCACCGTATGGATCTGGCCTATGCGGCTGCTGATCTGATCGTTTCCCGGGCCGGCGCCATCGCCATAGCCGAAATTGCAGTAGTCAGGAAACCTGCCATTTTTATTCCCTTGCCCACAGCAGCAGAAGACCATCAAACAAAAAATGCCCTGCGCCTCCAGGAAGCCAAAGCAGCCAAGGTGGTTAGCAATGGCCAGGCAGATGAAAAACTGTTGCCTGAAATAAACCGCTTGTTTGCAAACCCAAAATTGTTGGCCGAAATGTCGGAAAACATGCTGGCATTTGCCATGCCAGACGCTGCAGAACGTATTGTAGAAGAGGTTATTAAAGTCGCCGGAAGATGAGCAGCAAGCAATACCATAGCATTTATTTTCTTGGCATTGGCGGCATCGGCATGAGTGCACTGGCACGCTTCTACCGTCAGGAAGGTGTGCAGGTTGCTGGCTATGACAGAACCAGGACCCAACTGACCATTGAACTTGAGCAGGAAGGAATCAACATCCACTATCAGGAAGATATTCAACGGATTCCAATAAATCCAGACCTTGTGGTATACACACCGGCAATTCCGGCAAACAGCATCGAGCTGGACTATGTTAAACAACAGGCCTATCCCCTTATAAAAAGGGCTGAGCTTCTGGGGCAGCTGAGCAGTGGTAAATTCACTATTGCCGTGGCTGGAACACATGGCAAGACGAGCATTACCGCTATGATTGCACATTTGCTACACACTGCAGGTATTCCAATAACAGCTTTCATAGGCGGTATCGCGCTCAATTTCAACAACAACCTGGTGAATGAGCCTGAAAGCCGCGTGGTGATTGTGGAAGCCGATGAATACGACCAGTCGTTTCTGCAGCTTAAACCCGATATCGCTGTGGTTTCATCAATGGATGCCGATCACCTCGATATTTATAACCACCATGAACGGCTCATTGCTTCTTTCAATGCGTTTGCCTCCGGAATAAAAAACGGCGGTGTGCTTGTGCATAAGCTGGGCCTGCCACTCGATGTCAAGGCCTTGTCGCTAACGTATTCAATCGATGGCCATTCCGATCTGAGGGCTGTTGAAGTGGGTGTTAAAGAAGGAAAATTTGCCTTCACCATAAACGGCAAAGCCATCGATGACTTAACCGTGCGTTGGGGAGTGCCGGGCAGACACAATATCGAAAATGCCCTGGCAGCAGTCGCCGTTGCCCGTGTGTTGGGAATCGATTCAATGCTTATCGAAAGAGCCCTGGCATCCTTTGCAGGCGTGAGGCGGCGGTTCGAATACAGGATTAATACACCCGGCATGGTCTTTATCGACGATTATGCCCACCATCCGGAAGAGTTGAAGGCTTGTATCTCAGCAGTGCGTGAATGTTATCCCGGAAGGTGGCTTACCGGAATTTTTCAGCCGCACCTGTTCAGCCGCACAAGGGATTTCATGGATGATTTTGCCCGGAGCCTCGAATTGCTCGACGAACTTATTTTGCTTGATATTTATCCGGCACGCGAACTGCCAATTGATGGCGTGACTTCGGCCGTGCTGCTGTCAAAAGTGAAACTGGACAAAAAGCAGCTTTGTGCAAAGCACGAACTGCTAAGCCTTGTCAGGAACATCAGCCCGAAACTGCTGCTAACCCTTGGAGCGGGCGATATTGATCAGCTTGTTGAACCCCTTCAAAACACCCTCAGCAAGGCATGAAAAAGTTCCTGCACATATTGACCTGGTTATGCTGGATACTGAGTGGGGCAGGGCTTTTTGTGCTGCTGGGTTTTGCCCGCGACACCTACCTGAGTTCGCCGCTCAAAACCATTCAACTGAAGGTTGAACACAACGATGTTTGCACCTTCCTTCCTGAAGATTCAGTGAGATTCCAGATTGATCAGCTTTACGGCAGGGCAATCGGACAGCCCATGCGTCGCATCAATATCGAAAAACTCACGCAAACCCTATCGGTAAATCCCTGGGTGAAATCAGTTAAGGCCAGCACCGCCATCGATGGCATCCTCAAGGTTGAAGTCAGTGAACGCAGACCGGTAATCAGGGTGTTTTCCAGCGACGGTCATTCGGTATACCTCGATGAAGAAGGCTTTGCATTCATCACGCAAGCGCACAACACTGCCAGGGTGCAGATGGCTTCTGGTAATATCGCCTTTCCGCCACTGCCATTTAACCGCAGCACACACATCAGCAACAAGATATACCGGAAAACACCCCTGGCCGATTTATTGAAAATTGGGAAACAAATTGAGTCAGACCCCTTTGCCGACGCCCTTATCGACCAGATTTATGTCAGCAGCCTGGGTGAATACGAATTGAGCCCTAAAGTGGGGCATGTGAACATCATTATTGGTGATACCACCGATATTGCGGAAAAAATTGAAAAGCTGAGCGCTTTTTACAAGGAGAAGGCGGGTAGTCAGGAATTTCAACAGTATCAAACAATTAACCTGAAATTTAAGCATCAAATAGTTTGTATAAAAAAGTTAGCCATATGAAAGCTTCTGAAATTATTGTTGGTTTAGACATCGGAACGACAAAAATTGCTTGCATTGTCGGCCGGCGGAACGAATTTGGCAAGATCGAGATCCTCGGTCACGGAAAGTCAGAGTCATTCGGTGTTAAGCGCGGTATTGTAGCCAATATTGAAGATACCGTAAACTCAATCAAGAAGGCCATCGAGGAGGCCACTGCCAAGTCGAAAGTCGACATCAGGTTTGTGAATGTGGGCATAGCCGGCCAACATATCAAAAGCCTGCAACATCGCGGAAGCCTAATCCGGGAGTCGAACGACAAAGAAATCAATCAGCTTGAAATTGAAAAGCTGGTCAATGATATGTATAAGCTCAATATGGCTGCCGGTGAAGAAATCATTGATGTAATTCCGCAGGAGTTTATCATCGATGGCGAGCAGGGAATTAAAAAACCCATCGGGATTAACGGCAACAAGCTCGAAGCTAACTTTCATGTCATCATCGGACAGACAGCAGCTGCAAAGAACATCCTGAAGTGCGTAAGCAGGGCAGGACTCGATATGGTCGACCTGATCCTTGAGCCGATTGCATCGGCGGAGGCCGTATTGAACGAAGAGGAAAAAGAAGCCGGAGTTGTGCTGGTTGATATCGGCGGTGGAACGACAGATATTGCCATTTTCCACGATCGCATCATCAGGCACACGGCTGTGATTCCATTCGGTGGCGATGTAATCACCGAAGACATCCGCGAAGGCTGCACCATCATTAAGCGTCATGCCGAAGAAGTGAAGGTAAAATTTGGCTCGGCACTGGCCAGCGAAAACAGGGATGATGAAGTTGTCTCGATTCCCGGAATCAGGGGCAGACCGCCCAAGGAAATTTCTTTCCGTAACCTCGCTTCCATCATTCAGGCACGCATGGAAGAAATCATTGAGCATGTGTACTACGAAATCAAAAATTCCGGTTTCGAACGCAAACTGATTGCCGGCATCGTGTTAACCGGCGGTGGCGCTCAGCTGAAGCATGTTGATCAGCTGGCCGCTTTCATTACCGGTATGGATGTCAGGATTGGTTATCCGAACGAACACCTTGCCAACGGCACACCAGAAGAGCTTACCAGTCCGATGTATGCCACAGGTATCGGCCTGGTCATCGAAGGAATCAATCGTCACCTGCATGAAGAAGAAGTTGAAATGATGAAAGGGACATCGACTGGCAAAGAAAGCAGTAAACCCCTGACGCCGAAGAAGGAATCAAAACGCAGACCAAGCTACCTCGATATCATCAAGGGTATCTTTGACCGTGAACTTCTTGAATAATAGGGTTTATTAACCTTTTTATGTTCACAACTACTCAATAAACAGAAACCACACCAATGATTATTACGTAATTTTAATTCAGATAAAATGACCGACATGTTTACATTCGAACACCCGAAAAATCAATCAAATATCATAAAGGTAATCGGCGTTGGGGGAGGGGGAAGCAATGCCGTCACCCATATGTATCACGAAGGTATTGAAGGCGTCGACTTCATTCTTTGCAATACCGATGCGCAGTCGCTGGGCAAAAGCCCTGTAAGCAACAAAATCCACCTGGGAAAACGCAACCTCGGCGCTGGAAATATACCGGCCGTTGGACGCGAAGCCGCCCTTGAAACCCTCGATGAAATCAGGGATGTGCTGCAGCCGCATACGAAAATGCTGTTTATCACTGCCGGTATGGGAGGTGGGACAGGTACAGGCGCGGCTCCTATTGTTGCCGAAGTTGCCCGTGAACTCGATATCCTCACAGTGGGTATCGTTACCATTCCCTTCAGTTTCGAAGGCAAAAAACGTCAGCAACAGGCAATCGAAGGCATCAATGAACTTCGGAAATCTGTTGATACCCTGCTGATTATCAGCAATGATAAACTCCGTGAAGAATATGGCAATATGCGGCTGACTGAAGCCTTTAAGAAGGCGGACGATGTGCTCACCATTGCAGCGAAAGGTATCGCCGAAATTATCACGGTTACCGGCTATATCAACGTTGACTTTGAAGATGTTAAAACTGTGATGAAAAACAGTGGCAAAGCCATCATGGGTTCTGCCATTGCCGAAGGTGAAAACAGGGCACTCAAAGCCATTGAAGAAGCCATGCGTTCGCCGCTCCTCAACGACTCGAGCATTTCAGGCGCTAAAAACATCCTGTTGTATATCACTTCAGGTGTTGATGAGGTTTCTCTTGATGAAGTGCATGAAATCACCGATTATATTCAGGGCATCTGTGGCAATAATGCAGAAGTGATCTGGGGCAACGGAACCGATGAAAACATTGGAAATGCCATCGGTATCACTGTCATCGCTACAGGCTTTGCCTCGGAAGATGAGATTCAGATTGGGATGAATCAGAAAACGATCACCGTTAGGCCGCTTTACGACACTCCGGCAGTGCAGCCTGAGGCAAAACAAAAGGAAGTTGCCCAGCCTGAACCCACAGAAACTGTTGCCACCCTAAATCAACCAGTGATTGCTACGAAGCCCGTAACACCGGAACCAGAAACAGCCCGGAAGTTAAATGTTGTTGCAGGTGAGGAAGCAGAGAAAAGCACAAGCAAGGTGCATTTTCTGTTCGACGACAAACAGGATGATGACAGAACTGCAGATGCCGACGAGCTGGCTAGTGAAGTCATGAATACGGTTGCAGAAGATGAAGTAGAACTCGAAATTGTGATGCCGGTGGAATCGCCTGCTGAAGTGAACAAAAAGGAAGAAATCATCTCATTCATTGTACATCAGGAAGCCGAACCAGCAGCTATTGCTGCAACCAAGGCTGTGGTATTCGAAGACGATGAAGCAGAGGAACTTGACCGCAAAGCATTCGAAAGGCAGTCGCGGCTTAAGGCCATGAGCATGAAACTGCACACCATCGAAGGTGTCAATGAACTCGAACGTCAGCCCGCCTATATGCGCAAAGGAACCCAGCTCAGTGATCCGGACACCTCGGGCCAGAAAGTTTCGCGCTACAGCCTCGATGGCAACGAAGAGAAGCCGGGCCTGCGTACCGATAATTCATTCCTGCACGATAATGTCGATTAATACGCCACTAGCATGAGCCTCGAAATAAAAATTAACGACGACATTAAGAAAGCCATGCTGGCCCGTGATACGCGCAAACTCAGCGCGCTCAGGGCCATCAAGGCTGCCCTTTTGCTCGAGAAGACAGGGAAAGATGTAAGCAGTGGTGAGATACCTGAAACCGTTGAATTGAAGCTGTTGCAAAAGCTCGTCAAGCAAAGAAAAGAATCTGCGGTTATTTACATTGAACAACACCGGCCCGAGCTTGCCGATGAAGAACAATATCAGGCAGATATCATCGAAAAATACCTGCCTGCCCAACTTACCGACGATGAACTCAACGCACTGGTGAGCGCCATCATTGCCGAAGTGGGCGCCACTTCGATAAAAGACATGGGTAAGGTGATGGGTCTGGCTACAAAACAAGTGGCAGGCAAAGCCGATAACCAACAGATATCCAAAGTAGTAAAAGCACTTTTGGGTGTATAAGAGGGCGTAAGGCCAGGGTTAAGCGTTTTCCTTATTGTCCGAAAACTGCTGCCCGATCATCATGTCATCGATAGTGAGCCTTTTTTCATGCTCGAAAAGAATATTGCGGTATTGCAGGTTTGAGGCATAGGCCCAGCTTGCAGTAACTGCATTGCCGGTGAGTTTTAGGCTTTGCATGAAGCGCCTTTTCAGGCTTTTAGGCTCATACATGCGACCGGCTTGCAAGCGGATGCATTCACTGAGTTGTGCCGATGACATCGTCAATGGCTTGAAAACCACTTCTCCAAAATGATATTTCGACCAGTCTGAAGGAAAATTGGTGTACAGCAGCCGGTTTTCTTTCAGGTAACGGCTAAAGAGTCCTGTTCCCGGCAGGGGTGTCATGATGGTCGTTTGAATGGCATCGATGGTTGAATCGATGATGTAGTCGGCCCGGTTGGCAAGATCTTGTTCAGCGTCACTTTCCATGCCCATGATGAAAGTGCCCAATACACCTATTCCGTGTTTGTGCAGGCGTTCGAACACTTCAGCATACTGGCCAACACCACGTTTGGCATTCAGGGTCTTGTGGACGTCCTTAAGTGCTTCCATCTTTTCCGATTCTAGGCCAAGGAGGATCAGGCGGCAGCCGCTTGCTGCAGCCAGTTGAAGCACTTCCTCATCATCGGCAACATTGATGGAAGCCTGGCAAAACCAATCTTTTTTGATTCCCCTTGCGATGATTCCACGGAAAAATTCTTTCGCCCTTTCGGCTGATTGTTTGCTGTAGCCAATGAGGTTGTCGTCGACGACAAATATCCGCTGTTGCGGAATGGTTTCAAACTCATCGAGCACTTCATTGATTGGACGTTGCCGGTATTTGCTGCCATTGAAGGTGTGCACAGAGCAGAAATCACATTTCATCGGACATCCGCGGCTTGTTTGCAAACTGCCAAACACATAGCCTGGGTGAAACAGATTGCGCCTTGCAACAGGCAGCCCTTCAAGTGATTGCCATTTACCACGATAGAATGTCTGCAGCTGATTATTTTCGAAATCGTGGATAAGCTTAGCCCAGACACCTTCTGCTTCGTTAATGACTACGACATCGCAATGCGCCGATGCTTCTTCAGGCATCATGGAAGCATGAATGCCGCCGATAACGGTTTTAATGCCCCTGGCCCGGTAAATGGCAGAAAGTTCGTAGGCCCTGTTCACCGTCGATGTGAAGGAAGTGAAGGCGACAAGGTCGGCTTCCCGGAAGCTGAAATCTTCGAAATTCTCATCCAGCATTTCAACATGCCAATGCGAAGGAGTGAGTGCAGCGATTATACCAAGCGATAAGGGCGGGTAAATGGCATGCTTGTCGCGCAGCAAGCCTTTTCTGTGCTGGTTTATGGGGTTGATCAACAAGAGTTTGAATGGCTTACTCATCTTCCTGCTGGCCATTAGCATTAATACCTGAAAGCTTATCAATGCCAAAATTACTGTTTAAAAACGATTGAAGGTCAAACACTTCAGCAGTATTTTCGAAGACCAGGTTTCTCAACTGGATATTGTTGGTAAGCGACCATATAGCTGCTGTTGGATTTCTGGTATTTTTCAGGCTGGTGATCATGCGTCTTTTCAGTTGCCTGATGTCGTACAGCTGTTCCCAGTTCTTTCGCACTTCCCTGTCAAGCACTTCGCGAGACATGAGCATAGGGTCGAACACCACTTCGGCATAGTGATAGCGTTCCCAATCCTTGGGGTAATTGTTGTAATGGATACGTCCTGCCTTCAGGTATCTGTTGAAAAGTACGGTACCGGGAAGTGGAGTGAGCAAGGTTGCCTGAATGGCATCGATGCGTGAATTGAGGATGAAATCGGTTCTGGCCTGCATTTTATCGGGGGTGTCTGTCTCCAGTCCGTAAATGAAAGCCCCCAGGGCAGCAATCCCATACTTATTAAGCTTTTCGAAAACACCATCAAAGTGATCAACACCAATACGCACATTGACCTTTTTATTGCTGGCTTTGAGTTGGTCGATGTCTTCCGATTCGATGCCCAGAAACATCATCTGGCAGCCTGAGCGGGCAGCCCATTCGAGCACTTCTTCATGTTCAGCCACATTGAGCGAAGTTGAACACCACCATTTCTTGGTGTAGCCACGCGCGACCATCTCCTTAAAGAGGGTAACCGCCCTGTCGGCCATCTTTTTGTTATGCCCGACAAGGTTATCGTCAATAAAATAAATGTTCTCCTGCGGAATGGCTTCAATGTCGCGCAGCACTTCATCAATGGGTCGGGTGCGGTAGCAATTCCCGTTGAAGGTATGCACCGAACAGAAATCACAGGCCATGGGGCATCCGCGGGTGGTTTGCACTGTGCCAAAGGCATAGCCGGGGTTGTACAAGTCGATGCGGGGCATCGGTGAGTTTTCCAGTGACAGCAATTTCCCTTCATAGAATGGCTTTAAGCTGCCCGATTCGAAGTCGGCAATGAGGATCCCCCAGATGCTTTCGGCCTCACCTTTCACCACGCAATCAGCATATTGTGCAGCTTCTTCGGGAAGCATCGATGCATGGATGCCACCGATAATGGTTGGGATGTTTTTCTCGCGGAAAATGGCAGCAATTTCGTATGCCCGGTTTATGGTTGCTGTGAGCGCGGTGATGCCTACAAGGTCCGCTTCACGAAAACTGAAGGTTTCAAAATTTTCATCAATAAGTTCAACTTTCCAGTGTGGCGGTGTCAGTGCGGCAATGATGCCTAAAGCCATTGGCGGATAAATGGAATCACGGTTTTGTGCCAGGCCAATCCTGCGGCGATTAAGTGGATTTATTAGCAACAGGGTGCGCGTTTGTTTCCCTTTCATCCTTTGAAGAATATTTGATCCGACTTATAGGGTTCACGAATCTTGCCCAGGGCAAGGTTGTAGCGCTCAATATTGCCAAAGAATGCCCAGTTGGCGGCGGTTTTATTGCCCGTTTGTTTCAGTGTTTTCAGGAACTTCCTGTACATCAGCTTCCGGTTCCAGATCATGTCCCAGTTAACGATCATTATTGATTTCAGTTTTTCTGATGACATTTTTTTTGGCTCATAAACAACATCAAAACAATGATAACGGTCCCAGTCATCGGGAAAATTGGTGGCTGTAAGCCGGCCTTCGGTCTTCAGTCTTTCAAAAAGCGGCGTTCCCGGAAGCGGTGTCAGTATGTTGGCCTGATGGGTGTCGATATCTGACTGAACAAGGAATTCAGAACGGGCATAAAGGTCTTCTTCACTGTCGGAATCAAGTCCGTAGATCATGGCGCCGATGACACTGATGCCATGTTTATGGATCTTTGAAAACACCTCGGCATAATGTTCGGTTCCTTTTTTCAGGTTAAGCCGCTTGTTGGTTTCTATCAGGCCTTCGGCTTTCTCCGACTCAATGCCCAGCAGCACGGTGCGGCATCCGCTTTCCGAGGCCAGCGCGAGCAAAGATTCATCATCCGCAAAATTGATGGAAGCCTGACACACCCAGTCTTTCTTTATTCCCCGTTCGATGATGCCTTTGAAAAGCTGCCGGGCCCTTTCGATGCTGTTTTTGCTTGTGCCAAGGATGTTGTCGTCAACAATGAATACCCTGTTGTGGTCGATGCCTTCAAATTCGTCGAGTACTTCAGGTATTGGCCTGTAGCGATACATAGGGCCGTTGAAGATGTGGACACTGCAAAAGTCGCACGAAAACGGGCAACCCCTTGTGGTTTGTATGTTCGCCAGCCCGTAACCCTTATGAAACAGGTCGCGCCTGGGTACAGGTGAATGAAAGATTTTACCTGCATTCTTCTTATAGGTCGGCCTGAGTGCTCCCGTTTCGAAATCGTTCAGCAGATTTTCCCACACGCCCTCAGCTTCACCAATGACGACAGCATCTACATACTTCAGCGCTTCTTCCGGCATCATGGACGCATGAATACCACCCAGCACAACAGGAATACCTTTGGCGCGGTAAATTCCGGCAATCTCATAAGCGCGCCTGACTGCGGATGTCAGCGCTGACAGGGCCACCAGGTCAGCATCCTGATAGGTGAAGGTGTCGAAGTTCTCATCGATCAGTGCGATGTCCCAATCTTCTGGTGTGAGTGCAGCCACAATGCCAAGCCCGAGGGGCGGTGATAATGATTCTGTCAGAAACGGAATATCCCTGGTAAAGGCATTGATCGGATTGATCAGCAGCAATTTTTTCTTTTGCCCTTGTTGTTTGTGCATGGCCTGGTTTACAAGACAAATATAGGGTTTTTTAAATATGTTCAACAATTTGATGCCGTTTCAACTTTGCCAAATACAACGACCGCGGGAATTACGATAAAAAAAACCTACTTTTGCGAGGCAAAATAACACTATGAATATACAGGATTTTATACAAAAAGTTGAAACTGAGTTTGATCAGATAACTCCTGGCAGCCTGAAACCCGAAAGTGAAATCAAGGAATTTTTCGAATGGGATTCTATCAATGCCCTTGTATTTATTGCCCTTGTGAATGTGGAATATGATGTTGAAATCAATGCAGAAGACCTCCAACAATCACAAACAGTGCATGATCTTTACACCTTGGTTGAAAGCAAGTCGCAAGAAAGAGCCTGATCCATGGGATTGTTCAGCATAGCACATTGCCGCGTTGCCGGTCTTGCTGCATCGGTACCGAAACAGATGATGCACAATGCTGATTATGAATGGATTAGCCCTGAAGAACGTGTGGCATTGATAAAAACAACCGGCGTTGTGAGCCGGCGCATTGCTTCTCCAGACACTACCGCTGTCGACCTGGCTCAGCATGCCGCCGAACAGTTGCTTGCAGCATTGGGATGGGAGAGGTCCTCCGTTGGTTTGCTTATCCTGGTGACACAGACTGCTGACTACCTCATGCCGGCCTCGTCAAACATCCTGCAACACAAGCTGGGACTATCGAAAAACTGCATGGCCATCGACATCAATTCGGGTTGTTCGGGCTACATCAACGGTCTAGCTGTTGCAGCAGGGATGGTATCAGCCGGAAGCATCGGCAGGGCCCTTCTGCTGAATGCAGAAATACCGAGCCGCAACACTTCTGCACGCGACAAAAGCACCTTTCCCTTGTTTGGTGATGCTGCTTCGGCCACTGCCCTTGTGTTCGATCAGCACGCAAAACCCATAAGTTTCAATATACAATCGGATGGGAGCGGATACGATGCCATCATGATCCACGATGGCGGTATGCGCAATCCGGTGTCGGCAGAAACATCATTTCAACTGAAGCCTATTGCCCCGGGTATCGAACGAAACAATTTGCAATTGGCCCTCGATGGCATTAAGGTGTTCAACTTCTCAATGCGCGAGGTAAGTGCCAATATACGCGCCTTGCTGAATGCAGGCAACGAAACACAACAGCCTGATTTTTTTGTGTTGCACCAGGCCAATAAGCTCATTATTGACTCCATCAGAAAAAAGATGGGAGAAAATGCCGACAAATTCCCTGTTTCAATCGACAGATTTGGCAATACCAGCTCTGCCTCCATCCCACTCACATTGGTCACCGAACTGAGCGGGGTGCTGAAGTCAAAACCATGCCACCTCCTGCTTTCGGGTTTTGGCGTTGGATTGTCGTGGGGAAGTTGCATTGTGCACACTGACCAGCTCCTTATACCAACATTATACGAAGTATGAACGCATTTTCGCTCACCGGAAAAACACTGCTCATCACGGGTGCTTCCTCAGGATTAGGCCGTCAGACAGCAATTTCAGCCTCAGAAGCTGGAGCCACCTTAATCCTTACTGGCCGAAACGAAGTGCGCCTGCGCGAGACTTTAGACAAGCTTAGTGGCGAGGGCCATGCGATGGTTGTTGCCGACCTGACTGTCGATGCGCAGTTGCAGTCGCTGGTGGCTAGTATTGGTATGCTGAATGGGGTGTTTTTCAGTACGGGCGTGTCTACACTGGTCCCAACAGGATTTATTACTGCGGATAAGTTACGCATTGACCTGGCAATCAATTACGAAGCGCCTGTATTGCTCACATCGGCACTACTCAGGAAGAAGAAATTGCAACAACAGGATTGCTCCTTGTTATATATGTCGACGGTTTCAACGGTATATCCCTTTGTCGGAGGGGCAATGTACATCGGTGCCAGGGCCGCCCTTGAAGGCTATGCCCGCGTGTTGGCACTCGAACTGGCGCCAAAAGGCATCAGGGTAAATTGCCTGCGGTCGGGGTTTGTACGCACACCCATGCTCGAAAAAACAGCTCAGTTGTCGAAAGTAGCCGTTGAGAAGATCGAAAATCAGCAGCCACTGGGTATCGGTGATCCGGTGGATGTGGCCCGCACTGCGGTGTTCTATTTCTCGGGCGCTTCAAAATGGATTACAGGAACAAATCTTATCTTAGGTGGTGGTTAAACCAAACTTTGAACCCATGGACAAACCTGAATATTCGGTAGTTATTCCTGTGTATAACAGCGAGATGACGATTGAGAAAGTCGTCTCTGGAATCGATGCTGTTTTTGGTAAGCTTGGGTTTTCGTATGAAATTATTTTGGTTGATGATGGCAGCAAAGACCTGGTTTGGGAAAGAATCCAGTCATTGAAAAAGCAATTTAAACCGGTGCTTACAGCGGTCAGGCTAAACAGAAATTATGGACAACACAATGCCACCTTTTGCGGATTGACCTTTGCCAGGGGAAAATGGATAATTACCATGGACGATGATTTACAGCATCCACCGGACGAGATTGCAAAGCTCATCGACAGGCAACAGGAAACGGAAGCCGAGATGGTGTATGGTGTTTTCCGACAAAAAAAACATTCCTCTTTCAGAAGGCTCGGAAGCAAGGTTTTCAGACACTCTGCCGGCAGATACTTCGGCCGTCCTTCCGAAGGCTCGTCGTTCAGGCTTATCAGCAAGAGCCTCAACGATCAGCTCATACAGCATAACCTGAATTTCATGTTTATCGACGAACTGCTATACTGGTATACCGAGGAGCCTGCACTTGCTGAGGTCGAGCACCACAGCCGCCAGCACGCAAAGTCAGGATATTCGCGCCGCAAACTCTTTAAATTGCTGGCCGGACTGATCATCAACTACACCAATGTGCCCCTGAAACTCATGGTTTACGGAGGTCTTTTTGCATCAATGATAACCTTCGTTGTTGCAGTGTACTACATTATCCTCAAGATATTTTTTAATGTACCCATGGGTTATACGTCCATCATTGTGGGCATCATGTTTTCGACAAGCATTATCCTGTTTAGCCTTGGCATCATTGGTGAATACCTGAGCCGAATTTATCAGGCTCAGAACAAAAAACCTCCCTATACAATCCGAAAAATTCTCTAAATGATTTTCAAGCGCAAAGACCTGACGATGAGGCGGCTGGAGGAAGGTGATATTGAGCTGGTCCGCCTTCACCGCAATTCTGCCTTTATCAGACAGTACATGGATTACCGTGAGGAAATCACACCCGAGATGCAAATAAAGTGGTTTCATTCCATCAACAACAACGAAAACCTTTACCTGTTTATCGAATACAAAGGCGATCCGATCGGGCTGGTGAATGCAAAAAATATCAGTTGGGATAATTTAACCACCGAAGGTGGCATTTTTATCTGGGACAAGCGGTATATCAACTCCCCGGTGGCCTTGCTCACAGCCATGACCTTTGGTGAGCTTGCAGCCAATGTGTTTCACCTGAGGGCCATTGCCAGAATTTTAAAGACCAACAAGCGCGCAATCCGTTACAACAAGCTCATTGGTTTCGAACTTGCCGAAGGGCAGGAGCACAAAATCAATCAGTTATATGTGTTTTCCGGGGAAAAGTTTCTGAGGTTTACCAAGGTGTTTCGTGGATTTTTACTCATGCTGTACGGAAAAGATCCGATCATCATTGAAATTACCGCCCAGGATTATGCGGCGGGTTTTGGCAGGCTTGCTGAGCAAAACATTGACCTAACAAGGATTGACCGTGTGGAAGATATCGCCGGTGGAGGAAAGCGATTTTACTATACGCCGACCTAAGCAGCTGAACGCTGGAAATGTTTTTTCCAGAAACTGCCCAGCACAAAAGGAAGCTCACTCAGGATGTATTGTCGTTGTTTGTATGGAAAACGGTTGACAAGCCAGGTGGTTGCATAAATGGCTCTCGCCAGATTGATTCCGGGTTGTGCGGCCAGCCAGATGAACAGGCTAAAGCCTGCATATTGTCGCTCGTAACCGGCCTTTGCTGCGTACTCGCCAATGGTATAATCTGCAATTTTCACTTGTTTCGTGCTGAGGTTTTTCTTCCAGTATCCGATATTTGAAGTGTTCACCGGATGCATCAGGCTTGCATGAATTTTATTCAGCTTTTTTGCATCATAAAGGGCTTCAACAGCTTTCTTTCGCTGGTAAAATGTGAGCATTTCCGGATTAAATGAAATTCCAAGAAAGTTGCAGACTTTGTTCAGCATCCCTTCCGGATTTTCAGCAAGGTCTTCATAACGCAGGGTAAAGAAACTATCCGGGTGCTGCTTGCTGGCTTTGGTAATGGTTTTGTAAAAATACTTCCACTTGAATACCGTGAGGGCAACAATGGGAAGCTCAAATTCGACCCTGGAGAGTGACACATGGTTGTCGCGGTAGTCGCGGGTTAGGTGAATGAATTTGGCCTCAGGGAAGATCTCGCTCAGCAATTTGGTATATAGCGCATAGCCCGGGTTTTTATCTCCAATCAGAGTTATCCCCGACTTGTAGTAAAGCGACTGGTATTGCAGGTAAATGGCTTTGCAAATTGTTCCGTACGATTGTTGACCTTGAAATTGCTGTAGAAACGTCAGCAGCCGGACAGGCTCAATGTTCCAGGTATTAAACAGAAATTGTTCCTGCAGGTCATTTACCAGTTCGCCGAATAGGAGTGGAGTCCAATGGGTGATTCGGCCATATTTCGGATGCAGGTTTACAATAAACTGGCATTCGGGTGGAATCTGGACATGGGGATGTGCATCGAAAAGTGTCCGCAGCAAAGTGGACCCTGTGCGGGGACGACTCAGGATAAAAAAGATGGGTAATTGTTCAGGGTTGGTCGCTGGCAATGTTTTTTCTATGGAGCTGTTTAGATGTTCGGGCATGGTTAGTTTGCATTCTTCCGGCAGTTCAGTTGCAAATAATTTGACCAAATGCACGCACTGATTATTCCCGGAGGTAAAAAAAAAAGAGGCTATGAAGCCTCTTTTTTAAACTATTCTGTAAACCTGCAGATTAGCCCAGCATAACCCTTTTGAAACCGCTAACGGTAAGGGTTTTATCGGCATCGGTAAGATACTGACGTACAGTTTTCTTGCTTTCGCGGATGAAGTCCTGGTTCAGCAGGGTGTTTTCGCGGTAGAATTTTTTCAGTTTACCCTGTGCAATTTTCTCAAGCATATCTTCGGCTTTGCCTTCGTTGCGTGCCTGTTCAATGCCAATCTGAATTTCGCGGTCGATTACTGATTGAGGTACATCGGCTTCGTCAACAGCAACCGGGTCCATGGCAGCTACCTGCATGGCCAGCTCCCTGCCAATTTGTTCAAAACCAGCCTTGTTCAATCCAACGATGGTAGCCAGGCGGTTTCCCGGGTGAATGTAGGCAGCTGTTGAGGCGGCTTCAATCACTTCATAGGCACCCAACTCGATTTTTTCGCCAATGATACCGGTCTGATCGGTCAGGCTGTCGGCAACGGTTCTGTTGTCGATGGTGAGGGCCAGAACAGCTTCTGCATTGGCAGCTTTGTGCTGAATGGCGGCGTCGAGAATATTGTGGGCGTATTTTACGAAATCTTCATTTTTTGCAACAAAGTCTGTTTCGCAGTTGATCATCACAACGGCAGCAAAGCTGTGGTTGTCGTTTGTTTTCGAGATTACAACACCTTCATTGGCTTCACGGTCAGCCCTTTTAGCGGCTACTTTTTGTCCTTTTTTGCGCAGGTAGTCGATGGCTTGTTCCATATCGCCATTGCTTTCAACCAAGGCTGCTTTACAGTCCATCATGCCTGCACCGGTGCGTTTTCTCAGTTCGTTTACTTGTGATGCGGTAATATTCATGTCAATTCAATTTTTTAATTTGCCTTATTTCTTTGAAACAGGTTTTCTTGGTCTTTTGGCCCTGTCTTTGCCGGCTTCTTCAGCTTTTCCTTTACCAGGAACGCCAGCTTTTTTGCCAGTGTCGTCGCCTTCATCTTCGTCATCATCATATTTGTGTGATGATGCACCCATTTCGTCCTCGTCAGAAGCGTCGTCGTCGCTGCGTTTGTCTTTTGCAAGCTTGCGTTCGCTCAGTCCTTCCTCAATGGCCTGTGTCATGGCGCGGATAATCAATGAAATTGATTTCGAAGCGTCATCGTTGGCAGGGATTGGGAAATCGATGAGGGTTGGGTCGGAGTTGGTATCAACGATAGCGAAAGTAGGGATATTGAGTTTGCGTGCTTCAGCAACAGCAATATGTTCTTTCATGATGTCTACAACAAATATTGCCGAGGGGAGTCTGCTCAGGTCGGCAATACTTCCAAGGTTTTTTTCAAGTTTTTCGCGTTCGCGGCGCAGTTGGAGTCTTTCCCTTTTCGACAGGTTGGTGTATGAGTCGCTGCTCATCAGCTTATCGATATTGGTCATTTTGCGGACGGCTTTGCGGATGGTTGCAAAGTTGGTCAGCATTCCGCCAGGCCACCTTTCGGTAACGTATGGCATATTGATTTTTGCAACCTCTTCAGAAACGATTCCTTTGGCTTGTTTCTTGGTGGCAACAAACAGGATTTTCTTACCTGATTTGGCGAGCTGACGCATGGCGTTGCTGGCTTCTTCAAGTTTTGCCTGGGTTTTATACAGGTCAATGATGTGGATGCCATTGCGTTCCATAAAGATATATGGCGCCATATTGGGATTCCATTTTCTCCTGAGGTGACCAAAATGAACACCTGCGTCTAATAATTCTTCAAATGCGATTTGTGACATAATGTTGTGTTAAAAATTGTTTACATTCACTAAAAACAATTGTTGAGTAGTTCTGAAGAAACAGAAGTCTCAACAATTTGGATACTAAACACCAATTGATTAATCCTGAAGGATTAACGTTTGCTGAACTGGAATTTCTTACGGGCTTTTGGCTGACCAGGTTTTTTACGTTCAACCATGCGTGGGTCGCGGCGTAACAGACCTTTGGCTTTAAGCACAGGGCGGTATTCGGGATTGATTTCGCAGAGCGCCCTGCTGATGCCCAAGCGCAAGGCTTCGGCCTGGCCGGTGATGCCACCTCCATCGAGGTTTACCTTAATATCGTATTTGCCTATATTGTCGGTAAGCAACAAAGGCTGCTCTACCACATATTGAAGGGTGCCTGTAGGGAAGTATTCCTTAAAGTCTCTTTTGTTGACTTCGATGCTTCCACTACCACTCTTCAGATAAACGCGTGCTACGGCGGTTTTTCTTCTTCCTAAGGCGTTGATGACGTCCATACTGACTATTTGATTGAATTAAGACTGATTTGTTTTGGGGTTTGCGCCTGATGCTTGTGCTCGCTGCCTACATACACGTAAAGGTTGCGGAAAAGCTCTGCTCCCAGGGTGTTTTTTGGCAACATGCCTTTGATGGCCTTTTCAATGATAACCTCAGGCTTAACAGCCATCTGCTGTTTGAAAGTCCTGATGCGCTGTCCGCCAGGATATCCGGTGTGACGCACATATTCTTTGGATTCCATCTTGTTGCCGGTCAACATAATTTTTTCGGCATTGATGATGATCACATTGTCGCCACAATCGCTGTGGGGAGTGAAACTGGGCTTGTGCTTTCCACGGAGAACCATCGCGGCAACCGAAGCCAGCCGGCCTAAAATCTGTCCTTCAGCATCAATAACAACCCACTGTTTGTTTGCGTTCTCTTTGTTGACGCTTACGGTTTTGTAACTCAGTGTATTCATTTAATCTAATTGTTTCTTAAGTCTTTTCTGCGCATACTTATCCCGAAATGGGGTGCAAAAATAGAAACTCTTTTTCGTTTAACCAAATTTACAAACAACAATTTGTTGATAATTGAACAGATTGGCTTCCTGACCAGGCAATTCTACTCCTTAATAACTTATGTTTTTGCTTCAACCGGACAAAAAAGAGGGCAAAAATAATCATTTGTAACTGACTTTGACCGTTTTTCTTGTTAATTCTTCCTTTATTTCTGCCATCCAAATTATTATGGCGGTAAGCCGGCAAAGTGTAAAAAACAATGAGGCAGGCTGGAAGTGAGCACCCCCGAGCAGCTGACCCCTGATACTGTGCCATGCACTATTTCGCATGGAGCAGGTGTTGTTCCATCGAAAATGAATATTTTTGCAGCCTACTGGCGGGTCAGCAGTGACCAGCCTGGCTACATTGATCCATTTAACTAAGAATTAATCATGACAAAATCATTGTTAAATTACGGAATGATACTTTTGCTGGTGTTTGCCACTGCCTGCAACGGAGGAAAAGAAAAATCAATCGAAAATCAGATGCAGGATGATGCGGCTTATTTTGCTGAGCTGAGTTGTAAGATTAAGGCCCGCAGCCTGGAGCTGCCGTTTGTGAAGGACAAGGATGTCAATAATGATGAACTTTACCTTGGCCTTGTCAGGGAACAGGATAGCCTTACCATCAGTTTCCGTCAAAAATATGGCAAAAACCCTGAGTATAAAAAGCAGTTCTCTGCACTGCTGCGTGAAGCCCGTAAGGATTCGAAGTATTGCGGACAAATCATGAAACAATACAACCTCACCGAAAAGGATTTCAGAAAAACCGGCAGGATCGGTACGGAGAAAGATAAGGAATAGGCGTGTGAGCTGTTTGAACAACACCACTGGAGAAAGCCGCCTGAAGGGGTTGTGGTTATTCAGTTGTAATGCTTCAGTATCGTCAGTGGTAAATAATAAAGGTGCAAAACATTTGTGTAGTTCTGTGAAAAACCTTATTTTTGCGCCCTCAATTTGAGATCGGGGCGTGGTGCAGTTGGCTAGCATTCTTGCATGGGGTGCAAGCGGTCGCCCGTTCGAGTCGGGCCGCTCCGACAACAAAGTCCTTCTTTCAGGAGGACTTTTTTTTTGAACGAAAGTAAGTTGTTAATGTTCGATAAATCTTTTGTTTTTCAGCTTCCTGATCGCAATGTTTTTATTATCATTGCATACCAATTCTAGTCCTTTAGCCGTAATATCATAAAACAACCATCATGAGCAAAAGAATCCTCATTTTCCTCGTTGTGATCGTTCTGGTCTTTGGTGCCATTCAGTTTATCAGGCCTGAACGCAATGTCGCGCCCATTGGTGGACGCAACGAACTCTTTTTCCAGGTGAAAGAAGCCCCAGTCGTAGTGAAAAGCAACCTGATTAATGCCTGCTATAACTGCCATTCAAACAGGACCAACTATCCCTGGTATGCCAGTGTTGCTCCGGTTTCATGGCTGATCAGTAACCACATCAACGAGGCCAAACACAAACTGAATTTCTCAGAATGGCACACCTTTGATGCTGCTAAACAACTGAAACTGATCCAGGAAGTAGCCGAAGTGATCGAAGAAGACGAAATGCCACCGGCTGGTTACCGCTTTATGCATGCCGAATCCAATATCAATGATGTTGAAAAAAAGATACTGTTGGAATGGATTCAGCAATATGCTGAAACCCTTGGAGAGAACTGAGGTTGTTTTTTCAATGAATTGACGGTTAGCTGAGCACAACAGGCTGAGGTGGTGCAATGTCATCATGCCTTATAACGAAACATTATCCGATGAAACAATCCAATAACTGGTTTTTCCAATTGGTTTTTGTGGCCTTTTTGATGGTCACTTCCACCAAATTGATGCATGCACAAGGCTTGGAAGAGCCGGTGAAATTCTTTGGTTTTGAACCAGGAACAGATTACAAGTTATTCGATTACAGTCAATTGACAGATTACCTGAAATTGCTCGACACCCAGTCGGATCGCTGTAGGCTCATCGAAATCGGGCGAACTGCTATGGACAAGCCCATGTATATGCTGGCGATTTCGTCGGCAGAAAACATCAAAAAACTCGACCGACTGAAAGCCATTAGCCGGAAACTTACGTTTGAAGTGGGCATTGATCAGAAAGAAAAGTCGGCCCTTGTGGATGAAGGAAGGGTCTTTGTGCTGGCCACCATGTCGATGCATGCCAATGAGGTTGGACCTGCCCAGTCTGTTCCGCTGATCGCCTATGATCTGGCCACAACAAAGGACGCTGCAAAGCTTTCGTGGCTGAATGAAGCTGTTTTGCTGATCGTACCATCTCATAATCCCGATGGCATGGATATGGTTGTATCGCATTACAGAAACTACCTGGGCACAACAAACGAAAAAACCTCCATGCCGGGACTGTATCATAAATATGTTGGTCACGACAATAACCGCGATTTCAACACCCTTACTCAGCCTGAGACGAAAGCCATCAACCGCCTGTTCAGCAGCGAATGGCTCCCTCAGGTGATGGTTGAAAAACACCAGATGTCGGCAACTGGAGTGCGCTATTTCGTCAGCCCGCCTCACGATCCCATTGCAGAAAATGTGGATCCAGGTGTTTGGAACTGGATGAGCCTGATCGGCAACAGGGTGGTGCAACGCATGACCAATGACAGCATGGCCGGGGTTTCGCGCAATTACCTGTTCGATGATTACTGGCCGGGAAACACGGAAACCTGTATCTGGAAAAACACCATTGGCATGCTTACCGAAGCAGCCTCAGTGCAACATGCAAGCCCTGTTTATATTGAGGCACAGGAAATTACAACAGGAGGAAAAGGACTCGCCGAAAACAAGATCAGCATCAATATGCCGATGCCCTGGACGGGGGGATGGTGGCGCCTGAGCGATATTGTCCACTACGAAATCAGTGCGATGTATGGCATCCTTGAAGCTTCTGCTGCTTACCGAAAAGAAATTCTAAATTTCAGGAATGAGTTGGCAGAAAAAATGGTACAGCAAGGCAAGTCTGCCGCACCATATTATTATATTCTGCCACAGCAGCAGCACGACATCAGCGAACTTAATGGACTGGTAGCTTTGCTGCTCGAACATGGTGTGCGGGTTTACCGGCTCACCGAAGACCTGTCGACAGGCAAGCAGCAGCTGTATGCAGGCGATATTGTTGTTCCGTTGGCGCAGCCTTTCCGAGCATTCATCAAGGAAGTAATGGAAAAACAGGATTTCCCGCTCAGGCATTATACACCCGGTGGAGAGATGGTTCCACCCTATGACATCACATCCTGGTCGCTGCCACTGCATTTTGGCCTGGAATGTCTGGCCATCAATGAAAGCAATCCCTTTATGCCCGATTTGCTGCACGAAATCACACAAGCCACCGTGGCGAAGCTGCCCCTTCAGCCCAACCAATGGGCTCTGGCCTTTGAAGCCACAAACAACGAAAGCTACCGGGTGGTATTCAAGGCCCTGCAGGCAGGAGCTGAAGTTTTTCGTACCAGGGAAACCCTGTTTGTGCAAGGGACTGCCTTGCCGGCAGGAAGTTACCTGGTGCGTACAGGAACCAACAGCAGAGGAGTTTTTGATCAGCTTAGTGTTGATCCGCTTGTACTTACCGAAGCGCCCGAAGCTGAACTTGAAAAACTGATCCTGCCGTCGATCGGGCTTGTCGAAACATGGTTTCATGACATGGATGCCGGCTGGACCAGGTTCATCTTCGATACTTACGGAATTCCATATCAGCTTATCCGTCCCGAAACACTAGCCCAGGGCATTCCTTCCGGATTGAAGGTACTTGTGTTTCCATCAGCCTCAAAATCGGCCCTGCTCGATGGAAATTTTGCCAGTGGCAATGAGCAGTATTTTTTCAATTACCCTGAAGCATACACCAAAGGCATGGGTAAAGATGGCCTGGCAAAGGTTATGCGCTGGGTAAGTGAAGGTGGAAGCGTCATCAGCTGGGAAGCTTCTACTGCTCTTTTCGAAGGTGTTGTGTCGGCTGAAACTTCCGTAAAGGATAAAAACGAAACTTTCAGGCTGCCTTTTAAGGATGTATCTACAGACCTGACCAATGCCGGACTCTATGTTCCTGGCACCTTGCTCAGACTTAAGCTTAACACCAAACATCCCCTCACGGCTGGAATGCCGGAGCAGATTGGTGTGTTTTCGAGGGGAACACCTGTATTTGCCACTTCCCTGCCGTTGTTTGATATGGACAGGCGGATCATTGCTGCCTATGCCCACGAAAACATCGTTGCCAGTGGATTTGCCAAACAAGCCGACCTATTACAGGATAAAGCGGCTGTCGTGTGGGTGCAAAAAGGAAAAGGAAAACTCTTGCTGATGGCTTTCAATCCGCAGTTCAGGGCGTCAACACACGGCAGTTTTAAGCTGCTGTTTAATGCGCTTCTGCACGAAAATTGGGTTGTGCTGGAATGAGGCTTTAAGGGTGACGGGTTTACGGGTTTACGGGTTTACGGGTTAAGGGTGATCAGGTATCTTTTTCTACAAAATCATAGTTCTTCCAGAAAAAAAAGTTAAACACATTCGGTAATGAATACACATACAGATAATCAGATTACCGTAAAGGTAAGCATCAATGCTCCTGTCGAAAAGGTCTGGAAGTGTTTTACGACAGATGAAGACATCATGGGCTGGAACTTTGCATCCGACACCTGGCACTGCCCCAGGGCAGTGAACGACTTTCGCACCGGCGGGTCATTCAGTTGGCGCATGGAAGCAAAAGACGGCAGCTTTGGATTTGATTTCGAAGGCGTATACGATTACATCAACGTGCCTGCTGAAATTCGACATACCCTTGCCGATGGCAGGAAAGTCAGGCTGTGTTTTGAATCAAGCGGAAGTACTACGACCGTGACAGAGACTTTCGAGGCGGAAAATCAAAACAGCCAGGAGTTGCAAAAAAATGGCTGGCAGGCCATCCTCGATAATTTCAGGAAGTACGTGGAAGCAAATCCCTGATTGGTTAATTTTGTCTCATAAGCCTCTCAACCGTTAAAACCGGTGAGGTGATCAGTAAAATTAATTCATGCACACAAACATTCATCCCATGACCGACCAGATTGTTCCTTGCCTGTGGTTCGACACCCAGGCTGAAGAAGCCGCCTTGTTTTATACTTCCCTGTTCAAAAATGCATCTATCCACAATATCAGTCGCTATGGCAAAGAAGGATTTGAAACCCATGGAATGCCCGAAGGAACTGTGCTGACGGTTGAGTTTAGCATCAACGGGCAAAAATTCACAGCCCTGAATGGAGGTCCCATGTTTAAGTTTACTGAAGCCATTTCGCTGCAGGTGTTTTGTGACAGCCAGGAAGAAATTGACCTCTACTGGGATGCCCTTACTGCCGAAGGCGAGGAAAGCTATTGTGGCTGGTTAAAGGATAAATATGGCCTTAGCTGGCAAATTGTCCCATCCGTGCTTCCACAGCTGATGGCTGATCCCAAAAGGGCTGGAGCCGTGACCAGGGCCTTCCTGCAAATGCGGAAGTTCGACATCGAAATGTTGCTTAAGGCATAAAACTGAAAAAGCAGAAACCCTGATTTAAGTACTAGCTGAACACTCTTCAGGCTAGGATTTCTGCTGTATCGTTTTGGCAATTATTTTTTTAGATTCTTCGTCTGCAATCGGAAAGATATTGGAGAATTAACCATTACAGCAACAGCCTTTCCGCCCTGTTTTCCTGGTTTCCATCTGGGCATGGATGCAATAACTCGTGCGGCTTCTTCATCGCAACCTCCACCGATACCCCTGAGTACTTTTACCGATGAAACACTCCCGTCATACTCCACCACAAAATTCACAAAAACACGCCCTTGAATGCCATTTTCACGCGCTGCTTTCGGATAGTGGATATTCTGTCCAATAAAATTGAACATCATTTCTGGGCCACCCGGGAACTCCGGCATTTCTTCTACCAATGTAAATACTTCTTTATGTGTAGTGTCTGGCATTTCGCCTGGTATCATATCCGCTGATTTCTTTTTCCAGGACCTTTCGTCGATTTCGAAAACAAACGAGATCGTGCTATCAGGCGGGCAGCGCTGAACTACCACTTCGCGGTGATGAATAAAGGGGTATTGCATTTTTAACGTATCATCAGTGATGGGGTAAATCAGTGTATCAATGCAGTGTGTGGAAAATAGCTGGACGGCCCGAGGATCAACTAATGAGGCAGCTCCTTTCAGGTCGGTGCAAAATTCACAGCTATCGCCCAAATAATAATGCGCCACTGCCCTGTTAAAATACGCGTTGGCTGAAGGGTTTTCTGCAATCGAAAGCCCCAGCAATTCAATGGCTTCTGTATACCGTTTACCTTCAAGGGCACTGGATCCTTCAAGGTAATACTTTACCGATAATTCCTGGTTCTGACAAAAGGCTGCCGGCACAAGCAGCAGGCTGAGGGCCACTGATGCGAGGATTTTCATATTCGTCTTGTTTTGTGTGGCTAAGTTAGACAAAAATCAAATTTGCAAAAGCAGGGTGAAAGGAAATACGAAGCCGAAAAGTACAAAAAAGAGCCCCGGCATTACCTGGAGTCCTGGTTTTAGTCTTCATCATGATTACGAATACAAATCACCTAAAGAAACCAGGCTGTAATTTTACTTTAAAAACTATGTGTGCTCGGTCAGATTCTTGCTTAAATGTTGAAGTAACAACTTCCTGACTGCATTCCGGTCGGTTTTTTCACCCGGAAGGCTGGGTATTTGTTCGATAAATGCAATGCGCCTGGGCATTTCAACCGGGGATAACTTTTCCTCCAGCGCTTTCCACAGGGCGAACAACTCACCTATTCCATAAGTGTGCCCGATAACCAGCACGGTTTCGCTGCCCGCTTCCGGATGCGGAACCGATGAAATCACAAAGGGATAGGGAAGCAGGGGTGAAATTTTCTTTTCGAGCAACAGCGGGTGAATTTTATGTCCGGCACTCACAATGACGTCATCAACCCGTCCCAGCATCCTGAAGCTGCCATCGTTGCGCAATTCAACAAGGTCGTTTGTAATCAGTGTTTCATTGTGCAGGGCAGGTGCGTCAATGACCAGGCACTGACGGCTGTCAGTCGACAAGCGGATGTTGTCAAGCGGGCTGAACCTGTCGCTGCGATCATCGCCGTTTACCTTTCGCAAGGCAATATGGCTGATGGTTTCCGTCATGCCATAGGTGTGCCAGCATTTGGTCTGCTGATGCTGCAACAGTGCTTCAAGGCGCGCATCGATGGCGCTGCCGCCGATAATCAGTTTACTGACCAGACTGAGTTTGTCAGGATCGTGCTTCAATATGGTTGAAACCTGCAACGGAACCATGGCCGCAAAATCGATCGGACGAACGCATTCAGCGAGTGGATTCGACCCTACAGTGCTTGTTAAAAGGTTCATTCCTGACAACATTGCCCTCACAATCATCATTTTACCGGCAATATATTCGGGCGAGAGACAAAGTAAAGCCTGATGTGCTTTTTCCAATTGAAAGAAACTGTTCGTCATGGCTGCGCTGTTTACCATGGCCTGTTTTGAAAGCCTGATCAGTTTGGGCTGCCCGGTGGAGCCTGAAGTTTGCTGATCAATGGAGTCATCATCGTCAAACCACAACCGCAAAAATTCATTGACTGACGCAATCAGGCTGTCCGATTCAGGAAAATGGCCGGTCGCAGCAGCAAGCTCAGGCTGTTGCAGCAATTGGCCGTTCAGGCGGAGGCTGTTGGGTAAACCCTCAGGCATCGCCATGGAATTTGAGCTGCCAGTCCAATCCGGCTTCGTAATAGAGCTGGGCATTGCGGATGCGCAGGGGTGAAGCTATATTATTGGTGAAAAGTTGTCCGGTTCCCAGACCCTGGGGCATGCTGAGCGGCTTCGTTGAAACCCATTGCGCGATGGCGTTCAGCCCGATGTTTGATTCAAGTGCCGAGGTGGCCCACCAGCCAATGTGTTCATCTTCAGCATGCTTAACCCATTGATCCGCTGCATAGATTCCACCCAGAAGGCTGGGTTTTAAGATGATATAAGCCGGTTTAATTGTGTTGAGCAAAAGTTTTCGGTCAGCATCATGGTGAACACCGATTAATTCCTCATCAAGGGCAACAGGAATCGGGCTGTTTGCGCAGAGTTCGGCCATCAGCTCATGCTGGCCTTGTCTGATGGGCTGTTCGATGGAGTGAAGGTGAAAGGCGGAAAGTCGTTTCAGCTTATCAGGGGCCTCAGCCGGTGCAAAGGCTCCGTTGGCATCCACCCTGATTTCGATGGTTTCAGCATTAAATTCGTTCCGGATGCCCCGTAGCAGTTCCAGCTCCGATGCAAAATCGATGGCGCCGATCTTTAGTTTGATGCATCGGTATCCGGCCTCAATTTTCTCAGCAAGTTGCTTTTTCATAAAGGCCAGGTCTCCCATCCACACCAATCCGTTGATTGAGATGCCGCGTTGTCCGTTTGTGAAGTCATTTTCGTGCAATACCTTTGACCCGCCTGCATGCAGATCGAGCAAAGCTGTCTCCAGACCAAAGGCGATGGAGGGAAAATACGGCGCGTTTTCTATTTGCCAAGACTGATGTTGGTTGATGTTCCTGCAGAGTTCGTCAAGCTTGCTTTCAACATGCTCCCGCTTGTCGATGCTTAGTCCCGGAATCAGGCTGCACTCTCCGACGCCGGTAATTCCGGGCTTTTCAGCATCTGTCAGCAACAGAAACCACGATTCTTTGCTTTGCAGCACACCCCTTGACGTGCCGGCCGGTTGTTTGAAATGCAGGGGATAATATGCCCAGGTAGCCTTCAGCATCGTTCACAGGTTAAGGCCTGCAGCAAATAAAAGCGTCAATAGTAAGGTCATTAGGGCTAGTCTCTTCAGGAAGGGATCGAGATTAGCCGGATTGCGGATGCCGTAGATTTTAAGCAGGTCACCGGCAAATAACGGAAAACTCAGCAGGAACAGCCAGGCATACCATTGGTGTTCGCTGTAAAGCAAAAAGGTGCTGAGCAGCACAAAGGGCAACAATACCAGCAGGGAGTGATACGTCAGTGCTGCCTGCGAACCCATCTTCACCACCAGGGTGCGCTTGCCGTTGGCCCTGTCATTGTCGATGTCGCGCATATTGTTCAGGTTCAATACGCCTGTGCTGAGCAGGCCGAGCGCGCTCGCCGGAAGCAACACTAGCGGATCGAAATTACCGGCAGCAAGGAAATAGGTGCCGGCAACGCCCAGCAATCCAAAAAAGAGAAAGACGAACACGTCGCCCAGGCCAACATAGCCGTATGGATTTTTCCCGACTGTGTATTTGATGGCAGCTGCGATGGCCATCAGGCCAAGGCCGACAAACAAAATGGCATTTGTGGCAGCGATGTCGGCAATGCCAAACACCAGCCAGAGTCCGCTGATAAGCGAAAGGATGCTAAACAGCATGACAGCCGTTTTCATCTCTTTCGGACGAATTTCGCCTGACTGAACAGTGCGCCGGGGGCCGACGCGGCCGGCATTGTCGATGCCACTTTTCGAATCGCCATAATCGTTGGCCATATTCGACAGCACCTGCAAAAACAGTGTCGTCAGACCGGCAGCCAGCACAGCCTCCAGGTTAAATGTGGCAGTAGTAGCAGCCACGGCGCCACCCATGGCGATGCTTGCCAGTGCCAGCGGCAGTGTGCGCAGCCGCGCTGCTTTGACCCACGATTGCCAAGATGCCATTGGTGCTGCTGTTATGGAAATTTAGGGTATTTGTGAAAGTCAGGCTCGCGCTTTTCGAGAAAAGCGTGCTTGCCTTCCTGTGCTTCTTCGGTGAGGTAATACAACAAGGTGGCGTTGCCGGCAAACTCCTGCAGACCTACCTGCCCGTCGAGCTCGGCATTCAAGCCAAGCTTGATCATGCGCAGGGCCATGGGGCTGCGTTTCATCATGATCTGGCACCATTCAACCGTGCTATCTTCCAGCTGGGCAAGAGGAACAACCTTGTTCACAAGTCCCATTTCCAGTGCTTCGGCAGCCGAATAAAACTGGTTAAGGAACCAGATTTCGCGGGCTTTCTTCTGACCCACGATGCTGGCGAGGTACGAGGAGCCCAGGCCTGCATCAAAGCTGCCAACCTTGGGTCCTACCTGGCCAAAGCGGGCGTTCTCCGAAGCTACCGTGAGGTCGCAGATCACGTGCAGCACATGTCCGCCGCCAACAGCCCAGCCATTCACCATGGCCACAACGGGTTTGGGCATCGAGCGGATCTTCCGCTGCACGTCGAGGACATTCAGACGGGGAATGCCGTTTTCATCAATATAACCGCCTTCGCCCTTCACCTGCTGATCGCCTCCACTGCAAAAGGCCTTGTCGCCTTCTCCTGTGATGATGATGGTGTAAATATCCTGCGATTCTCGACATATGTCGAGGGCGTCGGCCATCTCGAAGGTCGTTGTTGGCCTGAAAGCATTGTGCACCTCCGGCCTGTTGATGGTTATTTTTCCAATATGTTCCCAGCTTTCGAAACGGATGTCTTTGTAAGCCTTGATGGTTTTCCAGATACGCATATGCTGTGTGTTGCTAGTTGATATTAGGTAACAAGCCGCCAAAAAAATTGTTTCGGCTTCCTTACTACAAAAGTATGAAAAATCAGGGTTGGCAAACGGCCTCGTTCGCGAAACAAAACCGCCCGTTGGAGTATGCTTGCTGCAAAAGCGCAGCGTTTACTGCCTGAGCGAACCAAAATAATTTCGCAGGGTGCTGGCACTTTCCTCCGGCGGACTGTTGATTTCGAGTATGGCGGCCTTTGTCGGGGTGCCCGTAAGAAATTCCGGCAGCAGGCTGTTTAGCTCTTGCAAGTCGTTCGCTTCCTGGTAATTCAGGCCATAAGCCATGGCAAGGTATTTTGCCGAGGTCTGGTGACGGGCCTCGAAAAAGTCTTCGAGCAGGCCGGTGCTTTCTGGTCCATCGATGAACCGGAAGATGCCTCCTCCCTGGTTGTTGACCATGATGATGCGTAAGTTGGCCGGCAAGTGCTTGTTCCATAACCCGTTCACATCGTAGAAAAAGGCCAGGTCGCCGGTGATGAGCAGGGTAGGCCTTTGGCTTGCAAAGGCAGCACCGGATGCGGTAGAAATACTGCCATCAATGCCACTGGTGCCCCTGTTCGAATCAAAACGATGAACAGCTTTGAAATCGAATAGCTGGGCATAGCGCACCGGGGTGCTGTTTGCCAGTTGAATGGCGTAGTTATCAGGCATATGGGAAAATATGCTGTGCATTATCTGCAGGTCGGACCATGGGGCTTTGGTAAGGATCTGCTGATGGTTTTTGTGCGCAAGCAGCGAGAGTTGCTGCCACTTAACAGCGAAATCGCTTTCGCATTTTGTAAGGTGGGGCATCAGCTGCGCAAAAAAGTTCACCGGACTCATCGCGATGCCGTGGCTCAGGTGTTGGTATGTATCCATGTGCAGGTCAGCCGGATCGACATGCCAATGCACCCGAACAGGCGATTTGCGTAAGAATGTCTTTATCCGTTTTGATACCACAGCCGTGCCAAAGGTCAGCAGCATATCGGGTGCAAAATCGGTTTGAGTTCCTTTGGTCATGGCACTCAGACAGCGGTCGATGCAGCCAATGAACTGCTCATGAAACACATTTGAGGTTGTCTCGCTCAGCACCACAACCGATGGATCCTTACTTAGGCTGATGAGTTGCCGCTGCAACACATCGCTGGGAGGCAGCTGTCCGACGAGAATGATCTTCCGTGTTGAACTGTTCCATAGACGGGCCAGCTCCCCGAGCGATTCGCCGGGTAATAAGACCGGTTGATGTAGCACAGAGATGTCTTTTGGCACCTCAGTCGAAGTGAGTGGAAAGTCATACAGGGGCTCGCTGAAAGGCAGGTTTATGTGTACCGGTCCGGGAACAGGAAACATGGCGCTGTTCAATGCTTCAGCAACCAGGCGGTCGTTGAACCAGAGGTCCTCCTCACTGTTGATGGTCTGCGGAAGGGCAACACTTTTTCTGATGAAGTTGGCGAACACATCCTTCTGCCTGATGGTCTGCCCATCGCCCTGATCAATCCATTCAACAGGCCTGTCGGCAGTGAGCACAACCAGTGGAACACGCTGGTAATAGGCTTCTGCGATGGCCGGGGCGTAGTTAAGCACTGCCGAACCAGAGGTGCAGGCAATGGCCACCGGCCGCCCAGATTGTTGTGCCATTCCGAGGGCAAAAAAGGCAGCACTGCGTTCATCGACGATACTCAGGCAGCGCATGCCGGGTCTGTTGCAAAAGGTGCTGATTATGGGCGCATTGCGCGATCCGGGAGAAATGATCAGGTCGTGAATTCCCCTTTTGATCATCAGATCAGCAAGGTGCAATAATCCTGTTTTTTCGTGTGGCATACTGCAAATATCAGGATTAATGCATCATGTTAGGCTTGTTGGCTGCTATTATTTAGCAAAAGCTGCAGCAATGTTGCTGCCTTATCACGGGTTTCCTGCCACTCATCGTTGATTTCTGAGTCGGCTGTGAGTCCTCCGCCAACATATAAATAGGCCTTTTTACCAATGATTTGCATGCAGCGCAGGTTTACAAAGAGCCGGACATTGTGCTTGTCAACAGGGCCCAGATAGCCTGCATAATAGCTTCGGTTGTGCGTTTCGGTTTCTGCAATCAGTTTGCTGGCTGTTGTTGTTGGCAGTCCGCAAACAGCCGGTGTGGGATGGAGGGCTGAAGCAAGCGACAGGGAATGCTTCGATACCGGAATTTCAAAGTCAAAAACGGTGCGCAGGTGTTCCACCGGTCCTGCCTGAAAAGCCCGTGCTGGGCCTTCGCTGAATTGGGTGATGCCTTCTTCATTGAGCACATCGCGGATCATCTCGCACACGTAGGCTTGCTCTGTAACTTCCTTGTCACGCCAGGCCAGAGGCGAGTGGTTGCCAGAACTGATTTTTCGCGTTCCTGCAACAGCCATGGTCCTTCCCCTGCCGTTGTTCACTTCAAGCAGGGTTTCCGGGCTTGCGCCAACCCACAATTGTTCACCATCAGCCATCACATAGGTGAAGGCTTGCGGATAGCAGGCGCACAGGCTGGCAAAGAAATTTCCGGCCGTAAAACCGACGGGAAGTGTTTGGGCTATGATGCGCGACAGTACTACCTTTCGGAGCGTATGCTGCTGCATTTCGGCAATCATTCTGGCTGCCTGATGCTTGTATGTCTTCTCATCAGCGATAATTGGCAATGCGCGATCGGAATGAATTGTAACTGATTTCTCAATTACAGCTGAAGGTTTGAATGCACAATTCCAGCCATTTAACTTCCATTCAGGTTGCGAAAAAACAAGCTTTTCTTCACAATCAGGACTGAAAGGAACCATGATAAAGCCAGTGACATCGTAAGGAATTGCTTCTGATGATGAAAAGTGCTGGCAGTTTCCAATGATTGTTGTGGGCGTTTCTTGGCCCGGGAGGCGGTAACTCACAAATGATTTACGCGCATTCACAAGCGCTTCGATGATGTCGTGCAAGGGTGTCAGGCGGTGCTCGGACACGTTATTTTGATTTTGCGATGATGAAATTGGTGAGACGGCAGGTAGATACCAGCTGGTTGTCGTCGTCAAAAATATCGATGTTCCACACATGGGTGTTTCTCCCGCGGTGGATTATAACTGCTTTGGCGTAAACCCAGCCATTTTTAGCTGCACGCACATGGTTGGCGCTCATGTGTGAGCCGCGCACATCGTTCTGGTCGAGGTCGACGATAAACGCCGAACCCAGGCTTCCTACCGTTTCGGCCAGGGCCAGGCTGCTGCCACCATGCAAAATGCCCATGGGCTGTTTTGTACGCTCATTCACAGGCATTTTTGCGTAAACGTATCCATCAGTTACTTCGATGTATTCGATGCCCAACTGCTCCATAAGCGTGTTGCGGTTCATGGCATTGAGTTCGGCAATGGTTGAATTTGGGTTGATCATGCAGTGGCCTTTGCTTGGTTAGTCAGGCGACAAATTTACGGTTTTGTGTGCATGCTTGCGCAGCTTGCTCAAAAACAAGCTGATCTTCATGATGTCAACCCCTGTTGCAACAAGGGCAGAGAAATTGATGACGTTCCTTGTGGGCTCCGCCTTAAATTTTGCCGCGTGTCAGGTATTTGGTAACCAGTAATCCTTCGGCAGCCGTCATTGGTGTGCGTGGAATCATCACGGAGAGTTTTTCCTGCCACTGACCTACATTGTATTTATCGGGCGAATAAAGGACATGGCATTCTCCGCAATTGTTAAGGAAAAGGGTACGGCCCTGCTGGAGCTCTTCGAGTGTGGCACTGGCAGTAACATCGGCCGCTGTCGGCACATAAAACTCGGATGGATCGGTGGTTCCCGAATCTTTTTTGCAGGCACTGAAAAACAAGATCATTCCGCTTATCGCAAGGCTAAATATCAGCTGTTTTTTCATCGTAGTAAAGGTTTAGTAATTGAAGGTTAATCAATGAGGCACACGCCACTTTCATGTAAACAGCACAAGCACGAATTTGTTTTTTTACTGAATTCTTAAATATTTGTTAAAATCCAACCGGATTGCATGTTTGCAAGCCCAAGAAATGAGATGTGTTCTGATTTCGAAGAAATCCGGATTTGTTTGAAGTGCCAAAGTTGTAAATGGAAAAAACAAAGTCAGAACGTGAAGTTTCATGCGCAAATTAAACTCTTATGGGATGATTGAGCCATTTCATCCTACCTGTGTTTCTATTCTGTTGGTTATTTATTGTTTGTGTTGGGACTTCATTTTATAACAACAAAGCGATAACCGGCCACTGGGATGACGCGTTGACGATTGTAAAAAAGAGAGTCAAGCGATTGAATGCTCCAACAAGCGTTGGTAACAGTGCTGATATAGAGGCGTAAAGTGTCGGTGTCGTCCTTGTTCAGGTACAGCAGGTAGTTTGACTCATTATAGGGCGCAAGGTTGCTAAAACTGAACAAAATACTCCCCTGATTATCAAACTCGAGTGGAATGTCTTTTCCGGTTATGTGAAGCTGCAGTGAGTCAAATGGATAAGTGGTACCGATAAGCCTATGGTTGTTTTGGTCAGCTAGAAATACCTGGCAAAATGTTGTGCCAGGATCGCCACAATCGGGCGATTGTTTGCTGCAGGATAGGGCGAAAATTGACAGCAGAGCCAGGAAAGCGATCCCAGTTTTATGCCAGGTTTTAAGGCTTTGATTGGATGTCCTCATGCCTTATTTTCGCCTGATTGTCTGTCGTTTGCTTCCGGCCATATCTTCGGCGAAGGCGGTATACCCCATGCTGTTGATATTGTCGATGCACGCCGCCCTGTCGGAGCGCAGGATGAAACCCACCATCTTCGACATGAAGTTATTGTATTTTTTGCATGTCCTGTGGCTGCTTTGTGTGCAGTCGGCACAGGAGGCCAGCTGCTGCTCCAAATTACAGCTTCGCACACTGCACCAGCTTGCCCTGGCGTTTTCGTGGCATCCCGGACATTTCCCCTTGAGGTAACTGGGGCATGCGCCGCAGTATAGACCGCAATAGGCGATGAGGTTTGTGTCGGCTACGATTTCTTTTCTTGTCTGATTCATTGTGAAGGATGGTTTTTGTTTCAGTGGATACCAACGATACCGCTGCGGCGCTCAAACAACAGGGTGTCGCGCCACACACCATCGAGGCGGGCAATTTTCTCTCGCGAACCGATGAGCCTGAAGCCAAACTTTCCGTGAAGCTTTACCGTGGCCTTGTTTTCGGGAAACACGCTTGAAAAGAGTGTCCAGATGCCCATGCTTTCCGAAGAGGCAATGATGTGTTCCATGAGGGCTGATCCGATGCCCTTGCCGGCAAACTGCGGATCGACATACACACTCAGTTCAGCTACGCCGGCATAGGCTTCTCTTGCCGAAACTACCGAAAGTGCTGCCCAACCAAGCACCTGCGCCCCTTTGGTGTATACGAAACGCGAATGCGGCAGGTGGCGGGCATCCCAAACTTCCCATTCAGGCAGGGAAGTTTCAAAGGTGGCATTGCGTGTGGCAATGCCCGCGGCATAAATGGCCATCACTGCTGCTGCGTCGGCGGTTGACATCATCCTGATATTGCTGCCATCTGCCATTGGTATTCAGCTAATTTCGATTGATTTTGCTGCAAGGTCCTATGGGGACAGTGCGCTTCAAAGGTATTGAATTCTTTAGCTGTCAGCATCAAATGTTGCCAGCATTTCTCTTTATTTCATCCAACGGATCGTGTACCCCAGGTTAAACTCGAGCATCTCGGCCAGCATGAAATTGACCGCCCGAACATTGACACCCAGCGAACAGTTTTTGAAGATGTCATACCGCACACCCAAACGCTGATAAAGCTGATTGAAGCTGCCATAATGCAGGTGATGGGCATAAATGCCTACACCTCCCACCAGCGTTAGCTTATCGATGATGATTTCAGGTTGCAGCATCAGCCCGATGGTGAAATTGTCGAGTGTGCGCGGCCCGATGGTGCCGTCGGGACGGGCATTGAGTCCAAACCAGTAGTTGATGTCGGCACCCGCACCCAGCCGCAGGGCGTTCGACAGCTGGTCGAAATACATGACCGAAAGTCCTGCAATGGCGAAATAATTGGTGTCGAGTTCATGCTCAACCAGCTGGTGGTTGCCATAACCGAGCATGATAAACAGGTCGTTTGAACGGGCCAGACGGCCGGCATCGGGCAGATGCTTTGCCGATGCCCGTGGGCTCAGGTGATACCGCAACTCCACCGAAGGTGCATATATATTGAATCCCCGGTTGGGTCTTTCCATGCCTCCGTTTGAGAAATGGATAAAACTGATGCCTGCACCCAGATCGAGCCTGGGTGTGAGGGTGTAACATGCGTTGAAACCGATGTTAAGGTGCACGGTCAGGCCGCCGCCGATGACCAGGTTTTTGGGGTTGCTGATGCTGTCATACTTGTGCCAGTTGCTTGCAATGCCAAACTGAAATTCACTGTAAACCACAAACTTGCCTGCACGCACAACGGGTATGCCAAAAATGCCATAGACTGAAACAGGCGTGCCTACCTCGGCAGGATCGAAAAAATTTCCGAAACTTAGACCAAGACCGTAATAAGGCATCCTGAACACCTTTTGCCAATCGGTGTAACCCGGATGCTGCCAGAGCATTTTCAGTGTTGCTGCCTGATAATGCCGGATGGGTTGTCCCAGCAGGTTGTCGCCTTTCACAAAAGGGTTGGTGGGAATCAGTTCGCCGAATTGGAAGCCGGCAGCCACAGAGAGGTGCTGGCGCCTGACAGCGGTTTCGGTCTGGGCCTGGGCTGCAAGGCAGGATAACAATATAAAAATCAATACCTTCAAACGCATAGGCAAATGGGTGAATAACGGGATACTAGGTTTATTGGCCGGCTTGCTTGCTAAAGGTCAGGGTTGTGGGGTGTTTCAAGCAAAACCTGAATATGACGGGCGAAGCAAGCCAAATGTTACAGCAATACGAAAAAACTGGGCTAAGCCCTGGCTAATTGTTCAATTGTCGGCCTCGCATCCTGTTATAAATCCAATTGAAGCAATCGCGTGGCGGCTGTGTGATATATATTATAAAACGCATTCAATCAATGATTTAGAGAATACTTTAAATTGAATTTTCGAGAAAATGATGAAGAAATATCAGTCAGAAGTAAAAAATCGCATTTTTGGGCTCAGCGAAAAATCTCAATTATTCCTTAATGCCAAAACTGAAACTAACTTAATAAGGTTAGTCTGATTCGGAAACATGCAATCTTAACACAATACAGTCAGTGCCATCAGGTACAAAATGGCAGAAATTAGGCAGATACACTTCCTTTTTCGGGGATTGACCTTGAAAAATCAAGCTATTTGTAAGTGGCAATTGGATTGCTTCAGAAAAAATGTTTGTGTAGCTTTGGAATATCTCCTGGGAATACGCTGAGCATAAGCCATAACATTTTCAATTCCGGTATTGACTTCAAACAGTAAAAACACGCAAGGGCTTGATATCTTCATTCAGCACAATGTTTCCGGGTGGCTTTTATTGTGATATGCGAATGGCCTCTTCAAGGTCAGCAATCCGCTTGCTTTGAATTACTTTTTGGTAACTGTCGTAGGTGGCTGGAATTTTTCTATCACGGATAAGTATTAGGTGATCAAGGTTGCGTTTCCATCGTTCCAATACAGCATCTGGCACTTTCAGTACACTGGCCGGGGCAAACAACCGATCGGGTATTTGTGCCTCAAATCCTGCCAGCTTTAATTGGCGTTGAAGTCCAGGCAGGTGATCAATGCCAAAAACAAAAACAATTATTCGGGCATTTCCGGCAGTGGCCAACCCGTTTTCCACCGCACGTCGATTGCGTTCAGCCCAGCTTCCGCTGGCAATTTCTGCAAGTGCATTCGGTCCGATGATTTTCTCATACAATGAATCAAGGTTGGTAATCATGGAACTGTCGTGCAAAATATCATACATCGATTGTTTATCTGATGCTTTTATTGTGGCTTGTATTTTGTTTAACAATGCTGAACGCGCTTTTTTTACTGAAGTTGGATACTCACTATCTGCTTTGGCCTGGGTAGCATAATCAAGTCGCCAGTCAGCAGGCACGAAACGGTAATTCAATTCACTGGCCATTTCTGCAAGAAATGCTGCTTCAGGAGGAAAATATCCCTCCATTGGTTGATTGAATGCTTCAGGAGTGATTTCGCCACATACCAGGTCTGGCCTTAATGCGCTGATTTGAGCCAGCAAATCAATAATGGAGTAATGGCTCTCCGGATCGAAATGCATATGATGAATTGAACCAACTAAATACACTGTTGGCTTTGTATTCGAAGTATCCAGTTTCATTTCCTGCGGAAAAATGCTTGTCGGTAAGACTGTTAAAATACTGAGAAGTATTTTTTTTATCATTATATTATTGCTTTGATAAATTGAAAATTGATGATACCGATATAAATGTCACGCTAATTGTTTCAGTTATGCAGGTTTTTTGAAAACCCGAACAGGTGAAATAGCTTGTCAATAAAATATTTTATGAAGTACCGTCCTGAAGATTAACCTTTCCATAATCAAAAACATATCGCAGAATTGTTCCGAAAACCAGCATTGAACTCGTCGTTTCAAGAAAATGAGATATCCTGACCATCTCGGGGAATATTGGATTTGGCATGATTAACTGGAATCCAAATCCACCAAAAATGAGCGCGAGGATGATGGTCGTTTTATGCTTTGAACATCCTAACATGGTGTAAAAAATATACCCTGACAGCCCAAATAACATTCCTCTGAAAAAGTGGACCAGGACAAATGCAGGATCACTAAAATTTAGTGCAAGCATTGTGAAAAATCCCTGTAATTCAGAATTGCCCGTATAGTAAATTCTGGTGGCTTCAAATTGCCATGCCACAAAGTATCCAAACAGGTTGTAGATTGCAATATAGATCACACCAATGAGCAATAATCGTTGGATAAGTAGCTTGATGTTAAGGATGTTGCCTTCAGTAGGGCCAGTAGGATGTTTCTGTTTATAGAGGAGAGATAAATAAGCTGAAAACAAAATAAAGGTAATTAAAATCCTGAAAAATATCCTGACATATTCCCGATTATCTGCAACATTCAGTGAGTCTAGCCAAAAAACCGATTCAATAAGTCCCATCAACGGATACAATAAAAACGTCGCACTGGCCAATTTCAAAAAAACCGTCAGTTTGCTTTGAGTGGTGTTGTTTATCAACAGCCAAAAGGAACAGGCAATAAAACACCCAAAAAGGAGAAGCAAAGGAAAAAACAACTCCATTTCTTTGGGATTCATTCTTTCTAACAGTGATTTTGACACCGGTAGTATCAGCGTTGGGACTATAAATAGAACGATAAAAACAAGTAAAACCGATACAAACTGTAATTTGGAAATTAAGTTTCTCTTCATCATTTACTATTTACATTAGGCGTATATGGTATTTGGTCTGCAAAGTTAAAAGTACCTGCTTTAAACCAAAAAGGGATTGCTTTTTAGTTATTCCTGTTTTGAAATCATGTAGTCATTTCGAGGTAAGCGCTATAAAATGGTCCTTTGTGCCAGTTTTTGGTGTTTGTTTCATCGGTATTTCATAGTGAATAAGAATTATATGCGCATTGAATGTGACGTTTGTTTACAAAAACGGAATCACCAATCTTAAAAAGTCTAGCTTCCTTTCGCGTTGCTTCAACAACTCCGGCAAGTTCCATTCCATGTATTTGGTTTTTAATCTGTTAAAGCATAACATGATGCGCATCATTGGCTTGTTAAAGAAATCAGTGACAGGACCAATTCCGGGCGCTAAGCGCCGAATCTTCGTGTCGCCAATGCGTAATGTTGTTGCATGAACCTTAATCAGCACTTCCTTTTCTTTTGGCACGGGTTTTTCTACCTCCCTGATTTGCAGTACCTCAGGTAGACCATATGCGTCACAAACAACAGCTTTCGTTGATAAAAATCCTATGCTATTTGGCTTGTTCGATTGGAACGTTGCCAAAGAAATCGTATGGTTGTTCGCGAAAATGATCATTCATTACGAACACGGTAAGCACAATAAAAACAACAAATGCCAGTAAAACCAGAAATTGGCTTCCGGATGTTTTTTGAATGTCCTGCTTATTCCTGACATCACATACTTCGCCAGGACAGTATTGCACCTTGTCTTTAAAAAACAGGGGATAAAACATACAACCCAGACAAATCCCAAATACGGATTCAAAGAACAGGAATACAAGACAAATCAGGCAGATTATACCGGTAATCATGCTGTACGCATTTACGATGATAAAAAAGACGAACATGGTTGCTGCCATCGCAACTCCGATCCACCACGCGAACTTTTTCTGTGCAGCGCCGACATATTCAGGTGTTTGTCGTTGAACGATAAGGCGTGCAGCAATCAGTGAAGGTGAAAAGCGTGGATTGATAAATACCCTGATCATGAAATCCACAAGAAAAAAGGTGATGACATATTTAATTGGGACAAAGTTTCCTTTGAACACAATAAACATCAACGACAGGAAGGTGGCCAAAAACAGCATGCCTGCTGCAGCCCTGATCTCGCGCTCGTTTAAAACAGGGATGTTAAACCCTTCCACATCCTCGCCGAATTTGATTAGTTTTCTCATATTGTATTTTATTGAAATGATACGTAAAGGACGTAAAATTAGTTCATGGGTTACTATTATAGGTATTTTTCCAATTATTGTTTCCTTTATTGACAAAAGAATTGCCGAATTGTAGTTATCCTGGTTAGCTGCAATTCTTTATCGGTGTTCTTTTTATTGCTTTCCATGGCTAAAATTTTGTTGGTATCTGCCCGAAAATCACAAGCTTTTAATCGCAATGATGTCGTCGCAGCTAACTAATATTGATCTTGTGAAGAGGTGCGATTAGTGTATTTCCGGTTTGATGATTCACAAGTTCGCAAAATGGGTATCGTCAATCTTTTCATGTCTGAACCGTGGTGTTTGGTATTGCCTCTCGAATCATGAGTGTTGAATATTTGTGTTTTATTCATCTTATCAAGGCGTTGAATTAAGAAACCTCAAATCAACCCCCTTTGCTATCAACCATATCGTAAGGATATGTTCGGATATGTTGACCGATAAAATCAGATTGAAATAATTGAATGTCGGCATATTTCATTTAGCATGCTGGTTTATTTGATGCAGCGGATAATTGAGTATCCTTTGGAAATATTTTTGATTTAGGCAACAACAATAAAAGTCAGTATAAACAGCTAATTTAATACCAACTTACCGTGGTGGGCTTCGCCGTTGATATGCAGGTAAACGATATAAATCCCTTTTGGGAATGCAGTCAGATCACAGATATAATTGTTCGCGCATTCAGTTGAATGTATGAGCTCACCTACTGCATTGCAGATATTCAGTTTTGCCTGTTGACGCAAAGGATTATCGAACGCGAGCGTGATTAACCCTCGTGAGGGGTTGGGAGAAATGCATAATCCATACATCCCATGCTGCCGGAGGGAGGTGTTTGTATCGGTAATAATTTTGAAATGCGTATTTGCGCTGACTCCGGCTGTATCAGTGGCAGTTACTGCAATATTCAGTGTTCCTTCGACAGACGGAATGCCGGAAAAGGTACCGGTAATGGTATCGAAAGTCAGCCATGAGGGTAATAGATCCCCATTAGTGAGTTGGGCATGGAAGGTTAAAGTATTGTTGCCATCGTCATCAATAAAAGTGCTGTCAGGAATCATATAATTGAACAATTCATCAATGATAGCGCTCTGATCAGGAATCGGATTTTTTAGGTAAGGAGTATAATTGGTATATTTTAAGCTGTCGATGAAACCCGTCGACACCCAATAGAGGTCTTTGTTTGATCCATACGTCATGTATAAATTATCAGGGGTAATGTCACCGGAAGTTTCGTCAAATGGCGTATTAATCGTATTGCCCAGATTTTTTGGGTTCGTCCAGGAGCCATCTGGCTTTTTATAGCTTATATACAAATCATTTTGTCCAAATCCGCCTTCCCTGATCGACTTAAAGATCAGATAGGATTCATCACGGGAAACAAAAGGATCGCCCCAGGTTTGGCTTCCGATATAATTTACAGGTGAAGGCAGAATGACCCTGTTTTGGTAGCTTCCGTTGATGTATTGGCTCCGGCAGATGTAACCTGCACTACTGGAAAAATAGACCGAGGTATCACCAACGATGCAAGGATGATACTGATAGCTTTCGCTATTTGGCGGATTGCCAAGGCTGATAGGGTCGCTCCAGTTGTCGCCCTGTTTTTCTGAATAGCTCAGGTCGGCAACACCCTGATGATTTACGGCGTTGGTGGCAAACATATAAAGCCTGTTACCGTCTAACGAAAAAAATGGTTCACCTGTCGACCGGCCAAGTGTAAATCCAATGGTGTCAGGAACAGTCCAATGGTTATCGGTATATGTGGAAAATAGGGTATAAGGAGATCCGGGCTGCGGCCACTTTTGGATATAAAAAAAGACGGTCGCCCCATCGGGCGAAAAGGTGATCACAGCTTCATTCCTGTTGGGCTGAGAAACAATGCCTGGGGCAAAAAGCACAGGGGTATTTCCGGGAAGTGTTTGCCCGAAATACAGGCTGTCAGTCGGGATGGTTTGTGAGTAGGTCAAATAACCCAGGAACAGCAAAACATGGGTAACGATGAATGATTTTTTCATGGCTAGATTATTGGTTTATTGCATTTTTTCTGAAATCAAAAATCAATTCTTCTGTCGATTTATTATACACTTTTCTAAAAGCAACTGTTTTATCTTCAATAATATACATTTCCTTGAATGATTCAATACCCCATTTTTCAACCAGGTATTTCACAAATAATCCTGATAACGGATAGGCGATGGGCCAATTATTTTCGGCCGGACCTCCCCAGAAATGCTGAATTTCTCCTTTCAGAACAAGGTTTGTAAAATCATAATCACTATGCTTTTTCAATATTCCTTTATTGCTGTTTACAATGGCTGTATCATTTCCCCACTGATAATACTCTTGAATGCCTTCGCTAAAAAAAGCGTTAATTGATAATCCGACTGATTTTTCCCATAAAGCATGGAAACCTTCGTGTTTGACAATGTCAAGGTTGAGTCCTACACAATGTAACTGTTTCATAAAAACTGTTCCAAATGTCCTGTCCGTGGGCAACACGCCAAATCCTTGCATAAAATAGAAGTTGGCAAAAAAGGTAGCCTCATTGGGTTCAGCATGTAAATAGCATATTATTGGATTCTCCGGAAGCGGAATGATTAACTTGCCACATATTTCTTCGAATATTGAATCAGTTTTTGAAACAAAACTCATTACCAAGTCGGTAGCTGTGTTCTTGGAAGCATAAATTTTGAAATACTTTGTGTTTATCTCTGTGTAATTGTTGTTCCTGATCAAAGTTAAATCTATACTGTATGCTTTTTCAGGCACGTAATCACCCATAATAATTCTTTCGTTATTACTGACAATTGTGTATGGATAATTTTGAAACTGCGACTGAAGTTCCCAAACCGGCTGCAGCGAATTTCCTGTATATACCATTCGGCTGGGAGAACTGTAAAATACGCCGTCATTAATTTCGTTGTACTGTTTATTTAAAAAGGAAAATCCATTTTTTGTTTTGATTACCAGTGCATCAAACTTGTTCCAGTTTTTGAAACCATTCACAGGACCAAATATCAATAGAGGTTTTTTATAATCGGCTTCGTTTAACTGCGATTCAGGTTTTGCCTTAAGCGTGGTGTCGAGGAGGAAATAACCGTACATCCTTTTATACTCATTATCATTCGCGTATTTGTCAGACAAAACCATAATTTTTTCTTTCTGAGCATAAAAGGAATTCCAAATATTTCCGGTGCTATCTGGCTTGGGCAATTCCAGGATTTTGATATACTGCTGACTGTATACCATGTTGAAAGAGAATAAGATAAATACTGACAGGAGGATTGTTTTCATATGGGTTTGTTTTGGATTAAAAATCTTTTACAACCGTACTTTATTTTTCCAAGGACGCATTAAAATCATTCTCCAAATCTGAGAAATCCTGATTATATATGGTAATAAAGGCCTTGTCACTTTCATCAATAGCCTTCCATAGTCTGGCAAAGTTTTCAACTCCGTAGCCAGCTATTAAGTATTTAACAAAAGCCCCGCAAACGATAGCTTTGTCCTCATAATCAGTATTGTTATTCTCCTTTATAATCTTTGATAAGCTATATTTTTCGTCCCGAAGAATTCCTTTTGCTTTTTTGTAAAAATTAAATTTAAAGAACCTGGTTTCATCAATATAAAAGGCAAAGCCTTCCTGCATTAAAAAATCATATTTCTTCGACTGTAGATAGCCCCAGAAATGCTGGCTCATCAAATGCCCGATTTCATGTGCCCCGGCTGCATTGTTTTTATTGTAATAAACCGACCAATATGCTGTTAAAGCATGGGCATTTGAATTAACCTGGGTTTTAAGGTATTTCTCTTTATCAGAATTGAATATCCATACATTAATTTTTGGTAAGGTATCGATGTTGCCAATACCCATTATCCCGGCAATATGGCTTATGTTAATTTCCTGATTTTCAATAATGGGTTTGATATAATCGTCATCCACTTGTTTGCTTGCATAATAGATAAAATGTTTGCTTTCATATCTGTTCCAAAACAAGGAATCCTGAAGCAGGTATTCGGGTTTATTCATCTCCATTAATGATGCAGGAAAATTGATTTGACTGTTGCACCCGGATAAAAACGCGATAATGAGCGTTAAAGCCATGAAAAGTAATACGATATTAATTTTTGTTTTCATGATTCTGAGATTTATTGTTGCTGAAATCTGGGCATAATAGACAAATTATCAATCTAGTACCTGTTAATCTTCACTGATTCAGATGCTTCTTGCAAATGTAAAGATATTGAGGAGAACGTGGTTTTATTCTGTTCAAAACCAGTGTCATAGACGATGTTTCTAAAAAGAAATTTTCCATTTCAGTGTGTGTAAATGAATTTAACTTTGGTGTCAATCCAAAAATGGAAAAAAACCTTAGCACAAAGTTTAATCCCGGAGCTTCGCTCATACATGGTGTTGCCGAAAGTAATATTCCACCGGGTTTCAGTAATTTGATGATCCTTTGAAAATACTTTTCAGGCTCATCCAGTAAATGAAAAATATTAAAGGCAATAATTGCATCGAAAGAACCCTCTTTGAATTTTTCGTCAAATACTGTCGTACGCGAATATTCAATATTCCGGATGTTGCGCTCCGATGCTTTATTCCTGCAGATGGCAATCATGTTCGCTGATATGTCGATGGCATGAATACAGGTTACATTTTCTGCAATCTCATTACAAATAAGCCCGGTGCCACAACCAAAATCCAATATGGTGTCATCGGCTTTTAAGTATGTTCTTGCCTTTTCAATAAAAATAGTATAGGCAATATCATTCTTTTCAATTCTATCGAATTTTGAAGCGATTCTATCCCAGAATTTTTCGTCTTTATACATTGCGTCTGCGTGTTAAAATTTAAACCCTATATACACATTAGGCTCGAACAGGAAATAGTTGTTCCATTTACGTTCCATTTCCCTGAAGCCATCTGGTATGTTGGTGTCCACAGGCCAGTAATTGCAGTGTAACTGTGGCTCAATGAACATCCTGTTTTTGAACAGTGCGATATGATAACCGAGGTGATATGAGGTGTAAAGCTTGAAGCCATGTCCGACCTTCTCGTTTTCCTTGTCGAGATAGGTTTTGTACAAGGGCAGGACTTCTATGGTGGCAAAAAGTCCTTTCCACAGCATCCGCTGATAACTGATTCCAAGGCCACTTTCTCTCAGGCGGCCAGGCAAGAACTCACTTTCATCAAGGAAAAGCGAATCCCATAGCGGAATACCCATGGGGGCGAATAATTTCCATGTGGCCGCCTTGACACCAACGATGTCTTTGTCGGTGAGCCTGTACTTCAAATGAAATTCGTAGTGCCGGGTGTTTTTCTTTTCCTCGCCAAAATTCATGAAAACAAGGAAGGTTGTGCTCAATGAGAATTTGCGTTCGCGCACAAGACCGGTGGTCATTTTGGTTGTGGTTTGACCAATCGCCTGCGAAACAAACAAGGTGATCAGACATGCGGTTAAGAAGTGTTTCTTATTCATAGGTGCATTGATTAAAATGAAACATAAAAACTTGCTGCAAAACTACATAGCTGTCATCTATCGAATCATTGACTTAAGTTAAGAAATGACCCTCTGGTTTAAAGGTTTCAAAAATTTATACCAAAATGCAATCCCGGCTCACCAAAAAAGAATTTCGACCATTTGTCATCCATTTGTTTGAACGAAGCCGGCATTTCGGTATGGTACAGCCTGTGTGTAACTGCCAGCGAAGGCTCGATAAAAACCCTATCGCTGAAAAAGCTAAAATGGTAACCCAGCCTGTAGGTGTTGAAAACCTGAAAGCCCTTGTCGATGTTAACTCCTGCAGCATCAACAAATGTTTGCCATGCGTTCATCATATGAATGCCTGAATAGAAGCCTTTCCACCAGAAGTGCTGATAAGCCAGCGCAAAACCATACTCCCTGATGTAGCCCGGGAATTTCTCCTCCGGCGCTTCCCATTTATCCCCGTAAGGAATACCCAGCGACCAGCCATATTTCCATGTCTTTAACTCCACAGAAATTACATCGCGCTGTGTCAGCCGGTAGCCTAAATTCAGCTGCACAAAATCGGGTTTATTTTTTGCATCCAGGTTTCCCAGCATAAAGAGTGTGCTTCCAACATAATACCGGTGAAAGCCTGTTTCATGGCTGGCATATTGCGCCATCACAGGGGAAGAAAATGCCAGTAAAACGGCAATTAGCGACCATGCAATTTTTCTTTTCATCGTAATATTCATTTTAAAATTGATGGGGCAAAATTACCAGGGCCCTGGCGCTCGAAACGTTCACTTAAGTTAAGAAAATCATTTTTTCTTTTTCACCAACCTTGCCCTTAACCGGCTCAGCGATTGTGGTTTAATGCCCAAATAACTTGCCAGCTGATGTTGAGGAACGCGGTTTAGCAGATCAGACCTGTTTTTCAAAAGATGCAGATACCTTTGTTCGGGCGAAGAGGTCTTGTATGTGTCGAAATTGCATTGGTTTTTCGAGAGCAACTGCTCAGATAATATCCGGCAAAGAGATTCAAACCTGGGAAATTTTCGAAAAACTTCTGATTCCATGCCTGGATCCGACACACTGATCATGGCGTCTTCAACACATGAAATGTACAGTTCGGAAGGAAGGCCGCTCAATACGCAAGGGGGTGAAATTCCCTCCATCTCAGCATAGAATTCCGTTGTCTTTTCTTCACCATCAACAATATAAAATGTCCTGATCAGGCCCTTAAGTACAAAGATGGATGATCGCGAACACTGACCTTCACTTAACAAGAGGGTCCCTTTTTTTACGCTGCGAAAAATATCCAGGTCTGTAATGCACTTTTTCTCTTCTTCTGTGAGGATGATGTATTGTTCAATAAAGTCGAAAAGGCTTTGCTGCATGATCAATGGTATTTGTCGATTTTTAAACGCATTTGGCTGTTGTTGAATAAAGCTGATGCTAATTTTTCTTTGCCATGGTTCTCTTGCGGATGCGGCTCAGCGATTCGGGTTTAATGCCCAGGTAACTGGCGATCTGGTGCTGGGGTGCACGTTGCAACAAATCAGGCCTTGTTTTGAGCAGGTTCAGGTAACGCTCCTCCGGCGAGGCCATCTTAAACCCGGCAAAGCTATCCTGGAATTTTGCCATGATGGCCTCGCCCAGCGCCCGGTTTAATGATTCTATCTGTGGAAACTTCCGGTAAATCTCTGTTTCCAACTCGGGCGTGCCAACACCTGCAATGGTGTCTTCGATGCATTCGATGTAATATTCCGAAGGAATTTTCTGTCCGTAGGCCGATGGCGTTACTGCCTCCTCCTCTGTGTAAAATTCGGTGGTTCGTTCTTCACCATCTTTGATGTAAAAACATCTTAAACAGCCTTTTATGATGAAAAAGCATTCGTTTGAAAGCATGCCTTCTTCGAGCAGAAGCGTTCCCTTGCGAAAGCGTTTGACAAATTCACTTTTTATGATAGCTTCTTTCAGTTCTTCCGTCATAGGGATGTACTTTGAAAGGTAGGCAATGATGTCATTTTCCATAGTCAGTTATTGGTTCATTCATACGGTTTAAAAGAACGCATTAAGGAAACTGGTAAAAAACCTTGTGGTTATTCTGCAGCGGTCTGTCAGCTGAATACAGCTATGACGTGCATGGCCTTTTCGCCTGCAGCCAAAACAGATATCGCATTTGTCGCCGGCCATGGTCAGATAATCTTCATTTCGAGCTTGATGTTTATCCGGTTCCAAAACTGTGGTGCGTAAACAAAGACGTCATCAGGCGTATAGGGGATGTTGTCATTTCCGGCATACACCTGAATGAGCCCATTGGTATCAAATGAAAGTGTGGCATACATGGTGTAGGTTTCTCCTTCACCGGGCATAATGATCTTTTGTGTGACGAACTTGCTGCTTCTGATGACCACCCCATTGGCATCCCAAAATGGAAAACGGTCTTCTTCGGGCATTTCCTGGCCGCTGTACATATACACATAACTGGAGTCGGTTTGCCCAAACGTTAGGGTAAAGTTTGTTGGCATGGCGTTGGCGTTGCCGTGTATGGCGCCATAAGAGAAGTTTTTAGGGGTCTGAACAGAGAGTTTCTGGTTGATGGAGTCGAAATGAAATGTGCCGTCAGAAAGCATAAACTGATTTGCATTACTGCCGTTGATGACTTCAAGGTACTGGGTGGGGATTTCAAATGAGTGCATGAAATTGTTCGGACAGAAGGAGATAAACCTGAAATTGACTTCCTTTTGCTTGAAAATACCGTCTATGATGTCGGTGCTGTGCAGGGTTGGGGAGAACTCAATTTCTGCATTCCCTGAAAAATCAACCTCCACCTGTTGGTTTTCGATGAATGCAATCATATGACAGGCGGGGTTTCCCTGGTTGTAATGATCCTGAAAAATGAACATCCCCACATAACTTGAAAAATGATCGGGTGTAATGCTTGTGATATAATTGCCAAAGAGGGTGTACAAGGTGTCGTTACTGCTTATTTTGAGCGTGTTATCTGTCTGGGTGCAGAACCTGGCTTTGTATTTCATGGTGCCATAGTCGCCCTTTTTGCAGGCGCAGGCCAACAGGATTAGCAGGCTGATCGCGATGAGTTGCTTCATGATGGAAGTGACTTGGGTTTGTGTGATTGTTTTCATAATTTATTGCTTGTATGCCCGGGATTAAGCCTGTTTCTGCAGGTCCAGGAATTCCTTCTCAGCCCTTTGCCTGATGCCTTTCATGCATTTTCGCATCATCACGATATCGCCAAAGTCGTAAATGAGATAGTAGATGACCCAGATGCCTTTCCAGACGTATTTTGTCCGTAGGCGGGTGATCAGCCTCGAGGTGCCATCTTCAGCCCGGTTTATCTGCCATAACCACGAGGCCTTGTTTTCCTTGTCAGCCCACAGAATGTATTCATTTGTCCTGAATTCCTTCACCCACAGCCCGTTTTTTTGATCCGGGGTGAATGGAATGAACTGCCCCACTTCAATGTTTTGAAACTCCGGTAAAATGCGGTCTGCACTCCTGATGCCTCCGTTATCCATCCAGTCGAGGCTGTACCAACCAGCGCGCTTGCTGCCGATCTGGATGATCCACCGCCAGATGAATTCCGGGCTTGATCGGATGCCAATGCCCCTGGTGGCGTTAAAGTCGGGCTTAGGCACAATGCCATCACCCGGCATTGCTGACATTACCTCCTGCTTTGTTGCTCCCCAATGCAGGTGCCATGGCCTGATCAACAGGAGATAGCTTAGCAACAGCACACAAATGATTCCAAATACAACCATATTATTCACAGATTTGTTGATTATTCATTGTTAGCTACCGCTTTGTCCGGGCCTGATTTGGCTTAGCGTATAAAAATCAACAGGATGACCTGAAAGGTGGCAAGCCCAATGAAGGCGATGATCACCGATTTTAGCAGGCTAAACCGCTGGGCGGTTTTTATCCCGATCGTAAACAGGGTTAAAAACCAGATGAAGTAGAGTGAATAGAGGGTCCATAACAAGCCACGCCAGAAAGTGGGTTCGTTCAGTAAGCGCTCATATTCCTGCATGGAGATAACTCCAATGACGCTTAAGAAGGCATCGGTGAGGTCGTGCAGCAGCGAACTCCAGGTGGCCACGCCAATGCCAAAGCCGGTGATGGCCAGCATATGATCGAACCTGGCCTTGCCACCCATCAGCGCCGATACCAGGTATACCGTAACCGACGCACCGGCCCAGCTGAGGTAATAGCCCGGTATGGTAAGGAAGATGTCGTAGGTGAAATAATCCTCAATTGGCAAAGCGAGCCAGGGCTTGAAAGATGAAGGCGAGCCACCGGCATACATGGCCATGATATAAAACAGGGTATATCCGATTGCCGGAACAAGCAATGCAAAGAAGCCGTATAGCAGGCTTTTATCCTGGCTAAAGATGCTTTCGAAGCTAGCTTTCGGCTTGTAGAACATCCTGAAATACAATGACAAAAATCCAGTTTCCATACATAACAGGAATAAAATTTCACACAAAGTTAACTGACTGACTTTATATTTCTACATTGCCTGAAAATTTAATTTATAAGCATTAATGCGCCCATTCATTGTTGCTTTGATTGGTCGCGATCCTGTTGAAGCCTACAGTGTTGTGATCGGGGCTCAGGCCTCGGAGCGGCCACATGACTTCGATGTTGCGCTTGTTTCTTTCTCAAGCTCACGGGAGGAGCGCATGCGGTTCATATGCCCGTAGAGGTACAGCTTTAATAAATTTTTGGGATGACAGGCCGGACGACCGTTTTCAGTATGGTCATGCCTGAATCCGGGCGAAACCCAAATCGAGTCCCTCAACAAACAGGTCAATCATCCGAACCTCATTATCGGCACCGATGGCAGATTCCATACTCACCGGAAAGATGTGCAGCTGCTCCCTGTCGTGTCCTTGCTGGACTTTCATTGAATGCGTTGTTTATGCATTCAATTTACAAATTATTATTGCAAAGATTATCGAAAATCAAATAGTTTTTTCTCTACAGATGAATGGGTTTTTAAACAGTCTGACGGTTGCGGTATGAAAAGTTGCCGATTGCGGGTAATTTCCTGTCAAATTACATCCCGCCTAAGGCGGGATTGATGCGGGGCAGAATACTTCAATTAATCACTTAAACCCCAATGTTTTATGCATGATTTTGTGGCTCGTTTTTCATTTCTAGAAATATGTGTTCACAGCAAATTCAAATTGATTTATAAAAATCTCTTTGAACTTG